>OFGS01000036.1_pt1 | contig 41306 bp, 31 predicted proteins | sample 1521851 | NCBI WGS metagenome assembly OFGS01 (sample SAMEA3142070, study PRJEB24117) | hot springs metagenome
AGGCACAGGCAGAGTTTGATGCAATCTTTTTTACAAGTGAGGAGTACAATTTTGTTCATAAAAGAGCAGCTGAAATCATCTCAAGAGAAAGATTTGATGCAGCTGTTTGTTACAACGACAAGATTGCCCTTCCTCTTTGTGTAAAGCTAAAAGAAATGGGATTTAGAATTCCTCAAGATATATCAGTTACTGGATATGACAACTCACTTCTTTCTACACTGACAGAAATAAAACTCACAACAGCCGAACACCCAAAAGAAAAGCTTGGCGAGATGGCAGCAAAAGCGGCATTATCTATGATAAAGAAGAGCAAAACTAGTGTCAAGGAAGAGGTTGAATGTGAGATAATATTCAGAAATTCAACAAAAGGAGGATTTTAAAAATGCTTGATAGTTTGAAAGAGCTTGTTTGCAAATACAATCTTTATCTTCCAAAATTTAGTCTTGTCACATGGACATCTGGTAACGTCTCAGCACGCGACCCTGAGACAAACCTTGTTGTTATAAAGCCATCGGGTGTTATGTATGATGATTTGACCCCTGACAAGATGGTTGTTGTTGATATGGATGGAAACGTTGTTGAAGGGAATTTAAAACCGTCAACAGACACTCTCACACATCTTTATGTATACAAGCACATGCCCCATATTAATGCAGTGGTGCACACACATTCTAACTATGCAACGGCGTTTGCAGCCCTAGGCCAGCCAATAAAAGTGTATCTGACAGCAATTGCCGATGAGTTTGGCTGTGAGATTCCATGCGGACCGTATGCTCAGATTGGTGGTGAAGACATAGGCAAGGTAATAGTTGAGTATATAGGAGAAAGTCCAGCAATTCTTCTTCAAAACCATGGAGTTTTTACAATAGGAAGGACTGTTGATGAGGCTGTAAAAGCGGCTGTTATGGTAGAAGATGTGGCAAAAACAGTGTTTATTGCAAAGATGATGGGCGAGCCTATCGAAATTCCACCTGATGAGGTAAAAAGAGCTCATGAGAGATACATGACAAAATACGGACAAAAATGATTATATTTTAAAAACAACCCCCAGCACAAAAAGGTTTTATTATACAAAGCAGAAGGCTGCCGTCAATTTGGCAGCCTTGCTTTTTTTATATTCCAAATACTTTTTTTACAACCTCTTTTAACTCTTCATCACTTATTGATGTATTCCTTCCATTTTCATATTGACCATCTACCCACTCTTTGACCTTCTGAACCCTTGGGTCTTTTTTATCAACCTGTATGTCAATGCCGCTGTCTTTAAAATACCTGTTTATCCAGATTACAATTCCTGCAATACCTGAGTATGCATCAATAATTACCTTAGGAGGCTTTCCCAGAATCTTTCCTGTATCAAATATATTGTAGATTTCCTCATCCTTCATAAGCCCGTCTGCGTGAATTCCAGCCCGTGTAGCGTTAAAGTTGTCACCAACAAAAGGTGTCATTGGCGGAATTTCATAGCCTATTTCTTTTTTGAAATAATCGGCAATCTCAGATATCACAGCAACATTCATACCGTCTGCCGACCCTCTTATCTGGATATATTCAATCACCATTGCCTCAAGTGGTGTGTTGCCGGTTCGCTCACCTATTCCCAAAAGAGATGTGTTTACCATTGACGCACCATAAAGCCATGCCATTGTAGAATTTATCACAGCCTTGTAAAAGTCGTTATGCCCATGCCACTCAAGCCACTCAGATGGTACCTCACCATAGTTTACAATCCCATAGATTATTTGAGGCACGCTTCTTGGAAGAGCCACCCCCGGTATTGGTGAGCCAAGCCCGAGCGTGTCACATGCTCTGATTTTCACAGGCATATTTGCCTCTTTCGAGAGTTTCATAAGTTCATTAATAAACGGCAAGACAAACCCATAAAAATCAGCTCTTGTGATGTCTTCAAAGTGGCAGCGTGGTATAATTCCTGCCTCAAGTGCTGCTGACACAATCTCTAAGTACTGTTTCATTGCCTGGCTTCGTGTCATCTTGAGCTTCTTAAAAATGTGATAGTCCGAGCATGAAACCAGAATTCCTGTTTCCTTGATACCAAGGCTTTTTACAATCTCAAAATCCTCTTTTTTTGCCCTGATCCATGCGGTGACCTTTGGAAAATCATAACCCTTTTCCAAACACTTTAAAACTGCTTCCTTATCCTGCTTTGAGTACACAAAAAATTCTGTGTGAAGAATAATGCCACTCCCATTGTCAAGTTCATGCAAATAGTCATAAATTCTGCAGATTTGCTCAACTGTGTAAGGTGAACGTGACTGCTGGCCATCTCTGAACGTTGTGTCTGTGATAAAAAGCCTTTCTGGAACATTCATTGGTACAATCCTGTGATTAAAAACAAGCCTTGGAACTTCATTGTAAGGGTAGATGTTTCTAAAAAGGTTTGGTTCTTGAACATCTCTAAACTGATACTCAATTTCAAGGATGTGAGTCTTTGGGTTAAACTTAACATTCATAAACATTCCTCCCTTTCAAAGCTTCGGGGGTTAGCTGACGGGTTCGGGCAGAAAGGGATATTTGCCCTACAAGGCAAAGATGCCTTGATTCACCCCAAAAATTATTGGGTCCCCCCTATCCTGTACTATTTTCACAGGAATTCAGCTTTTTTTATTTTGTTATAGTTATAATGATATCAGAAAAATTGGAAATAGGCAATAGATTTAGGAATATTTATTGTTTTTTTCTGTATTAACTTAAATAATTGTGATAATATTTCGGATAATACTTTTTGGTTCTTTAAAATTGTAAACAGGTTTATGCTTTTTAAAAACATTGTTTCTTTATTAGCAATATATAATAAAAATCATTATTTTTATTTCAAAACTTGTATATATACAAGTTATTATTGTATGAATATATACAAAACTCTCGACATTTGAAAGCGATTTAATATACTATTTAAATAAGAGAATTGAAAAATTATTTTAATCATTTTCAAAAGAAAACACTTTCAAGGTACGGCATTTTGAAATGTTTCGTGAGAGGTATACAAAAGATAGTTGTTATTGACACATAATTTAGTGGTATATTATTTAAAAAGTATGTAATGAGTCTTACGCTTCTCAAGTTATGAGTATCTAAAAGGGGATGATATTGTTGCTAAGCTTTATGAAAAGAACAAGATTAATCATTTCAATTTCTGTTTTTGTTCTCTTGACTTTTGTAGTTGGAATAGTATCATTTGCGTCAGAAAAGATTCCAACTCTTCAAGAATACCTCAGTAAAGTAGAAAATAAAGACAGACCCAAAAATTATATTTCAGTAAATGCAGTTAATTTTACAGCTTCTGAAAATGCTGCAATTAAAAAAGCAGACAGTTTTGAAGGTGAAAAAGATGTTCTTTTATGGGAAAAAGAAGGCGGATGGGTAGAATGGAAGGTTAATATTCCACAATCAGGTCTTTACAACATGGCTCTTCAGTACTTCCCACTCAGAGGCAAAGGGCTTGGTATAGAAGTTGCAGTTTTGATTGATGATCAAATACCTTACAAAGAAACCAGAAAAGTTACATTTTACAGGGTTTGGAAGGACACAACCGGAATTAGAAAGGACAAAAGAGATAATGACTTAAGACCAAAGTGTGATGAAAATCCAAGATGGACCACCGAGGATTTTATTGATACAGAAGGCTTTTACAACAAGTCTCTTCCTTTCTACTTCACACAAGGTGAACATACGATACGTCTTGTCAGTATCAGAGAGCCGTTTGCACTTAAAAAACTTATTATCTACAATTCAGAGGAATTACCATCATATTCAGATTACATAAAATCAGTTAGGGAGAAAAATAAAGTTTCCGCAAACTTAGTGGTTAAGGTTCAGGGTGAAACTCCTTATTTAAAATCAGATCCAATCTTGTATCCTACATACGATAGAACAGATCCTGCGACAGAGCCGTATCATGTATCTAAGATAAGACTCAACACAATTGGGCAGTGGAACTGGCGATATCCGGGGATGTGGATAAGTTGGAAAGTTAATGTTCCAGAGGATGGACTTTATAAGATTGTAATTAAGGCTCGACAGAATTTTGTGAGAGGGCTATCTGTTCACAGAAAACTTTATATAGACGGTAAGATTCCATTCAAAGAGGCAGAGGATATACAATTTCCGTATAGTATTAGATGGTATATGAAAACAGTTGGTGAAAAAGATAAACCTTATTTGGTATATCTCACAAAAGGCGAGCATGAGATAAAACTTGAGTCCACATTGGGGTCTTTTACAGAGATATTGAGCAAGGTTGAAGATACAGCAATAGGCTTAAACGATCTTTACAGAAAGATAATAATGATAACAGGTACATCACCAGACCTTTACAGAGATTATTTTCTTGAAGAGCAAATACCCGGGCTTGTAGAGAATTTGCTCAAATACAGCAAGGAGTTAGAACAAGAGGCAGACCTTTTTGATAGGCTATCAGGGCAAAAGGGTGGAGAGTCTGAGTTTTTAAGAAGGTTTGCACTCCAGCTTAAAAGCATGGCAAAAGATACTGATACTATCCCAAGCAGAATTACCAACTTTAGAGATAATCTGAGTGGCTTGTCGTCATGGCTTGCTTACAGAAGGGACCAGCCTCTTGAGATAGACTATATCCTTGTTGCATCACCAGATGCAAAGATTCCATCACCAACAGCGTCGTTTGTCAGTAAGTTTGTAAACTCAGTAAAGGCGTTTTTGTATTCGTTTGTAGAGGACTATACCAACATAGGAGAGGTTTATGAAGGTGGAAAAGCTATAAAGGTTTGGGTTGGTGGAGGACGCGACCAGGCACAGATCATAAGGGATCTTATAAACGACTCATTTACACCACAAACAGGTATAAAGGTAAATGTAAGCCTTGTTCAAGCAGGCTTGATTGAAGCAATTCTTGCCGGAAAAGGTCCGGACGTTGTGCTGACAGTTTCAAGAGCACAGCCTGTGAATCTTGCTGCGCGTGGTGCACTTGTTGATTTGAGTAAGTTTGATGGCTTTGAAGAGGTCAAAAAGAGGTTTGCCCCAAACGCTCTTGTTCCTTATACCTATAACGGTGGAGTATATGGTCTTCCTGTTACACAAGACTTTTACATGATGTTTTATAGAAAAGATATTTTTGAAGAGCTCAAGATTGAGCCACCACAGACATGGGAAGACATGTATATGATAATAGCAAAACTTCAAAGATATAATCTGCAGGTTGGTCTTCCATATCAGAGGATAGATGCACTTGAAGCTATTGATGCTGGGCTTGGTGCGAGAAATCTATTCCCGACACTGCTTTTGCAGTATGGAGGAAGTTTTTATGACAAGACAAAAACTAAAACATTGCTTGACAGACCGGAAGCTTTTGCAGCATTTAAGACTTGGACAGATTTTTATACAAAATACAATCTTCCACTTATATATGACTTTTACAACAGATTCAGAACAGGCGAGATGCCGATTGGTATAGCACCATATACAACATACAACCTACTTTCAACAGCAGCACCTGAGATCAGAAACGAATGGGCAATGGTTCCGATTCCGGGTGCTAGAAAACCAAATGGCGAGATAGACAGGTCAACCGGTGCATCTGGTGCAGCCTGTGTCATGCTCAAGAAAGCAAAGGACAAAGAAGCTTGCTGGGAATTCTTGAAATGGTGGACTTCTGCTGAGGTTCAGACCCAGTTTGGTAAAGAACTTGAGATGCTTATGGGAACAGCAGCAAGATATAATACGGCGAACATTGAAGCATTCTATAAGCTTCCTTGGAATAAAGAAGAGGTTGCTAATTTAGAAGAGCAGTGGAAGCATGTCAAAGAAATAGAAGAAGTACCCGGCAGTTACTATATTACAAGGAGTATAGACAGTGCATTTTCTGCTGTGGTCTATCAGGGCGTTAATCCAAGGGAGAGCTTGTGGAAGTATACAAAAGAGATCAACGATGAGCTCGAGAGAAAGAGAATAGAACTGAGTTCTCAAAATAAATAATTGAGCTCATACGTTGTAGAAGGGGAATAATCTTCTTTGAAGGGAGATTTTAAGAATGGGATTTATTGAGGATTTAAAAAAGAATAAAACCAGTTATCTTATGATAGCACCTTACATGATTCTTTTCACAATTTTTACTCTTATACCTGTTGTAAGTTCAATATTTTTAAGTTTTACAAACTACAACATGCTTCAGTCTCCAAAATGGGTTGGTTGGTCAAATTACATCAGGCTGTTTTTATATGATAAGATTTTCTTAAAAGTGTTACGAAATACCCTTATATTTGCATTCCTGACAGGACCTTTAAGTTACTTTATGTCATTCTTCCTTGCATGGTTTATAAGTGAGTTTAATCCAAAGCTAAGAGCATTTTTGACTCTGCTTTTCTATTCACCTTCACTTGCAGGCAATGTGTTTTTCATATGGTCATTTATATTCAGCGGTGACGTTTACGGACTTATAAACGGATGGGCAATGAAACTTGGGCTTATTGATGAGCCGATTAACTGGCTACAGGATCCTAACTATGTTCTAAAGGTTATAATAGTGGTTCAACTTTGGCTCAGTATGGGTGCAGGATTCTTGGCATTTGTTGCAGGTTTTCAGAATCTTGACAGAGAGCTATTTGAAGCGGGTGCAATAGATGGCATCCGAAACAGGTTCCAGGAGCTGTGGTATATTACTATACCACAGATGGCACCGCAGCTTATGTTTGGTGCGGTAATGCAGATAGGTGCATCGTTTGGTGTAAGTACAGTCGTTATGGCTCTTGGCGGACTTCCAACAAGAGAGTATAGTGCCGATACAGTTGTGACATATCTTATTGACTATGGTACTGTAAGATTTGAAATGGGCTATGCATCTGCTATTGCGGTGATTCTGTTCATTGCAATGCTTTTGACAAATAAAGTAATCGCATCACTACTTAGGAGATATTCATTTGACTAAATTTGATATAAAAATTTAAAGAACTTTATTTGAAAAGTAGGTGAGTCAGTTGAATAAGAGTTTAGCTTTTTCTAGAAAAAAATTAAACAGAAGCTTGGGTGGGAATATAGTTATATTTGTAATACTGATTTTACTCGGTGCATTTATGGCACTGCCGCTTATCTATACAATAGTTAATGTTTTCAAGCCGTTTGACGAGATATTTATATTTCCACCAAGGCTGTATGTGAGAAGACCAACACTTGACAACTTTGTGCTGTTGTTTCAGCTTGCAACAAATATGTGGGTTCCGTTTTCAAGGTATATCTTTAACAGCTTGTTCATATGCGTAGTTGGAACAGTCGGGCATATTTTTATTGCATCACTTGCTGCATATCCACTTGCAAAGCATCAGTTTGCAGCAAAGAGGATTATAAACGAAATAATCGTTTTAGCACTGCTCTTTACACCACAGGTAACATACATTCCACTTTACATCATAATGTCTAATCTAAAACTCATAGACACATATGGAGCACTTATATTCCCAGCTTGGCAGATGACACTTGGCTTGTTTTTGATGAGACAGTTTATGACCCAGATCCCAGACAGCCTTTTAGAAGCAGCAAAAATTGATGGTGCGCATGAGCTTGGTATATGGTGGAAGATAGTTATGCCAAATGTTAAACCTGCATGGCTAACTCTTATGATACTCTCTTTCCAGCAGCTCTGGAATCAGACAGGCGGATCTTTCATATTCAGCGAAAATCTGAAGCCTTTGCCAACATTGATGAATCAGATAGCAGCAGCTGGTATAGCACGTGCGGGAGTGGGTGCTGCTGTTGCGCTTGTGCTAATGATACCTCCGATTATTCTTTTCATTCTATCACAAAGCAGTGTTATGGAGACTATGGTGAATGCAGGCATTAAAGAATAAAATTTTAGAAATATAATGAAAGCAAAGGTGAGGGCAGTGAAGATAAAAATTAAAAGTTTTAAAATAAAAATAGCTGTATTGATTCTGCTATGTTTTGTGCTACAAATAATTGGTGTTTTTGAAGCATTTGCTTACATAATAGAGGATATGAAAGAAGTTCCATATTACCAATACAACTACGATGTTTACAACCACGAAATCCCTGCAGCAGCTGGATATATACCAGCAAAGGTAATAAAAGGTGAGAATTTAGGGATTGGTGCATTCAAAAATCCATCTGATATTTATGTTGACTCTAATAATGATGTATATATTATGGACAGTGGAAATAAAAGGATTGTGGTTTTGAATAAAGATTTTGCAGTAAAAAAGGTTATTAATAAATTTAGAAAGGAAAATCAAGAAGTTAAGATTGCTGAAGCAGAGGGAATATTTGTCGACAAGGAAGGCAGGATTTATATATGCGACAAAGGCTCAAAACTTGTTTGGATTACTGATCAAGAAGGCAATGTAATAAAAGCTATATCAAAACCTACAAGTGACTTAAAAGCTGCCAAAAAAGATTTTGTGCCATTTAAAGTTGCAGTTGACAACGCAGGTGTTATTTATGTTCTTTCACTTGGAAGTTACGAAGGTGCTTATATGTTTGATCAAAATGGAGTTTTTCTTGGCTTTTTTGGCAGCAACAAGGTTGTTGTAACCCTGCAGCTTCTTGTAGACAGGTTTTGGAAAAGTATACTAACAAAAGAGCAGAAATCCTCAATGGTAAGATATTTGCCGACAGAATGTACAAGTATTGATTTTGCAAGCGATGGTTTTTTGTACAGCTGTTCAAACCTAACAGATGTCAGTGAAGGTGAAATTAGAAAATTAAACTATCTTGGCGAAAACATATACTGGTATAAAAAGAAAGGACAAACAAGGGATTTTGGTGATATACCAAAGTATTACGGAAAAGAGCTTGAAGATACTTATTTTATCGATATAGATGTGACAAATGATGGGTTTGTAAATGCGCTTGACTACAAGCGAGGAAGAGTATTCCAATATGACCAGAACGCAAACCTGCTCTTTATACTTGGCGGAAAAGGTGACCAAGTAGGGACCTTCAGAGACCCTGTGGCTGTTGACAGCATAGGAAATACCATTTTGGTTCTTGATAAATTAAAATCAACTATAACCATTTTTGAAGAAACATTACTTGGGAAGCTTGTTCATAATGCAACTATTCTTTACAACGATGGCAAGTATGAAGAAGCAAAGAAGCTTTGGGATCAGGTTCACAAGATGGATTTCAACTTTGCACTTGCTCAGGTAGGAATTGGAAAAGCTCTCTTGAGGATGAATAAGTATCAAGATGCAATGTACTATTTCAGGCTTGCAAATGACAAGGATGGATACTCGGAAGCAAAAGAGAACTTGCGAAATGATTTTCTCAAGAAAAATTTTGGGTTTTTAGCAACACTTTTCATTATAATAGTTATAGCAATTTATGTAGCAATTAAGAAGTTAAGAAAACCAGTTACTGCAGAAGAAATTATGACAAAGAAAATAAGCGTTTATAAATATCCTTTTCACACAATGATGCATCCGTTTAGAGGTTTTGAAGAACTGAAAGAAGAAAGAAAAGCATCAATCGGATTATCACTGCTCATAGTATTTATATTCTTCTTAATGGCGGTTATAAATAGGCAGTATACAGGTTTTATCTTCAACCCGTTCAGACAAGACAGGATAAATATTATCTCACTTTTCTCAAGTACAGTTGGTATATTCTTCTTCTGGGTGCTCTCTAACTGGATGATGACAACGCTGATGGACGGTGAGGGTAAGTTTGACGAAGTGTGGGTATTTTCAGCATATTCGCTACTGCCTTATATTATCTGCACTGCAATAGCTGTTATTATGAGCCAGCTTATGATAGCTGATGAAGCAATGTTTATCAATTTTGTAAGAGGTATTGGAACGCTGTGGTCGGCACTGTGCTTGTTCAATGCAACAAAGGCTGTGCATCAGTTCAGTGCTGGCAAAACTGTTGGTGCTATGATTATAAGTGCGATTGGTGTTGGGATAATACTTTTCATAATAGTGTTGATGCTAACGTTATTTGGCCAGCTGATAGACTTTATTGTCAACATATATGGCGAGATACTTCTGAGAATGTAGCATTTGCTTTTAAAGGAGGCAAATCAAATTGAGTATTAAAATCTGTTCCCAAAAGACTTTGGTATTGTTAATTTTAGCAGTGTTTATGCTAACACAAATTATGGGAATTACACCATTGTATGCAGATGAGCCAACATACAAAAAAATGGCTGAAAATAAAAGGTTTGTGTTGTATGTCAATTCTAAATATGGGTATATAAAACTTATTGATAAATTGACACAGACTACGTGGTATAGCAACCCGGAGAATTGGCGTGATGATCCTGTTGCCGCCGGCAGTATGAGAACGCAACTTGCATCACAGCTTGTTATAAAATATGCATTCATGGAATCATACTCAACCCAAACGGCAAACAGTTATGCAGGCTCTGCGATGAAGAAAGGGTTAAAAATAAAAAAGGTCAAAAGCGGATACATAGCAAGTTATTATTTCAAAAAAGAAGGGTTTGAGATACCCATAGAAGTTGTACTTGGTGATGACTATGTAGATGTGAATCTACTGGTTGGGCAAATTAAAGAGTCAAAGACTGATAAATACAGACTTGTCTCTGTTCAGCTTTTGCCCTTTTTTGGAGCAGGGTCATCAAAAGATACAGGCTATATAGTTGTACCAGACGGATGCGGTGCAGTTATAAACTTTAACAACAAAAAGGGTAACGAAGAGTATTCGCAGAGAGTTTACGGGCCTGACTATGCATTTGTAAGAGAGCCAAACGTATATGTTACACAATATGCACGGCTGCCTGTATATGGCATCAAAAAGAACGATGTGGGGCTGTTGGCCGTTGCAACAAAGGGTGATGCAAAGGCAATAGTAAATGCATATACAAGCGGCTCGCGAAACAGCTACAACCAGGCATATTTCGAATTTATAGTGAGAGAACAAGATTCTGTAACATTTAGAGAAAGGCAGTGGAATGAGGAGACATTTAACGTATTTGAGGAAAGTATACCAAAGTATAAAAAGTACACAGTAAGGTACTATTTCCTTGAAAAAGGTAAATCAGATTATGTTGCAATGGCAGATAAGTTCAGAGAGTATTTGGTAAAGGAAAAAGGGCTTAAGAAAAATTTGGCAAGCGACATACCATTCTATGTTGAACTTTATGGTGCGATTAAAAAGGTTAAGTACATTGTGGGAATTCCGCGCAATGTGACAATACCACTGACAACATTTAGCGATGCTCAGCAGATAGTAAAAGAGCTCAAAAAACTTGGTATAAATGACATAGTTATAAAGTACACTGGTTGGTATCAGAATGGGATATACTTTGATATCCCGTTTAATTTAAAGCCAGAAGGGGTACTTGGCGGGAAAAGAGAGCTTGAGAATCTGATGAATTATCTAAGAAGAAATAGTATAAAGGCATATTTGGATTTGGATTTTGTGACGTTCAGAAAAGGCTCAATATTTCACCCAATAAACGTTGTTGCAACAAAGTCGATGAAAAAGACACCTGTAAAACTAATAAGATATTCGCCTGCGACGTGTTATGCAGATGATGACTACCCCGTATTGTTCGCGGCAACTCCAAGCTATGTAAGTGAATTTATAAAGAGGTTTGTAACCTATGGAAAAGACTACACAAGTTCAGTTTCATTGACAACACTTTCAAAGATGCTTTATTCAGACTTTGGAGCAAGAAAAGTGAACAGGCTACAGACAAAAGAGATATTTGAAAGAGAGACAGCAGAACTTAAAAAGAGATTTTTGAGCGTGATGCTATCTGAACCCAATGAGTTTTTACTACCATTTGCAAATGAAGTAGTAGATATACCACTTCAAAGTAGCAGATTTGCTATAGAAGACTACGAAATACCATTTTACCAGATGGTATTGAGAGGATATATTCCTTACAGTGCACCTTCTATAAACTACTTCACTGCAGACTGGTATTGGAAACTGAAGATGATAGAGAGCGGATCATATCTTAAATTTACATGGACGGCACGAAACGAAGATAAGCTCAAAGAAACATTATGCGATTACTTATATTCATCTAATTACAAAAAATGGCTATCTGATGCGGGTAAGCTTTACAGAGAGTTATATCCTATATTGAGATTAATTAATAATAAGAAAATGATTCAGCACAATGTAGTTGTAAATGGCGTTGTGAAAGTAGAATACGAAGGGGGGATTAAGATAGTTTTGAATTATACAAACAAAACGCAGTCCATTGATGGAATTGAGTTTATGCCAAGGAGCTATAAGATAATAAAGTGAGCAATAGATTAAAAAGAGGTGAAGACAATGCCAAAAATTTTGCTCAAAAGACCTTTGTTCAAAAAAGGTCGGTTTACGTTAAGAGATCGAGAAGCCATGTATGGCAGGCTATTTATTCTACCGTGGCTGATTGGACTTGTAATATTCTTCATAGTACCGTTTATTAACTCAGTATATTACACTTTCCATAAACTAAGTTTTGGCGACAATGGATTAGAGTTTTCGTATGTTGGGTTAGAAAATTATATCTATGCATTTACAAAAGATCCTGATTATCTAAAAAACCTTACAAATTCGATTACAAATATGCTATATGAAGTGCCTATTGTAATAGTTTTCAGTGTATTTGTTGCATATCTTCTAAAAGATGAATTTCGCGGAAGGACATTTGCAAGAACAATATTCTTCTTCCCTGTAATAATTGCTTCGGGTGTTGTGATTACAGTTTTAAAAGAGAATGTTTTGAGTGACGGAAATATGGTAGCATCTTCAACTACTATATTCAAAGCTGAAAATTTGCGTTCTGTAATGATAAATGCAGGTATTCCAAGATGGTTCAGTATGTATGTTGTGGATGTTGTAAACAAGATATTCGACTTAACGTGGCGATCTGGTGTGCAGATATTATTGATCTTGACAGCGCTCCACAATATACCAAAAAGCTTTTATGAGGTTGCAATAATAGAGGGTGCGACTGAATGGGAGAAGTTTTGGAAAATAACATTTCCGATGATATCACCAACAGTTTACGTAGCAATAATATATTCGATAATAGACTACTTTACTGATTATGGTAATCAAGTAATGAGAATGGTTGTGACAAACGCAAATAATGGACGGTTTGAATACAGTAGCACCATAGCATTTGTATATTTTATAGTTGTAATGCTCATTGTTTTGATTGTAAACAGAGTAATTGGTAAAAGAGTTGTATACCTGACATAAACCAAAATCTATTTTGAAGTGAGGCGAAAATCTATGAAAATTGCCAAAACATTGAATATGGGCCAGATACAAAAGCTTTCAATATTTGACGAGGTTTCAAGATCTGTTGCTAAAAAGAGATTTTTGAACTTTTTAAAGAAGCTATTTCTATACACATTTATAATATGCATGAGTTATATTCTGCTGTATCCGATTCTGTTTTTGATAAGCAATGCCATCAGAGCAAAAGACGACTTATTTGATCCGAGCATCATATGGATTCCCAAGCATATAACCTTTGATAATTTCAAATATGCAAATTTATTGCTCTCATACCCTATTGCATTAAAAAATACACTAATTATGCTTATACCATCTGTGATAATCCAGACATTTATATGCATGATGGTTGGCTATGGATTTGCTAGATTTAGATTTCCAGAAAGAGAGATACTATTTGGAATACTCCTTTTTACAATAATAGTGCCAACACAAACAATAATAGTTTCGCTGTATGTAAAATTCAGATATTTCGACTTTTTATATATTGGAAAGCTTATAGGGCTCATAACTGGAAAGTCGCTCACGATAAACCTCTTAGATACACCATGGCCGTTTTATATACTGAACCTGTTTGGCATGGGAATACGCTCAAGCTTATATATCTTCGTGTTTAGACAGTTTTTCAGGAACATGCCGACAGAGCTTGAGGAAGCAGCAAAGATTGACGGATGCGGTCCATTTGCAACATTTTTAAGAATAATGGTACCAAACGCAACAGGTGCAATAATAACAGTCATGCTGTTTACAATTGTATGGCATTGGAACGACTATTATCTTTCGGCAATGTTCAACAATGAAAATCTGACAATATCAGTCATGCTGACGGCATTGAACACTCGTATGAGTATGCTTCAGGCAGCACAAGGGTTTTCATCTGATGACATCTACCTTTTAGGCTCTACAGTTCTTGAAGCTGGATGTTTGATGGTAATACTTCCGCTTATTGTAATGTATATAATTGGCCAGAGATATTTTACAGAAAGTATTGAAAGAACAGGAATTGTGGGCTAAAAAAGAGGCGTTTATAGTTGCGCATTAGCGCAAGTATAAAGATATTATGTGAAAATAAAGATATTATGTTAAGGGAGGTAAAATTTATGGCCAAAAAATTCAAAAAAAGCATTGCGTTGGTAGTTTCTATAGCCTTGATGTTATCACTTTTTGTTGCTGTGCAACTTCCAACGAAAAAGGTTGATGCATCGAGCAAGTTTGGAGATTTAATGATTATGAATGTTAACTTTTCAGAGGCAAACCTAAAAGGAACTGACCGCTCAAGCAAAGTTTGGGCACAAACGGTAAAAGAGTATCAAGAAAAGTACGGTGGAAAGGTAAAATTTGTGTTTTCTGATTATAATGGTTGGAGAACAAAACTTTTAGCAATGGCTGCTGCGGGAACACCAGTAGATTTGATTTCGGTGTGGGAAACTGACATTCCATCGTTTTACATGAGAGGTTTAATCCAGCCTGTAGATAACTACGTAAATCTAAAATCAAAGTATTTTGACCAAAACGCAATGGAGAACTTTAAGTACAAAGGCAAACACTATGCTATTGTTGGCAAAGGAGCAAGTGTTCCTTGGGGCGTAATCTACAATAAAGATCTTATGATTGAGGAAGGAATTGATGAGAGTGAAATGCCATACGAGCTTTTCAAGCGCGGTAGATGGAACTGGGACACATTCGAAAAGCTTGCTAAAAAGCTTACAGCTGACACAAACAAAGATGGTAAGATTGACAGATATGGTGTAACATTCTGGAACGGTATGGTTTTAGCATATTTCAATGGTATATCATTTGTAAGCGTGGATAAGAATGGAAAAGCAAAACTAAACTTTGACAGCGCAGCTTTGCAAAGAGCTATGAACTTCTATAAAAGAGGTAAAAAAGAGGGCTGGCTGTCTGATGATTGGAGTATTGTTCAGACAGGAATTAAGAAGAGACAGACTGCCATGTTAGTAGGTCCATATTATAAGTTCGATCAAGATAGAAGGGATACTGATGATGAGATTTTTTTTGCTCCACAACCATTTGGACCAGATAACAAAGATAAATATTACCACTTTGTTCTAGGTATTGCTTGGGCAATTGGTAAAGGATGCAAAAATCCAGCTGGTGCAGGAAAGTTTATAGAACTTTTGCATGAGATAGATAATAAGACCCCGCAGGATCCTGCACCACCACTACCAAAAGAAGTCACAGAGGCAACAAATTCTATGGCTAAAAACCCAAGATATTTCTATGCACTTGATTCGTACTTAATGACTGTTATACCAAGATGGGAAATTCTTGGTGCTATAAATGATGCAGATTCAGTTGCAGCAGGGCTTGCAAGTTTAAGACCAAGAGCTGAAAAGGCTATAAAAGAAGTATTCTCAGGTGGTGGAACAAAACCAATATATCGTGATTTTAAACCGTTTGTAATTGATTTTGATAATGGGAAGCTTGATCCTGTAAGTGTATATGATCCGAATAAGAAGACTGTAAAATTGTCGATTGTATCTGGAAAGGAAGCAATTAAAGGCAAATCACTAAAAGTTACTTGGGATGCATCAAAAGACGGAAACGAAATTTATATCATTACAAATCCTAATAAAATAAAAATTTATGGCTGGCATGACTATAAAGTTACATTTAATGTAAAAGTTCTAAAGAATATAAAGCCAGGCAGCACAAAGGTTGTATGTTCAGTCCTGAGTGAACCTAAGGTTGGTGCAACATCGTATGGAAGCGTATCGGCTGATATCAAACAAGGACAGACAGTTGTAAAAGTAGAAGGCAATATTACAAACATTGCAGACAACTCTGACAAGATGGTGCTCAGAATTGGTATACAAAATGGTGGAGACTTTATAATTGACAACATCAAGGTTGAAGAGCTCAAGTAATAAAAAGGTTGCTCCAGGAGAAGCTCCGCTTAAAAAAGGGGCATCTCCTGATGAAAAATAAAATACCATAATAAAAGGGAGGTTTGATATTATGCTAAAAGGTTTTAAAAAGATTATTGCTTTCATGGTGATTATTGGGCTTTTGGTATCATTATTTGCAGTTGTAGGCAAGACACCACAAAAGGCTGAAGCATCTGGTAAGTACGGTAATATTTCATTCTTAAGGCCGGGGTATTCTAAAGAAAGCTTAAAGAGTAAAGATCTTTTTGACAAAGCAGTTGCAAGAGCAATAAATCTTTACGAGAAAAACTTCGGCGGGAAAGTTGACATTGTGTACTCAGATTGGAATAACTGGAACACAAAGATTTTAGCAAGAATGGCAGCAGGTGATCCGATTGATGTTATCTTTGGCGGTACTGGTACATTTCCAAGATACTATCTGCAGGGCATTGTACAGCCGATTGACGGTTATGTAGACCTCAAAGCATCATATCTAAACAAGACAGCTATGGATCTTGTTTTCAAGTACGGTGGAAAGTACTATCTTGCAAGCCAGAAAGGTTCAAATGTACCAATAATCTGTATATACAATAAGGATTTGATGCTTGAAGAAGGAATTGACGAAGATGAAATGCCGCTTGCTTTATACAAAGCTGGTAAATGGAACTGGGATGCATTTGAAAAGCTTGCAAAGAAGCTTGCAGCTGATACAAACAAAGATGGCAAGATTGATAGATACGGATGTAATCTTTGGGCACCAACATATCTTGTATATGCAAACGGAACATCATTTGTAAAACTTGACGCAAGCGGAAAAGGTAAGCTTAACTTTGATGACCCAGCACTTCAGAGAGCGCTCAACTTCTACAAGAAGGGTAAGAAAGAAGGCTGGCTTATGGATGATTGGGACATCACGGTATCAGGTCTGAAGAAGAGACAGACAGTAATGCTCATTGCACCACTTTACAAGTTTGACCAGGACAAAAAAGAAGTTGAGGATGAGCTTAAGGCAGCACCACTGCCACTTGGACCTGACAACAAAAAGAAACTTTATGTGTTTGAAGCAGACGGTTATGGTATTAGCAAAGGAGCAAAAAACCCACGCGGTGCAGGTAAATTTATCAATCTCATACTTGAGAATGTACAGAAATATCATGATGATGTTAACATGTCAAAAAGACCAAAGTTTGTATTTGACATTGTAAGCAACATGGCAAACACAGCATTCTACCCTGGTGCTGCAGATTCATTGACAGGGCTGCCATGGTGGGAGTTATTTGGACCAGTCAATAACCAAGATTCTGTAGCATCAGCACTTGCAAGCTTAAAGCCGACAGTTGAGAGAAACGTAAAAGAGAACTCTGCAGGTGCAAAGACAAATGTTGTATACAGAAAGTTCAAGCCATTTACAATCAACTTTGATGATGGTAAGATAGACACATTCAAGTCACTTGATACAAGCAAGAAGACAGTAAAACTTTCAGTTGCATCTGGTAGCGAGGCAATAAAAGGAAAGTCACTGAAAGTAACATGGGATGTAGCAAAGGACGGCAAAGAGATATATGTGGTAACAGATTCTGCAAAGATCAAGATTTATGGTTGGCATGATTACAAGGTAAGCTTTGAGATTAAGGTATTGAAGAATGTAAAAGCAGGCGAGACAAAAGCATTATGTTCAATTTTAAGCGAACCAAAGCCTGGTGCAACATCATATGGTAGTCTTAGTGTAAATGTAGACAAGGCAAATACAGTATACAAAGTAGAAGGCAATATTACAAACATTCCGGACAACTCTGACAAGATGGTACTCAGAATCGGTGTACAAAACGGAGGAGACTTTGTAATTGACAACATTAAGGTTGAAGAAATTGAATAACAAAGTTTTTAATTTACCTTGGGAGGCATGCTCCATATTAGAGCATGCCTCTTATAATAAATTTGTTACAAAAAATAAGTTTTTAAATTTTGGAATCAGGTGATAAAATGAATAAAGCAGCACTCAATCCAATTAAAATGAGGGAAAGGTGTATTTCGATAGTCATAATAGTTATATTTTTGATTGCAAGCACGCTTGGCTTCACAGGAAATTCAATTTTTATTGCGGCGAATCTGCAAGGAGGTTCAAAGGTGAAAACTTTTTCAAACCCTATAATTCTTTCTGAAATTCCAGACCCTGATGTAATAAGAGTTGGCTCTGACTATTACATGGTAAGCACTACAATGCACATGACACCAGGTGTTCCAATCATGCACTCAAAAGACCTTGCCAACTGGAAGATAGTCGGCTATGTATATGATATTCTTGACGACAATGATGCGCACAACCTACAAAACGGGATGAATATCTATGGAAAAGGACAGTGGGCACCGTGTATAAGATACTATAAGGGAAAGTTTTATGTATTGTTTGGTTGCCTTGATACCGGAAAGACATATCTTTTTAGCTCAAAGAATATCACTGGGCCTTGGGAGAGAGTTGAATTTAACGAATATCTCCACGATCCATCGCTTTTGTTTGACGACAACGGCAAAGCATATATCATCTATGGCGGCACACAGATAAGAGTTAAAGAACTTACATCTGATCTCAAAGCTATAAATCCAACAGGGCTGAATAAAACAATCATAACATCCCAAGTAGACGGGCTTGAAGAGGGTTCTCATGCATATAAGATTAATGGAAAATATTACATAACAACGATACGTTGGAGAAAAGGTGGAATAAGAGAGGTTTGTGTATACAGATCAAATAAGATTGATGGGCCATACGAAGGCAGACTTGCACTGAGCGATACAATGGGCTATAAACAAAGTGGAGTTGCGCAAGGCGGGTTTGTTGACACACCTGACAGTAAATGGTATGCAATGCTTTTCCAAGATCATGATGCAGTGGGCAGAGTACCTGTTTTAGTTCCTGTCAAGTGGGAAAATGGCTGGCCGGTATTTGGCGACAAAAACGGCAAAGTCCCGCTTAAAATTAATATTGAAACTAAAACCGATTACAAGACAGAAGTAGTCAGCAGCGATGAATTTTACCAAGAAAAGCCTGTTATGCGAAGGTTTGAGCTCAAAAAGGAAAACATTAAAACAGGCGAAAAAACGTTAATTATCAATAATGATTTTGCAAAAGGTACAGTTGGATGGAAAGCAAGGGATGGGGCAAAGCTTGAAATTGTAAAGGAGAACAACAAAAACATAGTACGTGTATACAACAGAACAAAGCCGAGATCTGGTATTCAACAGAATCTAACAGGGAAATTGGAAAAAGGCAAAAGGTATGCTGCAAGCTTTAAGATAAAGTACATAAAAGGGGCTGAGTCTTGTGAGTTTATTCTTACAGCAAAGATCACCTCGGGCAACAAGGAAAGCTATATAAAACTTGTAAAGGGTTATGCAAACAAAAACCAGTGGACTTGCATATCTGGAACTTTCGAAATTGAACAGGGCTTTGACACAATAGTTTTGTTTATACAAACAGAGGATACTGAAAAACCTGATAAAGAAAAGAATTTAATGGACTTTTACATTGACAGCGTTTCTGTTAAAGAAGTCCTTAAAATAGAGCAGGAAGATCCTCAAACTGCACCAAATGGCTCACTGCTGAAACTTACATGGCAGTGGAATCACAATCCAGACAATACCAAGTGGTCTTTGCTTGAAAGAAAAGGATTTTTAAGACTTAAAATATGCAGCATTGTCAGTGATATTCAACAAGCCAGAAATACACTTACACAAAGAACAGTAGGGCCAAAATGTTCTGGCTGGATACTGATGGATACAAGAAATATGGCTGATGGTGATGTTGCAGGGCTTGCAGCACTTCAAAAAGAGTATGGATTTGTTGGAGTAAAGAGAGAAGGGGATAACTTCTTAGTTGTTATGGTCAACAAAGGAGAAGAGATTGAAAGGAAAAAACTTGAACAGGAATTTATTTATATCAAAATAGACTTTGATTTTGACATTGATACAGCTTACTTTTACTACAGCTATGACGGTATAAACTGGGTAAGGATTGGAAATGATCTTTTTATGAGATACACAATACCACATTTTATGGGTTACAGGTTTGCAATATTCAATTTTGCAACTAAAAAGCTTGGTGGGTATATAGACATTGATTTTTTCAGATTTGAAAATAAGCTGACTGGTGAAAAAACTACCGAAAGCTTTAAGGTATATACAAAAGAGAGCAAGATTGAGCTTGATAATGACACGAAAAAAGAATACAAGGTTACCGTGTGTGTAAATGCAATGCCGTCTTTTGAACAACCATCAAAAATTACAGCTATTTTGAAACACCAGCCAGAGATAGAAATCAAAAAGGCAGTTATAAAAAGCAGTGATTTGAAAAACAGTTCTGCCTTGATTGAAAGAACAGCTCAAGGTACAGTTGTTAAGTTTAAAAATGTCGACATCAAAAAGATAGCAAAAAAGGAAAGATGGACAGAACTTTTTGAGATTTCGTTTACCCAAAAGACAAAACTAACAAAATCGACAAGCCTACAAATTTCGATTGATAAGCTTATAGTAGAGAGCAGCAAAAGTATAAGCTATGGGAGTGATAGTGCAATGACAAATCTAAACTACACAGCACCAAAACAGCCAGTCGGCAAAATACCACCAAACAACAATCCATTGATTTCGCACAAGTTTGGGGCAGACCCAGCAGTACTGGTGTACGGTGGCAGGGTGTATATGTATCTTACAAACGATATTCTCGAGTATGACGAAAACGGAAATGTCAAAGATAACTCTTACAGCAAGATAAACAAGATAACAGTAATATCCTCAGATGACCTTGTAAACTGGACAGACCACGGCGAGATAGAAGTTGCTGGTCCAAACGGTGTTGCTAAATGGGCAAACTTTTCATGGGCACCTGCTGTTGCACACAAGAAGATTAATGGCAAAGACAAGTTCTTCTTGTATTTTGGGAACAGTGGCGGTGGCATTGGAGTAATTACAGCTGATACACCAATAGGGCCGTGGGAAGATCCACTTGGACGACCGCTTATTACATGGTCAACCCCAGGCGTTCCTGGCGTGGTTTGGCTGTTTGATCCGGCTGTTTTGGTTGATGATGATGGAAAAGCATATCTTTACTTTGGTGGCGGTGTTCCGCAGGGACAAGAAGCAATGCCAAACACTGCAAGAGTCATTCAGCTTGGAAGTGACATGATAAGCGTTGTTGGCAGCGCTGTAACAATACCTGCACCTTATATGTTTGAAGACTCAGGGATTAATAAGATAGGCGGTATTTACTACTACTCATACTGTACAAACTTTGCACAAAGGCCGCAGGGTGCACCACCTGCAGGTGCAATCTGCTATATGACAACCAAAAGTCCGATGGGACCGTGGGAATACAGAGGCGTAATACTGAAAAACCCAGGTGTTTTCTTTGGAGTTGGCGGTAACAACCATCATCAGCTGTTTGAATTTGGAGGACGATGGTATATAGCATATCATGCACAGACACTTGCGAAAGATCTGGGTGTTGCAAAAGGTTACAGGTCACCGCATATAAATGAAGTAAAGATAGAAAATGGTGTTATAAAAGAAGTTACAGGTGACTACAAAGGAGTAGTACAGGTTAAAAACTTTGATCCTTACAGGGTTGTTGAGGCTGAAACATTTGCATGGTGTGCGGGGGTTGAGACAAGAAAAGATCCAGGTTGTAGCAATGGAATGTGCTTGACCGGCATTGACAGCGGTGATTGGGTTGCACTGTCGAAGGTAGACTTTAAAGATTCAGGTGCAAGCAAATTCATTGTAAACGTACTAAATGTTAAAGCGAAAGGAACAATAGAGGTGAGACTTGACTCACCTGAGGGGGAGAAAATAGCAGAGATTTCTGTTCAGCCATCTAAAAACAGCAATGGCACAATACAAACCATTGATTCAAAGGTTGTAAAAGTAATGGGTGTTCATGATGTTTACTTTGTTTTCAAGGGTGAGGATGGAAAAACAAACTTGTTTGAGGTTGATTCTTGGAAATTTGAAAGATAAGGGAGGATTTATCCGAAATGAATAAAAAGAGATATATGGTAATAATTTCAGTCATGGTTTTATTTGCATTTTTAGCATCGGTATTTGGTTTAACTACTGTTTTTCAAAAGACTTTTGCAAATAGTCAAAATCCACTTTCAGTTAAGTTCGAAGGAAAGGACAGCTTAAAATATTTTGCATACGGAGATGCTAAAATAACAATTGACCAAAAAGTGTTTAAGGAAGGAAAAAAGAGTATAAAAGTTACAAATAGAAAAAGCATCTGGGGCAGCATTGCAGTGGATGTAAAAGGTGCACTTAAAAGAGGGAAGACATATGCAGTCTCAGCATATGTGCGGCACGATGGCAAAAAGCCGATGGCTTTAGCAATCTCTGCAGTGTATGATGACGGAAAAGGAATAAAATATACACTGCTGGGTGAAAAAATAGTGATGCCCGGCAAATGGGAAAGATTAATAGGTAACTGGAAATATACATTGAAAGATCCAAAGAATGTGATAATAGTAGTTCATCCAACAGTTGACACAACCTCTGCATACTATGTTGATGATCTTGCTATAATGCTAAGTGAAGAGCTTGCGGCACAGTCTATTGTTTACAAAGACTCTTTTGAAGGTGGACAAGGCAACTGGCAGCAGGTTGGGAATATAAACCTCAAAGTTGACACATCAAAGCAGTACGATGGGGCAAAGAGTCTTTATATCACAGGCAGAACAGTATTCTGGAACGGTGTAATGCTTCCTATTCAAAATTATGTTAAGCAAGGGAGAAGGTATAAGTTTAGCATTTGGGTATACCACACATCAACCGATTCGCAAAGAATAACCTTGCTTGTTCAAAGAAAGATGAAGAATGAAGAGAATATGAGGTATGACTGGATAACAACAAATGAGGTGTTCGGCGACAGCTGGACAGAGCTTTCAGGCAGCTATGCAGTTCCAGACAGTGGACAGATAGAGTTTTTGGCATTTTACATTAACGCCCAAAGTTCAAATCTTTCTTTTTGGATAGATAACTTTACAATATCTGATACAATGAAAATACAGATGCCAAACTATGACTTGCCGTCGCTCAAAGACAAGTACCAAAGTGATTTCAAGGTTGGCGTAGCAATTGGTTATGGCGAGCTTATGAACAGCACTGACAAGCAGTTTATAAAAAAACACTTCAACAGTATAACAGCTGGTAATGAGATGAAGCCAGAGAGTGTTCTGCGTGCCCCAGACACCTATGATTTTACAATAGCTGATGCATTTTTAGACTTTGCACAGAAAAACAACATAGCTGTAAGAGGTCATACACTTGTTTGGCACAACCAGACACCTGATTGGTTTTTCAAGGACGACAGCGGAAATCTTCTTAAAAAAGACCAGCTTCTTGCACGGCTCAAAAAACATATATATACAGTTGTAGGAAGGTACAAGGGCAAGATTTACGCATGGGATGTTGTAAATGAAGCTATTGACGAGACACAGCCGGACGGATACAGAAGATCTACATGGTACAAGATTTGCGGTCCTGAGTATATAGAAAAAGCGTTTATTTGGGCGCATGAAGCAGACCCTAATGCAAAGCTTTATTATAATGACTACAACACAGAAGTTCCGCAAAAAAGAATGTTTATATACAACATGATCAAAAATATGAAGGCAAAAGGTGTTCCAATACACGGAGTTGGGCTACAGTGCCATATAAATGTTGACAATCCGACAGTTGAAGAAATTGAAGAAACAATTAAGCTGTTCAGCACAATCCAAGGGCTTGAGATCCAGATTACAGAGCTTGATATGAGCTTTTATCAATGGGGCTCATCGGTATACTATGTTGAGCCGTCTCGAGACATGCTTATAAAACAGGCAAAGAAGTACTATGAGCTGTTTAACCTGTTTAAGAAGTACAAAAAGGTTATAAAGAGTGTGACATTCTGGGGACTTAAGGATGACTATTCATGGCTAAGAGGCGTATTTAATAAACCGGATTTTCCGCTTTTGTTTGATGAGTATTATGACGGCAAATTTGCGTTCTGGGCACTTATAGACTATTCGGTTGTGCCAAAGACAGATGCATTGCCAAAACCACCTGCAATTGCAATTAAAAAGTGAGATATGCAATAAGATAGGAGGAATTTCTTATGAAGCATATAAAAATTGATAAAGATAGTACTGTGGGAATTTTTCCTGATAACTGGAAGTTTTGTGTTGGAAGCGGTCGATTAGGGCTTGCGCTTCAGAAAGAGTATATTGAAGCACTGTCGTTTGTCAAAAAGCATATAGATTTTAAGTATATAAGAGCACATGGGCTTTTGCACGACGATGTTGGAATATATAGAGAGGACGTTGTAGACGGCAAAGAAATACCTTTTTATAACTTCACATATATAGACAGGATCTACGACTCATTTTTAGAGCTTGGCATACGCCCGTTTGTTGAGATAGGCTTTATGCCATCTAAACTGGCCTCAGACAAACAAACAGTTTTCTACTGGAGGGGTAATGTTACCCCTCCTAAGGACTATAATAAATGGGCAGAACTTGTCAAAAGCGTTGTAAAGCATTTTATCGACAGATACGGTGAAAAAGAGGTTGAGAGCTGGCCGTTTGAGATCTGGAACGAGCCAAACCTTGCCGTATTTTGGAAAGATGCCAACCAAGCAGAGTATTTCAAGCTGTATGAAGTTACAGTAAAGGCAATAAAAGAAGTAAATCCTAATATAAAGGTTGGTGGTCCTGCTATCTGTGGAGGCTCTGACTATTGGATAGAAGATTTTCTAACTTCTGCTACAAAAATAACGTTCCTGTAGATTTTTGACACGCCATGCATACACAGCAAAACAGCCGCTGCACACCCCACATTTTGTTTATCAGGACCTTCACCCGAACGAGTATATGCTAAACGAGTTTAAAACTGTCAGGCAGATGGTTAAAAACTCACCATTCCCACACCTTCCTATACACATAACAGAGTTTAATAGCTCATACCATCCGCTCTGCCCAATACACGACACACCACTTAATGCAGCTTATCTTGCAAGGATATTAAGCGAGGGTGGAGACTGGGTAGATTCGTTTTCATACTGGACGTTTAGTGATGTGTTTGAAGAAGCTGATGTGCCAAGATCAATCTTTCATGGCGGGTTTGGCCTTGTTGCGTTCAATAATATTCCAAAACCTGTATTTCATATGTTCACATTCTTTAATGAGCTTGGTAGGAAAATTCTTTACAGGGATGAGCATTTAATAGTAACTGAACGAGAATATGGTTCAATTGCTCTTATTTTTTGGAACGAGGTTTTGAGCAAAGAAGAGCAGCAGAGTAGACGATACAAATTAGAAGTTCCTGTAAGCTTCAATGAAGCATTTGTTAAGCAAAAAATCATTGACGAAGAGTACGGTAACCCATGGCGCACTTGGATTGAGATGGGACGACCAAGGTTCCCAAGCAAGTTTAAAATACAAACTTTAAAAGAGGTAGCTGTGCCAAGGATTACAACTTCAAGAATGAAGGCTGAAAATGGATACTTGGCACTCGATTTTACGCTTGGCAAGAATGCGGTTGTTCTTTTTGAAATTCTTAAAGTAGATGACCAGTCACACACATACATTGGTCTTAACGACAGCAAAATTCCAGGGTATTGAAACAAAAAACTTAATAAAGAGCGTGATAACAAATGGCTATAATGCAGGTAAATTTCTATTCTCAAAAGCTAAAACGAAGCACAACTTTTATGGCTATTTTACCAGTTGATGGCCCTGGCAAGGTTTACAACAAAGACGAATTTAGCAGAACATTGAAGTCTTTATATCTTCTTCACGGTTATGCTGGAAATTTTATGGACTGGCTATGGGGTGCAAGGATTGTAAAGCTTTCGTTAAAGTACAACGTTGCAATTTTTCTTCCTTCGGGTGAAAATAGTTTTTATCTTGACGATGAGATCAAAGAAGAGTATTTTGGCGAGTTTATTGGAAGAGAAATTATAGAGTTCACAAGAAGTATATTCCCTATCCCGTGTGAGCGGCAAAAGACGTTTATCGGTGGGCTTTCGATGGGCGGCTATGGAGCGCTCAGAAACGGACTTAAATACCATGAGGTATTTGGTGGAATAATAGCTCTTTCGTCGGCACTGATAGTTGACCATGTTATGAATATGACACCAGATTATAAAAACAATATAGCAAGCTTCAGCTACTACAAGCATGTATTTGGTGAGCCATCAAAGCTCAAAGGCAGTGACAAAGATATTAAGGCTCTTGCGTCGAAGTTAAAACAAGAGGGTAAAGATATACCAAAGATATTTATGGCGTGCGGTAAAAACGACTTTTTGATCAATGAAAATAAGGATCTTTATAATTATCTCAAAAATGAAAATATTGATGTTGAGTATATAGAAGATGAAGGCCAACATGATTGGAATTTCTGGGACAAGTACATCAAGGTTGGACTTGAGTGGATGAGTAAAATAAGTTAAATGAGAGAGGTGAGAAAGCCCATGCCAAGGTTTTCAAAAGCAAAGGCTTTACTCTCAACAGCATTAGTATTATGTTTAGCATTGAGTATGATCTTCACAGGATTTGGTTCACAGACCAAAAACATTGTCCAAAAGACTGACTATGCCTTGAAAGATGTCTATAAAGATTATTTCTTGGTTAGTGCGGCAATAAACGGATATTCGATTGAAACAGCGGCAATTAATCATCCGAGCTTGGCTGCAATCTTGAAAAAGCATTTTAACAGCACAACATTGTCGAACCTGATGAAACCTCAATACTTGCTTGATTATGAGGCGACAAAGAAAAACAAAGACAAAATGCCTGTGTGCAAGTTTGACAGCTGTATACCATCCCTTGAATTTTGTAAGAAAAACGGTATAAAGATGAGAGGTCATACACTTGTTTGGCCCAACCAAACACCAGAGTGGTTTTTCCATGTAGACTATGATGTTTCAAAACCGTATGTTGATGCAAGGACGATAAAAAAAGAGGCTTGAAAGCTATATAAAGCAGGTACTTGAATTTTGCCAGAAAAAGTATCCAGGAATTGTTTACTGCTGGGATGTTGTCAATGAAACATTAAATGATGATGGTACATGGCGAAGCCAGAACAATCCTTGGTATACTATAATGAAAGAGAAGTATGTAGAAAAAGCATTTTACTATGCAAGAAAGTATGCGCAAAAAGGAGTATTGCTTTTCTACAACGATTACAATGTATTTTTGCCAGCAAAAAGAGAAGCTATCTACGATCTTGCGTTTTCTTTGAAGAAGAAAGGATTGATAGATGGGCTTGGGCTTCAGCCAACCGTTGGATTGGATTTTCCAGAACTTGATTTGGACAGTTCTGAGTCAAGTTTTAAAAAGGCGCTGGAGAGGTTTTCAAAACTGGGGCTACAGATTCATATTACAGAGCTCAATTTTGAAATACCTGGTGATGAGAGCAACCGCACTCCAGAAAATCTTAAGAAGCAGGCAGACAGGTACTATGAAATGATGAGGTTGCTTTTGAAAGAGGACAAAGAAAACGGTGGCCCGTGCAATATTACGTGTGTTACCATTTTCGGTATTTGCGATGACTATCCATTGTATAAGGATTTTCAAGCAGTGCAAGTATTTATGGGATAAAAATTGTAAACCTAAACAGTGTTTCTATTCATTCTTACAAGCAGGGTTAGACTGGAAAGCATCAAAAGGCAAATCTGGCAAGACAAAATGACAAACAAGAATACAAAAACACAGCACACAGGAGGAATTAACAATGAAGATAACAATCAATCCTGAGAAAAAACAAGGTCGTGTTAACAAGTTCTGGACAAAGTGTGTTGGCAGCTGCCATGCAGCAACTGCGCTGAGAGAAGACTGGCGAAAACAGCTTATAAAATGCAGGCAGGAGCTTGGCTTTGAGTATGTAAGAGGACATGGCTGGCTCAACGATGATATAAGCGTTGTTTTCAGACATCAGGATGGCAGGCTTTGGTTTTCATTTTACAACATAAACTCAATCATAGACTTTTTGCTTGAAATTGGAATGAAGCCATTTATAGAACTGAGCTTTATGCCTGAAACATTGGCATCTGGCAACAAGACAGTTTTCCACTACAAAGGCAATATTACCCCACCAAAATCATACCAAGAATGGGGGCAGCTTATAGAAGCTTTTGCATCGCATCTTGTAAAAAGATATGGGAAGAGCGAAGTGCGAAGCTGGTATTTTGAAGTGTGGAACGAGCCAAATTTAAAAGACTTTTTCTGGGCAGGGACTATGGAGGACTATTTCGAACTTTACAAACATGCAGCATTTGCAATAAAAAGGGTTGACAGTGAACTAAAAGTTGGTGGGCCTGCAACAGCAGTTGATGCATGGATTGTAGAGCTCAAAGAGTTTTGCCAGAAAAACGGTGTGCCACTTGATTTTATCTCAACCCATCATTACCCAACAGACTTAGCATTCAGTGAAAGCTCTGACATGGAAGATGCTATGGCAAAAGCAGAACGGGGTAATCTTGCAAAAAGGGCAAGGAAGGCTTATGAAGAAGCTCTTCCTTATGAGCTTTACTATACAGAATGGAACAACTCACCAAGCCCAAGAGACAGGTACCACGATATGCCTTACGATGCAGCTTTTATAGTCAAGACAATCATTGACATTATAGATCTTCCGCTTGGCTGTTATTCATATTGGACATTTACAGACATCTTCGAAGAACTTGGGATTTGCTCAGCACCTTTCCATGGCGGATTTGGGCTTTTGAATCTGTACAGCGTGCCAAAGCCATCCTACAGAGCGTTCCAAATACTCAATGAGCTTGATGGAGACATACTTGATATTGATATTTGTGACAAAAGTCCAACAGTAGACTGTATATCGACAAAAAGCAGTGACAAAATTGTGCTTGTAATTTCAAACCACAATGTTCCTCAAGCACCGATCGAAAAAGAAAAGATTAATGTTCTGCTAAAAGGCATAAAAGATGTTGCGCAGGTATACGCTTTGAGAATTGACGAGTACCATGCAAATCCAAAAAGAGAATGGGAGAAGATGGGCTGTTCGGAATATCCAACACCTGAACAGATAGAAAGCATGATGAAAGCGTCTGAGCTGCAAAGAGAAGAGGTTGCACTCAACAAAGCGGAAGACAGAAGTATTTCTTTTGATGTTGAAATACTGCCACACTCTGTTATGTGCATATGCTTAAAGCTCAAAAATTAGTATAAATTTAGGTTTGATTTTGAAATTGGGTTTCATTGAGAAAGGGGTTATCCATACATATTTTGGATAACCCCTTATTATTCTTGACTTTGTCAGTTAATAGGGGTTTTTGTGATAGAAGAAAATAACAAAGTCTTAATTTATGCGGGTTTTGAGAATAGAAAAATAAAAAATTTTTAAGTCTGTAGTGGCAAATTAAATATGTATTTGATAGTGTAAAATTTCAGTAGGTGATGAAGCAGGAAAATAGGGTATGGATGTAGAAAAAAAGACCTCACCGGGAAAAAATTAAAAATCAATTCAAAGGAAGGTGAGGTCTGAGATGTTATTAGATATTCGACATACAGTAGGGATAATCCTGCTATTTGTTCAGGGTTTAATGAAGATAATAAGTGAAAGAAAAATTTTTATGAACTATAAAGAAGACTTGTCAAGAACTTTATGTATCCAATTCATAGCGTAAATTGAAAAGTTTTGAGATTTCGTAATTGTGTTGTTTAATAAGAGGTACCCCATTTTTGTTAGCATGAAAATAGATTGCATTCGAAAATAATTTTGAACGTTAACAATAGAATATATTCAATCATTCAACCAGAAAAAGGCAATAATAAACTAACCAATGCTAAAAGGCATCAACTGGAAATATTACAAATTTAATCAAAATTTAAGCTGATTTATGTAAATGTCAATACTAAAATGATCAAAAAGCTGAAAATAAAAATGTACAAAAATAGGAATCAAGTTTTAATTAGAAGAATTATTAAAATAGGCAGTTTTTGACTGTAGTCTGTATGATGGTCCCTTTATCAAAACAATATAAGAATGATGTAAAAGCCTATCTAAAATTGCATGGGCTGTTGTTGCTCCTCCAAATACTTCTCCCCATTCTGAAAATGCTACATTCGTTGTTATTATTGTGCTGGTCTTTTCATACCTTTTCAAAATTAGCTGAAAAAACAGATTCGCTGCATCATTGTCTATTGGCAAATATCCTATTTCATCTATTATCAAAACCTTGTATTTTGAAAAATGTTTTAGTCTGTACTCCAATCGGTTCTCCGCATAGGCTCTTTTTAATTGTGCTATTAATTCTTGAAAGTGAATAAAATATGTCGAATATCTATGTTTTGCACATTCTATTCCTATCGCTGTTGCTAAATGAGTTTTCCCAACTCCTGGTGTGCCTATAAATAATATGTTTTCGTTGTTTTCTAAAAATCTTAAACTTTTTAAATCATATATCTGTTGCTTATTTTATACTTGGTTGAAATTCAAAATCAAAATCTTCTATACCTTTTAAAGAAGGAAAGTTGGCTACTCTTACACAACTTGATAAAGCTCTTTCTTTTTTTGCTTTTATCTCTAAATTGCTAAGCTCATACAGGACATCTATTATACTCTTTTCACCACTTGATAATAAATCCAAATACTTGTCAAGATTACTCCTGATATTATGAAGTCCCAATTCCTCTAAGTTGTTAAGAAGTTTTACATAATTGCTCATGTATATTCCCTTTTCTAATCCTTATAGCAATTTATCCAACATTTTAAGATTCTCTTCACATATCTTTTCAAGTTTGTTACCATCTCTAATTATTTTACTTAAAAGTTGTTTGTAATCTTCTGGATGATAATTTATTCTCTTCACTTATAATATGTATCCTTACTAATTCTGTGTTTTAAAATATATATAGATTTTGTTTTCAACTTCCTTTATTGTTACGACTTTCCCAATATATTTCGGGTCAACTGAGTATTTATTGCCCTTATATAGTACACAAGAGAGTCTTTTTGCACTTTTATTGCTTTCTGAACATTTAGATAACTCTCTATTACCTTTGAGTCTGGCAAGGGCAATAAATACTCTTTTTCTTTTTGAAACAGCAGCGTTGGTGGAACCTGAGTTGTTTGATTTGGTTGTTGATTTACTTTTAAATTTATCTCTTTTATTATCCTTATCAAATCCTCCTCAGTCTCAAATTCGTTGTTGTAAGGCAACAGCCAATCTATAAACTTGTTTGCCGCTTCTACCTTACCTTTTGTATACGAATGATGTATTTTACATAGCTTTATCTCAAATCCAAAATCATTTGCAAATGCTCTAAATCTTAAATTTATCTTTCTTCCATCTGGGGTTATATCTACCACTGCTTTCATATTGTCAAATAAAATTTCCTTTGGAACACCTCCCGTTGCTTTAAATGCTTCTATTAAACATCCAATTAAATCCTGCTGTGTTTTGGTTTTGCTGTATTCAAAGTGACAATATCTAGAATAACCTAATTTGTAATTTAACACATTAACAACAAATTCTTCTCTGTTTTTTGATACAAGCGTTATATCTTCCTTCCAGTCAACTTGAGCCTGTTCCCCAGGCATTTTCTCATACCTTGGATGTCCTTTACTCTTTTTGTGGCTTCAACCCTTTCTTCTTTATATAATTATTGAAGTTTGAATAGGTTCCAATCTCTTTATCTTTTGATTTTAAGTATTCATACACACTTTTAATTGTTATGCCTTTTATTGCAAGCTTTGCTTTGATTTCATCGTAATATTTATCCAATTTGCTGCCTTTATTCCTCGTATTAGGTTTGCCTTCATAACCTTCATAGTATTTTTTTATTGTTCTCCTATCCATCCCATACTCCCTTGCAAGTTCTGAAAAGTTGGGTTTCATTCCCATCGCCCTAATCATATTTATTTGTGCTATTATGTTCTTCATTCTTGATATCCCTCCTCACATGAAGAAGGATATCAAATTCATGTACAATTTTGTACATTCTTATTTTCCACTTTGTGTACATTATTATTTTATCATTAACACTCTATTCAACTTCACACAATATCCTCTTGATATAGATATTACCCTTTGTTACTCAAGTAAACTTTTTTTGCACTTTCATTATTGGCAGGACTTAATCCTGCCCATGAACAAATATGTTCTGCAGTTTTAAATTTGCTCATATCTATGCCAATTTCAGCAATTATCGCAGCAGCCGCTGTCTTATCTATACCTGGTATGCTATCCAATTGCTCAATCTGCTTTTTAGATTTTTCAAGCTCAGAATTAATATTTTTTTCTATTTCACCAAGATGTTCATATGTCTCATCTAAATGCTTAAGCAGAAGCCTTAAAAATTCACGATAGTGTCTGTTCATCCTACCATTTACCAACAGTTTTATCTCTTGCAATTTATTTCGTGCTCTCGTCTTAACATAACTTTCAACTTCTTCTGCGGTTATACTGCCGTGTTCTGCTATGTGGTTTATTATTGCTCTTCCAGATACACCAAATATATCTGTGAGAAAATTTGAAAGTTTAAATCCACAGCTTTGAAGATACTTTTCAATGCGGTTTTTCTGTGAGGACAGTTCTTCTATTATGCTTTTACGATATCTTGTAAGATCTCTTAATTCTCTTACTGTTTGAGGTGGAATAAAACTCCCATTTAAAAGTCCTGCCCTCAAAAGAGTTGCAATTTATTTTGCATCTTTCATATCAGCCTTTTTCCCAGGAACATTTTTCATATGCCTTGCATTGGCAACTATAACTACCATAGTGCCCTCCAAAGCACTTTCCAAAATATTATAAACAGGTTGCCAGTAAACTCCTGTGCTCTCCATTGCTACATAACGGCAGTTTCATGATTCAAGCCATGCTTTTAATTCTTCAAGCCCTGGCAGTAAAGTGGAAAATGTTCTTATTGTTTTTTGGGGTTTATCATCATGGACAGAGCCTTTAAGCAAGCAGGCTACAACAGTTTCTTTATGAACATCCAATCCACAACAAATCTCAAGTAAATCTTGCATATTATTCTCTCCTATTCTGAATTTATTACAGTGATGATTACCTGAGAAAATATGAAGTTTAGCACCCGTGCTGTTCCCATATCAGGATAATATGTGGCGACAATTAGCTGTGCTCAAAGGTAATCAGGTTAGGTTAATGTTCAAGGTACTATATCCATCAACAATAAAATCAACCTTTGCCCTGTTAACTTTAGTTTAACAAAAATTTCATTATTTGCAACCTTTTCTTAAGTCTATTTTCATCATTGGTTGTGCTTCCCTAAGCATGAAGGGGTAATGTAGATTTGTTAATAATAGATGAGCTGGGCTTAAGAAAATTTAATCAAAGCAATGTAGATGATTTTTAGGTTCTATAATAAATGTTGAGGTGGTAATCAACCTCAGCGTTTTTTCTTTAAATACAAAAAAGCACTTTATTCAAATGCCTACTTTGCTAAAATATAATTAACCAACAAAAACATTAGAAAGGAGGCATCTGATAAAGTGCTCAAGAATAATTTTATCAATAATTTATTAAATTTAAAAGATGTTTTAATAAAAAATATTGTAAATGGTGATGATAAAATTGAAATTTACATTGAAACTAAAAAGAAGCCTCATTTTTGCCCTCAATGTGGCTCTATTACTTCTAAAATCCATGATTACAGAACTCAAAAAATTAAAGATATTCCCATCCAAGGCAAGAAAACGTTCATTATCCTTAAAAAACATAGATATGTTTGTAAATGTTGCGCTAAACGATTCTTTGAATACATAGAGTTACTTCCTAAATATCATAGAATTACTAATAGAATATTTGCCTACATAATCAATGAACTTTCTTGCATTAGTAGTATGTCATCCGTTGCTTCTAAAGCTAATGTGTCTTTCCATTCTGTTAAGCGCATTTTTGATTTGGTTAGTTATCCTAGCCCTTCTTATCTACCTGAAGTTATTTCTATCGATGAATTTAAAGGTAATTCCGGTAATTCTGATTATCATTGTATTATCGTTGATCCTGTTAATCATAAAATAATTGACATTATTAAAGATAGAAGGCTTCACGCCCTTTGCAGCTACTTTAGAAAAATCAAAAACAGAGACAAAGTTAAGTATGTAATCATCGACATGTGGAAACCTTATGTTGAAATTGTTAGAGCTTTCTTTAAAAATGCCACTATCATCATAGATAAATTCCATTTTATGTGTTACAATACCTAGGCTATTGAGGGTGTTAGAAAGCGTATCCAAAAGAATATGGATCCTAAACTTAGACGTTACTACAAAAAAAGTAGAAAGCTTATTCTTGCTAAGTATGAATCTTTAGATGAAGAATCCAAAAAAGAACTTGATATTATGCTTCTATATATAGCGACGAATTAAAACAAGCACACTTTTTAAAGGAACGTTTCTACAAAATATCACAAGCTCAATCTTCTTCTGAAGCAAGAGTTCTTCTAAAAGTGTGGATTGATTTAGCTAGAAGAAGTGGAATAAAAGAGTATATTTATTGGTGCTGATACTTTAAGTAGATGGTTTAAAGAAATAATTAATTCTTTTGACATTCCTTATACTAACGGCCCTGTAGAAGGATTTAACAATAAAATTAAGGTTATTAAAAGGAATGCCTTCGGGTTTAGAAATTTTGAAAGGTTTAGAAATCGAATTCTCCATTGTTGCAGGTAATCCAGTTGAAAATTCGTTAACAAAACAAATTCAAAATATGCCTGATTTTAATATGAAAATTAATTTTATAGATTAATTTTTTGTATCGGCGGCAAAAAACTTTTAGAAGAAAACCTTTGTTGCCCTAGGTCTCCTAAGGTTTTCTTCTAAAATCAAAGTTCAAATTGCGAAAAAAGGTTTTGTTATCAAATAAATTTTTAATGCCAACCCATAATTGGCCTTTTTGTCATGCACAAATTCCGGTAATTTAATTGTCTAACTCTTAGCTCTATTAAAATCCTTGATAATAAATTAAGGACGGGTATTTGAATAACTTGCCCACCCCAACTATTGACATAGAACCAAAATTTCATCACATATGAGGAAGGTTTAGAATTTATTGGTACAAGCAAATGGTGTAGTGACAAAATTAAGATCCATATTTCATCAATCCCACTCCTCCCAAGCTTTTTGAATTTCAAGCTGACAAACTCAAGAGTTTTATTTATTTTTTAAATAACCTAAAATTCTATATAAGTCTTGTATGTAACAAGAATTAAAAAGTGCATAACTATTCTTTTTTGCCATTTCCCAACACAGAAAAAGCCAAACATTGTAAAAAATTAAAAAAAACTAACAAAAGATAAAAACCATCACAACAAAACTTATTTTCATATGTGAAAAGCACCTAGCCAAAACTGAAATAACAAATAATAGGTAATCCTGAATTCACCTCAACTAATATATCTAAAAAATTTGTCGTTACGCCTCTTAACTATATTTTGCAATTCAAAACTCTTTCTTTTCAAAATTTGTTAAATATCCAATACTTATAAGACAAATAGTTTACTATTTGAGTACACAACGTTGCAAGAACTTTTGCAATCAAAATTGAATTTGATATGTAGGTTTTTGAAATTTTTAAAACAACAATTGAAAATCCTAACGAAACAACGTTTGTAATAACAAATTTTAACACCTTTATTATAATTACTACTCTTCCAGTGGATTTATCTTCAAATGTCCACTTTTTGTTCATTACGAAGCTATTTATCACGCCGCTTGTGTACCCAAAAACTTGACTGAGTGAGTAACTGACATGAAAGACAAAATAAAAAAGGAAGAATACTGCAAAATCAATTGATGTATTTATAAAGCCAACTACCGAAAATTTCATGATATGAATAACTTGTTTCTTGATAAAATTTTTCTTTTTTATTAAATAGTTAAAATTATTCATTCCTTACTATCTCCTCAATGAAGTATAGAGGCCTTCTTTTTACTTCTTTATAAATTTTGCCAATATATTCACCAATAAGTCCTAAAGCAACAAGCTGAAGCCCACCTATAAACCAAATTGAGATTGTAAGTGAAGTCCAACCGGTAACAACTTGTCCTCTTAATTTCTGTACTATTGCATATATAAAAACTACTAAGCTTAGCAAAAATAGCAAAAAACCAGCTGTTGTAATATACTTTATGGGCTTTACAGAAAAAGATGTAATCCCCTCAAAAGCAAAAGATAACATTTTTTTAAGTGGATATTTTGTCTCACCTGCTATTCTTTTTAACCTTTCGTAGCAGACAACAGTAGATTTTAAGCCAATTAATGGAATCATACCTCTTAAAAACAGGTTTCTCTCTTCAAACTGCAAAAGATACTGAACTGCTCTTTTACTCATGAGCCTATAATCAGCATGATTAAAAACAATCTCAACTCCAAATGTCTTCATTAGCTTATAAAAACCTTCTGCAGTAAATCGTTTGAAAAACGTATCTGTTTTTCTGGTGCTTCTCACTCCATACACAATCTCATAGCCTTCCTTATACTTTTGAATAAACTCATCAATTACATTTATATCGTCCTGCAAATCTGCATCCAATGTGATAATACAATCAGCAAATTTCACAGCATAGCCCATTCCTGCCATAAGAGCATTTTGATGCCCACAGTTTCGCGTTAGTTTGACTCCCACGAATCTCTTATCCTCTGCTGCAGCTTTGATTAGATCCCACGTTTTATCACGGCTTCCATCATCAACAAATACAACTTTGCTCATTTCAGATATAATTTTCTTTTCAATTAGGTCTTGAAGTTTCTCTCTCATCTTTCGAATTGTAAATGGTAACATTTCTTCCTCGTTAAAACAGGGAATTACAAAGTAAACTTTTGGTAGCATTTTGTTCTCCCCTGCATTTTTTTATAAATATTATTATACATAATAGGTTTGAAAAAAGCCATATTTTTGACGACTATGATAGCATTAAAAGTTTTTTAGTAAATTTTTTTATTTGAATACAGTCGCCGTCTAAAAAATCACAACTAATCATAAGCTTTTAATGTCATCTGAAGTTGGTTAACTTTTCATTTTATGTAACTGATAGATTCTCTTCTCTTCGCTTATTATTTCTTTCCTCGGTCAAGTCAAAATTTTGTGTAAAATTACCCTGGTTAGAATATGAACATTCGTTATCACTGCCGTTCAATTTATTTTGCTTTTGCCCAATGGTGTCAAAGATACTCAAGACTGGGCTTTTACCCGTCCTTGACAACACCATGGGGCAAAAGCAGTTATCAAAAACTAATGGTGGTGATAAAAATAATTTTATTGAAATAACCTTATCTTTCGATTTTTTTGAAATTTCTTTTTCCTACTTAAAATACTCAGTCATATCTAAATACTTTTTCCTTGATGCCCATTTTTCATCTTGTTCCATTAACAACGCTCCAATTAGTCGTATGCCAGATTCTCTGCCTGGGATATTCTTATAACTCTTTCACAACAACTAAATTTCTTCATTTAGACGCTCTGCTATGTAAGTAAGTGCAAAGTCTTTTTCAATAAAGCTCAGGAAGTTCTAAAAGCGCTATTGCATCTTCAAATCCTTCTTCTAAAATTTCCATTGCTTTAAGTGCTTTATCTCTATATTCATCTAATACTTGATTTAATAGCATTCTTGCTGTTCTGAGATCTGGTGCTTCAAATATGGCTTCATAGTTTGGCATGTAATTCTTTTTGTAAAGCTTTTTAAGTCTTATCAAGGATATTTCTCATAAAATGTGTTTGGCACCTTTGCAACGTAGCTCCCTTAAAGTGTTGGCAAATAGCTTGTACAAGTCCTCTATGATGTTTAGAACTCCCCAATCAAGAGTTGTCAAGAATTTTGTGTCTGATTAAAGTAGCGTAACTGGGAAATTTGTTGTATTTCATAAATATGAGCATTTATCATCGATGCTGCTTTTTTCTATTTTGTCTGCCTTAAGTTTTCCCTCAGTAAACACATGTTAATTTCCATACTTCAACACAGTTAAAGTAACCACCTGATCTTTTCTAAATTTTTTCAACCAGACTGTTGATGCTTTCTACACTATTGGTGGTATAAATGTGCCTCCTCAAGAATTCAGGATATTTACTAAAAGCGATATAATGTTTACTTGTTGAGAATGTTCATATATCGGCTATATTTTACCTTCAAATTTACTGTAAAGGTCATAGAACTTTTGAACAGAGCAATCAAAGCAAAGAACAAGGTTTATTTTATTGAGTTTATTATTGACTTTTTGAGGCATAAGCTTTTCTTATGTGCTTGCGGATATTTCTTTGAGGATGTCTTTTTTAGCTCATGTATCGATGCTTATGCCTATTGTTGCATGTTTCTTTCTTTACTTTTGAGCTGTTATTTATCTCTTGCAGTGATAGGCATTGATAAGTAATGCAAACACTGATTCGAGCAATTTTGGCTGTTTGAGAAGGTAAAATTTATTTTTTAAATCATCTTTGATTTTGCCAAATTCATCATGACAGTAGAGTAAGTTAAGGCTTTTGAGGGTATTTTGTGGTTATTGCTTTTTGAAAGACAGATTTGGCGCTTAAGACAACATAGAGATAAGTCAAGCAAATCCTACAGCTTTAATACTTTTTCAACCGCCATATTTTTTACTGTTTCATAGTAAGTATTTTTATCCATAATTGTCATCCCTCTTTTCAATTTTATTATACATCAGACACAATTTTATTTTAACATCCGTAAGAAGTGTGATATTATTATATTATTAACTTATTAACGTCAAATCATATTATTGCATTATTTTGTCTTACTGTAAAGCAAAATAATACAAATAATTAAAAATATTTTTTACAGCTTTGTAATAATGAAGTATTCAAGGAATTGAGAATAATAATAACATAATGTGTTTTTGACAATAAAATAAACAAATTAGACAAAAAAAATAAATTGTCGTGCACAAATTTTGGGTGTATAATTTAAACCAAAGAATGTAATAAACTGTAATGAGGAGGATGTTAAAGTTATGAAGCGTTACAGAAGAATTATTGCTATGATTGTAACTTTTATTTTTATTCTAGGGTTGGTATATGGGATTAAACCATGGCAAGAGGCAAAGGCAGGCTCTTTTAACTATGGAGAAGCATTACAAAAAGCCATAATGTTTTACGAATTTCAAATGTCTGGCAAGCTTCCAAATTGGATACGTAACAACTGGCGTGGTGATTCAGCGCTAAAGGATGGTCAAGACAATGGGCTTGATTTGACAGGTGGTTGGTTTGACGCAGGTGATCATGTTAAATTTAACCTTCCAATGTCGTATACTGGCACAATGTTGTCATGGGCAGTATATGAGTACAAAGATGCGTTTGTTAAGAGCGGCCAATTGGAACATATCTTAAACCAAATCGAGTGGGTTAACGACTACTTTGTAAAATGTCATCCAAGCAAATATGTATACTATTACCAGGTTGGAGATGGCGGCAAGGACCATGCATGGTGGGGTCCTGCTGAGGTTATGCAAATGGAGAGACCTTCATTTAAGGTTACCCAGAGCAGTCCGGGTTCTACGGTAGTAGCAGAGACTGCAGCTTCCTTAGCAGCAGCTTCAATTGTTTTAAAAGACAGAAATCCTACTAAAGCAGCAACATATTTGCAACATGCAAAAGATTTATATGAGTTTGCAGAAGTGACAAAAAGCGATTCTGGCTACACGGCAGCAAATGGATATTATAATTCATGGAGCGGTTTTTATGATGAGCTTTCTTGGGCAGCAGTTTGGTTGTATTTGGCGACAAATGATTCAACCTACTTATCAAAGGCTGAGGCATATGTTCAGAATTGGCCAAAGATAACAGGAAGTAACACAATTGACTACAAATGGGCTCATTGTTGGGATGATGTTCACCAGGGAGCGGCATTATTGTTAGCAAAAATTACAGGCAAGAATACTTATAAGCAAATTATTGAGAGTCACTTAGATTACTGGACTACAGGATACAACGGTGAAAGGATAAGGTATACTCCGAAAGGATTAGCATGGCTTGATCAATGGGGTTCTTTGAGATATGCAACAACTACAGCATTTTTGGCGTTTGTATATAGTGATTGGTCTGGCTGTCCGAGTGGTAAAAAAGAAACATATAGAAGATTTGGGGAAAGCCAAATTGATTATGCATTAGGTGCAGGCGGAAGGAGCTATGTTGTTGGATTTGGCACAAATCCGCCAAAGAGGCCGCATCACAGAACAGCTCATAGCTCATGGGCTGACAGCATGAATGTACCATCGTATCATAGACATACTTTATATGGAGCGCTTGTTGGAGGACCGGGCTCTGATGATAGCTATTCTGATGACATAAGCAACTATGTAAATAATGAGGTAGCATGTGACTACAACGCAGGATTTGTTGGTGCGTTGGCAAAGATGTACTTATTGTACGGCGGAAATCCAATACCTAACTTCAAAGCTATTGAAACACCGACGAATGACGAATTTTTTGTTGAAGCTGGGATAAATGCCTCGGGAACAAACTTTATAGAAATCAAAGCTATTGTTAATAATCAAAGTGGTTGGCCTGCGAGAGCAACGGATAAGCTTAAGTTTAGATATTTTGTTGATTTAAGCGAATTAATTAGAGCGGGATATTCGCCAAATCAATTAACTTTAAGTACCAACTATAATCAAGGTGCAAAAGTTAGTGGACCTTATGTATGGGATTCAAGCAGGAATATATACTACATTTTGGTAGACTTTAGGGGCACGTTAATTTATCCAGGAGGTCAGGACAAATATAAGAAGGAAGTGCAGTTCAGAATTGCAGCGCCACAGAATGCACAGTGGGATAATTCCAACGACTATTCATTCCAAGATATAAAGGGAGTTTCAAGTGGTGCAGTTGTTAAAACAAAATATATACCACTATATGATGGAGATATCAAGGTATGGGGTGAAGAGCCAGGTACATCTGGCGCAACACCAACTCCTACACCAACTGCGAGCATAACTCCAACACCTACACCGACTGCAACACCAACACCTACGTCGACAGTAACGCCAACGCCCACCCCCACACCAACCCCAACACCAACACCGACAGTAACACCGACAGTGACAGCAACCCCGACTCCAACACCGACCCCGACGCCAACACCTGTTAGCACACCTGCGACAAGTGGGCAGATAAAGGTACTGTATGCTAACAAGGAGACGAGCAGTACGACAAACACGATAAGGCCGTGGTTGAAGGTAGTGAATAG
>OFGS01000037.1_pt1 | contig 41098 bp, 55 predicted proteins | sample 1521851 | NCBI WGS metagenome assembly OFGS01 (sample SAMEA3142070, study PRJEB24117) | hot springs metagenome
CGCGGCATTTCCGAACAAGAAGCGACAGAAATGATCGTGATGGGCTTTATCGAGCCGTTTACAAGAGAATTGCCGATGGAATACGCGGTTGAAATGAACCGTCTCATTAAATTCGAAATGGAAGGTAGCATTGGATAATAAATAGCTGATGATCTGCGCCATGCAGATCATCGGCTTTTTTGTATGTTGTGATAAGATGAATGTAGGTGATGAATATGATTTATGTCGGATTAACGGGATGGGGCGACCATGACAGTTTATATCCGTCTCGTCTTGCGTCAAAAGATAAGTTACAAGCGTATGCGGCTCACTTTCCAACCGTTGAGGTTGATGCGTATTTTTATGCCATTCAACCGCGCCAAAACGTTGAAAAATGGTTGACGGAAACGCCTGCGTCATTCCAATTTATCGTGAAGGCGTATCAAGGAATGACGGGGCATCAACGGGGCGACATTCCATATGCAAACAAAGATGAGATGTTTACTGCATTTCTCCAATCGATTGAGCCGTTTCAACAAGGAAATAAGCTCGCCATGGTATTGTTTCAATTTCCGCCGTGGTTCGATTGTAAAAAAGAGCATGTTCACTATTTGCGTTGGTGTCGGGAGCGAATGAAAGATATTCCTGTAGCGCTTGAATTTCGTCATCAATCGTGGTTTTCCCCTCCGTTTTACGAGAAGACGTTGCGTTTTATGGAGGAAGAGCGATGGATTCATAGCATTTGCGATGAACCGCAAGTGGGGGAAGGATCGGTACCGACCGTTCTTCATCCAACAGATCCAAATAAAACACTTATTCGTCTACACGGACGCAATGTCGCAGGCTGGAATAAAAGAGATGACGAAAATTGGCGTGCCGTCCGTTATTTATACCGCTACAACGAGCAAGAGCTACAAGAGTGGGCACAACATATTCGTATGTTACAAACAAAATGTAAACACATTTACGTACTATTTAACAACAACTCAGGCGGAGATGCTGCTCATAATGCAAAACAGTTGTTGCAGTTGTTAGGCATTGAGTATACAAATTTGGCACCGCGACAATTAGATTTGTTTTCATAATGGGGGATCAAAAATGGAATATATATTTCTTTTAATCATCGGTCTTTTAGCAGGAACGATTGGTAGCCTTGTCGGTTTAGGGGGAGGGGTCATTATCGTTCCCGCGCTTCTTTTTTTAAGTGCTGCGCACATATTGCCGACCATTTCACCGCAAGCAGCTGTCGGAACATCGCTTGTTGTCATTATTTTTAACGGATTATCATCAACTTTAACGTATATGAAGCATAAAATGGTTGACTATAAAAGCGGTTTGTTTTTTTTCATCGGCAGTGGACCAGGGGCGATGCTTGGCGCATGGGTGAATCAACATGTACATATGCACCATTTTTCGCTTTATTTTGGATTGTTTCTCATTGCCGTTTCGTTTTTGCTTATGTTTCAATCGCGTTTCTCCCCATCTAAAAAACGAACGTTTCCTGTTGTCCGTACATATGTCACGAATGAAGGGGAGGAAGTGACGTACGGGTATCATCCGTTTAGCGCTACGCTCATTGCGTTTGTTGTCGGGTTTGTTGGTGGATTTTTTGGTATCGGTGGTGGGTCGCTTATGGTGCCTGCAATGATGCTATTATTTTTATTTCCTCCTCACGTTGCCGTTGCGACATCGATGTTTATCGTCTTTTTATCATCTATTGTTAGTTCAATGACGCACGTCTTTATGGGGAATGTCGCTTGGACGTTTGCTCTTTCGCTTATTCCGGGCGTATGGATTGGGGCGAAATGTGGGGCGTGGCTTAATCGACGATTAAAAGGAAAAACGGTCGTGACGTTATTAAGAATGGTACTTATTTTACTTGGTGTTCGTTTAATCATGCAAGGACTTGGATTGTAAAAAAGAAAGGTGTGTTGCAAGCGTTGAGGGAGACGATACATATTTATCATACAAACGATGTGCATAGCCATTTTGAGCGATGGCCAAAAGTTGTTCATTATTTAAAAACAGTAAGAAAAAAGCATCAACAAAATCGTGAGCATATGGTTTTACTTGATATTGGTGATTTTATCGATCGATTTCATCCGATCACGGAAGCATCCTCTGGAAAGGGAAACGTCATTCTTTTAAACGATGTCGCATACGATGCGGTTACGATTGGGAATAACGAAGGAATAACACTTAGTCATGAACAGCTCGATACGTTGTATACGCACGCGGCATTTTCGGTCATCGTGGCGAACGTATTTTATGAAAACGGAGAGCGCCCGCATTGGATGAAGCCATATGTTATGATGACGTTTGGACATGTTCGCGTTGCATTTATTGGGGTGACCGTTCCGTTTCAGACGTTTTATGAATTGCTTGGATGGCGTGTTGCCGATCCGTTTGATACGGTTGCTAAGCTCATTGAACAACTTTCGGAAAAAGTAGATGCCATTGTTTTATTGTCTCATTTAGGGATAAGTGATGATGAAAAAATGGCTCATATGTTTCCGCAATTGACTGCAATTTTAGGTGGCCATACACATCACGTATTTGAACATGGCAAGCGCGTGAATGAAACGTTGCTTTGTGGAGCAGGGAAGTTTGCGCAATATGTCGGATGTTTAACATTGTCAATTGATAAAAATAGCCGAAAAGTTGAGTCATGCGCATATGTCCAACATACCGATGCATTAGAACATGAATGTGCGGAAACGAAACAAAAATTAAATCATATGATTGAGCAAGCAACAAATGCATTGGCACAACCGATTGTGCATTTGCCCGAACCGTTACATATGGACTGGTTTTCCCCTTCCCCATTTGCGTCGCTTCTTGCGCAAGCGTTGAACGAATGGTGTGAAGGTGATATAGCGATGGTCAATGCGGGTGTTTTGCTTGCATCATTGCCAAAAGGCGTTGTGACGAAAGGGGATATTCATCGCATTTGTCCGCACCCAATTAATCCGTGCAAAGTATATTTACGTGGAAGCGAATTAAAAGAAGTCATTTTACAAGCGGAAACGGAACAAATGAAACAGTTGCGGGTGAGAGGGTTTGGGTTTCGTGGTGAAGTGATGGGACAGATGGTGTACGATGGCGTCACAATTGAGAAAGAGACCATGTCGGACGGTCAAGCACATGTGCGTCGCATTTTGATTCATCATCAGCCAATTGATGAGCAAAAAACGTATGCGGTCGCAACAATTGATATGTTTACGTTCGGACACTTGTATCCAGAAATATATCGTGCGAAAAAGAAATATTACATGCCTGAAATGTTGCGGGATGTGCTTGCGTGGAAGCTAAAAAACATGTATCAATAGGCACCCTTCGATCTTTTATTCATACATTGAATAAAAGAAAGGAGCGTGAATATATGATCGAATTAAAGCCGTTATGGATTGACGGAGAGCCGTTTACGGCCATTTCTGTTCAGTTGCCTAAAACGACGTTGTTAGCTGTTGCTAATGATAAAGGATATATTATGTGTGGGGCGTTAGATGTGGCTTTGTTAAACGAAAAATTACGCGACCGTGGCATTGTAGCTGGAAGAGCGGTAGGCGTGCGGACAATTGATCAACTGTTAGAGGCACCGCTTGAGTCTGTTACATTTGCTGCTGAACAATTAGGTATTTCACGTGGCATGAAAGGGAAAGACGCCTTGCTCCTGATGAAATAAAATAATAATCCCCTGCTTGATCGCATACATATAGCGTGAGAGGGGGGATTTTTGTTGTATCAACAACTACGTAAAAGAAGAAAACCGCTACCCATCCGCTATATTTTTTTAATTACTTTCGTTTTTTTTATCATTTCGACTGTTGCGAGCCTTTGGTTTATTAATAGAGGAATCGAACCAACGCTGATGGCGATCGCAGAGAAAGAAACGCGCCGCTTAGCGAATTTAGTGATCAATAATGCGATTAATCAACAAATTGCTGAGGACGACTTTCGCGTTGAAAATTTTATCAAAATTGAAAAAGATGAGCATGGGAAAATTTCTGCGATCGATTTTAATGCTACCGTTGTGAATCGAGTATTAGCTAAAACGACAAATCGTGTTCAACGAAATTTAAAAGCGGCATCAGAAGGAAAACTATCCGCGCTTGAGTTTCCAGATGTTCAAATTGAAACAGAAAAAGAACAAGGAATCGTCTATTATATCCCGCTCGGACAAGCAACGAATAACGTATTGTTAGGAAATTTAGGACCGCGCATCCCGGTTCGTTTTTACGTTATTGGGGATGTTCATTCGGATGTAAATAAAAATATACGTCCGTTTGGCATAAATAACGCTTTAATAGAAATAGCAATTCATATTGAAGTCAACGTGCAAATTATTATTCCATTTGCAACAAAAACGGCAACGATTCAAAACGACATTCCTGTAGCGATTCAAATTATTCAAGGGGAAGTTCCGCAATTTTATAATCAAGGTGGGGAAGGAAATACGTCAATTGAAATTCCAGTTGAATAATAAAAAATTCTGAAAATTTTATTTTTTAAAATATTATTTTGACAAAAGGCTTGTCCGTTGATATACTTAAAACTAAAATGAAACAAAAAAGTCTGAAAAATTAAAATAATCGAACGAGGAGGTGCTCGTCTTTTTGTTACGTAACAATATCAAAAAATCAAAAACTGACTAAGGAGGGTATTTTATTATGGAGAGTCGTCAACAATGGGGTACACGCGCTGGCTTTATTTTAGCAGCTGCTGGCTCGGCAATTGGATTGGGAAACATTTGGAGGTTTCCGGCTGTTGCATATGAAAATGGTGGAGGGGCATTTTTTCTCCCGTATTTATTCGCATTATTAACAGCAGGTATTCCAATTCTTATATTGGAATTTGCGCTTGGACATAAGTATCGCGGTTCAGCACCGTTAACGTTCGCCCGTCTAAGCAAAGGAACAGAATGGATTGGTTGGTGGCAAGTCCTTATTTCATTCGTTATCTCAACGTATTATTCCGTCGTTATTGCATGGGCGATGTCTTATACGTATTTTGCATTTACATCGAAATGGGGAGAAAATACAGGGGACTTTTTATTCGGTGAATATTTGAAATTAGCAGAAACGCCGGGTACGTTCGGAAGTTTAGTCCCAGCTGTTTTCATTCCACTTCTTCTCGTTTGGATCATTAACTTAGCCGTTTTGTATAAAGGTGTTCGGAAAGGAATTGAAGTCGCAAATAAAATTTTCTTACCAACGCTTATCGTTCTTTTCTTAATTATTGTCATTCGCGCTGTGACGTTAGACGGAGCGATCCAAGGATTAAATGCATTTTTCAAACCAAATTGGGATCAAATTATGAACGGAAAAGTATGGCTTGCTGCATATAGCCAAATTTTCTTTAGCTTATCGATTGCGTTCGCTATTATGATTACTTATTCAAGTTATTTACCAAAAAAATCTGATATTACGAATAACGCATTTATTACCGGTTTTGCAAACTCAGGATTCGAGTTATTAGCTGGTATCGGCGTATTTAGCGTCCTTGGCTTTTTAGCGCAACAACAAGGCGTAGAAGTAAGCGAAGTTGTGAAAGGTGGCGTTGGATTAGCGTTCGTCGTCTTCCCACAAATTATTAACCAGTTCCCTGCGTTTAATGAGCTTTTCGGGGTATTATTTTTCCTTTCATTGACACTAGCAGGACTGACATCGCTTATTTCGATTTCAGAAACGTATGTTTCAGCGATTCAAGAAAAGTTCGGTATATCTCGAACGAAAGCTGTTCTCGGCGGTGGTGGAGTAGCTGCGCTCATCGCATTAATATTCGCTTCGAACGGCGGATTATATTTCTTAGATGTCGTTGACTATTTCATTAACAACTTTGGCGTTGCGCTTGTTGGATTAGTGGAAGTAGTTGTCATTGCATGGGTGTTAAAAGAACTAAATGCCCTTCAAACACATGCAAATAGCGTATCAGATATTATGGTAGGCGCATGGTGGAAAATTTCGCTCTCTGTTGTCACACCAATTGTATTAGGATACATGATGTTTGATAGCATTAAAACAAATGTGAAAGAAAATTATGGTGGATACGATACGTTATTCGTCGTTAAATACGGATGGACTGTTGCGGCGCTTGTCATCGTTCTCGGTTTTGTTCTTTCAGTAAAACGCTGGAAAGATGGAGTGCTTTCCGTTCCGACAGACAAGGAGGTTTCAAGCTAATGGAAACAAGTGCACTTATTATGATGCTTGTCGGTATGGTAATTATTTGGGGAGGTTTTGCTGCGAGCGTCGCTCATGCAGTAAAGAAAAGTCGGCAATCATAAAAAAGATGGGGCAGATGCCTCATCTTTTTCTCATGCGTTCTTGTCGTTCCCACTGTTTTAAGTAAGGATATGGGTCAAACGACCATTCCGTATAGCCGTTATCTTTATACATGCCGTAGTGAAGATGCGGCGGAAATTTACCCGATGTGCCGGGCGGTCCGTAACCAGAACTTCCGACTGAACCGATCAACATGCCGGGCTCTACAATCGTTCCTTCCTCTAAGCCGTTAGCGAATCCATTTAAGTGCGCAAAATAATGATACGTATTGTTTATATCGCGAATGCCGATGCGCCAACCTCCGTATTTATTCCATCCTTTTAATTCAACGATACCGTAACATGTTGAGCGAACAGGGGTACCGTAATGTGCAAAAATGTCTGTTCCTTCATGAATCCGTCGTCCGCCCCATCCGCGTGCATCTCCCCACGTACTGCGATAACTATATTCAAATCGTCTTGGAATTGGAAAGGCATATTGATCGAGTTGTAGCGTCCCAAAATGTTTATATAGCTTTACTTTTCCTAAAATGATATCGACGGTTTTGCTTCGCTCATAATAGTCCCACAGCGCCATTTTAATATGTGTATGGTCTGTGCCGTATGATCGTAAAAAGCGAGCAAACGCAAATAATACATCTTCATCGTTTGTTCGATCAGCGATACCGTCTCCATTCCCATCTATCCCCATTCCACCAAATTGGCTAATTGTAAATGGATTTTGATCTTCTTTATTTTGATTGAGTGGCCCAGCCCATCGTTCAGGGGGGATGTAAATACCGATAATTCCAGTTGGTTTTGGTAAATCGCGGCGCGCTTGGCGAATGCTCCGTTCATATTGATCAACAGCTGCGAAGTAGTACCACGGAATGAGCGAAATGGCTTCTGCTTTTTTATAAAGTTCCATTCGTTGATCATACAAATCATTTGGTGCAGCAGCGAATGACCGAAACGGAATGAAAAGAAAAACGATTATGCACCATAATGTTTTCACGCATTCTTTCTCCTTTCTCCGATGTTCATATCATTAGTTTGAGGTAATCGACTGTTTTCATAAATAAAAAATGTTGGAAAAACAAACTGTTTTGTATTGTAAGGCAATAACTCGTATAATGGGTAATGTACATTAACGAGTGGAGCGTGAAAATGATGTCAACAAAAGAACAGCACCTTCGCAAACCAGAGTGGTTAAAAATAAAGTTAAATACGAATGAACATTATACAGGCTTGAAAAAAATGATGCGCGAAAAACAATTGCATACGGTGTGCGAAGAAGCGCGTTGTCCAAATATTCATGAATGTTGGGCCGTTCGTCGCACAGCGACGTTTATGATTTTAGGCGATGTATGTACGCGCGCTTGCCGCTTTTGCGCTGTGAAAACAGGATTGCCAACGGAGCTAGATTGGCAAGAACCAGAGCGTGTTGCTGAATCCGTTCGTTTAATGAATTTAAAACATGTTGTTGTGACTGCTGTTGCGCGCGATGATTTAAAAGATGGCGGTGCAGCTGTATTTGCTGAAACGGTACGTGCTATTCGACGGAAAAATCCGTTGACGACGATTGAAGTATTGCCGTCTGATATGGGTGGTGTATATGAAAACTTAAAAACGCTAATGGACGCTCGTCCTGATATTTTAAATCATAATATTGAAACAGTTCGTCGCCTCACTCCGCGCGTTCGTGCGCGCGCAACGTATGAACGCTCACTTGAATTTTTGCGCCGTGCGAAAGAAATGCAACCGGATATTCCTACAAAATCAAGCTTAATGGTCGGGCTTGGTGAAACAAAAGAAGAAATTTTAGAAGCGATGGACGATTTACGGGCAGTCGGGGTGAATATTTTGACGATCGGGCAATATTTGCAACCGACAAAAAAACATTTAAAGGTAGAGAAATATTACCATCCGCATGAGTTCATGGAGTTAAAAGAAATTGCGTTAGCGAAAGGATTTAGTCATTGTGAGTCTGGCCCGCTCGTCCGCTCTTCTTATCATGCTGATGAGCAAGTACAATCGGCAAAAGCGAATGAGTAAACATATAATTAAGGATGTCCCTTTCATGTATGTGGGACATCCTTTTTCGTTATTGCATCATGTTCATTTCTTCGCGTTGCACACCGTTTTCATTTTCTCCGCTGCTCACTTTTCTACCTTGTGGCGACTTGAGCATTTCTTTAATCGTTTGTTGTAAAACTTGATCGATATTTTGACTATTTGCATCTAAACGACCGAATCGTTCAATATCTTGAAACATGCGCGGATTGTCTGAAACGTATACGTGATAATAACGTGGAACGACAGAAATAGCTGTTTTTTTCACTTGATCGGCTGTTTCAAACCGATTTGTACTGTCTGTCTTGTAAACGACAAACACGGTATCGTCTGTGACGAGCGTCCCAACGTCATAAACGTTCGGAAGTTGGGTGCACAGTTTACTAATTAAATCGGCAACATTTTCTCTGTTTAATACAGGTATTGTCGCATACTGTGTTGTATCGCCCGGAATTGGGCTTTTTTGATGTCTTACGTAACCGAAATTTGTTAATCTCGAATCCATTCCGTTTCGAACACCATGTTCGTTATATAAATCGTTTCTTGAACGAACGTTGATCGTTGTTCCGCTTTTCTCATACAAAGATGTGGATTCGTCGTTTATTCCAGCGCATCCAGATAAGAAAGCGATTGTACTAATTCCTGTCAGTAACCATGTATTCCGCAAAACAACTCCCCCCTTCTTTTTTATTGTTCGTTTTATTCAAAGCGTTATAATGGTGATTGCTTGGGAGAAAGACATGTTTTATGATAGAAATGGAAAGAAGAGGTGAGGATATATGATTTGCATTCATAATACATGTTACGAGCTTGTAGAAAATGTACGCAACGGATTTAACGAAGAAGCGTTTCGTGCGCGCTATACGGATATTTTAAATAAATATGATTACATTGTTGGCGATTGGGGATATAACCAGCTTCGTTTGCGTGGCTTTTTTGATGACCATAACCAAAAAGCGACATATGATACGAAAATAAGTACATTATCCGAATATTTGTTTGAATATTGCAATTTCGGTTGCGCTTATTTTGTGTTACGTAAAGTGAAAAAATAGGTCAGGCGTCCTGACCTATTTTTTATGAGTACGGTTGCTCGTTATTTTCGTTCGGATCATCGTGAACGGGATGTGCGCCTGGGTCTTGGCGCGGAATGTTTTGATGAAGCGACTTATACTCGTAATTAAACGCGCTGTAATATCGTTGCCCTTTTCGCCATGTGGTGCTTTTATTTTGAACAGGTTCATGTTCGCCGCGTGGGGAACCGTATGGACCTTCGGGCAACGTTTCTGGTACGAGGAAGTTTTTCATCGCTTCCACAGTTGAAAAATCGTGATATGTTTCATCGGTCATGTGAATTCTTCCTTTCGTTTTTTACATAGCGTACCACTTAACCGACGATTTCATGTAAAAAGCTTCGCAACTCGTTTGCCTCTTCTTCATTTAAGTTATATATGTGTTCAATATACCCAGGCTGTTGCAAGTCATCTGAACCGATAATCGCATATCGATTGCTTTGTAAATCAAGGACAAGCGCTTTCCCATAAAAACGGTCTGTTTGGACGATTGCTAAATCAAACCGTTCATTTTTTCCAACGAAGCTAACAAATCGTGTTTTCGTATCGACCGTATCGTCATATAAAAAGAAACGTTCCATATGGCATCCCTCCATCTCATGTGTTATTGCTTCTTCATCTTAACAAATTTCTGTTAGCTGTGTAAAAGAAAGCGCTATGATACAATAAAATAAAAAACAGAAAGGGAGATGAATGATGTATTTTGTCGATCGCCAAAAAATTGAAAAAACATTGAAATATATGGAGGAAGTCGTCTCCTATGTCCAACAACCGTTTCATACGCCAATAGAGAAGCTAGCGCTTGAACGTATAGGGCATGTCATTATTGAATCAATCATTGATGTTGGAAATGCGATGATTGATGGATTTATTATGCGCGATCCAGGAAGTTACGAGGACATTATTGACATTTTAGTGGATGAGCGTGTTCTTTCTGATGAAGATGGCGAGGCATTAAAACAAATCATCCATTTCCGTAAAAAGCTTGTGCAACAATACATCGATGTACCACATGACGAATTATTGAAAGCGTTGCAAAACTATCGCCATGTTCTTCAATCTTTTCCGACCGCTATTCGCACGTATTTACATCATGAACTTGGACCTGTGTCCGCCTTTTTAAATGAAAATGTTTAAAAATTGTGTGTATAGGGAAAATCATATAAAATGGAAGAGGGTGAAAAGTGATGCGAAAAAAAACCTCTTCCACGAAAGAGCAAATTTTAAAAATGTTAAAAGTGCAAAAGCGGCTAACAGTCGGTGAAATGGCGGAGCAACTACAAATTACGGAGATGGCTGTTCGCCGTCATTTGAGCGCGTTAGAGCGTGAAGAGCTTATTGAATCGACGCTTGTTCGTCAGCCGATGGGAAGGCCGACAAACGTGTATCAATTAAGCGTAAAAGGACATCAACGGTTTCCGCGCCACTATCAACAAACGATGCTCGATTTTTTAGCTGATTTAGAACAGATGGGCGGAAAGCAAATGGTAGCCGAGCTGTTTCAAAATCGGCAAGAACGGATGAAAAAGTTGTATGAGCAACAATTTGGCAATAAATCGTTTGATGAGAAAATGAAAGAGCTTGTGGCGGTACAAAATGAGCATGGGTATATGTCGGAATTGGTACAACACGATGATGGTTCGTTTGAGTTAGTTGAACATAACTGTCCGATTGCAGAAGTAGCTCAAGCGTATCCGATTGCTTGTGAATGTGAGCGACAGTTGTTTGAAACGCTCATTCATGAAGCCGAAATTGTTCCGAAAACGTGTTTAGCTGACGGTGATGACGCGTGTCGCTACCATATTAAGCGAAAAAAATGAACAATCGTTGACATTCGTTGCGCTCTTTTTGACAAGTGCAGCTGTTTTGCGTTAAAGTTTGAACGTGCAAGTTGTCAAAAGGAGTGGCAAAAGTGAAAACATATAAAGGATATTTAATTGATTTAGACGGTACGATGTATCGCGGAACAGAACGAATTGAAGAAGCGTGCGCTTTTGTGCATCGCCTTCATGAAAAAGGTATTCCGTATTTATTTGTAACAAACAATTCTTCTCGCACACCGGAACAAGTAGCAGAAAAGTTGCGGAAATTCGGTATCCCTGCAACGAAAGAGCAAGTATTTACAACAAGTCAAGCCACGGCAAACTACATTTATGAAAAGAAGCCGAACGCCTCTGTTTATGTGATTGGAGAAGACGGTATTCGTCGTGCGCTTGAAGAAAAAGGATTTACATTTGCAAATGAAGATGCGGAAGTCGTTGTCATGGGGATTGATCGTAGCATTAATTACGAAAAATTAGCGATTGCTTGTTTAGCTGTTCGCAATGGGGCGCTGTTTATTTCGACAAACGGAGATATTGCAATTCCAACGGAGCGCGGACTTTTACCAGGAAACGGGTCGCTTACATCTGTCGTTGCTGTGTCGACACAAACGAAGCCGATTTTTATCGGTAAGCCGGAAAAAATTATTATGGAGCAGGCGCTAGAAGTGCTTGGTGTTCCGAAAGAAGAAACGTTAATGATCGGGGATAACTATGATACGGATATTATGGCAGGGATGAATGCCGGGATGGATACACTTCTCGTTCACACGGGTGTGACGACGAAAGAAATGTTGCAAACGTATGACCGACAACCGACGTATGTCGTAGATTCGTTAAAAGAATGGATGGAACGCATATAAAAAGGTGCCTAGTTGGGCACCTTTTTCCTATTTATTCGACATGGGCGGCGCGATGCGCTAGACGGCTTGAAGCAGCAGCAGCGATCGCTCCAACGATATCATCTAAAAATGTGTGGCATTGACCAGATGATTTATCATTTAATTGATGTAAAATGCCCGGTTTTTGTTTATCGATATATCCGTAGTTCGTAAAACCGATCGACCCATACACATTGACGATGGAGAGAGCTAAAATTTCATCTACCCCATATAATCCTTCGTCTTTTGCGATAAATGATTGAAGAGGTTCTTGTAGTAAACCTTTCTCTGCTAAAATATCGAGCTGAATGCCGGTAAACAGCGCGTTTTGTACTTCACGTTTAGCGATCACCCGATTTACGTTATGAATACATTCGTCCATTTGTAAGTCAGGATGATATTTAGATTGTAAATAATAAACGAGTTCAGCAATATGTTCGATTGTTACCCCGCGATCAGCAAGCCATTGTCGTGCGATTTGTTCCATTTTTCCTATTTTCTTTTCCTCCATCCAACTTCACCTATTTCGTTTTTTATTTTTTACAATGTATGTGACTTTTTTATGAAACGTGCGTTCATTTCCTCTCTCTTATGAAGTTTATACGTATTTTTGAAACATATACATGAAGGAAGGAGGGATGTGCATGGATTATTATTTTCGAGTCGATCATATGGAACAAGTAGGTGATCGCTTTCTCGTTCGAAGCGGAAATGACATATATATTGCGGTACCGACGAATGAAAAAGAAAGCGATATTCAGCAGTTATATTACATGGCGATGTATATGCGAACGCAAGGTGACGAAACGATTGCAACGTTGCTTCCAACGAAAACAGGACGTTTGATTGGCATGTTACAAGGAAAGCAAGTGAGTGTATGGAAAATGGAAAACCGAATGAAAACAGGAGATACCGCGCAACAACTCGCGTTATTTCATCAGCGTGGTCGCACATATCCGTATGATGTTTCCGCTCGAAGTCGATTTGGCAAATGGGGAGAACTATGGGGACAACGAATTGATCAACTAGAACATTTTTGGCAATTACAAGTGAGGTCTTCCGAAAAAAATGAGGTGGATGAACAATTTGTTGAGACATTTCCTTACTATTTAGGTGTTGCGGAAAATGCGGTTCAATATGTGATGGATACGCAATTAGATGAAGTTCCGATGCGCGGTGATATGCCGACGATTTGTCATGAACAATTTCCGCCCGAAACATGGGAAATGGGGAAAATACCGACGGATTGGGTGTTTGATCACGCAAGTCGCGATGTTGCGGAATGGATTCGAAAGCAGTGGTTAACGAAACAATCAGATGAAACGATTGAGCGTTTTTTACAAAAGTATGAACATGTGCAATCGCTTAGCCGTTTTTCTTGGCGAATGATTTATGCCCGATTATTATTTCCGCTTCATTACTTTCAGTCGATTGAAAACTACTATGGATCAGAAGGTGACATACGACAACGGTATGCGCAACAATTACGACAAGTATTTGAAGAGACTGACGTATATGAACAAAAACTTCGTCATTTTCATGATATGACTACGGTCTCTATTCCTCGTCTCGATTGGTTATAAATATGGTACAATAAAGCGGATAAAGATATGCTAAAGGGGACGAGGGTATGGGAAAACGATATGTTTTCATTACAAGAAAACTACCAGATGATGTCGTTGCACCGTTATATGACAAATATGATGTGAACATGTGGCCACATGAGCATCTTGTTGTTCCGCGCGATGTGTTACTTCAAGAAGCAAGCCGAGCGGAAGCATTAATTACGATGTTATCTGATCGCATTGATGAGGAGTTATTGCAACAAAGTCCGAAACTTCGCGTCGTTGCGAATGTAGCTGTCGGTTACGACAATATTGACGTAGAGGCAGCGACAAAACGAGGGGTCATTGTTTGTAACACGCCTGATGTATTGACAGAAACAACAGCGGATTTAACATTTGCTCTCCTGTTAGCAACGGCAAGAAGATTGGTTGAAGCAGCCGAGTTTATAAAAGAAGGAAAATGGAAAAGTTGGAGCCCGCTTTTACTTGCAGGGACGGATGTACACCATAAAACGATTGGGATTGTCGGGATGGGGAAAATCGGGCAAGCCGTTGCACATCGGGCAAAAGGATTTCATATGCGTGTATTATACTATAATCGTTCACGAAATATCGAAGCCGAACGAACACTTGGTGCGATGTATTGTTCGTTTGATGCGTTGCTTGAACAAGCGGACTTTGTCGTCTGTTTAGCTCCGTTAACGAATGAAACGTATCGATTGTTTAACCGCGAAGCATTTATGAAAATGAAGCGATCAGCTATTTTTATTAACGCGGGACGCGGGGCGGTTGTGGACGAAGAAGCGTTATATGATGCGTTAATCAACCAACATATTGCTGGTGCGGGGCTAGATGTATTTGCACAAGAGCCGATTCGTTCGGACCATCCGCTATTACAATTACCGAACGTTGTTGCTTTGCCGCATATCGGGAGTGCGACGAAAGAAACGAGGTATGCGATGATGCAACTATGTTGTCGCAACGTGATAGCCGTGCTAGAAGGAAAGGAGCCTTATACACCTGTACAGAGCCAATAGGCTCTTTTTTTATTTTTTTAGAAAATTTTTAAACATAAAACGTTTTCATATGGTACGATAATGAAAATAAGGATTGTAAAAGAAATGGAGATCCTCTATAATGTCTACTATACAAAAACAAATGTTCATTACAGAAAAACAAGAGGTGGGGAAGATGGTAAAAAGCGTATCAGTTGGATTGTTAGGATTAGGAACGGTTGGCAGTGGAGTTGTGAAAATTATTAAAAATCATCAAGATAAATTGATGCACCAAATTGGTTGCCCTGTTGAAATCAAAAAAGTTGCTGTGCGTGATCGCGATAAAAAAAGAGATGTCGTTTTGCCAGAGTCAGTCTTAACGACAAACGTAGAAGAAGTCATTCATGACCCAGACATCGATGTCGTCATTGAAGTTATGGGAGGCATTGAAGAAACGCGACGATATATATTACAGGCATTAAAAAACGGAAAACATGTTGTGACGGCAAATAAAGACTTAATGGCGCTGTATGGAACAGAGTTGCTTTCCGTCGCATCTGAACACGGTTGCGATTTGTTTTATGAAGCAAGTGTCGCAGGAGGAATTCCGATTTTACGCAGCCTTGTAGACGGATTAGCTTCTGATCGAATTACAAAAATGATGGGCATCGTAAACGGGACAACAAACTATATTTTAACAAAAATGAGTAAATTTAATAGAAAATATGAAGAAGTATTAGCAGAAGCGCAGGCGCTCGGTTATGCTGAGGCAGATCCGACATCAGATGTAGAAGGACTAGATGCAGCAAGAAAAATGGCGATTTTAGCTCGCCTTGGTTTTTCGATGAATATTGATTTGCAAGATGTATACGTCAAAGGAATTACTGGAATTACAGAAGAAGATTTAAATTACAGCAAAAGACTCGGTTATACGATGAAATTAATCGGTATTGCCCATCGAGACGGAGAGAAAGTAGAAGTGAGTGTGCAACCGACATTGTTGCCAGACACACATCCACTTGCGTCTGTCAATGATGAGTATAATGCCGTTTACGTTTACGGTGAAGCGGTTGGAGAGACGATGTTCTATGGTCCGGGAGCAGGAAGCTTACCGACAGCAACATCCGTTGTGTCGGACTTAGTTGCTGTAATGAAAAATATGCGCCTTGGGGTCAATGGAAGAAGCGCAGTTACCCCACAATACGATAAGCAGTTAAAAGACGATAGCGAAATATACTCGAAATATTTCTTACGCATTCATGTAAAAGATCAAGTTGGAGCGTTTGCGAAAATTACATCACTTTTTTCAGAACGCGGAGTAAGTTTTGAAAAAATTTTACAATTACCTTTAAAACAAAAAGACTTGGCAGAAATTGTTCTTGTTACGCATCAAGCATCTTTAAAAGATTATCGTGATGTGTTGCAACAGTTGCGCGATTTAGAAGTTGTCGAAGAAGTGAAAAGTTCGTATCGAGTAGAAGGGGAAGGTGCGCTGTAATGTGGAGGGGATTGTTACATCATTATCGTGAATATTTACCGGTGACAGATAAAACACCGATGTTATCGTTAAATGAGGGGAATACACCTCTCATTCCGCTTATTCATTTATCGGAAAGACTCGGTGTAGAATTATACGTCAAAACAGAGGGGGCTAACCCAACGGGATCTTTTAAAGATCGCGGGATGGTTATGGCTGTTGCGAAGGCAAAAGAAGAAGGAAGCGATACAATTATTTGCGCTTCGACAGGCAACACGTCTGCCGCTGCCGCTGCGTATGCTGCACGAGCAAATATGCGCTGCATTATCGTCATTCCTGACGGGAAAATTGCGCTCGGAAAGTTGGCGCAGGCGGTCATGTATGGGGCAGAAATTGTTGCGATTCAAGGAAATTTCGATCACGCATTAAAAATGGTGCGTCGTTTAAGCGAAATGGCTCCGGTGACGCTTGTCAATTCGGTCAATCCGTATCGTATTGAAGGGCAAAAAACAGCAGCGTTTGAAATTTGTGAGCAACTTGGGCAAGCCCCTGATATTCTTGCCATTCCAGTCGGAAATGCTGGGAATATTACAGCATATTGGAAAGGATTTAAACAATTTCATGAAAAACATGGAACAACATTGCCGCAAATGCGTGGGTTTGAAGCAGAAGGAGCGGCAGCAATTGTTCGTAACGAAGTGATCGAAAACCCAGAAACGATTGCGACAGCGATTCGAATCGGTAATCCAGCGAGCTGGGAATATGCTGTTCAAGCTGCCAACGAATCGGGAGGAAAAATTGATGAGGTGACAGATGCCCAAATTTTAGATGCGTACCGTCTACTTGCACGAGAAGAAGGAATTTTTGCAGAACCTGCTTCATGCGCGTCAATTGCTGGTGTCATGAAGCAAGTGGAGAGCGGAGAAATTGCAAAAGGAAGCCGAATTGTTGCGGTGTTGACTGGAAATGGATTAAAAGATCCAAATGTAGCGATGGACGCGACGAATATTCAACCGATCGTTTTGCCAAATGACGAAGAAGCGGTGTTTGCGCATATTCAAGGAGCGGTCCTTCAATGAATGATGGAGAGATGTTAAAAATTGTCGTGCCAGGAAGCACAGCAAACCTTGGACCTGGCTTTGATTCGATCGGATTGGCTGTATCGTTGCATTTAACGTTAGAAGTTGTTCGTGCTGAGGTGTGGGAATTTATCCCGAAAACAAGTGAAGTAAAAAGTATTCCAACAGGTGAAAGTAATTTAATTTATCAAGTAGCCAGTCAACTCGCTCGTCAGTATGGTGTAGTGCTACCTCCGTGTCGCGTGTTTGTATCAAGTAACATCCCATTTACGAGAGGGTTAGGTAGTAGCGCAGCTGCCATTATAGCGGCCATTGAGCTAGCAAATGAACTTGGACATCTTGATTTGTCACAAGAGGAAAAAATGCGCATAGCTAGCGTATATGAAGGTCATCCTGACAATGTCGGTGCTTCTTTATATGGAGGAGTAGTCATTGGAAGTCATTTGAAAGACCGTACACATGTTGTGCACATCCCTTCCATTCCAGTTGATTTAATTGCTGTCATTCCGGCGTATGAATTGGAAACAAAAAAGTCTCGCACTGTTCTTCCTAGCGCATTTACGCGCGAGCAAGCAGTCGAGGCGAGCGCAATTAGTAACGTGCTTGTGGCGGCATTGCTTACAAACCATTGGTCGCTCGTTGGTGAGATGATGGATGCAGATTTATTTCATCAACCATATCGTGAATGTCTCGTACCCGAATTGCAACATGTGCGTACCATAGCAAAACGGAATGGGGCGTTTGGGGTCGCGCTAAGCGGTGCGGGTCCAACTGTTCTTTGTTTTGCTGAACAAGGGAGAGGGAAAGAAGTATATGATGCGCTTGTGGCAACATTTCCACATTGTGATGTTCGAATGTTGTCAGTAGAGACGAAAGGTAGTTGTGTATATAAAATGGCGTTAGAGAAATAAATGATTTTCTTCATATGAAAAGGGGATGTACTTCTCGTACACCCCTTTTTCTTTAAAACACTTGTTCAACTTCAACAACGCCAGGAACTTCTTCAAGTAATGCGCGCTCAATACCAGCTTTTAATGTGATCGTTGAGCTTGGGCAGCTTCCGCACGCACCGAGAAGGCGAAGTTTAACAACGCCGTCTTCTACATCGACTAATTCGCAATCCCCGCCATCGCGAAGTAAAAATGGACGAAGTTTATCTAACACTTCTTGCACTTGTTGTTTAATATCTTGATCTGCCATTTTCATCGACTCCTTTCACTAATTTTATTATAATCATCATGATGAAAAAAATCTATCAACGTTACTTAACTTTTTTCCAGGGGAGAGAATAAATATGATTGAAATATGTGTGTATGGAGCGGATACGATTTGTGCTTCTTGTGTCGGTGCACCATCATCAAAAGATACGTATGAATGGCTTCAAGCTGCCATTTCGCGCAAATATCCGAACGATTCATTTCAATTTGTGTATGTTGATATTTTTCATCCACCGGAAGATGAAGAAAAACGTCAATGGGCACAAAAGGTCATTGACGAAGACTTATTTTATCCTGTCATTGTCATTGATGGTGAAATTGTTGATGAAGGAAATCCGAAATTAAAAAACATTTATGAAGCGATTGAAAAAAGGGCGAAGTAACTCGCCCTCATTCATTTTACATAACGCAAATCCGTAATTTGTGCTTCATGTTCAATGGAACGTTTAGCAAGTACATCTAAAATACGCTCTTGTCTTTTCTGATTTGCTTCAATATTTTTGACGATTTCATTCGTTTCAAGTACAGCTTGTTGGATCATTTTCAAGTCTTGCTTTGTAGCCATGGCTTTGAGGTCTTCTTTTGTGGCCATGTTTTCGAGATCTTGTTTTGTAGCCATAGCTTTGAGGTCTTCTTTTGTGGCCATGTTTTCGAGATCTTGTTTTGTGGCCATGGCTTTGAGGTCTTCTTTTGTGACCATATTTTCGAGATCTTGTTTTGTGGCCACTGTCTGTTTCATATTATTGATTTCTGCTTGAAGTTCGTTTAACTTTGTGAGAACTTGCTGGAGAACGGCTTCCAACATTTATCCCTCCTTTCTACTTGTTATGTGTATAAAGAAAACACCTTAATAAAAATCTAAGGTGTTTTCGTCATGAGAAGATCATTATTTTGTTATGCTATGCTTATCATACCATAGTGTCAAACAAAAAACAGCACATGTTTATACAAAAAGTCTAGGTAATTAATATCCGTTATGGTACTTGTACATCCATAAGACGCCTGATTTTAGTAGGCGTGGAACTCGTCCGGTTAGTGGGCGGTCGGCAACGAGGCCAAAGCCATGTTTTTTGCCTAATGATCCTAAAATACCTTTTAACTTAATTGGCGGAAATTCGCTTGGTGGTTCTTCGTCTTTCCATCTTTTTTGTAATACTTGAGCGATTTGTTCCGCTTGGCCTTCGGCAAGTTGGGCGCTCGGAGCGTGCGGTAAGCTTGCGCAATCTCCAACAACGTATACATTTTCTATATTTGGAATATGATGTCGAGGTGTTAATACGACACGCCCTTGACTGTCTTTTTCCACATCGAGTTCGCGGACGACACGATTCGGTTGAATGCCGGCAGTCCATACAATCGCATCGCAATGGATTGCTTCATCGTGATTATACAACGTATGTTCCTCAACTTTTGTAATGTTTGATTGACGAATGAGTTCCACACCATGCGAATGAAACCATTGCTCTACATAATGGCTTAGCCGTTCTGGAAACATGGATAAAATGCGTGTGCCGCGATCAAACAGTTTAACGTGTAAATCTGGACGACTTTCAACTAATTCGCTTGCCAATTCCACACCGCTTAATCCCGCACCGACGACACCGACGATGCTATGTGGTGGGAGATTGCTTAGTTTTTGATACGTTTCTCTTGCTTTATCAATTGTTTGAATGCTATAAGTAAAAATGTCTGCACCGGGTACACCGTGATATTTATCTTCACAACCTAATCCGATGACTAAGTCATCATACGGAATACACGTTCCGTCTTGAAGATGAACAACTTCATGATGCAAATCAATTTTTTTGACCTCACCAAAAACGTAAGATAGGCGAGGGTGTTCTGGGAATGGAACGCGAATGTGCTGGTCACTAATCGTCCCAGCAGCTAAAGCATAATATTCTGTTTTTAAACAATGGTATGGAACACGATCAATTAATGTAATATGGATATGTTCTGGTAAATTCGGAAGGATGCGGAGTAAGATGCGCATATTTCCGTATCCGCCGCCAAGTAGCACGAGGTTTCTCATGGAAGCTTTCCCCTTTTGATAAAATTCGACCACTAAAAGTATAGCGAAATTGTGACAAAATAACAACATTTTTTCGAGAAACATGAATAATTAAGATGTTTTTCTTATGTCAATATTACATCATTTTTAGTGAAAGTGTTATAATATTAAGATTGAGGTGAATACATTGTTAAAACCGATCGTTGAATTTTGTATAAGTAATTTAGCCAATGGTTCACAACGTGCGCTAGAGCAACTTGAAAAAGATCCGAATTTAGACATTATTGAATACGGATGTTTAGGATACTGTGGAAAATGTGCCAATATGTTATTTGCGATGGTAAATGGGGATATTGTTACAGCAGAGGATGCAGAGCAGCTCGTTGAGCGAGTGTATGAATATATTGAAGAAAATCCAATGTTTTAGGGGGGCTATTGCCCCCCTTTTTTTTCTTCACGAATTTCTTGCCAACGGTCGTAAGCCATATTGACAATTCCTTTTTCAATCGTCTCTTTTTTTCTAGCAATGACGCGCGAAAAATAAATGATCGCTTGTTTTTCTTTTCCTAGCCTACGATACAATTCTCCGATTAAATACAATAAGCGCACTTCGGACATATGTGTGTGAACAAAATCATCTGCTTCATAAGAAGCGATATATTGCTCGAGCGCTAATCGCATAAATCGCCGTTCTTCTTCGCTTTTTTGGTTTGAACGATATAACCATGCAAGACGCATATAAAGTCCAGCGAGCGTAATATGTTTTTCTTTTTTCAATGTGGCGGAATAAATGCCGAGCTTGTATGTATCAATGGCCTCAGCAAATGTACGAGCCTTGCTGTAATTTTTTCCGCGCCAATTGGCGCAAATGTTTTGTTGAAAGGCCTCAAGCGTTTGCGGTGGGAAATATGTTGAAAATTCTTCTGTTGCTGCAAATCCACAATGTGGACAAACGTGTACATAATACAAAAGCGGATTCGCTTCTTCGCTCGCATAATATGAGCAAAAGTCAGTGTCGTGCCGAATAGGACGAATGAAACGCGAACGGACTTTTTTCGTTGTATATGTTTGTTTACAAACAAGACATGTGACGGTACGATCATATAAAATATCCATTATGTTCCCTGCCTTGTAGGATTGATAGTCATATTATACTATATGTTTCTCGGATTGCCTGTGACTTTTTATATATTTGTAAAAAAGTTGTCACGTTCATGGCAACGATGTATAGTGTTATTAAACATGTATGCGGAGGGACAGTATGAGAAGTTTTTCGTTCACGAAAATGCATGGATTAGGAAATAGTTATATTTATGTCAATATGTTTACAGAGCGTTTAGCAGAAGAGGAATTATCTTATATTGCAAAGCGAGTGGCAAATGTACATACAGGGATCGGATCAGATGGACTCATTTTAATTTGCCCATCTGATGTGGCACCGGTGAAAATGCGAATTTTTAATAGTGATGGATCGGAAGGGAAAAATTGTGGCAACGGGTTGCGATGCGTAGCGAAATATGTATATGAACATGGCATCGTTCAAGAGGAACAGTTTCTCATTGAAACATTATCAGGTCTTGTTCAAGCTCGCGTTTTTGTAGAAGATGGAAAAGTCAATAGTGTGGAAATCAATATGGGAAAACCTCGTTTATCTCGTGGAGAAATACCGATGGTCGGAGAAGAAAACGATGTAGTTATTAACGAACGAATTGATTTTGCAGGGCATACGTATTATATGACAGGTGTATCGATGGGGAATCCTCATGCGGTATTTTATGTTGATCGTATTGAGGAGGCGCCAGTAACGACGCTTGGACCGACCGTTGAAAAAGATGAGCGCTTTCCAGAGGGAATAAATGTCGAGTTTGTAGAAGTGGTGAATGAACGTGAGCTTCATTTTCGCGTATGGGAGCGAGGATCAGGAGTAACCGAGGCGTGTGGCACTGGAGCATGTGCAGCGGTTGTGGCGTCGGTGCTAAATGGAAAAACGAAGCGAAATGAGGAAACGGTTGTTCATTTAGCTGGTGGAGATTTGTATATTACGTGGAAAGAAAATGGCGATGTGTTGATGCGCGGTGCTGCAGAAACGATTTGTACAGGTGTATACTATTATTAATTTGTACAGGTGTATACTATTATTAAAAAGGAGTGAAGTTCAATGGAACAAATTGTGATACTCACAGAAAAAGCGGCGGAGCAAGTGAAACAGATGATGAAAGAAAGCGGAGAAGAGAACGTTTATTTTCGTGTCGGTGTTTATGGTGGAGGATGTAGCGGATTATCTTATGCGATGGGGTTTGAGCATCAGAAGCGTGAAGAGGATTATGAGTTTGAACAAGACGGTTTGCGTATATTAGTCGATAAAGAAAGTGCACTTGTATTAAAAGGAACGACGATTGATTACGAACAAGGAGCGATGGGTGGCGGATTTACGATTCACAATCCGAATGCCATTGCTTCGTGCGGCTGCGGTTCATCGTTCCGTACAGCGACACATACTGGTACGCCAGAAGAATGTTAAAAGGCCCCCGATGAGGAGGCCTTTTTCTTATTCAAACATCGATGTAGAATGAAGCGGTTGTACTTTTGCGCTTGGATCAATGTATGATTTTGCATTGTTGACCGCTGTTGGCGCTTCACCGAATCCGCAAGCGATTAACTTGACTTTTCCTTCGTATGTGCAAATGTCGCCGGCTGCATACACACCTGGAATGTTTGTTTCCATTTTGGAGTTTACTTTAATGCAGTTTTTCTCAATTTCTAATCCCCACTCTTTAATTGGGCCGAGCGAAGAAATGAAGCCATAGTTAACAATTACAGCATCAACATCAACGATTTCGCGCGCTTTCGTTTTCACTTCTTCTAAAACGACTTGTTTGATACCGTTTTCATCTCCGATTAATTCGACAGGAACGAACGGTGTTTTGACGTCGACAGACGAGTTCATTAAGTTTTCAACGCTATGTTCATGAGCACGGAATTTATCGCGTCGGTGCACGATCGTTACTTTTTTCGCAATTGGCTCAAGCATAAGTGCCCAGTCAACTGCTGAGTCGCCACCGCCGCATACAAGTACATTTTGACCGGCGAATTGATTTAAATCGGCAACGAAGTAATGTAAGTTCTTTCCTTCATACTGTGCGGCGCTTTCGAGTTCTAATCGACGAGGTTGGAACGCGCCATTTCCGGCAGTAATAATGACCGCTTTAGAATAATGAATTTCTTTATTTGTTGTTAGTTTAAATGTGCCATCTTCCAATTTTTCTAACTTTTCGACAGACTGTTCTAAACAAACGGTTGGGTTAAATTTACTCATTTGCTCTTTTAAATTGTCAATCAGTTGTTGGGCGCGAATTTTTGGAAATCCCGCTACATCATATATGTATTTTTCAGGGTAAAGTGCAGAAAGTTGTCCACCCAGCTGCGGTAAACTCTCGATAATTTTCACCGTTGCTTGTCGCATTCCTCCATAAAACGCCGTAAACAAGCCAACAGGTCCTCCACCGATTACAGTAATATCGTACAGTTTTTGATCTTCTTTCACGTTCATTCCTCCTAAAACGTAAATTCTCACGTATTATCATACCATAAAAAATGGTTGAACGCTTTTGTTGTTTTGAAAATTTCGACATGAACTCGACAAAAATTATGGCCAAAAATTGAACAAATAACTCTTGAAAAAGAGAGAAAAAAAGAATAAGATGTTAACGTAGAAATGACAACTTTGTTACAAAACGTTGTATTTTTTTGGTCTATTTCGTGAATAAATTCACAAACTTTTTAAACGATAAAAATCGTTCAACAAGCACAAGCTAAAAAAAATAAGAAAAGGTGGAAGTGATTCGCTTGAAGAAGCCAAATGTTGTTGTATTAGGTGCAGGTTATGGTGGATTAATGACAGTGACGCGTTTACAAAAGATGATTGGCGTCAATGAGGCAAGCATTACGCTTGTCAACAAACATGATTACCATTATGAATCAACATGGTTGCATGAGGCAGCTGCAGGAACGTTGCATCACGAGCGCGTTCGCTATGCAATTGCAGATGTCATCGATCAAAGTAAAGTAAAATTTATTCAAGATACGGTTGAAAAAATCAACCTCGAACAAAAACAAGTATTGCTTCAAAACCATGAGCCGTTAACGTATGATTATTTAGTTGTTGCTCTTGGATTTGAATCTGAAACGTTTGGCATTAAAGGCTTAAAAGAATATGCCTTCTCGATTGCGAACGTTAACGCTGCACGTCAAATTCGCGAGCATATTGAATACCAATTTGCGACATATAGCACAGAAGAAGAAAAACGTGATGAGCGTTTGACGATTGTCGTTGGTGGTGCAGGATTTACAGGTATCGAATTTTTAGGTGAGCTTGTAAACCGTGTCCCAGAACTTTGCCGTGAATATGACGTTGATCCAAATAAAGTGCGCATCATCTGCGTAGAAGCAGCACCGACAGTTCTGCCTGGTTTTGACCCAGAACTTGTTGAATATGCGGTAAATGTTCTTGAGAAAAAAGGTGTCGAATTTAAAATTGGTACAGCGATTAAAGAATGTACACCAGAAGGCATTATCGTTAGCAAAGACGATCAAGTAGAAGAAATTAAAGCAGGAACAGTTGTATGGGCGGCTGGAGTACGCGGAAGTCACGTCATTGACGAATCAGGATTTGAAGCGATGCGCGGTCGTGTGAAAGTCGATCCATTCTTACGTGCCCCAGGACATGAAGATGTGTTTGTTGTTGGAGACTGTGCGTTAATTATTAACGAAGAAACAAACCGTCCATATCCGCCAACAGCGCAAATTGCAATGCAACAAGGGGAAGTTTGCGCGAAAAACTTAGCTGTGTTAATTCGTGGTCAAGGGGAATTACAACCGTTTAAACCAGATCTAAAAGGAACAGTATGTTCGCTTGGACACGATGATGCGATCGGCGTCGTATTTGGCAAGAAAATTTGGGGGGCAAAAGCGAGCGTCATGAAAAAAGTAATTGACAACCGTGCCCTTTACTTAATTGGTGGTCCAACACTTGTTGCGAAAAAAGGAAAATTTAAGCTATTGTAAAAACGAGCGAAGCGACTTTTCGCTCGTTTTTTCTTTACAAATGATATATTTTTATGTATAATTATCTGAAAATTAAGAAAAAAAGGAGAGAGGGCTATGAATAAAACAACGTGCCAATATTGCGCTGGAAACGGTTATGTTCATGTTGCGGTTGGAGGGTCAGAAACTTGTCACTATTGTGAAGGGACGGGAGTAGAAAAAGATGAAGTGGCAATGAAGCAATAATTGACTCATGTTTTCGCTTTCAGTACACTTAAAATGGTGTATTGGAGGTGAAAACGTATGGAGATGAGCATTCCTGTTTTATTTATTTCTATCTTATTGTTTTTTGTTTTATTTTTTGGCATTGGTTTTTTATTAAATATGATTTTACGAACGACGTGGACGATGGCGATATTAAGCCCGTTCGTTTTATTATTGTGGATTGATCAAATTTCTATAATGGACTATGTCACAAACCCATCTGCATCTTTTGCTCATGTGAAAGAGCGAATAGGATCGTTAGCGAGTGCGGATTTAATCATTTTAAGTAGCGGGATTGTAGGTGCAATTGTTTCAGGTATTGTCATTCAAACATTGCGTAAAAAAGGATATCGTATGTTTTAAACCTTCACAATCGTGGAGGTTTTTTTATTTCTCTTGCGGTGGATGTATATTTTTTTTGAATGTTGGAAAGAAATACAACCGTGGGAGGAGTGAATAAATGGGCATAAAATGGTTAAGACGAACGACCATGGTTGTATTGTTTATGTGTGCGTTCATGACGACATTTCAATCGATATCAGGCGTTGAAGCGAAGATGCTATCTGATTGGTTTTCACCTTCACGTTTTTCTTTTTTCTCATTCAAGTCGTTGTTTTCAACGGATACGTATGAGTATGTAGCAGATCGTTTTCGAAAAAATGAGAAGCAAGTGACACAACTATCATCCCAACAAACAACAAACGAATCGTTGACGTTAGAAGAAGCATTCGATTGGTCGCAATATCCGTCCGTTACTGTTGTAGCAACAGGATATACCGCTGGAGTGGAATCAACAGGAAAAACGCCTGATCATCCGAGTTATGGGATCACATATTCAGGTGTGCGTGTGAAACGTGATTTGTATTCCACGATTGCAGCAGATTTAAACATTTTCCCAATTGGAACGATTTTATTTATTCCGGGATACGGATATGGTGTTGTCGCAGATACAGGATCAGCGATTAAAGGCCATAAAATTGATTTATATTACGAAACAGTAGATGATGTGTATAAACATTGGGGAAAGAAAAAAGTGAACGTATATGTCGTCAAACGCGGAGATGGAACATTATCTGAGCAAGAGATGATTGCACTGAACGAAAATGAATCGATGCAAGTGTTTCGGCAACAATATATAAAGAAAGAGGAAAAGGAAGTTGGTCTATAACCGAACTTCCTTTTCTTGTTATGCAACGTATTTGTTATATGCTTGATGTTCGTTTAGGGCTTTATAAATGCGTGGTGCAATGACACCGGCAACGACCGATAAGATGATATCTTTTGGAAGCGGAACGAGCATCCAGCTCCATGCCATCGTATAAGAAAAACCTTCTGGCGCGTCAGCCCATAATTTGAACGCGACATACATCCAATTTGTGCCGACAACGTAGTTAATGATCATGCCGATAATGGTTGCTGTGATAAAGCGTGCTACGGAACGATTTGCACTTTTTTCAATAAGTAAACCAGTGACGTATGCTGCAAGAATAAAAGAAAGAATAAAGCCAAACGTTGGGGCAACGATCGTTGAAAACCCTCCGCTAAAACGGGCGAAAACAGGTGCACCGAATAATCCGATGAGCATATATACAGTCATTGCTATTGCTCCTCGTTTTGCTCCAAGAATGGCGCCAGCTAATACGCAAAAAAATGTTTGTAACGTGATTGGAACTCCACCAATAACGAGAAAAGGAGCCCACGATGTAATGTTTGCTCCGATCGCCATTAACGCTGCAAACATGGCGATAAACGTTAAGTCTCTCGCTCGCATTTGTTAACCTCCTTTTTTTATTTGTTAACGAAATGGTATATGATAAAACAAAAAATGTCAATACATAAGTGCAACGTACTTGTGCAACATAACAATACGGAGGGGATGACAATGAGGGAAGAGGAACAATTGCTTCGCGCAAATCGATTAGGTGCAAAAGAAGATATGATTCATGTAAGTGAAACGGATGATGGACATGATTTGCGCGATGCAGCCTATATAGGTGAAAAGCAGATGGCGGCACCGAATTATCGCCAGTAAAGCAAGAAGGTGAGTTGGCAACAAGGCGACTCGCCTTTTTTTGGTGAAAGTGTAATGTGAATCGTATTTGGATTAAAAGAGATTTTCATTTCCGATTCGATGCCGATGGATTGAAGTTGCTTTTGTACTTCTTCTTGTTTTGATTGTTGGGCTTTTTCCATTAACTGTTTTGCAAAAGTAGGATCGTTTGCGATTTTTGTCGAAATGGTCGTGGCATCTTTCAATAGCTTTTGTATCGCTTTTGCTGATTGTGTAAATTGTGTAATATCAACGTTTGGATACATTGTTCTCCCTCCTTGGAAGCAGTATATGACGAAAAGAAAAAAACGCTCAAAGGCGAGCCTTGAGCGTTTTTATAAGTAACGAATGAATATATACGCGTGTGAAATAAGCAAGGAAATGAGCGTCAGCGGTGCCCCGATTTTTAGAAAATCAAAGTAGCTAAATCCATGACCTTCACGCGAAGCAATCCCTGCAACGATGACGTTTGCAGATGCTCCAATTAACGTTCCGTTTCCACCTAAACAAGCGCCAAGCGCTAATGACCACCATAAGACGTCAATTTGTGCTGAGTCTGGAGATAACCCCATGCCGACAGCCATATCTTGAATGAGTGGGATCATCGTTGCAACAAACGGAATGTTGTCAATTGTTGCAGAAGCGATTCCAGACACCCAAAGAATTAAATAAGACGCATAATGAATATCTCCTCCTGTGATTTCCAATGCTTTCTCGGCCAAACTTTTAATAAGCCCGATATCGACGAGCCCCCCAACGAGTGTAAACAATCCAGCAAAAAAGAAAATGGTTGTCCACTCAACAGAAGCGAACACTTCTTCTAAGTCGTGTTCTTTTACGCCGATCATCATTAAAATGACAGCGCCTGTCATTGCGATGACTGCCGCATCGACGTGAATCACTGAATGGAGCATAAAACCTAAAATTGTTAATCCAAGCACAGAAACGGACTTTTTCAATAGTACGGCATCTTTAATGTATTGTTTTTCATCGAGTTTCATGAGCCGTTCGATGAGCGCAGCATTTGCTTGAAGACGTTTGCGATAAAACACGTACAAAATAGCAATAACAACAGCCATGATGACGAGAACAACAGGACCTAAATTAAATAAAAAGTCGTTAAACGTTAAATGTTTATTGGCAGAGCCGATCATAATGTTTGGCGGATCTCCAATTAATGTTGCTGTACCACCGATATTTGAGAAAAGCACTTCAGAAATTAAAAACGGAACAGGGTCTACTTCTAACATACGTGTAATAGAAAATGTAACCGGAACAATTAACAAAACGGTTGTCACATTGTCGAGAAAGGCAGAAAGAACAGCTGTCAGCAATGATAAAATGACTAAAATGTTAATTGGGCTTCCTTTCGCCATTTTTGCAGCTTTAACCGCAACATATTGGAAAAAGCCAGATTTGCTCGTAATGCTAACAAGGATCATCATACCGATTAAAAGCGTGATTGTTCCCCATTCGATATGATGCGTGTATGCTTGATGTAAATCAACGATGCCGAAAATAATCATAAAAGCGGCACCTAATAAAGCGATGACAGCACGATTCACTTTTTCTGAGATGATAATGGCGTATGTAATCAAAAAGATTGCAATGGCCGCATAGTATTGAAAATTGCTTACTTCATGAGTGATTGCCTCATGCACGATCTGTCATTCCTTTCTTTTTTACTTTTTTAGTGGCTGGGAGCAGCTTGGACATGTTAAATGCGTCGTGTCAGCGTTTACATTGCGAATATAAAAAGAAAACCCGCAGTTCGCGCATTCGATTTGTGATAAGCGATCGATAAACAATTTTGTGGATGGTGACCCTTGTTTCGTTGTATCGATAACTTCCACATGCACATGCTCACGGGAATCGTCTTCTGCAAGCACTTGACCTTCTGTTTCTTCTTTTACCCGCCATCCGTGATCTAAAATATGTTGCTCTAGTTGGCTATGAGAAGAGTTTGCTAACATATCTTCAGCTAATGTCATCAACTGTTCATTTGTTAAAGATTCAAATGGAATTTTTTGTTTTTGTTCGTTCCAATACCCCCTTAATTGTGCTTCTGTAAATACGAATGTGATGACTTTGTGGATCACGACGTTTTTCAAACAAATACGCCTCCCCTTTTTTGTTTACGAATCCAATTATATTCCTTTTTGCGAAGTGATACAATTGTCTTTATGATATAATGAGTGAGAAGATATATGGAGAGGTTGATTGTATGACTGACATCATATTTGGATTGTTTTTATACTTCCCAGAAGATAAAACAGAGTACATTCCTGCTGCCATTTCATTTACGGCATTTTTTATTGCGGCTGTGTTGACGATGCGGGCCATTATAAAAATTTCAAAACGTCAAGAAGAAAAAGCGAAGCAATTAGAAGAACAGCTGAAAAAACAACAAGTAAACGACTAAATGAACAAAAACTGGGCATAATAAGCTGTAAATATGTAGTTGGAGGGCTTATTGTGCGTCAAATGATTATATGTGTCGTTTTATTTCTTTTGAGCGGATGTATGGAAGAGAAAGTGAAAAACGTCGATGTCAATATGATAAATGAAGATAGTGACTCGATTGGGACGATTAAAATGTCGCAGCAACCTGAAGGAGTGAAACTCGATATTGATTTAAAAGGGCTGCCTCCAGGAGAACATGCGATCCATATTCATGACAAAGGAACATGCGAACCACCTACATTTCAATCAGCTGGGGAACATTTCAATCCAGAAGGAAAAGAGCACGGTCTCCTTCATCCGGAAGGAGCGCATGCAGGCGATTTACCGAATTTAATTGTAAAAGAAGATGGAACGGTAAAAGTACAATTAATGGTCCCAAATGTCAATTTATCAGAAGAGAAAAACGGCCTATTCACTAAAAACGGAACATCGATTGTCATCCACGAAGGAAAAGATGATGGGATGTCTCAGCCAGCGGGAAATGCAGGCAAGCGAATCGCATGCGGTGTGATAAAAAAACCGTAGTCGCAAGCGATGTCGTCTTGCTTATTTTTTTGAAAAAAGGCGTGCATTTTTTTCTAAATTATGTGAAAATTTATGTCAGGGGTGATTCGTGTGAAACTAACTGAAAAAGAAATTGAAATTGTTGAATTGTTAGAAAAAAACGCGCGTCTGCCGATTGATACGATGGCGAAAATGGTTTCTCTATCGGTTTCAGAAGTAGAGGATATAATAAAAAAATTAGAAGAAGCGAAAGTGATTGTACAATATGCAACGATCGTGGACTGGCGGAAAGTAGATGGCCATGAAGGGGTGACAGCAATGATCGATGTCAAAGTGACACCGAAGCGTGGCGTTGGATTTGACGAGGTAGCCGAACGTATTTATCGCTTTCCGGAGGTTAAGTCTGTCTATTTGATGTCTGGTGCCTACGATTTATCTGTTGTCATTGAAGGACGTTCCATGTCTGAAATTGCCCATTTTGTTTCTGAAAAATTATCGACGCTCGATTCCGTCATTTCAACGACAACCCATTTTATTCTAAAGAAATATAAGCATGACGGCACCGTGTTTGAGCAAGGTGATCAAGATCGAAGAATCGTGGTGGCTCCGTGATGCAAAAGACGAAAACATATATATCTGACACTGTATCACGCTTAAAACCGTCTGGTATTCGTCGCTTTTTTGATTTAGCGGCAAGTATGGAAGGGGTCATTTCACTTGGAGTGGGCGAGCCCGATTTTATTACCCCTTGGAGTGTGCGGGAAGCTTGCATTTTATCATTAGAACAAGGCTATACATCATATACAGCGAACGCAGGTTTATGGGAGTTAAGAAAAGAAATTAGCGACTATGTAGCGCGTCGATTTCATGTGTTATATGATCCAGCTGATGAAATAATTGTGACGGTTGGGGCAAGTCAAGCGCTCGATGTGTCGCTTAGAGCCATTGTGAATCCAGGTGATGAAGTCATTGTTGTTGAGCCGAGCTTTGTTTCGTACGCACCGCTTGTTTCATTAGCTGGAGGTGTGCCAATTCCCATTCAAACGAGTGGAAAGCATCAATTCAAATTGCAACCAGAGCAAATTGAGCAAGTTGTGACGCCGAAAACGAAAGCGTTAATCATTTGTTCGCCAAACAATCCGACAGGAGCGGTGTTGAATGCGAAAGAATTGATGCAAATTGCGCACATTGTCGAAAAGCATGATTTGCTTGTCATTTCGGATGAAATTTATGCGGAGTTATGTTACGACGAACAATACACAAGCTTTCCGGCAATTGATCGCATGAGAGAGCGAACGATTTTAATTAATGGATTTTCGAAAGGCTTTGCGATGACAGGATGGCGCCTTGGATTTATTGCTGCACCGAGAGATTTCGCTACGGCGATGTTAAAAATTCATCAATACACGATGATGTGTGCACCGACGATGGCGCAATATGCTGCCATTGAAGCATTACAAAATGGAGCGGCTGATGTCGAACAAATGAAAAAAAGCTATCGGCAACGACGCAACTTCTTTGTTCAATCATTGAATGAAATCGGCCTTTCTTGCCATATGCCGGGAGGGGCGTTTTATGCATTTCCGTCCATTCAGTCAACAGGCATGACATCAGAGCAGTTTGCAGAGCGTTTATTGTTAGAAGAGAAAGTAGCTGTTGTTCCCGGCCATGTGTTTGGAGGAAGCGGGGAAGGATATATTCGTTGTTCATATGCATCATCGCTCGAACAATTGCAAGAGGCGATTCGGCGCATGAAGCGATTTCTTGAACGACTGTAAAAAAAGCTGACGCGCTGTCAGCTTTCTTTGTTGTATTTCAATTCATATAACATTTGCATGACGCGCAAAAAGTCTTCTTCACTAAATTCTTTTGCTTTTCGCAAAATAAGTTTTGCGCGCTTAATGCCAATTTCTTTAATTAAATATTCGATTTCTGGATCGAGACTAGATGAATTGGATAAATCGGCACGCTCTAATAATTCAGATGCAGGGACATCGAGCGCAGTGCAAAGTTTTAAAATAGTTGGTGTGTCAGGGACTTGCTCCCCGGATTCGTATTTTTGAATGGTTGCTACCCCTACCCGAACTTTCATGGCCAACTCTTGTTGTGACATATTTCGCTGTTCCCGATACATGCGAATATTTTCACCAATTGTACTCATTTATTCTCCCACCTCTCCAAAATTCGTTTACATATTTATCATACCATGTTCCTATTTATCCCCGTGCACAAAATTAACACTTTTTCAGTGAATTATGTTACAATTTTTCAAAAAACGAGGAGTGTTTCATTTGGAGTGGAAGGAAGGTGCGATTGTTACGGGTGTTGTGACGGGAATACAGCCATATGGGATATTTGTATCGCTTGATGAACGAACTCAAGGACTCATTCATATTTCAGAAATTACAGATGGGTATGTAAAAAATATTTATGATTATGTGGATGTAGGAGAATGTGTTCGGGTAAAAATTATCGCGATCGATGAAAAAACGAAGCGAATTAGCTTATCGTTGCGTGATGTTGATCATGACACAACGAATATCGAAACCCCTTTAGGATTTCAACCGTTAAAAATGCAACTAGAAAAATGGATTGCTGAAGCGAAAAAAACGTACAACTCACCGAATGATCGGTGAGTTGTACGTTTATGTTCTCGATATTTTTGGTTCTGTACGTCCGAGTTCTTCCGTCGGTTTAAACAGCAATACAAGGTTAATGAGCCCAGCAATTCCGACGAGAGCGTAAACAATGCGAGCGAAAGCCGATGCTTGACCACCGAAAATAGCTGCCACAAGATCGAAGCGGAAAAAGCCAATGAGCCCCCAGTTTAGCGCTCCAATAACAGTAAGCAATAGTGCGATTCGTTGTAACGTGCTCATGTTCATCCTCCTTTAAAACATCGTATTCATTTATAGAATGGATCATTTGAAGAGAAGTATGCATAAAAAATGCAATTTTCTTTACTTATTTGTTTCTTTTGGAAATAATGAAAGGAAGGAGGGATAAACATGGAAAATTTCGTTTTTCATAATCCAACGAAATTAATTTTCGGTAGAGGACAGATTGAACATTTGAAAAAGGAACTTCATTCGTATGAACGCATTTTAATCGTATATGGCGGAGGAAGCATTAAGAAGAATGGTGTGTACGATGATGTCATATCTATTTTGCGTTCATTAAATAAGTCTTGGACTGAGCTTGCTGGTGTTGAACCAAACCCTCGTTTATCTACTGTGCAAAAAGGGATTGACATATGCCGTCAAGAAAACATTGATTTTATTTTAGCGGTTGGAGGCGGAAGTGTCATTGATTGTGCCAAAGCCATTGCAGCGGGGGCGTTATATGATGGGGACGCATGGGATTTTATTTCACGAAAGACGACAGTTCAACGGGCACTGCCAATAGGAACAGTATTAACGCTAGCAGCGACAGGATCAGAAATGAATGCAAATTCTGTTATTACAAATTGGGAAACGAAGGAGAAATACGGTTGGAGCAGTCCGGCTGTCTTTCCTACATTTTCGATTTTAGATCCCGTTTATACAACAACTGTTCCGAAAGACCATACAGTGTATGGCATTGTTGACATCATGTCGCACGTATTAGAACAATATTTTCACCATGCGCCAAATACGCCATTACAAGATCGTATGTGTGAGTCCATTTTACGAACTGTAATTGAAACGGCTCCAAAACTTATTGAAAATTTACAACATGTTGATCATCGTGAAACAATTTTATATTGTGGAACGATGGCTTTAAATGGAATTTTACGCATGGGGCTACGCGGTGATTGGGCGACACATAATATTGAGCATGCTGTGTCGGCAGTGCATGACATTCCACACGCAGGTGGGTTAGCTATTTTATTCCCGAATTGGATGAAGCATGTGCTTGATGAACATGTGGAGCGTTTTAAGCAGCTAGCTGTTCGGGTGTTTGACGTTTATCCAGAAGGAAAAGGAGATCGGGAAATTGCGCTAGAAGGAATTGAAAAGCTTCGAGCGTTTTGGAATAGCATAGGTGCTCCTTGTCGATTAGCAGATTATCATATCGGTGAAGAATCATTGCCAATAATAGTAGAAAAAGCAATGGCGTTCGGCCCATTTGGTAATTTTAAAAAGTTACACCATGATGATGTCATGGCGATTTTACAAGCCTCATTGTAAAGTGCGAAAAATGTCATAATGAATCCGTTTACATTGTTTTCGTGAACTTGATTCTCGATATTTATTTCGCTAAAGTGAAAGAGGATACAATCATTGAGGAGGAAACGTACATGACGCATATTCAGTTTGACTACTCAAAAGCGTTGTCTTTTTTTGGTGAACATGAATTAACGTATTTGCGTGATGCAGTGAAAGTGGCACATCATGCTCTGCATGAGAAAACAGGACAAGGAAACGACTTTTTAGGATGGATTGATCTCCCTGTCGCATATGATCGCGAAGAGTTTGCTCGCATTCAACAAGCAGCTAAAAAAATTCAACAAGACTCTGATGTATTGTTAGTTGTCGGCATTGGTGGTTCTTATCTTGGTGCTCGTGCGGCAATTGAAATGTTGCAACATTCTTTTTACAACGCGCTCCCAAGCGAAAAACGAAAAACACCGCAAATTATTTTCGTCGGCAACAACATTAGTTCTACATATATGCGCGATGTTATGGATTTACTGGAAGGAAAAGATTTTTCCATTAACGTCATTTCGAAATCGGGAACGACGACAGAACCAGCGATTGCATTCCGTATTTTCCGTAAACTTCTTGAAGAAAAGTACGGAAAAGAAGAAGCGCGCAAACGCATTTATGCAACAACAGACCGTGCGCGTGGAGCGTTAAAAACGTTAGCGACAGAGGAAGGATACGAAACATTTGTTATTCCAGATGATGTAGGTGGTCGTTACTCTGTTTTAACAGCGGTCGGTTTATTGCCAATTGCCGTAAGCGGAGCGGATATTGAGGCAATGATGAAAGGGGCTGCCCAAGCACGCGAAGATTTCAGTAAATCAGAACTAGAAGAAAACATTGCTTATCAATATGCTGCTGTACGTAATGTGCTATACAACAAAGGGAAAACAATTGAGATGCTTATTAACTACGAGCCAGCGTTACAATATTTTGCTGAATGGTGGAAGCAATTGTTTGGTGAAAGTGAAGGAAAAGACCAAAAAGGTATTTTCCCAGCTTCTGCAAACTTTTCGACAGACCTTCATTCGTTAGGGCAATATGTGCAAGAAGGTCGTCGCGACTTGTTTGAAACTGTATTAAAAGTAGAAACACCACGTCATGAGTTGACGATTGAAGCAGAAGATAACGACTTAGATGGATTGAACTATTTAGCAGGAAAAACAGTTGACTTTGTCAACACAAAAGCGTTTGAAGGAACATTGTTAGCACATACAGACGGTGGTGTACCAAACTTAGTTGTAACGCTACCACGATTAGATGAATATACATTCGGTTACCTTGTTTACTTCTTTGAGAAAGCGTGTGCGATGAGCGGATATTTACTTGGAGTCAATCCGTTTGATCAACCAGGTGTAGAAGCATACAAAGTGAACATGTTTGCTCTTCTTGGTAAACCTGGATACGAAGAGAAAAAGGCTGAGCTTGAAAAACGATTGAAATAATGAAAAAAAGAGCTTTTCCTGGGTGCAGGGAAAGCTCTTTTTTTGGGCATGATAACAAACAGAGGAGGAGTGATCGATATGATTGAAATTCCATCTGCATTAGAAGGAAAAACATTTTTATTAAATGTGTTAGAACAGGAATTGAAACCTCTCGGCTATGTGATCGGTGGAAATTGGGATTACGATCACGGTTCGTTCGACTATAAGATGGCGGATGATGTTGGGTACCAATTTTTACGCCTTCCATTCGTCGCGATCGATGGACAACTGGATTCATATGGGGCAACGGTTGAATTGAAACGCCCATACGTCTTATGCCATAAATATCAGCGTGGCTTAGATGACAATGTGCATATTGGGAATATAAACGCATCATTTAATCAATTTTCTGAGCCAGAAGATCCCGATGCAACGGTACCTGATCAATATGTAGCTATGGCAAAAACGCTCGTCAAAGATTTAGAAGAACGGTTATTGCGCTAATACGATAAGTTCATCTGTCGATCGAATGATCGTATGCGACGGTGGATTAATTACAACATGTTGATTGTTAGCGACACCGATAAGCAATATATCTTCTTTTTTTAATTCCATGAGCATTGACGCAAAAGACATCCCGTTCCATTCGTCGCGCATAGCCAACCGTTTGATTGGATGTTTTTTGAATTGCTCGACGTCGTTTAATATGTTTGGAGATGAGAGGCAATTGGTCATTAAGAAGCTGATCCATTTATTTGTTTCAATCGTTTCATCTGCCCCAGCGCGCTTTGCATTATCAACTTGGGTAGTTGTTAATATTTCCACAACAGTATACACGGATGGATGAAGCGCTTTTACTGTTAAAAGGGTGACGATGGATGCTAAATCGGCCTCCGTTTCGTTTTTATGTTGATTGGCAGTAATAATGACGGTGCGGGCTTCAAATACGTTTGCTTTTTTCCACACATCGTCATGCGTCGGATTTCCTTTAATGAAATGAACGTGTTTCGGAACATCCCAACGTTTTAGTGTCTCATCGATCACGAGACACGGAATGTCGGGCGGCATGAGAGCAAGTAGCTGGCGAATGCGTTCATTCCATCCGACTAAGATGACATGTCCCCCTTTTGTATAAGGGAGTTCCCCAGTTGATAAAGCGTTTTCTTTTGAAAGTGCTTTTGTAGATAGCGTGACAAAATAAGCTGAAACAAAAGCTGTACCGAGCAAAATAAGAGTGATAGCGACAAGTTTACCACCCAATGTTTTCGGTACGAGGTCGCCATAACCAATCGTTGTTGTTGTAATGAGCGCCCACCATATGCCGTCGAATGCTGTTAAAAATGTTTTTGGCTCGACGACATGAATGATCATCCCAAATAAACAGATAATTGTTGTAATGGTGAATATGATTCGTATCAGTGGAGAAAGTCGCCAATATGAAGCGAGAAATTCATACCATCTCATCTATTTTCCCTCCTGTTTTATTATTGTAGACGAGATGGTGTCATTTCTTACATATTTTCTCTCAAAAAGAAAATAATATGAACGAAAGGAGGGACGCTGATGGATATGCATCGCATTAAACAAATTGTTTCTTCGCCAGATGATATTCGGGTATGTTATCACGGTCAATCTGTTTGGATTGATGGGTACGATGAAGCGAATCGAACAGCTACCGTACATATGCGTGGCCGGGAACATGAACGTCACATCGTTCCAGTAGAAGAACTAACAGAAGAGTAAAAGAAAAACCCTTGCGATGCAAGGGTTTTTTGATGGAGCATACCGGGTTCGAACCGGTGACCTTCGCGCTGCCAGCACGACGCTCTCCCAGCTGAGCTAATGCCCCTTTGTTTATATTGTAAAAACATTTTGTTTTTTCGTCAATCGATATTAAGAGATCATCGGAATGGTTTGCATAATTGTTTCACTATTTTGTTCAATCGGAATCTCATCGTTTTCCATCCACTCTAAAAAGGAAGATGTTAGTTGTGGATCGAATTGTGTCCCTGCTCCTCTTTTGATTTCTTCATAAGCTTCTTCCCATGTAAGTGATGCGCGATATGGCCGAATGCCTGTCATTGCTTCAAGTGAATCAGCTAACGCCACAAGACGAGCGAGAAAAGGGATGGCCTCTCCTTTTTGGTTATATGGATATCCATTGCCATCCCATCGTTCATGGTGGTATAAAACAATATGAGAAATTTCAGATGAAACATGGTAATGTTGTAATATTTGTATACCGAATAGTGGATGTTTTTTCATTTGAGCAAATTCTTCTTCAGATAGCTTTCCTCTTTTTGTTAAAATATGAACAGGAATATGTAATTTACCGATATCGTGAATGAGTGCTCCAAGTTGAAGTTCTCGCTTTTCTTCATCATTGAGTTTCAAAAACGAAGCAAAAGATAAAGCGATTTTCGCCACTCGATATGAATGAAGGAAAGTTAGCTCGTCCTTTTTTGAAAGCTGGCGCATAAGGAAACAAAGTTCCATATTTTTTATAATAGAGGACATGTCGTTCTCCACCTTTTTGTTTTGAAGGAAATTTTCATCATATATACTAATATAAATGAGAATCATTTTCAAGTTAAATATTTTCGATATCGACACCGCGAACAGAAGGAATTTGATGAATAAACTCGTATACATCTGTTGTTGCGCGTTTTTGATCGACAGATACTTTTAATTCAACAAAGTGATTTCCGTTATCTAAGTCTTTTATGCGCACCGTTTTGATGCGAATATTTTTTTGTTTAATCGTACCGATGACTTCAGAAATTTTTGTTGCATCTAGCACGGTGAGTTTAACGGAAAGCTCTTTTTCTCTTAGTTGTTTCGGACCGAAAACGGTTGTTATAAGCGGAATAAGTTCGACGCTAGCGATAAGGAAGATGACGCACAATATCGCTTCGATATAAAAGTTTGCCCCTACAGCGATTCCGACACCTGCAGCTCCCCAAATGAGCGCGGCAGTTGTTAAACCAGAAATGCTATCGTTTCCACGGCGAAGAATAACACCTGCGCCGAGAAAGCCGATACCTGATACAATTTGAGCAGCGAGGCGAAGTGGATCCATATTTATATGGTCGCTTTTTGGAAATGTGTATGCTGATTCAATTGAAACGATTGTTAACAAACAACTTACAATCGAAATAACGAGGCAAGTTTTAAGACCAACAGGTTTTCGTTTTAATTCTCGTTCTAGACCGATAACGAGCCCGAGGACAGCAGAGATTCCGAGTTTCATAAGTACATGGGCGTCCATGAGACATTCCTCCTTTTCTTCGTAATTAAGTATATTCGAAAGGATGACGAACATGAAGGCATATATAGCACTAATTATTGGAGCATTTTCTATTTCCACTTCAGCAATTTTTGTCAAATTTACAGATGCTCCGTCAGCTGTTATCGCATTTTATCGCCTCTTTTTCGCAGTTGTTTTCATGACTCCGTTGTTTATTGTAAAACATATACGCGAAACGAAACAGATGAAAAAAAAAGATTGGGCTTTTGCGGTGTTGTCTGGAACATTGCTTGCGTTTCATTTTATTCTTTGGTTTGAATCGCTTCGTTACACATCCGTTGCAAGCTCCGTCGTTTTAGTTACGTTACAGCCGATATTCGCTTTTGTTGGTGGATTTTTCTTTTTTAAGGAAAAGATGACGATGAGTGAATGGGTAAGTGCGCTACTTGCAATTTTAGGTAGCGTCATTATTAGTTGGGGGGATTTTCGCATAAGTGGCAAAGCACTTTATGGAGATATGCTTGCATTGATTGCGTGTGCTATGGTCACGGGCTATTGGTTAGTCGGTCAACATTTACGAAAGCAATTTTCTCTAATTACATATACGTATATTGTCTATGGCATTGCGTCACTCGTATTAAGTGTATATGTATCGTTGTTTCGTTATTCATTTTTGTCGTATAATGCGAATGACTGGTGGTGCTTCATTTTGCTGGCGGTTATCCCGACATTATTCGGGCATTCTCTTTTTAATTGGGCAATGAAATGGGTAAATGCAGCAATGGTATCCATGGCTATTTTATTTGAACCGATTGGGGCAATTATACTAGCTTATATATGGTTGGATGAACAAGTTTATTTGTCGCAAGGAATAGGCTCATTTTTTATCATCATTGGGATTGGAGCGTATATGTTCGGAAAACATATAAAAAACAATAAAAAAATAGTTGCATTTCAAAAAAGAACATGATATATTTTGAATCGTTGCTGATGTGATGATAGAAAATAAAAAAACGTTCTTGACACTAAAAAGACGATGTGTTAAATTAAAAAAGTCGCTTCAAAAGCGATAAGATGTTCCTTGAAAACTGAACGAAGCGAAAAGCGTACAGAAGCTAAGGATAACTTTTCTATGGAGAGTTTGATCCTGGCTCAGGACGAACGCTGGCGGCGTGCCTAATACATGCAAGTCGAGCGGACGATTCAAAAGCTTGCTTTTGAATCGTTAGCGGCGGACGGGTGAGTAACACGTGGGTAACCTGCCCTATAGACTGGGATAACTCGCGGAAACGTGAGCTAATACCGGATAATACATCAAAGCGCATGTTTTGATGTTGAAAGATGGTTCTGCTATCACTATAGGATGGGCCCGCGGCGCATTAGCTAGTTGGTGAGGTAACGGCTCACCAAGGCGACGATGCGTAGCCGACCTGAGAGGGTGATCGGCCACACTGGGACTGAGACACGGCCCAGACTCCTACGGGAGG
>OFGS01000038.1_pt1 | contig 40203 bp, 41 predicted proteins | sample 1521851 | NCBI WGS metagenome assembly OFGS01 (sample SAMEA3142070, study PRJEB24117) | hot springs metagenome
GCAACAGCCAAAGCATCTGCAACATCATCTGGCTTAGGAATTTCAGAAAGACCAAGTAGGCTTTTTACCATTTTTTGTATTTGAGTTTTATCTGCTCTACCATATCCAGTTATGGATTGTTTGACCTGCAATGGTGTGTATTCGTAAATGCTCAGGTTATTCTGAATACATGTGAGAATAATCACACCTCTTGCCTCACCAATTGTGATAGCAGTTTTTGAGTTTTTGTTGAAAAAAAGCTCTTCAATTGCAACAACATCAGGCTGGTACAGCGAAATTATGCTACAAAGCTCAGTATAAAGATGTAAAAGTCTCATCGACTTTTTGAGACTGCTCGAAGTTTCTATTCTGCCATAGTCGATTACTTTAAACTCTGAGCCATTTTTAGACTCTATAATTCCATAACCAGTCAGCGCAATCCCAGGGTCAATACCAAGCACTCGCAACTTTTCTCAAATCCTTTCTCTATTTTTCGAATTTTTAACCCCTACAAACATTGATTCTTTATTCATTTTAGCACAATTTAATTTTTTTATCCACAAAATATATGCTTGCATTTTTATTCTTTTTAACTTATAATTATGCATTAAAGGAGGAAAGAATAATGGAATTTGTTGTTCGAAGAGCAACTTATGATGATGTAAAGGCTATAAAAGAAATAACAAAAGAGGCGTTTACAAAGTACTGTGAGCTTGCAGGCATTGACCCTGCAAAAAACGCAGCTGTGAACGAAACAGAAGAAGATATAAAAAGGGATATAGACACAAAAGAGGTTTATGTTGCTTTTATGGATGGAATAATTGTGGGCACTATTAGAGTAGAGATATTTCCTGACAAAACGGCGTATATAAGCAGGTTTGGAGTAAGACTCAACTATCAAAATAATGGTGTTGGAAAAGCTCTTATGAAGGTTGTGGACGAAAGATTAAAAGAACTTGGAGTCAAAAAGGTTTATCTTCACACAGCGTCAAAAGTTCGCGACCTTGTTCGATTTTATTATGCAAGAGGCTTTTACATTGTATCAACATCAAATGAAAATGGGTATATTAGAGCGCTTTTATGTAAAGAATATGATGAATAAAACTAAAGGGCTTTGCAAAGCTCATTGTAAGATGGGAATTTTGAGCTTCTTGTGCGTGCAAAGCCCTTTTTGATTTTAATTTCTATCTTAATCAAAATTACCTATAAAACTTTTCTGGCAGCCATTCTCTTTCTGCTTCAAACATCTCATCTACCATCTGGCGTATCTGGTCCAAGTCCAAAACCGCACTTGTGAGAGGGTCCATCATAATTGCATGATAAACTGCTTCTCTGTCACCTGTCAAAGCAGCAATCACAGCGAGCTCTTGAACGTTTATATTTGCTCTGTTCAAAGCTGCAAGCTGTGGTGGAAGGTCTCCTATATGAGTTGGCTGAATACCATTTTTGTCAACCAAACACGGCACTTCTACACAACATCCTTCAGGCAGATTTGTTATCAAACCTTTATTTTCAACATTGCCATTTATCACACTTGGAGTATTTGTTTCTATGGAATGGATGATAGTTGCACAGTATTCATTACTTCTTTTTGGGTCGATGTAGTCTGCCTCTGCCATTTTCTTCAGGTCATCAAGCAAAGTTTTTGCAGCATCTAAGCAGCAATGCAAATACATGCCATTGTAATGTTCTTTGTGCCATGAATGGGTTCTATGTATTTTATTTATCCAATCGTCGCTCTTCCTAAAATAGGGAACATATTCAGACATGTGAAAACTTGACTCTGAAACATAATATCCAAAATGTTTTAGTATCTCGAACTTGGTAACATCCTGGGTATAAATTTCGGGGTCATTTGCTTTTTCTCTTATAAAAGGATACGCATCTTTCCCATTCCACTCAAATTTTAAAAACCATGCCATGTGGTTTATACCTGCGCATAAGTATGAAACCTCTTCCATTTTTGCACCAATAATCTTTGCTAAAAATTCAGCAGTTCCTTGAACACTATGACAAAGCCCTACATTTTTTATATTCGTAGCCTTATTTAATGCCCAGCAATTCATTGCCATTGGATTTACATAGTTAAGAAGAAGAGCATCTGGACACAGCTCTTCCATGTCCTTTGCAATGTCAAGCAAAACCGGTATTGTTCTAAGAGCCATGAAAACTCCACCTGGACCTATTGTGTCACCAACTGCCTGTTTTACACCGTATTTTAGAAGAATGTAAATATCATATTCGAAAGGTTTTAAACCTCCAACTTGTATTGTGACAATCACATACTTTGCACCTTTTAAAGCTTCTTTCCTATCAGTTGTAGCTTCAAGCCGGGTAGGATACTTTTCCTGGTCAATGAGTTTTTGCAAAGCTTTTCTCATAAATTCAAGCCTTATGCTGTCAATGTCCATAAGCGCTATTGTTGAGTCTCTTAGCTCTGGATACGACAAAATGTCTCTTACCAAGTTCCTTGTGAAAACTCCACTTCCTGCACCTATGATAGCTATTTTGAGCATACCCTCATCTCCTTTTCTCTGAAATACATTTTTTATTTTAACTTCTCATTGGCGGTAGTTTAAATCTAATAATTTTGAAATTTCTCTTAAGATTTTATAAAACAAACAAGACAGCTTCTTAAATTTTATACTTTTAAGAAGCTGTCCTGCTTAGCTTTGCAATACAATTAATTTTCTTTCTTCTTTAACCTGATTACATTCCATGAGAATTTGGGCAATATTGATGTTAAAACATTGCCTTCTATCCTTGAATTTCCACCTTTGTGGGGCACAACATTGTCAGGTTTATCTTGAGTGTTTCCTTTGTAAATATCATCACTTTCATATACAATGTGCTCCACAACCTCAAAGCCTTCAAAACCGTCAAGCTTAAATTCAACTTGCATCTCCTCTTCTAAATCTCTGTTGACTGCAAAAACTGTTATTTCATCCTTTTCCTCATTGTATGTTGCAACTGTTTCAATGTATGGAACATCAGTAAAGTCTTTTGAGTCATATTTAGGAGAATTTACCTTGGGAAGCAGTGCAACTCCATGTCCAAAGTTTGCAGCATGCATAAAAGGATAGTAAATCACCTGTCTGTAAGCAATTCCACCCTTTACAGTGGTAATTGGGGCAATTACATTTACAAGCTGTGCCATGCACGCCATCTTGACTCTATCACAGTGTTTCAAAAGCGCAATCAGCATGCATCCCACCAAAATTGCATCTTCGAACACATAATCTTCTTCTGCAATAGCACGAATTTGAGCCCAAGGCTCTGCTTTCTGGTCTTTCCCCTCAAGATGAGCATGGTACCATACATTCCATTCGTCAAATGAGATATTGACAACCTTTTTGCTTCTCTTTTTGGCCTTTACATAGTCAATTGTTGATATAACTGTTTTAATAAACTCTTCCATTTCAAGCGATTTTGCAACAAAATTCATTGTGTCCTTCTCAGGATTTCCATAGTACACATGTAGAGAAACATAATCTACAAGGTCATATGTGTGGTCCAAAACAATTGCTTCCCACTCAGGAAATGTTGGCATTTTGGGCCCAGAGCTTCCCGCTGCAACAAGCTCAATACTCGGGTCTACCCACTTCATAACCTTTGCTGTCTCTCTTGCAATTCTGCCATACTCATGGGCTGTTTTATGACCTATCTGCCAGTCACCATCCATCTCGTTCCCAAGACACCATACTTTTATGTTGTGTGGCTGCTGATAACCATGCTGACGTCTCAAATCACTGTAGTATGTGCCGCCTGGGAAGTTGCAATACTCAACTAAGTTTCTTGCTGCATCAATTCCACGTGTGCCAAGGTTTACTGTCATCATAACAGAGGTGTTTGCTCTTTTTGCCCATTCAACAAATTCGTTTACACCAACCTCATTTGTCTCGATGGCTCTCCACGCAAGCTCAAGTCTTCGCGGTCTTTTTTCTTTTGGACCAATACCATCTTCCCAGTTATACCCCGACACAAAATTGCCGCCAGGATATCTTACAATAGGAACATTAAGCTTGCGAACAAGTTCTAAAACATCCTTTCTAAACCCCATTTCATCAGCCTGTGGATGGTCTGGTTCATAGATTCCTGTGTATATTGCTCTTCCCATGTGTTCCAAAAAAGAACCATAGATTCTCTTGTCTACTTGCCCGATTACGAACTCCTTATCGTAGATGACTTTTGCTTTTTTCATATATTTCCTCCTTTCTTAATTTTTTAATATTTTAAATGGGTTTTTGATTACACGCGTATTTATTTAATTTTAATTAAAATATTTTAATTAAATTATACAAACCATGTTTGAAATAATCAAGTTCACTATCAAAACTTCTTGCAAAAACTTGTATATATACAAGTTAACTCAGTTTGAATTCAAAGATTTTGGTTGTTTCTTGCAAATTATTTTAAAACCAGCTAAAATAAAAATGTTCAAATCTATAAAAAAAGGGTGGAATAAAAATCATGAAACAAATAGACAATCTCAAAGAAGCAAAAATTCTCTTTGAAGCTTTAGCATCTGATGCAAGATTAGAGATTATCAATCTCCTGAGTAAGCATCGCGAAATGAACATGAATGAAATTGCACAAAAACTTGGACTTACGAATGGCGCAGTTACTCAGCACATGAAAAAACTAATTGCTGCTGGGATTGTTACAATCAGTGCAGCTGCAGGAAAACATGGAAATCAAAAGATTTGCCGGCTTGTTGAAGACAAAATAATTATTAACATTGTCACAAAGCATCCTCAAAAATTATATGAGTGCGAAATCAAAGTGGGAAATTACTCTATCTTTGAGGTTTATCCAACCTGCGGACTTGCTACAAAAGACAAGTTAATTGGAGAGGTGGATGACCCTAAATATTTTGCTCATCCTGAACATGTTAATTGTGATATTATCTGGTTTACAAAGGGTTATGTAGAATATATAATCCCCAATTTTCTGCGCCAAAATCAAAAAGCTGTTGAAATTCAAATCTCATTTGAAATTTCTTCAGAAGCCCCTGGTGTTAGTAATAATTGGCCATCAGATATCTATTTTTATTTAAATGGAGTTGAACTTGGTTACTGGACAAGCCCAGGGGATTTTGGTGGAGATGTCAAAGGAATTTTTACACCTGATTGGTGGTTTCCTAACTGGAACCAATATGGGCTTTTAAAACTTCTTTCTGTTTCTGAAGATGGGACATATATAGACGGATTTAAAATTTCCAATGTCACCATAAAAGATATTGACATAGAGTCCAAAAATGAAATAAGGTTCAGAGTTGCTGTGCCTGATCATGCAAAAAACATTGGAGGAGTTACACTATTTGGAAGGCACTTTGGAAACTATGACCAGGATATAAAGTTCCGAATATTTTATGAGGAAGTATAAAACAAAAGAGGGGAATGTTCCCCTCTTTCGAGCTCTCAAGCTTTTAATTACTTTCTATGTAAACTATGAAGCTCTCACAACTCTTTTTAAAAATCGAATATCAATTTCATGCTCAACTGTCATGTCACGCAAATATTCAAACCCTTCTTTTAATCTTCCTGTTTGCTGCTCTAAATTGTCAAATCTTTTGTACACCTCATCTCTGAACATAATCATCTCTGTTCGGAACTCTGTCAAGAACGCAACCTGGTCATATACAGCGTTCATTCTTCTTGTCAGCTCTTTGTCATTTTCTTTTAATATAACAATGTCCTGCTTAATAGTCTGAACATCTTCCTCTAACTTAGTAACTCTCTGTTCAAGCATGTCTAATCTCATTTCAACAACGTCAAGCCTCTGCTCAACCTTGTCAAGCCTCTGCTCAACCTTGTCAAGCCTCTGCTCAACTCTATCAAGCCTCTGCTCAATCTTATCTAATCTTTTCTCAATAGCATCAAGTCGCCCATTAATTTTTTCGAGAGATGAAAATATAGCTTGCAAAACATCACTTTCTGGCATTTTTTGCCTCCTAAATTTCAAATTTTATAGATAGAAAGATTATATCATAATTCTTTTACCAATTTTCTTGTATTTTTATTCCATATCTTTTATAACCTGAATCTGGTCTCTTGCAAGTTCAAGAATGTGAGGATTGTTTCGAGCATCTTTGCTTGATATAAGCCTTGAAAACCATTTTCTTGCCTCGTCAATTTCACCTACTCGTCTCGAAAGCTCACCTATCAAGTACATGACCGTTGCCAAATCTATTTCGTCTCCTGACCCTTCTTCATGCTCAAAAGCATCTTTATATGTCTGAAGGGCAAGTTTTTGAAATTCAAGCTCTTTTTCTTTATCTTGACTTAGCCTGTAGAGCCATGAAATTCTCAGCAAAATCCCTGCAACCTCATATTTGTTGACTTTTCTCTTAGATGTTGCTGTAATCAAAGCCAACTTGTACAATGTAACAGCATCATCTACTGTTCTTTCAAAAGGAATCTCTCTTTTTACCCACTTTGAAGCAACCTTTTCTTTTAATGATTCTACATCCCATTTTGTAAGTTTCCCAAAATTTTTGCTAAGCGCTGCATAACCACATTCCCCGCAGACAATAACATCATACAAAAGAGGATTGACGCCCTTGTAGTAAACACAAAGGTCAGTATCCCTGCTCTCTACATAAATTGCTGAACTTTTCACAAACGGTGCTTTGATTGGGCTGCCGCATACAGGGCACTCTAATGTTTTTTCATAAATGTCCATTTTTCTTATCCTCTCCCCTTAATCATAGACAGATGAAGAGACAGTCTCTTTTGCTTTTGTTCCAACCAGTATCACAGCATTTACAGGTTTATAATAGTCATAGGACAGAAGCTTTCTTTCTATTAACTTGCCATCTTTATAAACAAGCATATAGGTCTTTACTTTCAAGCCGTTTTGGGGTTTATTGGAAAGCTTTTCTACTCCTTGCGGAAGTGTTGGGTCATTCTTGTAAACCTTTTTATATGGTACTCTTTCGATTACTTCCGATTCGAACTTCACCACTTCACCCTTGTGATTATTTTTACCATAAAGGTTAACCGTCACAGTATTTTGGGAGGTATAACTTTCAACATAGATGGGTGCACTTGTTGTGTTCTTGAATTTAAAATCTATTGAACCTGAAGCAATTGTTGCATCCCTGCCAGGTGGCACGTACGAAATTAGAGCTGAATGAGGTGCTCTTTCCTCAACCTTCAGCTGAGCCATCAAAACTGCATTGTACATAGTGGTTGCTATTTGACAAAGTCCACCACCAACACCGTCTACAAACTCGTTATTGACAATTACTTTGGCAATTTTAAAACCATTCTCAACCGTTACAGGTCCAATTGCCTTTGACAGTGAAAATACTTCGCCCGGCATCACTAAGCTACCATTTATCTTTTGCGCAGCCACCCTTATATTTTCGCTTCTTGCAACATTTGAACTATCAAACTTTGTGGTAAACGAACCTATTATTTCTTTTATTTTTGACAGCTCACTTGCTGTGATTCGCGGCATTACTTTTAAGAATCTTGCATAAACCTTGCCTTCTTGCTTGTTTTTAATCATATCTTTTAATTTATTCAAAAGATAGGCATAATCAAGTTTTTTCCCTACTCTCTCTGAAGTTATAACAAACTGGTCTCCTACTTTTTTGATACTTGCATTAACAGGCGATTGATAGTGTGTGTTGAAAAGCTCATCTACAAACTTTTTGAGTTTATCTTGATCATACTCAAAATTAAGTCTTATTATAACTGGATTTTCATAAACCTTTTTTATCTCTTTAAACCGTGTTGCAAGGTTGCCCTTTCTGCCAATTGAATATGCCTTTTCTACTGCCTTGTCTATATCCATCTTTATTCCAAGAGAAGAATACTCAAGAAAATAACTTTTGCCTTCAACTATAACTTCAATTTTTTTGTTCTGCAGCGGCTCAAAATATGTCTTTTTTAAAAGCTCAAGAGCCTGCTCTGTGGTAAGTCCACCCAAATGGACACCCTCAACATAAACACCCTTATAAATCCTATCTGTGTCAAGAACTTTTGTAACATTGTTATAAAGAGTATACCCCAAAACTGTGCTTGCTATCAAAAGCACTACTACAATCCCAATTAATATATACCTTCTCACCTCAAAATTTACCCCCGTCCAGCAATTGCTTCAAAGCCCTTTTCAAGAGCCAAACAGTTTAAATTATAAATTTCTTCTGTTTTTGAAAACTCTCTTAAAACATCTTTTGCCTCGTCAACTGAAAAGTTCTGCTTTATCGCCAAATATGCGCCAAACATTACGATGTTTGCAACTCGAACATTCCCTACTCTTGAAGCAATCTCAGTTGCCGGAATATAATGAACATTTACATCATTTCTATTTGCAGAAGTATCCACAAGAGAACTGTTTACAAGTAAAAGTCCACTTTTTTTTATTGCATGTTCAAATTTTTCAAGCGAAGGCTTGTTTAAAACAAATAATGTATCGGGATTAAACACAACAGGAGAACCAATCATATCACTTGAGATTATAACACTGCAGTTTGCTGTCCCACCCCTCATTTCAGGTCCGTACGACGGAAGCCATGACACATTAAACCCCTTTTTCATTCCAAGATGGGCAAATACCTGGCCTAAAAAAAGAACACCCTGGCCACCAAATCCTGCAATTAAAATCTCCTCTGTCATCTTCAAATTCCCCTACCTTTATCCTTGAAAATTCCCAAACTGTAGTATTTTAGCACCTCATTTTCTATTCTCTTCATACTCTCACAAGGCGAAAGTCCCCAGTTTGTAGGGCAGTTTGAGAGCACCTCTATAATAGAAAAGCCTTCATTGTTCATCTGAACTTCAAAAGCTCTTTTTATCGCTTTTTTCGTAAACTCAATATTCTTCAAATTATGTATTGAAGTTCTTGCAACAAAGGCAACACCATCAAGTGGCACAAGCATTTCACAAAGCTTTATATGATAACCTTGCACCTTTGGGTCACGTCCGTATGGAGATGAAACTGTCACCTGCCCAGGAATTGTTGTCGGTGCCATCTGACCACCTGTCATAGCATAAACTCCGTTGTTAACAAATATAGCTGTAAAGTTTTCACCGCGGGTTGCTGCATGTATGACCTCAGATGTTCCAATTGCCGCAATATCACCGTCACCTTGATATGAAAACACAAGAGCATCTGGAATACTTCTTTTAACACCTGTTGCAGCGGCTGTGGCTCTCCCATGAGCTGCTGCTACAAAGTCAAAATTAAAATAGTCATATATAAAAACTGCACAGCCAACAGGTGCGACACCTATTATTTTACTCTCTTTGTAATCCTCGTCAATAACCTCAGCAATCAATCTGTGAATGATTCCGTGACCGCACCCTGGGCAATAATGCATACTCTCTTTTGCCAAACACTCTGGTCTTTTGAATTTCATCCTATCATCTTCCTCTCAAATTTGATGAGCCCCATTTGCTACTTTTTAAGGGAATAATAAAAGTCCATTATTTCTTGAATTGTGGGAACCATGCCGCCTGTTCTTCCATAAAAGTGTACTTCTTTTTTCCCTTCTAAAGAAAGCTTAACATCCTCAAGCATCTGTCCTAAATTCATCTCAACGTCAATAAAAAATTCTACTTCCTCTTTTGATGCATAACTTTTTAGCTCATTTTCTGGAAATGGCCAAAGCGTAATTGGTCTTACAAGCCCAACCTTCTCACCAGCTTGTCTTAATCTGTTTACAGCACTTTTTACAATCCTTGCACACATTCCAAATGAGACAAAAATAACCTTTGCATCATCTGCTAAGTATTCTTCGACCATTACCTCATTTTCCTTTATTTTTTTGTACTTTTCCTTTAGCTTTAAATTATGTTTTTCAAGCTCTTCTGGAACAATATAAAGAGAGTTTGTCACTCTTTTTTCTCTATTTCTCTCGCCTGTCACCGCCCATGGTTTTTCTACCTTTTGTGGTTGATAGTTTTCGTCGAACTCAACAACCTCCATCATCTGTCCAAGCATTCCATCACCCAAAATCATAACAGGGTTTCGGTACTTGTCTGCAAGGTCAAACGCCTTTATTGTAAGTTCCACTGCTTCTTGCACAGAAGATGGAGCAAGTACAATCACCTTATAATCTCCATGTCCGCCACCTTTTGTAGCCTGAAGATAATCAGACTGAGCAGCATTTATATTGCCAAGCCCTGGTCCACCTCTCATAATGTTGACAATCACGCATGGAAGTTCTGCACCTGCTAAATATGATATACCCTCTTGTTTAAGGCTTATTCCTGGACCAGATGATGATGTCATAACCCTCTTGCCACAGCTTGATGCACCGTATGCCATGTTAATTGCTCCAACTTCACTCTCTGCCTGAATAAATACACCGCCATTTTTTAAAAGCTTTTTAGCCATATACTGCAGAAGTTCTGTCTGAGGGGTGATTGGATACCCAAAAAAACATTCACAGCCAGCCCTCAGTGCTGCCTCAGCAATGGCTTCATTTCCTTTCATAAGAATTTTCAAAGTCTACTCACCTACCTCAAACACTATATCAGGACAAACCTTATAGCAGCTTCCACAGCCAATACATGAGTTTTGGTCTTTTACTTCAACAGGATTATACCCTTTTTTGTTTATTCTGCTCCTGTCAATATACAAGATTTTCTTTGGGCAGATTTCTACGCAAAGTCCACAACTTTTGCACTTATCATACTCGATTTTGAGCTTCAACTTATCAACCTCCAAAATGGCTTCTTATCTTATTATATACCTTTTAATGGCATATACAAGAGAATATTTTTTTATCTCTTCTAAAAGCTCCTCTTCAAATAGATTCTCTTCAACTACAGTAAGAATATAGGGAATATCTTTTTTGTCAGCTACGTTTTGGATAATTTTAAGGCTTCTTATAATATCTTCTGGCTTTGTTTCTGAAAGAAGATGAGAATTATTTATAATAGCTGTAATATTCATTCCCAGAATGCTCTCAATTTCCTGCATGTTCTGCAAGATTTCTTCCTCGTTTGAATTAAACGGTCTGTATATGTTGGCAACATAAAAAAGACTGTATCCCTTTTTATCAAGCAGCTCTTTGAACTGGCCAACAACTCTACTGCCAAGCTCATCTCCACCTACATCTATTATGTTGACTCCGTTTGAGTTGCTCAGTGCTTCAAAAACCCTGCCAGAAAGAACCGGAAGATCTATACTTTTGTCCTCAAAGTGTGTGGAAATAAAATTTATGTTTTTATTCTCAATAATATGCTTAATACTTCTCAGGTTATAATAAAAATTTATTACATCCGCATCAATTAAATTCACATGGAAAAACTCCCCAAGCTCCAAAGAAACATTTAATGCTATCTCACTCTTGCCACTTCCCGCCGTCCCAACAAAGATGTTTGTTTTCCTGTTGACAAAACTCAAAGGTACTGTCATGCACATTCTTTTCACCCTCATCCCCGTCACAAATTCTTCTTAGCAAATCCTTGGTAACATCTCATAATAAAGCATGTCCAAAATTCTCGTGCCGCCAAAGGTGGTTGACAGATATACTCTCTTTTCCCTACTTTCCTCCACTGTCCCAATCTCGCATGCAAACCCATTGTATTTTCTCAAAATCTCAATAGCTTTCTCTTTTTCATCCCTATTTACAATTGCAACAAACCTACCTTCACAGGCAAGATAATAGCTATCAAGCCCCAGGATATCGCACAGAGCTTTTACCTCATCTGCCACAGGTATCTTTTCTTCCTCAACCTTTATATCAAATCCAGACTTTTGGACAATCTCATTTAAAGCTGTGGCAAGCCCACCTCTTGTAAGGTCTTTCATATACGCAACATCTACTTCTTGCATCAGCTCTGAAATGACATCTAACAAAAGCCCACAGTCGGATTCTATCCTTTCTTCAAACCCAAGGTCTTCATTGTGAGAATATATGCATGCTCCGTGTCTTCCTATATCCCCACTGACAATCACAACTTGATTATTTTCTATTTTTGAAATGGAAGGCATTTTTTGGGTATCTCTTGCAACACCCAAACCGGTTGTATTTATGAATATTCCATCTGCCGCACCCTTTTCCACAACCTTTGTATCCCCTGCAACAACCTCAACTCTTGCCAAATCTGCATATTTCTTTATTGACATTGTAATCCTCTCTAAATCATCCATGGAAAATCCTTCTTCAATCATAAAAGAAACGGTAATATACTTTGGTTCAAGTCCTGCAACAGCTAAGTCATTTACCGTACCACATACAGCAAGCTTCCCAATATCTCCTCCTTTAAAAAAATATGGCTTTACTACAAATGAATCTGTTGATATTCCAACTTTCATATCGTTTAAGGAAAATATTGTTGAATCATCGGCACTTTTCAATATTTCAGAACCAAATATTGGCTTGAAAAGGCCGTCAATCAGCTCATATGTCTGTTTCCCGCCATTGCCATGTTCCTTGCGAATAGTCCTCATCATTTCCACTTCCCGAATCTAAAGTATGCATTGCAAGAACCTTCTTGTGATACCATACACGCACCTTTTGGTGTCTGAGGTGTGCACACCTTTTCAAAAAGAGGACATTCAAAAGGCTTTAATTTGCCTGTGAGCACATCTGCACATCTGCACGCAGAATTAGAAAGACTTTCATATTCATATTTAAGCTGGACTGAAAAGGCAGAATACTCACTTTTAAGTCTCAACCCACTCCCCTCAATCAAGCCAAGTCCTCTAAAATACACATCAGTTCTTTCAAAAAACCTCTCTATATACCTTTTAGCAACTGTGTTACCCTCTTTTTTTACAACTCTTTTGTACTCATTTTTTACAGTAAAATCATTATCTAAGATACTTTGTGTTAAACTCAGCAAAGAAAGCAGAATATCATACTTTTCAAATCCAGATATTACAGAAGGAATCTTAAACTCCTCAACAAACTTAAATCCATCAACACCCAAGATTGTCGCAACATGTCCTGGCAGGATAAGCCCGTCCACTTTTATGTGGTCTTTTAAGAGAACTTTTAGCGGCTGGTCAATGGTTTTAAGCTCACATGCAAATTTGACATTCTTCAAACCCTTTTCCAATACCTTTTCCAGGCTTAGAGCAAATGCTGGAACTGTTGTCTCAAACCCCACTGCAGCAATTATTGCTTCTTCATCTTCGGCTATATTCTCAACAGCATCAACCGGTGAATACATAATTTTAATCTTGGCACCTTCTGCTTTTGCCTCAGCTAAAGACATACTCCTTCCTGGTACTTTAAGTAGGTCTCCAAAAGTGTAAATAGTATAGTTCATTTTAGCAAGCTCAATGAGATTGTCTATATACCCTTCATGAGTTACGCAAACTGGGCAGCCAGGACCTGAAATAAAATCTATATATCCTTTAAAAAGAGTATGAAAGCCGTTTCGGTAAATTGAAACAGTATGGGTGCCACACACCTCAATTATTCTCAGCTGCCTGCCAATCTTTTCAATGTTGTTTTTTATTGTGTTAATAATAGAATTTGCCTTTTCAAGAGTTTGCATCTCTTACCTCACCAAAAAGTTTTTCTATTTCCTCGGCTTCTTTTTCATCTATTTTTTCAATTGCAACTCCTGAGTGAATAAGTAAATAATCACCCACAGCCACTTCTTTTATTAGAGACACATTTACAGTTTTCTTCAAACCTAAATAGTCAACAATAGCTTTCTTGCCATCTTCTAAAATTTCAATTACTTTTGCAGGATACCCTAAACACATATTTTTAAAACTCCCTTAACAATTTTTTAATAATTGGATTGTATAATATACTTGTCCAGCTGAAATTCCCCCATCGTTTATGGGAAAGAAAGAATTAAAATACACTTTAAAACCTTCTTTCTCAAGCAAAGATACTGTCTTTTCGAGCAAAAGCCTGTTTTGGAATACTCCACCAGATAGTACTACAACGTCCTTATTATAATTTTCTCTCAACCTCTTTGCCACTTCAACAACTATTTTTGCAACGGTGTTGTGAAATTTCGCAGAAATCAAGCTTCTGTCAGTCTTTCTTTTAATATCATTAATGATTTGTTGTAATATATGCACAATATCCATTTCTATTTCATGTTCAAAATTCATAACAAAATCATAAAACCCCGCTTCGGTCTTATCAGCAATACTTTCTAAAACCATTGGAATCTGTGCTTCAAAATTGTTTTTCTCACCACACCTTAAAAGCACACCAACAACATCAAATATCCTTCCAAAACTTGAGCAAAGAGGGTAATTCAGTAACCTTGCTGCCTTTACAATTTTTGAAAGAAAATCAGAATTTGCAAAATATTCCTTTGCAAAGTTTTTATCAATTTCATATGCAAAATAGTATGCCAGTCTCACAGGTTCTTTTATAGATTTTTCTCCGCCCACTAAAGGATAGTACTTTAGATGAAATGCTCTTTTCACATTGCTTTTATCAATTATAAATCCTTCACTTCCCCATATGTTCCCATCCAATCCCAAGCCTGTACCGTCAAATGCAAAGCCTATACAGCTATCTAAATTATTTTCAAGCATGCACGAAAATACATGAGCTATATGATGCTGAACATACACAATTTTTTTGTTATTTTTTTGAGCAATCTCCTCAGCAAGGGCGGTTGAAAAATAGTTTTTGTGCAAATCACAGGCAATATAATCATATTCTAAGTTGTAAAGAAAAAGAAGGTCACTTAGTGCAGACTTGTAAAAGTCTACATACTCTTTTGTGTCAAGGTCACCCAGGTATTGGCTCACAATAACCTCATCGTCTTTTTTTAAAGCAACTGTAGCCTTCTCATGACCTCCTAATGCTAAGATATTTTTCTCTACAAATTGTGTTGAAGATAGTTTTAATCTCAGAGGAGCAAAACCTCTTCCTGGTCTCGTCAGTACAAACTTATCTTTTACAACAAAACCAACGCTATCATCGCACCTTCGAACTATTTTTCTGTTGTGATAGAGCACATAGTTACAGGTACCATCAAGTTTTTGAATAGCATCGCTTTCGTCAATAATCATTGGAATTCCTGAGAGGTTGGCAGAGGTTGCAATTAAAAAGTCTCTGCCTGTTTTGCTCAGGATATAGTCCAAAATAGGTGTGTACGCTCTCATTATGCCAAGGGTGTGAAGATTGCTATTCACGTGTGAAAAATGTTCAGTCTTTTTTTCAAAAAGAATTATAGGACATCGTGGAGAAGAAAAAATATCTTCTTCCATCTTATTGACATGGCAGTATTTTTTTACTACTTCAATGTCCCGAGCAACAAGTGCTAAAGGCTTACCTTCTCGTCTCTTGCTTTCAAATAGTCTTTTTACCACAATTTCATTGTATGGGTCACACACCAAGTGAAAGCCACCTATTCCTTTTATTGCAACTATATATCCCTCTAAAATTTTTTGAGAAACAAAATCTAAAAGTTCAATTGCCTCTCCATGGATATGTTTTTTTTCAGCAAATGAAAAAAGAAAAAGTCTTGGTCCACACACAGGGCATGTTGTTGACTGCGCATTGAATCTTCTGTTGTCCGCAGTAAAGTATTCTTTTTCGCAATCACTGCAAAACTTAAATTGCTTCATAGATGTATTTTCTCTATCATACGGTAAAGTTTCAATAATTGTGTATCTTGGTCCGCAGTTTGTGCAGCTAATAAATACGTTGTGATAGTGTCTGTGAGAATTGTCATAAAACTCTCTTTTGCAATCCTCGCACATCCCTAAGTCATAAGGAAGGACTGTTGAAATCCTATTTTTTTCACTCTCAACAATACAAAACTCTTTTTCACTCTTTACCGGTTCAATCTCATAAACTTCAATTTTCTCTAAAATAGCATTTTTAGGAAGATTAGTTATAATATACTGTGTTATTTGCTCTGAAGTTGTATCCCCTTGAAACTCAGCCAAAACGCCTTCACCAGTATTTTTTACAAACCCGGTAAGTCCAAGTTTTCTTGCAATACTATAAATAAAGGGTCGGAAACCGACCCCTTGCACAAGCCCTTTAAATATAAACCTGTACCTTCTCATAAGCATTTTCCCCTACTTTTTGAAATATGAATCTAAAAGAGTATAAAAGTAATTAACGAGGCTTTCCACACCTTCTTTTGTCCTGAACGATACCTCAAACAGTTTTAAATCTTTGTCTTTTATAGCTTCTAAACCCTTTTTGTATCTTTGCATATCAAAACCAATGGCATCCACTATATCAATCTTTGACAGAACAATAACGTCAGCTTTTTCAAACATTATAGGATATTTATATGGCTTGTCATCACCCTCTGCAGCAGAAGATACAACAACTCTCAAGTTTTCTCCTAAATCAAACGAAGATGGACAGATAAGATTGCCAATATTTTCAACAAAGATTACCGTTTTGGGTAAAAGGTTAAGAGTATCTATTGCTTCTGCAATACTATCTGCAACTAAATGGCAAGCACCACCTGTGTTTATCTGCAAAACTTTAACTCCATAGTTTGCAATTTGCTCGGCATCAATTGTTGAAGCAACATCACCTTCAATTACTGCAATGTTAAATACATCTTTGAGATTTTCTATCATACACTTAATAAAAGATGTCTTACCTGCACCAGGTGATCCCATCACATTTACAATATACCATTTATTTTCATCTGCTAACCTTCTTATATTGTCGGCTGCATTTTGATTCCGCTCTAAAATATTTTTTATTACCTTTATCTCCATCTCAATCATCTACCTCTATAGACTCAATGTAAAATTCCTTACCATGTTCTGTAAGCTTGCCTAATGACAAACATTTTGGACACGTAAAATCTTTTGTTCTTTCAAAATATTCACTGCATTTTTGACAGTACAAAAGAGCCTTTTTGGGAATTATTTTGAGCTCTGCGCCTTCTAAGATTGTTCCTTTTGTTAGGATGTCAAAATAAAATTTCAGCGACTCGTCAATAATTCCGCTAAGCTCCCCAACTACAACTTTAATCTCTGTAACCTTTTTAAAGTGGATATTTTTCAGCTCATCTTCTGCAATCTTTACAAGCTGCTGTGTAACAAAATACTCATGCATTTTACCATTTTCCTTCCACTTCTGCTTTAAGCTTTAGCCAAAGTCTCCTATTTAACTATTAGTTGCAGCAGCCTGTGCCTTTGGCTGCACTTCATCTTTTACTTCCTGCTTTTTGATGTAAAACTCTTTATAAGTGGTTGGAACGTTAAATTGCTCTTTTGAAATTAAACACTTTTTAGGACAGGACTCAACACATACATTGCAGAGCACGCACTTGTACTGATTTAGCTGCCATGTCCTTGAGTTTCTATCCACCACTATCGCATTTGAAGGACATTTTCTCTGGCAAATACCACAAAAGATACATTTCTCTATCTCTATCTCAAGGCTTCCTCTTGTATCTTTAAAAAATGGCCTCTTTTCCTTCGGATAAAGCCTTGTTGCAGGCTTTGAAAATAGGTTGTCAAGAACATTTTTAAGCATCCCAAACATTTTACCATCCCTCTTTTACAAAAACTTTTTTTACCTTTCGGTACACGAAATACATGGGTCGATTGTCAAAACAAGCATTGGAACATCTGCAAAATCCACACCCTGAAGCATCTTCACAAGCGCAGGAATATTTGCAAATGTTGGTGTTCTGATTCTGAGCCTTTCTAAGTTCTTTGTCCCGTTTGCCTTTATATAATATACATCTTCTCCTCGTGGCTGTTCAACCCTTGAAATAACCTCACCGTTTGGAAATCCTTTGACCGGCGTTGAAATCTCACCTTCTGGCATCTTAGATATAGCCTGACGAATAAGGTCAATTGACTGATAGCACTCGCGAAGTCTCACTTTCAGTCTTGCATAGCAGTCTCCGTCATTTTCCACAACAGGTTCAAAGTCAAGTTCGCCATATGCTGCATATCCAAGGGTTCGTAGGTCTATACTAATTCCGCTTGCCCTTGCCATTGGTCCTACACAGCCAAGCTCGTAAGCTTCTTGCTTGCTCAGAACTCCAACACCTACAAGTCTTTTCTTGACTGTATAATCGTTCAAAAACGAACCTTCTATCTTCTTTAGCTCCTCTTCCAATTTTGCAAGGTTATTTAAAATGAACTTTTGCTTATCAAGGTCTATATCTCTTCTAACCCCACCAATTATATTTGTGGAAATTATAACTCTTGAACCTGCTGTTGCTTCCATAAGATCCATCACAAGCTCTCTATTTCTCCAGCACTGCATAAAAAGACTTTCAAAACCGAAAGCGTCAGCCAATAGCCCAAGCCACAAATGGTGGCTGTGAAGCCTGTGAAGCTCTGCCCAAATAACTCGCAAATACCTTGCTCTGTCGGGCACTTCAATGCCCATTAGCTCTTCAATTCCCTGGCAATAAGCCAAAGCCTGCTGAAAACTGCATATACCACAAACTCTTTCAACTACATATATGTTCTGATTTATATCCTTTTCCTCAGCAAGTTTTTCAAGTCCTCTATGAACATAACCTATTGCAGGTATCGCTTCAACAACTTTTTCGTCCTCTAAAACAAGCCTAAGCTGCAGAGGTTCCGGCAAAACAGGATGCTGTGGACCAAACGGAACTATTGTTCTTTTCCCCAAAGCCTTCTTACTCTCCTTTCTTCACTTTTACCACTGGCTTTTTGCGCATAGGAGATTCTAAATCTTCTGTTATCATGAACTTTCCTTCGTAATCAATCAAAAGATTTTCAAATTCTATGCCAAACAAATCTTTTATCTCATTTTCAACAAACACAGCTGCAAAATATATGTCCGAAATAGAAGGAACTTTTTCTTCAGATGCTATAGTAACTCTTATATTTGTTACTTGGTAATCCTTATCAAAATGATAGATTATATCAAACCTTCCATCGCCCAAATCAACACATGTTGCAGTAACAAATCTATACCCATCTGCTTTTAAGGCTAAAACTTCTTTCCTCAAATCCTCTTTCTGAAGTTCTTTAAGATTTTGCAACATTCAAAATCTCACCCTTTTTCATATTCTTTTTCTTCTCTTCTAAAAGCTGTGCAGCCTTTAATATTCCTTCCATGATAGCCTCCGGCCGTGGCGCACACCCAGGAACATACACATCAACAGGAACAACTGTATCAGCACCGCCAAGGGTATTGTAACATTCTTTGAATATCCCGCCAGAGCACGCACATGCTCCAATTGCTACAACAGCTTTTGGATGCGGCATCTGTTCATAGATTGTCTTTAAAACTCTTGCGTTTCTGTGGTTGACAGATCCTGATACAACTAATATATCAGCATGTTTGGGATTACCTACATTTATAATTCCAAATCTTTCAACGTCATATACAGGTGTTAGCGTTGCGAGTATTTCTATATCACAGCCATTGCAGCTGTTACAATCATAGTGAACAATCCATGGAGACTTTTTCAATGCCTTTCTGAATAACACTTTTTATTTTCACCCCTGTTTTTTATAATAACCTATACTTTATATATACCCAAATGAGATTGACAAGCGCAAAACCAAATGCTACTGACCAAGTAAGCCGTAGCATTATCTTCCATGTAAGCCTTGCTGAGATATTGTCAATTACAATCTCTAAAAAGTAGCAAATTAAAATTGCTACTATCGCAACAAAGATGTTTTTTGCAAAAAATAGCCACACAAAAAGAAGTAAAAGCACAAGCTCGTACCAGTGACCAAGCTCAATCAAGCCAAGAACAGGGCCTGCAAACTCTGTTGTAATGCCCTTTACAAGTTCCTGATGACCATGGTGTGAAGTTGATAAATCAAACGGAGATTTTCTCAGCTTAATAGTCAAAACATAGCTGAATGCTATGAAGATAAATGGCAAATCTAATATCAAAAGGCTTCTGTGTTTCAAAATATCTTCTATATTGAAACTCCCAGTCACAAAGTAAATTGCTACTATCATAGCAATTAAAACAGGCTCATATGCAAGTACAGATATCAATTCCCTGTGAGCGCCTATCCTTGAATATGGCGAATTTGTTGCCATTGCTCCAAGAATGAGCGCTGTTGTAGCAAATGCAAGAATAAATAAAATCAAAAGAAGGTCCATCTTGAACACAAACATCACAACTGCAACAATGTTAAACATTAGAAACAAAAATGCATATAAAATCTGAGTGTTCGAAACAACAATGGTCTCTTTTGAAAATAGTTTAAAAAGGTCGTAAAAAGGCTGCAGAATAGGCGGTCCAAACCTATTTTGCATTCTTGCTGTTATTTTGCGGTCAATCCCAGTTAAAAGTCCGCCAACTATAGGCGAAAGTACCACAGCTGCAAGTGTAATCAAAACCTGATTCACTTTAAAATCACCCCAAACATTATTGCGATTAATGCAATTGAAAGAACATTTACAACAAGCGTTACTGTTTTCTCATTTGTCAGTGTTTCAAAATAATAATTTTTGAATTCAAACGGCACAACTTTATCTTTTTCACCTCTGAAAGCAAAATTGTCCGAGTTTTCACATGACATATACACAGGTACATATCTTTTTGGCTTAAACAACCTATATATTAGAGCTCCCAGAACAACTGCTGCTACCAGCACACCAAAAAATACAAGAGGATTAAATCCAAAGAAATCTTTCACATACAAATCTTTTATATTGCTGCTGCTTACCCCTGAATACCTTGCAAAAGAAGACTTGAAAAACGGTACAACAAATTTGTTGGTAAACTGGGTCAAAAAGATGCTTACCAAAACTACAAGTGCTGATATAACCATTAAAGGAATATGTCTTAAAAATTCAAATTTTTCAACCTTGTTTTTCTCTTTGCCATCAGAAAGAACCTTGCCTATGAATTTAGTCCAGAAAACCACTGTAAAAGCACTTCCCAAGATTATCTCAAGCATTGCAACTATATTTTGAGTTGACACCTCAATAGCAATCCATTTTGTAATTAAAACGCCAAATGGCGGAAGCAGCATTGACACACTTCCTAAAAGAGTCAAGAAAGCTACAATTGGCATTTTGTACTTGATTCCGTCCATATCCTCTATGTTTCGGGAACCTATACCCTGTTCTATTGAGCCAACGCACAAGAACAAAAGCGCTTTAGACACACCATGCAAAACTATCAAAAGTGCAGCTGCATATATCGCATATCTGTGTGCTATTGATGACAACGCAATTATAAGACCCAGGTTAGAAATTGTGGAGTACGCCAACACTCTTTTTGCATTTGACTGGAAGATAGCCAAAAGCGCTGCTGACACAAAAGTAAAAGCGCCTGCCACTGCAACTATTCCTCCCAGCCATGTATCAATAAATACCGGTGATAATCTCAAAACTAAGTAAACACCTGCTTTTACCATTGTGCTTGAGTGAAGCAGAGCAGACACAGGTGTTGGTGCCACCATAGCACCAAGTAGCCAGCTCTGGAATGGCATCTGCGCAGACTTTGTAAATGCTGCCAAAGATAAAAATGCAATTGGTATCATCAAAATACTGCTGTCTTGTGAAGATATAATCTCATTCAAAGCAACTGTGCCAGATTTATAGTACATAAATATTATACCTATAACAAAGCTAAGCCCACCTATCGAATTTAAAAGAAGAGCTCTTGTTGCATTTTTGATGCTCTCTTCATTCTGGTCATGAGAAATTAGCAGGAACGAACAGAGTGTGGTAATTTCCCAGAAAAAGTATACCCACAATATGTTGTTTGAAATCACAAGACCGTTCATTGCACCTAAAAAGAGCATGATTATTGCAAAAAATATGTTTTGTCTGCTCTTTTCAAGATGAAGGTGTTTCTCATGCTCATCCATATAAGAAAGTGCAAATATTGCAATCAGCGGCCCTATTATGTTTATCAAAAGAAGCATAATAAAGCTCAAGTGATCAACAAAAAATACATTTTCAACCTCTAATTTTCCTACTTTAAATTCAAACACGAACATTAAAACAAATTGCAAAATGGCAAGAAGGCTTATAAGCTTGTTCTTAAGGTTTGTAGCAATTAAAAAGATTATTGCTAACAGAAAATAGTCAGCAAATGTTATAAGATACTCAAGTACAGAATTTAAAGAATGAGAAAGTTTGATTGATTTATCACCCTGTGAAATAGAGTATAAAGCTACACCAATTAATATTGCAGACATCAAAAAAACAATAGCTTTTCTAAAACTGCTATTGTTAATAAGATAGATAAAAAGTGCTGCTATCATGGGTAGAAAAATTAGGAGTAAATAGATGCTCGCCATCTGTTTCTTTCTTGCCCCTTTCTATTTGTGATGATAAACTATTGCTATTAAAGATTATAGCATATAATCTTTGTCTTGTATACTGTATGCAAAAGTTAATTTGTTAACAAACTCCAGAATACAGGTGAAATTCTTACTATTTTTTGTTCAACATTTTAAAAGAAGGTGAGAAGTCTTGATAAAATTAATTGCACTGGATATTGATGGAACACTTTTAGACGATAGAGGTTGTATTCCTCAAATAAACAAAGAGTTTTTAAAAATTGCTGCTCAAAAGCATAAAGTCAGAATAGTACTTTGCACGGGAAGAGGCGCTTCAGCCTTTAAAATTGCAAAAGATTTAGAGCTGCCATGTTCATTAATCTCGGCAAATGGTGTTTATGTCTTCGAAAATCCTAATTTTCCACCTATTATAAAAAATTATCTCACAGAAGCTCAGAAGAAAGCATTAATTGGATTTCTTGATAATAATCATTTTGAAATAGACTACTATATCGTACTGGGATATGAGCAAGATTTTCAGATGATTTATAAAAAGAGAACCAATTATGATAGCTATTTTCTAAGCTTTGTAAATGGCCGCAAACAATTTAAACCTACATATCCGGCGGAGAAGCTTTCAAAGTTTTTAGAGTACCCTATTAGCCATATTGGAATTGTGGGCAAATATGAAAAACTTAAAAAGATTAAAGAAATCCTTAAAACCCTTGAGCTCAATTGCAATATTATTCTTTACTATGCATCAGACAACAAAGAATATGCTTTTTTAGAAGTCTTGAGCAAAGATGCATCAAAAGAAAAAGCCCTTTTGCAATTTATGAGCTATATAAATATTTCACCTGAAAACTTAATGTCAATTGGTGATAACTTCAACGACGTCGGAATGTTCAAAATCTCTGGTATAAGCGTGGCAGTTGCAAATGCACCGGGGGAAGTAAAAAAAGCTGCAAAGTTTGTAACCTCCAGAACAAATAATGAAGGTGCAGTTGCTGAAGCTATTGAAAGGTTCATAATTAAAAGGGATGGGTAAACTATGAACCGCCCATCCCTTTTTATATTTTCTGAGCCTCTATTTATTGTAATTTTCATTTATATACTCCACAGCATCAGCTATAGCCTTTGCAACGGCATCTTTAAAACTATCGCTCAGAAGAAGGTCCAAATCTTGAGGGTTTGTCCCAAATGCAACCTCAACCAACACAGCTGGCATAGAGGAAGTTCTCAGCACAGCCAAGTTGGGTCTTTCCATAATACCCTTGTTCTGTGTGCCAACCTGTTTGACTATGCTGTCAAGTACTATCTGGGCAAACTGCTTGTCTGGAATGATTCCATTTTGCTGTTTCTCTTTATACAAAACCATTGTCCCACGCACAGATGAATTATCAATTGCGTTGTTGTGAATGGAAATAAACAAATCTGCATTTAAACTATTTGCCATCTTTGTTCTGTCATAAAGATCCACAAACTCATCTTTTTCACGCGACATATAAACTTCATAGCCACGGTTTTTGAGCTTTTCCTTAAGTCTTAATGAAATATCTAAATTAAAATCTTTCTCATAATAAGTTACCTTTTTGCCATCTACTACTTTGGTGTATATAGCACCTGGGTCCGAACCCCCATGACCTGGGTCAATGAATATCTTCAATCTCTTCTGAGGTTTTTGTAATTTTTGTGAAAAACTTATTGTGATATTACTTCCACCTTTGCTTATGTTTGCTATGTAGTTAGGATTAATTTGAATGTAAACAATGCACTTGTCCTGCTGATAAACAGAATATACAGTTGTCACAACTGAGCCTTGTAAAGAATACACATCGTCTGCAATGGTGATAGGATATTGGCTTTCAAGTCTTATGGTGTTGCTACTTTGGTCGTAAAAATAGTTTATCTGAGAGACAAAAGGCGAACTCAAAACAAGGCTGGATGGCGGATTTACTTTTAAGCTTGAATACTGGTCAGCAAACACTACTTCTAACTTTCCATCCAGTTTGTTTAAAACAAAGACCTTTGCCTTCGAAGAAAAGATAATCTGACTGCTATCCTGATCAATGTTTGAAAGAACATAAAAATCTACTCTACCATCATTTACTTGGTAAAGATTATTATTTTTAAATAAAAATTGGGCTCCCTTCAAATTCAAAACCACAAAAGACTCATCAGCTCTGTAAATATCACTTACAACTGTTGGACTAATTTCAATTTGGGCAAGAGTAAAGCCATCAGAAGGTATAACATCTATTTTTTGAATCATATATATTTGGGAAGGAGAAACATCTGAATTTTGAGAACCTGGATTTTGATAATCTTCACTGCTGTCTATATTTGTCTTTGACTCTATAACTTTTGGTAAATCTATTTCAATTTTGATTAGGTTTCCCTGGTTTATTACCTTATAATCCTTTATCAAACTTGAATCATAATCTATTACAATGCGCGAAAATTTGTTGCCACTTGAATCAATATTTTGTGCATGTCTTATTCTAAAGACGCCATTTTTGTTTATTTCTATTCTGTTATTCCGTAAATTATCAATGCTATTTAAAACATCTAAAACTATCCTATCAGGATTAAAAAGTTTGTAGTCCTTATAAGACAAAGTTTGGGTTGCCGAAACAATTAGTATAAACTTATTATTTTCTATGGTATACTTTATGTCAGTAATATAATTTGTCTCCTCCACAGTTCTTGGCAAACTGCTTCTTGAAGTCAAAGTACTCGATGGTTGCTTTTTTGAAGAACTTGATTGAGCAACCTGTAACTTTTTAGTACTCAAACTTACCGTCTTTTTTGTTTTATCAATTTGAAAGAGGTAACCAAAAATCAAAGCCATATCTTTTGCTAAAATATAAGATTTACCACCACTTATAAAAACTTTGGCTGAAAGAGTTTTCTTGCTTTTGTTGTAATAATAAAACGCCTTGTCAACATAGAACTGATATGTATCCTTGGACTTTTTTGCTAAGATAGACTTAAATTTTGAATTATATGAAACGCTAAATCCTTTTAGCTTGAAAAAGTCAGCAAGTGCAAGGTAAACATTGCCTTTGCTTTCTAAAATTTTAACTGAAGAGATCAGCTTACCATCAACATAGAGTTTGTATGAGGTGGCTGCAAAAGCAGAAATAAAAATCAATAAGAATATTGTAATCACTGCCGCCAAGTTTTTTATTTTGTTCATCACAGACCTACCCCGCAGAAAATGTAATTTATAGGTATATAATACCCCATTTTGTCGAACAAATCAATTTAAATATTTGCCAACGTATTGTATTTTTATGCACTGTGTTGTATAATTATTTGCATAGTCACAGACAACATTTTAAATAACAAAGAGGAGATGACCAAGTTGATAAAAGCAAGTATAATAGGAGCATCAGGATATGTGGGATTAGAACTCATTCGACTTTTGTTAAAACATCCTGAAGTTGAAATTGTATCCATCATATCATCAAGTAGTAACCAGCTTTCTATTGATAAAACAAACCCTCAGTTTAAAAAGGTTTCAAACCTTGTATTTGAGGAATTTAAAATAGAAGTTATAGAAGAGGCAGATGTAATATTTTGTGCCTTGCCGCACGGCATTTCACAGGAATATGTCAAAATAGGATATGACCTTGGCAAGGTTGTGATTGATTTAAGTGCTGATTTTAGATACAAAGATTTGCAAAGATATGCAAAAGATTATACTGAGCACAAATACCCCGAACTTTTGCAAAAAAGCGCATATGGACTTTGTGAAATAAACAGGGAGGAAATTAAAAATGCTCAGATCATTGGAAATCCAGGATGTTATCCAACAAGTGCAATACTTGGCCTTGCTCCTCTTTTGAAAAGCAAGCTCATAGACAAAAATAGTATAATAATAGACTCAAAGTCAGGCGTTTCTGGAGCTGGTAAAAAATTTGATTTTGCATATAGTTTTTGCGAACTTGATGAAAATTTCAAAGCGTATGGAGTTGCAAAACATAGACATACAAGCGAAATTGAAGAGAAGTGCAGTTTGCTATTTGGTGAAGATTTGAATTTATCATTTACACCACATCTTCTGCCTGTAAAAAGAGGAATACTGTCAACTATATATGCAAACCTTATAAAAAAGATTGATAAAAACGACCTTGTTGAAATCTACAATGAATTCTACAAAGATCAATACTTTGTTCGTATTTTTGAAGATGAGCTACCTGAACTAAAGTACGTAAGAGGAACAAACTTTGTAGACATTGGATTTGAGATTGATAAGAAGACAAATAGAGTTATTATAATCTCATGCGTTGACAATCTCATAAAAGGTGCTGCCGGCCAGGCAATTCAAAATATGAATATAAGATTCTCTCTTGATGAAAAAACGGGACTTGTAATAGTGGGAGAATATTTTTAAAAATAATTAGAATGAAGGGATGAAGGGACATGTACGAAGAAATGGACACTCTGATTGAAAAAGCAAGCATATTAATAGAAGCTCTTCCCTACATACAAAAGCTCTATGGTAAGACTGTTGTAATAAAATATGGCGGGAATGCTATGATAAATGAAAAGCTTAAAAACTGGGTTATGGAAGATATAACTTTGCTCAAATACATTGGTGTAAATCCAATAGTTGTTCATGGCGGTGGACCTGACATAAATTCAGTCCTCAAGAAGCTCAATGTTGAAAGTCAGTTTGTCAATGGGCTCAGAGTAACAGATATGCAAACCATGGAAGTTGCTCAAATGGTTCTGGTAGGAAAGACAAACAAAGAACTTGTATCAATGCTAAACCAAAAAGGGGGAAAGGCAATAGGTATTTGCGGAATTGATGGAAATTTAATTCAAGCACGAAAACACTATGAGTATGTAAATGGTGAAAAAGTTGACTTAGGTTACGTTGGAGAGGTTGTGTCAATAAACGCAAAGGTTTTAGAAATGCTTGCCAAGGATGAATACATACCTGTTGTTGCACCAATTGGTGTTGGGGAAGATGGCACAAGCTACAACATTAATGCAGATACTGTTGCTGCTGAGATTGCAAAGGCAATAAAGGCTGAAAAGTTAATGTTTATGACAGATGTGGAAGGATTAAAGTATGATAAAAACAGCAAGGAAATAATTTCAGCAATAAGTGCAGACGAAGTTTTAAAGATGATTGATGAAGGCAAGATTGATGGCGGGATGATTCCAAAGGTTTTAGGATGCATTGATGCACTAAAGCACGGTGTCAATCGCACACACATTCTTGATGGAAGAATTCCCCACTGTATTTTGCTTGAGATATTCACAGATAAAGGCATTGGAACAATGATTCATCTGTGAAAATTTTGTTTGTCAGTTATAAATAAACGGGGCTTTATCCTTCTTTGACTATAGCCCCGTTTATTTATGGTACTTTGTCCCATAAATAATTGACAATCCTCTGTAAATCTGTTCATAAAGTAAGACTCTAAAAAGCTGATGAGGAAAAGTAAGTTTTGAAAATGAGAGAAGCAAATCAGCTCTTCTTTTCACTTCATTTGAAAGACCGTTGGAACTGCCAATGATAAAAGTAATATCCTTACTGCTATTCATGTTTTTCCTTAGAATCTCAGAAAATTCTTCTGATGAAAACTCAATTCCATTAACATCACACGCAATTATAAATTCGTCTTTCTTTATATGCTTTAAAATCTTATCAGCTTCTTTTTCTAAAAGCGTTTCTATATTGGAATATTTATTTTCATCTTCTTCTTTTATCTCTATTTCTTCGACTTTTACCCACCGCGAAAGTCTTTTTTTGTACTCTTCACATGCCTGTAGAAAATACTTCTCTTTTATTGTTCCAACACTGATTATTCTTATCATATATCATCCACTTTCGACAAAAGTTTGTCAAGAAGATAACTCAGTTCATCTCTGCACCTTCTGTACTCTTCGATATTCCCACCATACGGGTCGACAACATCCAATTCTTTTTTGTCATCCAAGACATACTCTTTTAGAGTAAACACCTTGTCCATAACACCGGGGTACATCTTTGTAATTACCTCTTTATGATACCTTTCCATTGTCAAGATAAGAGTGCTTTCTTTTATCATCTCCTCATTTATAAGTCTTGACACATGCGACGAGATATCAATACCAATTTCATTCATCACTAATATAGCATTCTTCGAAGCCTTCTGTGGGAAAAATGCAGAAAGCCCTGCTGATTCAACTTCAATGTTATCAATGTTCATCTTTTTCAGCTTTTCCTTTAAAAGATGCTCTGCCATTGGACTTCTGCAGGTATTACCTGTGCACACAAAAAGTATTTTCTTTTTCAATATCACAACACCTCAACAATATTGTTTGCGGCTGCTTTGTAAAGTCTATTTTCCAAAGCAAGAAATTCTAAGTCAAAGTCTCCCCACTCACAAAGTATATAATCAACACCAAGTTGATTGAATTTTCTGAGTATCGAAAAAAGGTTTCTCCCACACTCTTTTGCATCAAACATGCTCCCTAAAATGAGTTTGTACTGCGAATCAAAATTGTGAGCTGTCTCATAAAAGCACAAAATCCCAACATTGTAGCCTTTAAACTCTAACTTCTTTTTCATCTCATTTATCTTGTCAATCCTCTTATCAATTCTTCCTTTTACTATTATGAGCTTGGCATCAGGTGCATAGTGCTTGTACTTCATGCCAGGCGACCTTGGCACAGTTCCAGTTAGTCCTTCCACCACCGCTTTGCTATACTCTATATCGCCAAGCACCTTTTTCAAAGCAAAATACGAAATAGCGCCAGGTCTTAAAATCACAGCTTTTTCGCAACTCAAATCTACTACAGTTGATTCAAGTCCAAAAGAACATTTGCCTCCATCTATTATGACATCCACCTTACCCATCAGGTCCTCTATCACATGCTTAGCTTCTGTAGGACTTGGTTTTCCAGAGACGTTTGCTGATGGTGCTGCCACTGGTATGCCGGAAAGTCGTATAAGTTCAAGCGCAATTTTATTTGCAGGCATTCTAACACCAACCGTTGAAAGACCTGCAGTGACATTCTCTGGTATAACATCTTTTTTGGGCAGAACAATTGTCAAAGGTCCTGGCCAGAATCTTTCTATGAGCATATAAACCCTTTCATCTGTAATTTCAGCACACATCTCAAGCATATCTTTTGAAGATACATGAACAATCAATGGATTGTCCTGAGGTCTTCCTTTAGCCCAAAAAATCTTATCCACCGCGTCTTTTAAGAGAGCATTTGCTCCAAGACCATAAACAGTTTCTGTTGGAAAGGCAACAAGCCCACCTTCTCTCAATATCAAAGCTGCTTTTTCAAGCTTTTTATAATCTATACCTTCTTTTGCATCAATGATAATTGTCATAATTCCAACCACTCCAAAAGTAATAATGCTATAATAATGCCTATCATGTTTGAGATTGTTGCCATTTTAATATTTTCTTTTCGACTATATTCTGGAATAAGCTCATTCATCACAACATATAACATTGCACCTGCTGCACAAGCAAGACAGCCTGCTACCACATACTTGTTAATATAGCTTATCACACTTCCAACCAAACACCCAATACCTGTTGGAACTCCTGACAATATTGCATATCTTAATATTTTTATTTTACTCTGCTTAGCCATCTTCAAAGGTAGCGAAAGAGCAAATCCTTCTGGAATATCGTGAATTATTATCATAATTCCTACTAAAATCCCAAAACTCTTTTCTACAGCAAAGCTGCTTCCTATCGCTAATCCTTCAGGAAAGTTGTGAAGAGAGAGAGCAACTAAAATAAGTATTCCACTTTTGAGATATCTATTCTGTGAAAGTGAATATTTCATTGTCAATGCTCTTTCCAATATCCCAATCAAAAAATATGAAGCAATCAATACTAAAATACATAAGAGCAAATTTGAAATACTCACAGCTTCAGGGATAAGCCCAAAGCAAATTAAACCAAGCATAAGTCCTGATGTTAAACCAATTAAGGAATCTTTCATTTTCTCATCATTTAAAGGCAAGACCAAACCCGCCAGAGCCCCAACAAATGCTCCAGCTATTCCACAAAAAAAAGCAAAAAGGTTGAAAAATAAAAAATCTATTTTCAACAAAGCAACTTTAAAATTAACCAATTTCATTTAAATATTATGAGAATTTTATCCCTTTTATAAACACTTCAAGCACATGTCTAAGCAAATCCTCTTATCTTACAGGTTCTGCTTTGCTGTATACCGTTCTCAGTATCACAATTGTAACTCTTCTGTTGAGCGCTCTTCCTTCTGGTGTCTTATTAGAAGCAATTGGTCTGTACTCACCATAGCCAACAACAGAAAATCTCTCGGGCCTTACTTTTGAAACTCTTAAAATTTCCTGCAAAACAGATGTAGCTCTTGCTGTTGAAAGTTCCCAGTTAGAATAAAAGTATTTGTTGTGAATAGGGACGTTGTCTGTGTGTCCCTCAATTCTGATATTGTTATTTGGAACTTTCTCTAAAATCTTTGCAATCTCATGCACAACTTCCTTTGCCTGGGGTGTAAGCTTTGCAGAACCTGTGTCGAATAACACATCTTTAAGTAAGATTGATAATCCTCTCTCTTCCTGTATCACAAGAACTTTGCCCTCAATACCATGTTCTTTTATAAGCCCTAAAACCTGTTTCTGTATGTCATTTATGAGTTCTTCCTCAGTCATCTGCTTATTTTTTGTTGCCCCGCCAACATCAGTGTTTGTTCCTTTGACATTCTTTCCAGATAATCCTTCCAATATAGAGGGACCAGAGTTTTCAAAAATATAGGCTGTACCTTTCAAAACAGATGTTAGGGATTCTGTGAAGTTCTTAAATTTGTCCATGTCAAGCTTGCTCATGGAATACATGACAATAAAATATATGAGCAAAAGAGTAATCAAATCTGCATAGGTAATAAGCCATCGTTCATGGTTCTCATGGGCTGGTTCTTCCATACGCTTTCTTGCCATTTACTTTTTACCCCCCAACAGTTGCGCCTGCTGGCTCTTGAGCTTGGCTTTGTTTCTGACCAGCTTCTTTTAGCATTCCACCAATCTTTTCTCTGAGTATTCTTGGGTTTTCACCAGCCTGGATTGACAAAAGTCCTTCCACAATTATCTCATTTAACATTCTCTCCTGCTTAGCTTTTGTCTTTATCTTTTTACCAAAGTTGAGCCAGATAAGGTTAGCAGATGAAACACCATACAAAGTTGCAACAAATGCAACAGCTATAGCTGGGCCAAGCTCATCTGGATTTGTTAAGTTTGAAAGCACAGAAATAAGACCCATAACAGTACCGATGATACCCATTGTAGGAGCATATCCACCTGCTGCCTCAAATACCTCAGCAGCCTCTTTAAGCTCATCTTCAGCAAGGTAAACTTCCCTGTCCAAAATATCTCTAATCACTTCACCTTCAATACCATCAACAACAAGCCCCAAACCCTTTTTCAAAAGCGGATTTTGAATGTTGGGAATCTCCTGCTCCAAAGCCAAAAGTCCTTCTTTTCGTGCTCTGTCAGAAAGCTGGACAAGCTGTTCAACAACACTTGCAAAGTCAATCTTCTTGTCCATAAAAACCATTTTAAGATGCTTCACAGCAGTTTTTATCTGTGACATTGGAAATGATACAAGCACTGCTGCAATTGTCCCACCAAAAACAATCAACGCAGCTGAAATCTGTAAAAGTTTTGCAGGATTACCTTTCTCAATAATAAATGCAGTCAAAAGAGAACCAAATCCCAATATCAACCCGCCAATTGAAAGAATATCCATCTTTTATCATCATCCCTTTTCTGGTTATAATTTTGCGCGCTCAATCATATAATTTATCGGCATTTTAGCCTACTTCTTTTAATCTCTCTGTCTGAAAATGAGTAATCAGCGCATCGATAATCTCATCAAGCTCACCGTCTAAAACCTGCTCAAGCTTGTACAAAGTAAGTCCAATCCTGTGGTCTGTAACACGTCCCTGAGGAAAGTTATATGTTCTTATTCTTTCACTTCTGTCACCCGTTCCAACCTGGCTTCTTCTTTGACTTTCTATTTCTTTTTGCTGAATGCTCTGATAATAGTCATAAAGCCTTGCTCTTAGTATCTTCATTGCCCTGTCCCTGTTTGCATGCTGCGACCTTTCGTCCTGGCAGGTTACAACAATTCCTGTTGGCTTGTGAACAATCCTGACAGCCGACTCTGTCTTGTTTACATGCTGACCTCCTGCACCGCCTGCCCTGAAGGTGTCTATCTCAAGGTCCTCTTCTCTTATCTCCACTTCAACATCCTCAACTTCTGGCAAAACCGCAACAGTTGCTGTTGATGTATGAATTCTTCCGCCTGATTCTGTCACAGGTACTCTCTGAACCCTGTGAACACCACTTTCATATTTTAGCCTGCTATATGCACCTTTTCCGCTTATCATGAAAATCACTTCTTTAAACCCGTCCAAATCACTCTCACTTGTTGACATCACTTCTACCTTCCAGTTTTTCCTCTCTGCATATCTTGAATACATCCTGAAAAGCTCGGCTGCAAAAAGTGCTGCTTCCTCGCCACCTGCACCTGCTCTTATCTCCATTATAACATTTTTTTCGTCGTTTGGGTCCTTGGGCAAAAGGAGAATCTTGAGCTGTGTTTCAACAATCTCTTTCTGTTCTTTTGCATGATTTAGCTCTTCTTTCACAAGTTTTTCAAAATCCTCGTCAAGGTCTGTATCTAAAAACTCTTCAGCCTCTTTAATGGTATTTAAAATTCTCTTGTATTCTCTGAACTTTTCCACAATTGGCTGAAGATTGCTGTGTTCTTTCATGAGTTTTTGCCACTCTTGTGGTTGGCTTATTATCTCAGGGTCTGCAATCTTTTTCTCAAGCTCTAAATATTTTTCCTCAATTACTTGAAGCTTCTCTATCATTCAATCACCCCATCCAATATATTTTTACCCATTTATTGCAAAGATACATCTTTCAATATTATTCAAATCCTTTCTTGACTTTATATTCTTATAACCGTTTTGCTCTAAAATTCTTTTAACTTCTTTAGCCTGTGAAAATCCAACTTCAAAAATAATATAACCGCTATCTTTGAGATATAGCTTTGCTTTGTTTGCAATCTCTTTGAAAAACCAAAACCCATCCTCTTTGGAAAACAGAGCTATATGCGGCTCTTTTAAAACCCGTTGGTCAAGTTCAAAAATTTCATCCTTAGAGATATAAGGCGGATTGCTAAGGATGGCATCAAATTTAAGATTTTGAGGAATATTCTCAAATAAGTTGCTTCTTATGAACGAAATCTTATTTTCTACACCATTTAATTTAGCATTCTTCCTTGCAACCTCAAGCGCTCTTTCTGAAATATCAACAGCTAAAACCTTGCAATCTAAAAATTTGCAAAGAGCCACTGCAATGCAGCCACTACCCGTGCCAATATCTAAAAAGTATAGATTCTTCCTACCTTTAAAGATTTCTATAGCAACCTCTACCAAAACCTCTGTGTCAAATCGCGGAATCAAAACATTCTCATCAACATAAAATTCAAAACCCATAAAGAAAGCTTTATTTGTACAATACTGAAGAGGATAGTCTTGCAAATATCTGGAAATAGCATTTACAATCTTTTCATATTTGTCTTGTCTTACCGGTAAACCTTTATTTAGAATAACCTTTGCTTTATCAATACCAAGTATCTGCGAAACCATCATAAGAGCAATCTTCTTATAGTCTTCTTCTTTCTTTTCACAATAATCTCTTAACATCAAAGCAGCTTCATTCAAAACCTCGCCAATGGTCTTTAACCTACCACTCATCAAGCTTTTTATCCTCCGGAACTACCTCTTTTAATGCCTCAATTGCAACTTCTATCTGCTTTTCGTCAGGTTCTTTTGTTGTAATGTTCTGAAGCCAAAGCCCAGGATATGAGATTATCTTCGCTAAAATACTTTCACTTTTCCCAGCCCATCTTATTATCTCATATGATATACCAACAATTACAGGAAGAAGTAAAAGTCGTATTAGAGTTCTCATAACAACAGATTGCCAGCCGGAGATAGTAAAAATGATTATACTGATAATTATCACAATGAACAAAAAGCTTGTTCCGCATCTTGGATGATGTGTAGAATATTTTCTTATACTCTCAATAGTCAGCTCTTCACCATTTTCATATGCAAAGATTGTTTTGTGTTCTGCCCCGTGATACTCAAAGACCCTTTTTATCTCTTTCATCTGGGATGCAAATAAAAGATAAAGAATAAAAATTATTACTCTTACTATCCCCTCTATCATGTTTTTCCAAAAACTATTTAGTTCAAAGCTTTTGAATATTTCCACAGACCAAGTAGGTATATAAAAAAATAGAAGGATTCCGAGAAGCAAGGATACTACTACAGAAAAATAAATAGCTATATCGGTGATACCAAGCTTTTGGAAAAACTTTTTTTCAAATAGTTTGTCCACAAAATCTTTCTGTTTTTCTTTTTCTTCATCTGGCAACTCTTCTAATGCAATGTCAGCAGATTTCATCAAAGCTTTTGTCCCAAGAACCATTTGCTCAAATAAGATAAATACTCCTCTTACAAAAGGAATCTTTTTAAGTTTGTTTGTATCATCAATGGTTAAATCTTTTACCTCTTTGTAAAGCGCTCCATTCGGTTTTCTTATAACAATTGAAATTTTCTTGGGTCCTTTCATCATTATACCTTCTATCAGAGCCATTCCACCGATAGTAGTTTTTTTCATACTCATCTTCCTATCTTTGTTAATTTATAAAATAAAAAGGATTAGCACAGGCTAATCCTCTTCAGAAGTAGCACTCTTTTTCTATTTCTGTTCAAGTCCATATTTTTTCATAAACCTTTCTACCCTACCTGTTGTATCAACAAATTTTTGTTTACCTGTAAAGAATGGATGGCACTTTGAGCAAATTTCCACATGGATTTCTTTTTTGGTTGAACCAGTGATAAATGTCTCACCGCATGCGCATCTGACAACTGCATCATGGTAATATGTTGGATGAATTCCTTCTTTCATTACTTTCACCTCCTGCAAAATTTATACAAATTTTTGTTGTTTCCCAAAATCAATAACTTGTTCATACCCATAAAGGTGCAAAAATATTTTACAACAGTTATTCCCCTTTTACAAGAGTTTTTTAAAAGCCGGCATAAAAGATTAATCCTCTTTTACTAAGCAACATAGAATAAAAAATCCCAATACCATGCAGCTAAACGAAATTAAAAAGAGAATGTTTTTACCAAGAGTATCAATTATACCTCCAGCTATTATAGAATTAAAAGCAAAAAATGGTCCCATTAAAAAGTTTCTAAGACCAATATAAGATGGCTGCTTTAGAGGGTCTTTGCAAAGTTTTGCAGCCATATTGCTTTCGTTTACGTTCCTTGCACTTTGAGCAACTCCGAATAAGGCAACAGAAAGATAATAAATGCTTACAGAACTCATAAGGTATGTAAAATATATTGCAGGCAAAAATATCAATGCAGAAATCAAAAGAGTACTTTTAAAGCCATACTTTGAACCGATTAATCCCCATAGCATATATCCTACTGTTTGAGAAAAAAGCAATATTGTGGTTGCAATTGCAACATGTTGTGTTGAAATACTCAGGCTATTTTTTGCAAATATGGTTTGAAACCCAAAAGGCATTTTGCCCAGTGCACCAATAAATAGAACTGAGAGAAGATAATATGTAAAATTCCTATCCTCCTTTAATATCAAAAACATGTTCCTAAAATAATGCTTGTTGTCAATCTCCTTTTTGGGTTTCCTGACAGGAATCTCTTTCATCATAGAAGCTATGTACAATGAGAGCATCATTATTAAAAACGAAATTAAGAACAAAAGTCCATAGTTATACTGAAAGTGAAGAAGTTTTAGTATCCTTCCCATCAAAAAGGCTCCAAATGTCTCACACAGTCCCCCTATCGAGGACCTTATACCAAAAAACTTGCTTCTCTGCCGTTCAGGTACAAGCTTTAATATTAGATTGAACCATGTTATATTGGCAAATGAAGCAAAAAACCCTTGAAGGCTAAAAATGAGGTAAAAGAGAATTACAAATAAAAGCTCATTTGTGGTGGCAAACACAAACACATCAATTGCCAGCAAAAACCACATAAGTCTCATAAGCAAGGCAACTTTAATAAAATACTCTTTGTAGCTCTCAAGCATCTCCAATTTTTTAGCAACAAGAATCTGCGGAGAGTTTGACAAAAGTACATTTAAAGTGGTCAAAAGTCCAATCAGTGTATTTGAATGGACATAGTTTGAAATAAAATAAACTATCACAGTAGAAACTGGAAGCATACCGCTTCCTATTGCAAATACTGCTCCATCTGCAATCGAAATGATAGAATTTCTCTTTAAATTTTTATAGGCAAAAACCTCAAGTCTTTTAAGTTCCCGTTCTTGGTCTTCAGATGTCACTTTTAGGCTCATCTCCTTAAATAAAATCCTACAAGTTTTAAAAGTATAATCTTGAAATTTCTTGACTTCTTTTAATTAACTTTAGGCAATAAGCAAACAATATAATCTCATAAATGCCAACAATGGCAAGCGCTCCATAGACATTTAACATGAGCACAAAATCATAAAATCCATGCAAAAGCATAGGGATAATTAAAGAAGCCTTGAAATACCAATAACTTCTACTCTCGGGCGCAAATTTTGCAAAGCCCAAATAATATCCCATTACAATTCCAAACATGGCATGTGCAGGTACTGCCATCACACCTCTTAGAACAAGTACAGAAATTGCAGCATCATAAGAGGCTTGAAAAGCTTGATACACATACCCTACATTCTCTATTGCAGCAAACCCAACTGCAGAGAATACACAGTAAACTATTCCGTCAAATGGTTGGTTGAAATGAGGACTATCAAAAGCTGTTCTTAGCACAACAAGCCTTTTGAAATACTCTTCTGTAAGGCCTGCAACAATAAATGCTTCAAATGCAATAAATGAGAGTCTGCTTGATGCAGAAATACTCCCATATGCCATCAAAAAATATTCAATTGGCACAACAATAGAGCTAATCAGTATCCCCCATACAAAGGTTTTTAAAAGAAGATGAAGAGGCTCTTTCTCAAATTTGTCTCTAAAATAGATATAAAGAGCTATGAACAAAGAAGGAGCTATGCTCAAAATAATCAGTTTGTAAAGCGTCACAGCAATTTACCTCCATTTGTTCCCTTGAGTTTATTTATTGCTATTTCTAATATAGTGAAATAGAAAAAGCTGAGCATACCCGGCAAGTTCTCCAAACGACTTTATAAATTGCCTCAGCTGTTTTATATTTTCAATTCCATAATATTCTCTCAAGGCACGCTTTACCCACACATCCACAGGGAACACATCATACTTTTGCAGTGAGTAAAGCAATATGCAATCAGCAACCTTGTCTCCTATCCCTTTTACCGTTTTTAAAATTTTCCTTGCTTCATCGCTTTCCAAAGATGCAAGACTTTCAAAGTCTATTTTACCTTCTTCTAATTTAGCAATTGCATCTTTGATATACTCTGCCCTATAACCTAACCCTAAGCATTTTAATTCTTCTATTGAGACCTTTTTTAAATCCTCAATTTCTGGAAATGTCCAAAAGGAAAAACCTTTGTATTCTATTTTTTCTCCATAAGCCTGGCAAAGTCTTTCCACCAGAATTTGAATTCTTTTTATGTTGTTATTCTGAGATATAATAAAAGAAATCATACATTCAAAAGGTTCTTGATTTAAAAGTCTCATCCCTCTGTACTTCTCAACTGCTTTTTTCAAAATCTCATCATGCTCAGAAAGCTCTTTCAAAATCAAATCATAGTCTTTGTCCAAGTCAAAATACCAGTAAAAAAATTTTTTAAACTCGTCAGGTGAACAGTTGTATATATCAAAAGTATTGTTATCCTGCGGATATACTAAAACTATTTTTCTATTTACAACTCCTATGTATCCACCATCTACCTTTTTCCATCTAAAACACTGTCCGCTAAAAAATGTTGCGTCAAAATTAATCTCTACTCCACTTATGCGAAGAAAATCAGTATACTCTTTTATGTTCAAAAAAAATTCATTCCTTTCCAACTATTTATGTTGTAAAACAAAAAGAGCCAACTTATTCTTGGCTCTATTTTTAATTATAAGAATACAGCATTTTTTATGCTTTATCAATATTTTTTTGATAATTCACAATTCCCTTTGCAATTGCTAAAGCAATTTGAGTCTGGTAATTTTGATTATTTAGCATCTTTTCTTCTTCAGGATTGCTCAAAAAACCGCACTCTATTAAGATTGCAGGCATTTTGGTAGCTCTTAACACATAAAAGTCCGCAAACTTAATTCCGCGATTTATGGTTTTAATTGACTCAACTATGCTTTTTTGTACCTCAGTGGCCAGCAAAAATCCTCTCTGGCTGGTTTTGTAATAAAAAGTCTCTACACCTCTTGCAGATTCATTTTTACTGCTGTTGCAATGAATGCTGACAAAAATGTCCACTAAATTCTTGTTTGCTATATCACACCTTGCTTTTAAGTCCTCTTTAACACCTTTTTCTCCCCACGGCAAAATATCAGAGTCTCTTGTCAAAATCACTTTGGCACTTGTTCCATCTTCCAAGATGAATTTTAACTTCTTAGCAATTGCAAGTGTTATATCTTTTTCTCTGGTGTTGTTTTTCCCTATTGCTCCGGGGTCTTTACCGCCATGACCTGGGTCTACACATACTTTCATCCTTTTCACCTCCTCAAAATCAGTGTATTCCAAATTCCGCATATTTGTGAAATTCAAAAAAACGCTCAGAAATAAAAAAGTAGCTGCTATTTTGCTCAAAATAGCAGCTACTTTCTTCAAAATATCAATTCGATTTGTCCAAATCTCAATTTCTTTTAAAATTGCTTTCTATTTTTTATCTTAAATTTTGTAATATTTTTCTTATAAATTCTTCATTTGACTTTGTTTGGGAAAGCATACTTATAATTCTCTCTGTGGTTTCTGCTGTTCCAAAGTTAGAAAGTGCTCTTCTGATAGCATCAACAGCTGCTTTTTCTTCTTCAGACAGCAAAAGTTCTTCTCTTCGCGTCCCTGACTTGTTTATATCAATAGCTGGGAATATTCGTTTTTCAGAAAGTTTTCTGTCAAGGTGCAACTCCATGTTGCCAGTACCCTTGAACTCTTCAAATATAACATCATCCATTCGTGACCCTGTTTCAATCAATGCTGTTGCAAGGATAGTAAGACTACCACCTTCTTTAAGGTTTCTTGCAGCACCAAAAAACTTTTTAGGTTTGTGAAGAGCGTTCGGGTCAAGACCGCCAGAAAGTGTTCTGCCAGAAGGTGGTTCAACCAAGTTATAAGCACGTGCAAGCCTTGTCAAACTATCCAGCAATATGACAACATCTTTTTTACACTCAACAAGTCTCATAGCCCTTTCTAAAACCATTTCAGCAACCTTTATGTGGTGTTCCGGAGTTTCATCAAATGTTGAGTAATGTATCTCTGCTTTTATTGAGTCTTGCATATCAGTGACCTCTTCAGGTCTTTCATCGATGAGCAGTACAATCAAATGCAAATCATCATAGTTTGTCAGAATACTATTTGCTATCTTCTTTAATAGTGTAGTTTTACCTGCTTTTGGCGGTGCTACAATTAATCCTCTCTGGCCTCTTCCAATTGGCGCAATAAGGTCTATGAGTCTTACCGCTAAATCCTTAGGCTCATTTTTATTTTCCAAAATTATTCTTTTGTTTGGGAAAATAGGGGTAAGGTCTTCAAAAGGAGTGCGTTTTGCAACTTCTTCTGGTTTCATATCGTTGACGCTCTGAACATACAAAAGTCCCGCAAACTTTTCATTTTCTTTTGGAAGTCTAATGGGACCTCTAATCTTATCACCCGTTTTGAGATTGAATTTTCTGATTTGAGATGGCGAAACATATATGTCGTTTGGGCCAGGTACAAACGAATCGTCGCGCAAAAATCCGTAACCGCCACCGCCACCAGGCTCATAAATTATTTCCAAAACTCCTTCTCCTATGCCGCCTATCTCCACTTTACCTTCAAGTTCTTTTAATTCTGGTGGAATTTCTATCTGCATCTTATCCTCTCTTTTTTCTTCTTTTTTAGGTTTTA
>OFGS01000039.1_pt1 | contig 39970 bp, 44 predicted proteins | sample 1521851 | NCBI WGS metagenome assembly OFGS01 (sample SAMEA3142070, study PRJEB24117) | hot springs metagenome
AACAGCTTGTACCAGGGAAAACGAAACAACCGATGAAAAATCCGTTTGAACTTTTGTTTGGTGGGGCAGTGGAACAACAAACGACAAACGGAAGCGAAGATCAACAACTTGCCGAAAGACGAAGACAAGTCGCTTGGCAATTGGCAAATGGGCAGTTAGAAAACGAAGTAGTGACGGTTGAAATCGAAGAGCAACAACCGATGATGTTTGACTTATTTCAAGGCGCTGGTTTGGAGCAAATGGGCGTAAATATGCAAGATATGTTAAGTAGCTTTATGCCGAAAAAGCGAAAAAAACGAAAATTAAAAGTAAAAGAAGCGCGCCACGTGCTTGCGAACGAAGAAGCGCAAAAGTTGATCGATATGGACGAAGTAACGCAAGAAGCGATTCGTCTAGCAGAACAATCAGGCATCATTTTTATTGACGAAATTGATAAAATTGCTCGGAAAGGTCAGGTTGGTTCATCAGCTGACGTTTCGCGTGAAGGTGTGCAGCGCGACATTTTACCGATCGTTGAAGGTTCAACTGTCATGACGAAATACGGACCCGTCAAAACGGACTATATTTTATTTATTGCTGCGGGGGCGTTTCATATGGCGAAACCGTCCGACTTAATTCCAGAATTGCAAGGGCGTTTTCCGATTCGCGTTGAATTGACGAAACTTACCGTAGATGATTTCGTAAAAATATTAGTTGAACCGAACAATGCGCTTTTAAAGCAGTATATCGCTTTACTTGCTACAGAAGGTATACAACTTGAATTTTCTGACGATGCTATTCGTAAAATCGCAGAAGTCGCTTTTGAAGTGAATCAACAAACGGATAACATTGGTGCACGTCGCCTTCATACAATTATGGAAAAATTGTTAGAAGACTTATTGTATGAAGCACCAGACGTACATCTTGAAAAGGTCGTTATTACTCCACAATATGTGGAACAAAAACTAGGGAACATTGTAAGAAATAAAGATTTAAGTCAGTTTATTTTATAAGGAGGATGCGATATGAACTTACTTGAAAAAACGAGAAAAATTAATGCGATGCTACAAAATGCGGCCGGAAAGCCTGTGAACTTTAAAGAGATGGCAGAAACGCTTTGCGAAGTCATTGAAGCAAACATTTTCGTTGTGAGCCGTCGCGGAAAGTTGCTCGGTTTTGCCATTAAACAAACGATTGAAAATGAACGAATGAAAAAAATGTTAGCGGATCGTCAATTCCCAGAAGAGTATACGAAAAACTTATTTAATATTACAGAAACATCGCCAAATCTTGATATTAATAGTGAGTATACGGCATTTCCGATTGAAAATAAAGACTTATTTAAAAATGGCTTAACGACGATCGTGCCGATTATCGGTGGCGGGGAACGCCTTGGAACGCTCATTTTATCTCGATTAGATAAAGAGTTTCACGATGATGATTTAATTTTAGCTGAATACGGAGCGACAGTTGTTGGAATGGAAATTTTGCGTGAAAAAGCGGAAGAAATTGAAGAAGAAGCGCGCAGCAAGGCGGTCGTGCAAATGGCGATCAGCTCTCTTTCATATAGTGAATTAGAAGCAATCGAGCATATTTTTGAAGAATTAGATGGGACAGAAGGCTTGCTCGTGGCAAGTAAAATTGCCGATCGCGTCGGCATTACGCGTTCCGTCATTGTTAACGCACTTCGTAAACTAGAAAGTGCCGGAGTCATTGAATCTCGCTCGCTCGGAATGAAAGGAACGTACATTAAAGTATTAAACGATAAATTTTTAACGGAACTCGAAAAATTAAAACATCATTAAAAAAAGCAGGCATCTTTCTCGCAAAGATGCCTTTTTTGTTAAAGTATGTGAAAAATAGTCCATTCTTCCCTATATACATTCGACAAATAATTTTTTACAATAAAGATGGCTTTGTCGAACGGTGTCTGAATAAGGAGGAGTATGCTGTGGAATTGTTTTCGAATACGTTCCAAATATTAGAACAAGGATTGAATTATTCATCATTAAAGCAAAGAGTGATCGCAAACAATATTGCAAATGTTGATACACCAAACTTTCAAGCGAAAGATGTTCAGTTTCGTAATGAATTTCAGCAAGCGTTACAAGCGTATCGTACCGATCCTCGTCACTTTGAGTTTAAAGGGCGCACAAACAAATTTTTCGTGACAACTAAAAATGATCTTGTTTACAATCATAATAAGAATAATGTCGATCTAGATAAAGAAATGTCAGATTTAGCAAAAAATCAAATGTATTATAACGCTTTAGTTGAAAGATTAAATGGAAAGTTTAACTCCTTAAGAACAGTCATTAAGGGGGGGAAATAATACATGTTTCAAAGTTTTAATGTGTCTGCCTCTGCGTTGACTGCTCAACGATTGCGCATGGATGTCATTTCAGCAAATATGGCGAACGTCGATACGACACGTGCCAAAATGGTCGATGGAAAGTGGCAACCGTATCGTCGAAAGATGGTTGTTATGCAACCAAACGAATCGTTTTCTTCTTTTTTGAATCAAGCGATGAACGAGCGATCAACAGGCGGGGTGAAAGTGACGAAAATTATCGAAGATCAGACTCCTTTCAAACTTGTGTATGATCCATCTCATCCCGATGCGGATGAAAACGGATATGTGCAGTTACCAAACGTCGATCCGTTGAAAGAAATGGTTGATTTAATGAGCGCCACGCGTTCATATGAGGCGAACGTGACGGTATTAAATGCCACGAAAGGGATGTTAATGAAGGCGTTAGAAATCGGAAAATAGGAGGAAAAATGATGATTGATCGCATTCAACGCGCATTGCCAGCCGCGCAGCCGCACTCGATAGAGCCTGCGAAAGCACAACAGGCGTTTTCACAATTTTTAAAAGAGGCGATAAATGAAGTAAATAGACAGCAAATTGAATCAGATCAGCTAACGACTAAGTTAGTGAAAGGAGAAAATATTGACTTACATACGGTCATGATTGCCTCTCAAAAAGCGAGTATTTCGCTTCAATTAGCTCTTGAAGTGCGTAACAAAGTGATTGAAGCGTATCAAGAAGTAATGAGAATGCAAGTATAATGACCTCAAGAGATAGCGGAGGAAGCGTATGAACGAACGATTAAAGCAAGTGATAGAACGATTTAAATTGTTTTGGAGCGAAAGAACAAAACAGCAAAAAGCTGTGACAATAGGACTAATTGGGGCGTTGATCGTCGCTGTTGCGCTCACTGCTTTTTTTGCGACGCGAACGAACTTTGTTCCTCTCTATAGCAATTTATCCCCGCAAGAAGCAGGGCAAATTAAAGCGACGCTTGATCAGCGGGGAATTAAGTCACAAATTACCGATAACGGTACGACGATTTTAGTGCCTGAACAGCTTGTTAACACATTAAAAGTTGAATTAGCCGCAGAAGGCATTCCTGATAGCGGAAGTATTGATTATTCATTTTTCGGAAAAAACTCTGGTTTCGGGATGACGGATAATGAATTTAACGTGTTGAAAATTGAGGCGATGCAAACAGAGCTCGCCAATTTAATAAAAAGTATCGACGGGGTAGAAGATGCAAAGGTGATGATTAATCTACCCCAGCCGACCATCTTTGTTGGTGACCAACAGGAAGAGGCATCTGCGTCCATTGTGTTGAAAACCAAGGCGGGATATAAATTTAATGAACAGCAAATTAAATCGCTATATCACCTTGTTTCCAAAAGTGTGCCGAACCTTCCTACTGAAAATATCGTTATTATGAATCAATATTTTGAGTACTTTGATTTAAAAAATGAAGAAAATTTTTCGTCAGGCAAAACATTTGCTGAACAATATGAAGTGAAACAACAAATTGAGCGCGACATTCAACGCCGCGTCCAACAAATGTTAGGAACGATGATTGGACAAGATAAAGTTGTCGTTTCCGTTACAGCAGACGTGGATTTTACGCAAGAAAACCGTCAAGAAGAGCTTATTGAGCCAGTCGATAAAGAAAATATGGAAGGCATCGCAGTAAGCGTCCAGCGCATTACTGAGACGTTTTCCGGCAAAGGAGCTCAAGCAGGTGGTACAGTAGGAACGGGAGAAAACGCCGTACCAGGATATGAAGGAGCAAATGGCGAGACAAACGGGGATTATGAGCGCATTGAAGAAACAATTAATAACGAGGTTAATAGAATAAAAAGAGAAATTGTAGCAAGTCCTTATAAAATAAAAGATTTAGGCATTCAAGTGATGGTTGAGCCACCAAAACCAAACGATCCGAATTCACTTCCTGCCCAGACGGTAGATGATATAACGAAAATTTTAGGTACGATTGTGCGGACATCAGTCGATAAAGATATGGCTCAGCAATGGACAGAAGCGGATTTACAGAACCGCGTCGTTGTTTCGGTTCAACCATTTAATGGGAAAGTGAAGTTTGACGAACAAACATCAATCATTCCGACATGGGCATATATTGTTGGTGGCGGAGTCATCGTGTTGTTGCTTGTTTTGATCATCTTTTTATGGTTGCGTAGAAGAAAAAGAGAGGAAATGGACGATTTATTATTACAAGAAGAACAAGTGGCCATACAAATTCCAGATGTAAATGAGGAAGTGGAGACAGAAGCAACGTTGCGCCGTAAACAACTAGAAAAATTAGCAAAAGAAAAACCAGAAGAGTTCGCTAAATTGCTAAGAACATGGTTAATGGAAGAGTAAAGGGGGGGATTGGATGGCAAAGCGCGATCAAAAAAGTGAATTAACAGGGAAACAAAAAGCGGCCATTCTCCTCATTTCGCTTGGCCCAGATGTTTCTGCATCTGTTTATAAACATTTGTCTGAAGAAGAAATTGAGCAGTTGACACTTGAAATTTCGAATGTTCGCCAAGTTGATGCCGAGAAAAAGGAATTCATTTTAGAAGAATTTCACCAGATCGCTTTAGCACAAGACTATATTTCGCAAGGCGGTATCGCTTACGCCAAACAAGTTCTTGAAAAAGCACTTGGTCCAGATCAAGCGATGAATATAATTAACCGTCTAACGTCTGCGTTGCAAGTACGTCCTTTCGATTTTGCTCGCAAAGCGGATCCGACTCAAATTTTAAACTTTTTACAAAATGAGCATCCTCAAACAATCGCTCTCGTGTTATCGTATTTGGATCCAGCGCAAGCAGGGCAGATTTTATCATCGTTATCACAAGAAATGCAGGCTGATGTAGCAAGAAGAATTGCTCTTATGGATGGAACTTCACCAGAGATTATTAACGAGGTAGAGCAAATACTAGAAAGAAAACTGTCGGCGACAGTAGTCCAAGATTATACGCAAGCTGGTGGCATCGAAGCGGTTGTTGAAGTGTTAAATGGTGTTGATCGGGCAACTGAGCGCACGATTTTAGATGCGCTTGAAATTCAAGACCCAGAATTAGCAGAAGAAATTAAAAAGCGCATGTTTGTCTTTGAAGATATTGTTACACTTGATAATCGTGCTATTCAGCGTGTTATTCGAGAAGCAGATAACGCTGACTTGTTACTCGCATTAAAGGTATCTAGTGATGAAGTGAAAGAGGTTATTTTCCGAAATATGTCAAATCGTATGGCTGAAACGTTTAAAGAAGAGATGGAATTTATGGGACCAGTTCGCCTTCGCGATGTGGAGGAGGCACAATCACGTATCGTTGCTGTTATTCGTCGTCTCGAAGAAGCTGGAGAAATCGTTATTGCTCGAGGTGGAGGGGATGATATTATTGTCTAAATTGATTAAAGCCCCGTTTGCTAGAACGTGTACAGAACAACGAGCAGTCATTCAAGTGAGAAAAGTGTTGCCAGACGTGCAACAAGAGGAATATGAGCAACACGACGAAGCGATGACAGCACACGTACAAACGATCATTGAACAAGCAGAACAGGAAGCGGCAAACATTCGTCAAGAAGCCGATATGTATTACGCATCTGTTCAACAACAAATTGCGGAAGAACGAAGACAATGGGAAGAAGAACGAAATCGGTGGGTGAAGGAAGCGCGTCAAGAAGGATATACGATCGGGTTAGAACAAGGGCGCCGAGACGGATTTCAACAATACATGGAAAAGATCCAAGAAGCGAAACAAATCGTGCAATCAGCAAATGAACAATTTTATCACATGTTGCAGTCGGCCGATGAAACGATTTTGCTTATCGCGTGCAAAGTGGCGGAACGAATTATCGGTGAACGTCTCGCTGAAAATAAAGAACATTTTCTCGGTCTTGTCAAACAAGTCATGAAAGAAGTTCGTGAACATGAAGAAGTGAAAATGTATGTTCACCCGACTTACTACGATGTTGTCATTCGCCAAAAAGATGAGTTGAAAGCTTTATTTAGTCAAGATGTTCATTTATTCATTTACCCGGATGACACATTGGCTGAAACAAGTTGCATTGTTGAATCGCCTTTTGGTCGCATTGATGCAAGCGTTGACACGCAACTTGAGCAATTGAAGTTACAATTGCTCGAACGAATCGAGGGGGCAAGTGAATGAACTGGCAAGCACTCATCAATGAAATCGAACTGCTCGACCCGTATAAACGATTTGGCAAAGTGACGCGCGTCATCGGCTTAATGATTGAAGCAAAAGGACCAGAAAGTTCCATCGGAGATGTGTGCTATATTCATATTGGTCATAAAAAAAAGAAAAAAATTCAGGCAGAAGTTGTAGGCTTTCGTGACGAGTACGTGCTTTTAATGCCGTATGCAGCCGTTCAAGACATCGCACCAGGGTGCATTGTCGAAGCAACGGGTGCCCCGCTCGAAATCAAAGTCGGTTCAGCGCTTGTAGGACGTGTTATTGACGCATTAGGTGCTCCGCTCGATCATCAGCCGCTTCCGAAAGGGCTGACGGCTGTTCCGATCGATCGCCAACCGCCAAGTCCGATGACGCGTCCACCGATCGCGGAGCCCATTGAAGTCGGCGTGAAAATGATCGACAGTTTGCTTACGGTTGGAAAGGGGCAACGTGTCGGTATTTTTGCTGGGTCTGGCGTTGGAAAAAGTACATTAATGGGAATGATTGCCCGCAACACAAACGCTGATTTAAACATTATTGCTCTTATTGGAGAACGCGGACGTGAAGTGCGAGAGTTTATTGAACGTGACCTCGGTCCAGAAGGGTTAAAACGTTCCATTGTCATTGTTGCCACGTCCGATCAACCAGCGCTCATGCGCATTAAAGGGGCGTATACAGCGACAGCTATTGCCGAATATTTTCGAGATCAAGGATTGAACGTGATGTTTATGATGGATTCCGTTACACGCGTTGCAATGGCGCAGCGTGAAGTCGGACTAGCCGTCGGAGAACCACCGACAACGAAAGGATATACGCCGTCTGTTTTTGCTATTTTACCAAAACTGCTTGAGCGGACGGGAACGAATGAACACGGAACGATTACTGCTTTTTATACGGTGCTCGTTGACGGCGATGATATGAACGAGCCGATTGCAGATACAGTTCGTGGTATTTTGGATGGACATTTCGTATTAGAACGACAACTAGCAAACAAAGGTCAATATCCGGCAATTAACGTATTAAAAAGCGTCAGTCGCGTCATGAACTACATCGTAACGCCAGAACATCGAAAAGTAGCGGAAAAGTTGCGCGAGTTGTTAGCAACATACGTTCAATCTGAAGACTTAATTCAAATCGGTGCGTACAAACGAGGGTCATCGCGGGAAATTGATGAAGCGATTCGTTATTATCCAAAAATTATTTCTTTTTTAAAGCAAGATATGCACGAATCATACACAATAAACGAAAGCGTTCAACAGTTGTTTCAACTTATTGAACAAGGGTGAATAAACGATGACACCATTTAAATTAACAAAAATTCTAAATTTAAAAGAACATGAAAAACAAAAGGCGTTGCATGAATATGAAGAAGCACGTAACCGTTTTGAAGAGGTGGCAGAAAAACTATACCACTTCTTAAAGCAAAAAGAAGATTATGAGGAACAACATAAACAACAATTACACTCTGGGATAGCGATTCAACATATTCGTTCGTTTCAACAATTTATGAGCAATTTGCAACGCGTCATCGACCATTATCAACATCTTGTTATGCAAGCCCGTCAACAAATGGAGTTGAAACAACTGAAGTTAGTTGAATTAAATGTAGAAGTGAAAAAATACGAAAAAATAAAAAAGAGATATGACGAAATGGTTGCGACACAAATGCGAATCACAGAACAAAAACAGATGGACGATATTTCAATACAGCAATATTGCTATCGAGAGACAAGGTGAACGTCAATGGGACAGTTTGAAAAAGAAGAGATGAAAAAAACAAGTAAGTTTCAATGGTTTCTTTTTATCGGTTTTATCCCACTGTTATTTACACTTTCAATTGTTTTGCTCGTTTTAACATTCTCTGGTATTAACGTATTTGAACAAGGGAAAAAATATGCAAGTCAATTGCCGTTCGTATCGCAATGGATTGAAGGAACGGAAGCAAACGAAAAAAAGAAGCTGCAACAACAAATCGTTGAACTAAAGGCAACGATTGTTGAAAAAGAGAAGCAGCTGACAAAAGCGAACGATGTGCTTAAAGAAAAAGAATCAGAAATCGATGCATTGAAGCAAGAAATTGCTCGTTTGCAAACGGAAAACGAACAAGTTCAAGATCAAAGGTCGTCGATAGAGCAAACGAACGGTTCACGCGTTGATGTTGTAAAAATGTATGAAACGATGTCTCCGAAAAAAGCAGCAGAAATTATTCCACAAATGTCGGATCAAGAAGCAGTCAATTTATTGTCAAAGTTAAAAACAGATAAAGTTTCATCTATTTTAGAAAAAATGGACGCGGTAAATGCCGCAAAATATACGAGCTTGCTTGCGAAAAAAGCAAACAATTGAATTGAAAGGAGGTGGAAATGTGAACATTACGCCTGTTTCTCCGACAGTTTCATTTGTTGGACAAGACAAGCAAGGAGAAGTTCCAACGGGAGCTGAAAATGTGTTTGCCAGCGTGCTTGCATCATTGCAACAGTTAAAACAACCTGTTTCACAAAATAATTTTGAGCAACAAGAAAACACAGAGTTAATTGATTGGGGAGAATTGCAAAAATGGCTTTGTGAGCTTCCTATTTCCGACGGGTACGCAGATAGGCAAACATTATCCCATGAAATTATTCAATCGTTTCTTTCATTTTTGCCAGAACAAGCGAAAGAATATATCGTTGAACAATTTTCGACCTCTCAGGCTTTTGAAGAGATTTTTTCGCTAAAAGAGGGCCGAAATGAAGAAGTGGATGAGTTTATGCTTTTCATCGCGCTATTTCAGCTGGAGCAAAAGGGATGGTCGATCCCGGAGCAAGTGATGGAGAGCGTGCGTACATTGTTTAGTACCACATTTAAAGTGAACATCGGACAAAGTTGTACGATCAAAGAGATGTTGCAAAAGTTAATGGAAAATGAGCGCGCTTCTTTATCACTCGCCAGTAACGAGAAAACGGTACCTGATGTGAAACGACAGATGACTTTTGCCGGGACGTTGTTGCCAGAGCAACAAACGTGGCATACAGTTCAAAAAAATGTTATGCCCTTGTCAAAAAGTGAACAAATGATTGTTTATATGCCTGAGCATACATTCCAGGTCGCTCAACAAGTTACGGAAAAAGTTGTTCCGTTTGAAATGCAAACGATTGATACGACAAATGAAACCGCATTTGCAGCTCAACTAGATCGGGTAGTGCGCATGAGTAAGTTCACGCAGTTGAGAAACGGAGCACAACAGTTGCTTGTTCGCTTGCATCCTGAACATTTAGGTTTTATGACCATTAAACTTATTCAACAAAAAAATGGTTTAGTTGCTAAAATTATTACGTCGACAGAGATGGCCAAGCAACTAGTGGAACGCCATATCCATCAACTTTCTCATGTAATAGCTACAGATCGTATTACCGTTGAACAGTTTAACGTATTTGAACAAACAAAGTTTCGCGATCATTCATTCCAGCAACAGCAGCAACAGCAAAAACAGCAAGAGAAGCAAAAAGAAGAGAAAAGGCAACCAGATCAATCTTTTGATGAGTGGATAACAGAGTTGTTTCAATCGGAAAGGTAAGAGGTGATATGAATGACAGCGATTGATTCGAGTTTACTTTTGTCAAAGCGACAAGTTGAGCAACGTGAAACAGGGAGAAGCTCATTAGGAAAAGATGATTTTTTGAAAATTTTAATTGCTCAATTGCAACATCAAGATCCATTAAATCCAATAGAAGATCGTGAGTTTATTTCGCAAATGGCGAATTTTTCATCGCTTGAACAAATGATAAATATGTCAAATATGATGAGCAAATTTATCGAAACACAAACAGATACGTCAGAAAAACTTGTGACCACGTTAGATTCGTTACAAAAGTTGATTCAACAACAAGTAACTCCATCTCTTGCTCAGTATAGCGAATGGATTGGCAAAACAGTCACATGGGATGAACAAAGCGGAATTGTGAAAGCTGTCGTTCAAAAAGGAACGGAAGTATGGTTAGAGCTTGAACAAGGGGAAACTGTTTTAGCCTCTCGCGTCACAAAAGTGTCGCAATAAGTAAGCAAGGAAATGAATCGCATTCAATTTTTTACACACTCTGCTTATCTTGCTGAAAAACAACGTGCAGTAGCTTTAACAAGGTATCAATCGTTCCGACATGTGCTTTTTTGGTTAAAAATAAGCAAGTATGCCCAACAGCTTTACAAGAACGATATATAATGATGCTATTATATAAGGCTGAATCTTTTCAGAGGTTCAAAAGCGCGCAGAATAATTGAAGCCTTTTATTTAAAATCGTTAAGAAAGGGAGAGGTTTTATGCTACGTTCTATGTACTCTGGAATCGGAGGAATGAAAAATTTCCAAGTAAAATTAGATGTAATCGGAAATAACATTGCCAACGTAAACACATATGGTTTTAAAAAGGGACGTACTATTTTTAAAGACTTAGTTAGCCAACAAATTTCAGGAGCAAGTGGTGCGTCAGGAGGGAAAGGTGGAGTTAATCCAAAACAAGTGGGTCTAGGTTCTCAATTATCAGCTATTGATACAGTGCATACTCAAGGTAGCTTGCAAACAACAGGCCGCGTTCTTGATTTGGCGATTTCTGGGGATGGATTCTTCGTTGTTGGAAATGTAGCAACTCCACCTGGTGCTGCCACAAATTTAGCATATACGAGGGCGGGGAATTTTTATCTTGATCAAAATGGAGATATTGTAAATGCGGATGGTTTTTATTTAGTAAATACAGCTGGGCAATCAATAAGAATACCATCTACGGCCCAAAGTATGAGTATCGGTGCAGATGGAACAGTTAGTTATGTGGATGCTTCAGGGAACTTGGTGACTGCTGGGACAATACGTTTAGCAAAATTTAATAACAATGAGGGACTAGAGAAAGTAGGGCAAAATCTTTATCGACCAACAACAAACTCTGGTGCAGCGGTTAATACCTCTCCGGGACTGAACGGAGCAGGAATACTAGTCCCAGGTACGTTAGAAATGTCAAATGTTGACTTAGCGGAGGAATTCACGGAAATGATCGTTGCGCAACGAGGATTCCAAGCAAACACGCGTATTATTACGACATCAGACGAGATTTTGCAAGAACTTGTTAACTTAAAACGGTAATTAAAAATAAAAGGAGGTAGGGGGGCTTCCCCTGATACATAATGATTCAATTAACACATTTAAATGGTAAAGCTTTTATTTTGAACGCTATTTACATAGAGCAAGTTGAAGCATTCCCGGATACGACAATTACGTTAACGAATGGTAAAAAGTTTGTTGTGAAGGAATCCGTTGAAGATGTTAAGCGGTTAGTAGAGACATTTTATCGCGACATTTCTGTTCTTGGATTAAGGAGAGATGTGGAGGGATTCGACGTTGAAGGACAATAAACTATTGAAAGCGATGCTCATAATTATGGGGGTTATTACGCTTGTCAGCGTTATTGTACTTGTTATAGTAATGAATTTTACAGGGGGGGAAGATTCAAAAGAACCAACTGTTGATGAAATTGTTGCAAGCTCGTTTGATGTGCCGGAGATGATGACGAATTTAATGGATGGCAGTTTCATTAAAATCGCTTTTAAAATTCAAGCGGATAGCGAAAAGGCGAAAGAAGAAGCGGAAAAGCGTGATTTTCAAATCAAAAATATCATTATTGAAGAATTGTCAGAAATGACGGCAGAACAGTTTAAAGGAAAACAAGGGAAACTACTTTTAGAAAAAAAATTGCAAGAGAGAATTAACAAGCTCATGCAAGAAGGAAAGGTTGAGAGAATTTATATAACCTCCTTTGTTTTGCAATAATGAAATAAAAATACCGATAGGAGGTGAGAGTTGTGGCGGGAGAAGTACTATCACAAAGTGAGATAGATGCCTTGCTTGCGGCATTATCCACCGGAGAGATGAGTGCTGATGAGCTGAAAAAAGAAGAAATGGAGAAAAAGGTGAAAGTATATGATTTTAAACGAGCTCTTCGATTTTCGAAAGACCAAATTCGCAGTTTAACGCGTATGCACGAAAACTTTGCTCGTTTATTGACGACTTTTTTTTCCGCTCAATTGCGCACTTATGTGCATATTTCAGTTGCTTCAGCTGATCAGTTACCTTATGAAGAATTTATTCGTTCTATCCCCAAAATGACGATTTTAACTGTTTTTGAGGTACCACCGCTCGATGGAAGGATTTTATTAGAAGTAAATCCTAATATCGCTTATGCTATGTTGGATCGTGTATTAGGCGGACATGGAACAAGTGTAAATAAGATTGAAAATTTAACAGAAATCGAAATGAAAATAATGACAAGCTTGTTTGAAAAAGCGTTTGTAAATTTAAGAGAAGCGTGGGAATCAATCACTGATATCGATCCAATTCTAAAAGATTTCGAAGTCAATCCACAATTTTTGCAAATGGTATCGCCAAACGAAACAGTCGTTGTCATTTCTTTAAATACACAAATTGGGGATGTTAGTGGGATGATTAATATTTGTATTCCACACGTTGTTTTAGAACCAATTATTCCAAAGCTTTCAGTTCATTATTGGATGCAAGCGCAAAAAAAAGAACGTGAGCCAGAAGAAGTAGCAGTATTGCAACAAAGACTAAAAAAGACGGAAATACCTGTTGTCGTGGAGTTGGGCACATCAATGATTTCTGTACAAGAGTTTCTACAACTTTCCGTTGGTGATGTCATTCAACTCGATCAAATGACAAAAAATCCTTTAATAGTAAAAGTGGGAGAAGTACCAAAGTTTACTGGACAACCAGGAAAAGTGAGGAAGAGATTAGCAATACAAATTCTAGACGTCATAAAGGAGGAAGACGGCGATGATGAGTGACGATATGTTATCTCAAGATGAGATTGATGCGTTGTTGGGGGGAATAGATGAAGAGCCGCTGCCGTCTAGCACAATTTCCATTAATGATGTGTTGACACCAATAGAACAAGATGCTCTTGGTGAAATTGGAAATATTTCATTCGGTAGTTCCGCAACGGCGTTATCTATGTTGTTAAATCAAAAGGTGGAAATTACGACTCCGAGTGTATCTTTGATTGAACGTGCGCGTGTTGCAGAAGAGTTCCCACATCCATACGTCGCTATTCAAGTCAGTTACACGGAAGGTTTTTTAGGAACAAATTTGCTTGTCATAGAGCAATCTGATGCAGCCATTATTGCGGACTTAATGATGGGGGGAGACGGAACAAACCCACCAGCATTCATGGATGATATTCAACTTAGTGCTGTGCAGGAAGCAATGAATCAAATGATGGGGTCAGCTGCGACATCAATGTCGACGATTTTCAGTAAAAAAGTTGATATTTCTCCACCGAGCATACATCTTCTCGACTTATCTGAAGGAGAAGGATTAGAGTATTTGCCATCGGATGATATGCTTGTGAAAGTATCCTTCCGTTTAAAAGTAGGAGAATTAATTGATTCAAGCATTATGCAATTATTACCGATTCATTTTGCAAAAGAATTAGTCGAAAATTTATTAAATCGATCTAGTACAAGTACCCCAACATCAGATAAAATAAATACGAATGAGCAACGGCAAGAAGCGCAGCATGTATCGTCGAAAACAACAAGTGTGACAACGCAACAAGTGCAAAAAGAAGCTTCGCAACATGACACTACTGGGGTGATGCAACAGCCGATAAACGTCCAACCTGTTGCTTTTGCAAGTTTTGAACCAACATCTCTATCAGAAACAGAAGCACGCAATTTAGATATGTTATTAGATATTCCGCTTCAGGTGACAGTTGAATTAGGGAGAACGAAGCGGTCTGTGCGGGACATTTTAGCTCTATCTTCAGGTTCTATTATTGAACTTGATAAGCTTGCTGGAGAACCGGTTGACATTTTAGTAAACAATAAATTAATTGCCAAAGGTGAAGTCGTTGTTATTGATGAAAACTTTGGGGTACGTGTCACAAGTATTATTAGCCAAAGTGATCGATTAAATAAATTGCGGTGAAAGGGAGGAACTAAAAAATGGCAAGAATTTTAATTGTTGATGATGCTGCATTTATGAGAATGATGATTAAAGATATTTTAACGAAAAATGGGCACGAAGTGGTGGCAGAAGCAGCAGATGGTATGCAAGCTGTCGAAAAATATAAAGAACTTCGTCCGGATCTAGTGACAATGGATATTACAATGCCAGAGATGGACGGGATTACAGCACTTAAAGAGATTAGAAAAATTGATAGTAATGCTAAGGTGGTCATGTGTTCAGCAATGGGACAACAAGCAATGGTCATTGATGCGATTCAAGCGGGAGCAAAAGATTTCATTGTCAAACCGTTCCAAGCAGATCGCGTCATTGAAGCAATTAATAAAACACTCGGTTAGAGGTGGGATTCATTGCGCTATATTCGCATCATGATGTTGTGCGCGTTCGTTGTTCTGCAGGCAGTTTCCCCTGCTTTTGCAGAACAAACGAATAGCGTCAAAGAATGTGTAGAGCATCCAGAAAGGTGTAAAGAACAACAAATGAATGAGGCAAGCAAAGCGGAAACGGTTGTTCAGCCAGATCCAATTACGTTTTGGGATTTTGCGAAACTGATCGCTGCAACTGTTTTTGTTGTGTTTTTGTTATATGCGCTTTTAAAATGGTTGAATAAACAAAACCGATTTTATGAGCGAAAAGGACTCATTCAACATTTAGGTGGGACAAGTTTAGGAACAAATCGAACGATTCAAATTGTGAAAATTGGTCGACGTGTGTTTGTTGTCGGTGTAGGGGAATCGATTCACTTATTGAAAGAAATTACGGACGAACAAGAAATTGAAGAATTGCTTAAGCAACATGAAGCGCGGCTTGATTCATTGCTTGATACGAGCGTATGGAAATCGCTGCAATCGTTTTGGCAGCGGAAAGCGAGCGAACCTCGTTTTCGTCAGTTGATGGATCGCGAGTTACAACGGTTGGCTGAAGAGCGAAAAAAAGCGATGAGAGCGCTAGAAAAAGAAAGGGATCCAGATGAATGAAGTGATGCAATTTTTTAACAATAGCGCCCCTGAAAATGTAGCGACATCTGTGAAGTTGTTATTGTTGTTAACCGTGTTGTCGATTGCGCCAGGCATTTTAATTATGGTGACGTCGTTTACGCGCATCGTCATCGTCTTATCGTTTGTCAGAACAGCGCTCGGCACGCAACAAATGCCGCCAAACCAAGTGATCATCGGGCTATCGCTATTTTTAACATTTTTTATTATGGCACCGACATTTCAACAAATTAATCAGGACGCATTACAACCGTTATTTGATGAAAAAATTAACTTAGAGCAGGCATACGAGCGAGCCGAAGCACCATTAAAAGAGTTTATGAGTAAACATACGCGCCAAAAAGATTTAGCTTTATTTTTAAGCTATGCAGGGGCTGAACAGCCAAAAACAATGCAAGATATTCCAATGTCAGCACTTGTCCCTGCTTTTGCGATTAGCGAATTAAAAACGGCTTTTCAAATCGGCTTTATGTTATTCATCCCGTTTTTAGTGATTGATATGATTGTTGCAAGCGTATTAATGTCGATGGGGATGATGATGTTGCCGCCAGTCATGATTTCGTTGCCGTTTAAAATTTTATTATTTGTTCTTGTAGACGGTTGGTATTTAGTTGTGAAATCATTATTAGAAAGCTTTTAAAGTAGGTGGGAAAAATGAGTCCCGATTTTGTCATTCAAGTTGCAGAACGCGGCGTGTATATGGTGCTCATCATATGTGGTCCGCTCATGTTACTTGCGCTTGCGGTCGGATTGTTTGTCAGCATTTTGCAAGCAACGACGCAAATTCAAGAACAGACGCTAGCGTTTGTTCCAAAAATTGTTGCCGTTCTCATCGGTCTCGTTTTTTTTGGACCGTGGATGCTTTCGCGCATGATTTCGTATGCATACAATATTTTTAGTAACTTAAGTAAATTTGTAGGATGAAGAGTATGGAGTTATATACGTATGTACCAACGTTTTTGCTTATTTTTGCGCGCGTCGCTTCCTTTTTTGCGACAATGCCACTCTTCTCTTATCGAAACGTGCCAAACGTTCATAAAATCGGTTTTGCCTTTTTCGTTAGTTGGATCATGTTTTTTTCACTTGATCCAAAACCAATTGATATTGACGGAACGTATATGATATTGCTAATAAAAGAAGTGCTTGTCGGGCTGTTGATTGGGCTTGTTGCGTTTATTGTTATGTCAGCGATTCAAATTGCAGGTGGATTCATTGATTTTCAAATGGGATTTGCAATTGCAAACGTCATCGATCCGCAAACAGGAGCACAAAGCCCATTAATGGGACAATATTTATATACGATTGTTTTGTTTTTTTTACTCTCCGTCAATGGACATCATTTGTTGTTAGACGGTATTTTTTATAGTTATCAGTTCATCCCGCTCGAGCGCCTGATTTCTTTCGGAAATGGACAAATCGCAGAACAAGTCGTTCGTTTATTTCAAGCGATGTTTGTCATTGCGTTACAAATGGCTATTCCTATTGTCGGCTGTTTATTTTTAGTGGATGTAGCGCTTGGTATTGTCGCGCGCACAGTTCCGCAAATGAACATTTTTGTTATTGGATTACCCGTAAAAATCATCGTTAGTTTTGTTTTGTTTGTCATTGTATTTTCAAGCATGTTTGTCGTGACAAAACAATTGTTTGAATTCACTTTTACGTCGATGCGCGGCATGATGAAGCTGTTGGGGGGCGCGTAACGTGAGTTGGTTGTCCGTTGATTTACAGTTTTTCGCTGGAGAAAAAACAGAAAAAGCAACGCCGAGAAAACGGCAAGAAGTGCGAAAAAAAGGACAAGTAGCGAAAAGTGCTGATGCGACTGCAGCTTTTTTAATGCTCGTCGTTTTTCTTACTCTCTCGTTTTCTTCAGGGATGTGGGGAGATGTGATTGTACGAATGTTTCGTCAATCTTTCCAACATTATTTTTTCATGGATGTAACGATTGATTCTGTGCAGCTTATTTTCGTTGACCTTCTTCGCCAGCTTGCGATGCTCGTTGGACCTATTTTTTTGGCCGCGATTGCCGCAGCGCTATTTGCAAATTTTGTGCAAGTTGGCTTTTTATTTACGACGGAACCGCTGCAAATGAAACTAAGTAAACTCGATCCGATTCAAGGGTTAAAGCGCATCTTTTCGCTCCGCTCACTTGTAGAATTGTTAAAGTCGATTTTAAAAGTGCTGTTTGTTGGCGTTGTGACCTTTTCAGTTTTATGGTTGCACATGGGTGATATTTTATCGCTATCCCATAAATCGATTGGTGCTAGCGCGATCACGCTTGGACGTTTAACGATTCAAATGGGACTCGTTGCTTCTGTTGCTCTACTATTTCTTTCGATGTTCGATTATTTGTATCAACGGTACGATTTTGAAAAAAATATTCGTATGTCAAAGCAAGATATTAAAGATGAATATAAAAAGACAGAAGGAGACCCGCTCATTAAATCGCGCATTAAGCAAAGACAGCGGGAAATGGCGATGCGTCGCATGATGCAAGAAGTGCCGAAAGCGGATGTTGTCATTACAAACCCAACGCATTTTGCTGTTGCGTTAAAGTATGATGAACAACAAGCGGATGCTCCGATCGTTGTTGCCAAAGGGGCGGACTATATGGCGCAAAAAATAAAAGATATTGCTAAAAAAAATGATGTGATGATTGTTGAAAATCGTCCGCTTGCGCGCGCACTATACGGTCAAACAGATATCGGCATGATCATTCCGGAAGCTTTTTTCAAAGCGGTAGCAGAAATTTTAGCGTACGTTTATAAAACGAAAAATAAACTTTAATTTTATGTATGTGAACAGGAGAGAACGTTTATGTCGGCAAGGGACTTATCTGTATTACTTATGGTTGTACTCATTGTAGCGATGCTCATCATTCCCCTACCATCATGGTTGCTTAGTGTCCTCATTATTATGAATATTTCTCTTGCGTTGCTCGTTCTCTTAACATCAATGAATATGCGCGAACCGCTCCAATTTTCGATCTTCCCTTCGCTTCTCCTTTTGCTCACATTATTTCGCCTTGGTTTGAACGTTTCAACGACTCGCTCGATTTTGAGCAGAGGAGAAGCAGGAGGAGTAGTTGAAACGTTTGGAACGTTCGTTATAGGCGGAAACGTTGTTGTTGGCTTTGTTGTCTTTTTAATTTTAATTATTATTCAATTTGTCGTCATTACAAAAGGAGCAGAGCGCGTATCAGAAGTTGCGGCACGCTTTACGCTCGATGCGATGCCGGGAAAACAAATGAGCATTGACGCTGATTTAAATGCCGGCATCATTTCTGAACAACAAGCGAGAGAACGACGTGAAAAAATTGCGCAAGAAGCAGATTTTTACGGTGCCATGGATGGAGCGAGTAAGTTCGTGAAAGGTGACGCGATCGCGGGAATTATTATTGTATTAATTAACATGTTATTTGGAATCGTCATCGGCATGGTGCAACAAGGGATGGACATTGGGGAAGCGGCAAGAAGATATACGCTATTAACCGTTGGGGACGGAATTGTTAGCCAAATTCCGGCGTTATTAATTTCAACGGCCACTGGTATTGTCGTTACTCGTGCGGCTTCTGATGATAATTTAGGTGCCGACATTATGCGACAGCTGTTTGCGTATCCGAAAATGTTATATGTCACAGCGGGGACCATTTTTTTACTCGGTTTGTTTACGCCAATTAATGATTTGTTAACGATTCCGGTTGCTTCTTTGCTTGCCTTCGGGGCATATCAATTAACAAAACAAGCTCATGTGTCAGAAATAACAACAGAAGAGACAGAAGAAGAAATTGAAGTGGACCAAATGAAAAGTCCAGAAAGTGTTGTTAGTTTATTAAGTGTCGATCCGATTGAATTTGAGTTTGGGTACGGACTTATTCCACTCGCTGACGCCAATCAAGGCGGAGATTTATTAGATCGCATCGTGATGATTCGTCGCCAACTTGCTTTAGAGCTCGGCATCGTCATTCCTGTTGTTCGCATTCGTGATAACATTCAACTGCAGCCGAATGAATATCGACTAAAAATTAAAGGAAATGAAGTCGCGCGTGGCGAGTTGTTGCTTGATCATTATTTAGCGATGAGCCCTGGCGTTGATGATGATTCCATTGAAGGAATCGATACGATTGAACCGGCATTCGGTTTGCCAGCAAAATGGATTTCTGAAGAAATGAAAGAGCGAGCCGAAATGTTTGGATATACAGTCGTTGATCCACCATCTGTCGTATCGACGCACATCACCGAACTGTTAAAAGCACATGCGCATGAGTTGCTCGGTCGTCAAGAAACGAAGCAGTTAATCGATCATGTCAAAGAATCGTATCCAATTTTAGTTGAAGAGGTGACGCCAAATCCGTTATCAGTCGGCGATATTCAAAAAGTGCTTGCGAACTTATTGCGTGAAAAAGTATCCATCCGCAATTTGCCGGTTATTTTTGAGACGCTTGCTGATTTTGGACGAATGACAACAGATCCGGATCTTTTAACAGAATATGTTCGTCAAGCGCTCGCACGTCAAATTACAAGCCAATATGTTATCGAAGGGCAGCCATTGCGTGTTATTACATTATCAGGAAAAGTTGAAAAAATGCTTGCTGAAGGTGTGCAACAAACGGAACATGGTAATTATTTAGCGCTTGATCCTGTTGTTTCACAAGCGATTATTGAAGCAATAGCCATGCAAATTGAACAATTTCCGTTTCAAGATCAATCGCCAATTTTACTGTGCTCTCCGGCTGTGCGCATGTATGTTAGACAATTAACCGAACGATATTTCCGTCATGTTCCGGTCTTGTCGTATAATGAACTTGAAGCAAATGTGGAAGTTCAAAGTGTTGGGGTGGTGAATGTGGAATGAAAGTAAAAAAGTTTGTTGCTTCGTCTATGCCAGAAGCGATGAAAATGATTCGCGCGGAACTTGGAAATGATGCCGTTATTTTAAACTCGAAAGTCGTACAAAAAAAAGGCTTTCTCGGTCTATTTTCCCGAAAAAATATTGAAGTGATTGCTGCCGTTGATCCGAAGCCAACCACTCCGCCTGTTCAAAAAATGAAAGAAAAACGGAAAGAGCGCACAGAACCATTGCGTGATGAACAGCTATTAAAAGAAATTCATGAGTTAAAAGCGACGATCCGTCAGTTGTCACAAGGAGGGGGTGTTGAGCATTACCCTGCTCCGTTAAAAGCAATAGATGCTCATTTAATTGACCAAGAAATAAGCGATGATGTGCGAGCGATACTCATGTCTACTTTGTTACAACGATGGTATACATCAGGGGCGAACGGATCGCATGACGAAGTAAAGAAATGGTTTTATGAGGAAATTGTAAACACATTATCCCCTTTCTCGTTCGGTGGTATTTCTTTCCAAAAAAAATTCATTAACGTTGTTGGACCAACGGGGGTTGGGAAAACGACGACACTGGCGAAAATGGCAGCCGATTGCGTCATTAAACATAGAAAAAAAGTGGCGTTTATTACGACGGATACGTATCGCATTGCGGCGATTGATCAGCTAAAAACATATGCAAAAATTTTAAATGTACCAATTGAAGTATGTTACAATCTTGAAGATTTTCGCCAAGCAAAAGAGAAGCTTACATCGTACGATATTGTTTTTATTGATACGGCCGGAAGAAATTTTCGCAACGTCCAATATGTGAATGATTTAAAAGAAATGATCGATTTTAATGAAGAAATGGAAACATTTCTCGTATTATCGTTAACAGCGAAATGGAGAGATATGAAAGAAATTTATACGCAGTTTTCGCTCATTCCGATTCATAAATTTATTTTCACGAAAATGGACGAAACGAGTCGGCATGGGGCGATGTTAAATATGATGGTTCAATGCGGTATCGGTACAGCGTATATGACGAACGGGCAAAACGTGCCTGACGATATCGTTGAAGCTACTCCACAACTTGTGGCAAATATGATTACTGGGGTCGAGCAACAATGATGAGAGATCAAGCGGAAAGCTTACGTTTACGTGTGAAAAAAATGCAACACGGTTCAGAAACGAAAGCGATTGCTGTGTTAAGTGGAAAAGGTGGCGTTGGAAAGTCGAACGTTTCGCTAAACTTTTCATTAGCGCTACGTCAACGAGGTAAACATGTATTGTTGTTTGATATGGATATTGGAATGGGGAATATTGACATTTTACTTGGACAAACGTCATCATATACGATTATCGATATTTTTCGTCCAAACGTGACTATTCATGATATTATAAAGACAGGACCGAATGAGTTGGCGTTTATTCCAGGGGGAACAGGATTCACAGAAATTTTTCATATGGACAAACAGCAAGTGGAATATTTTATTGAACAATTGCAATTCGTTTCTGAACAATATGATTACATCATTTTTGATATGGGAGCCGGGATGTCTGAAGATCGTCTTCAACTGTTAAAGGCAGTTGATGATATTTTCATCGTGACGACGCCTGAACCAACAGCTTTAACTGATGCATACGCGACGATGAAATACATTCATTTAGCGAGCCCACAACTTCCGATTTATGTGTTAGTGAATCGTGTTCGTTCGGACAAAGAAGGCATGGAAACGTTACAACGTTTAAAACAAGTAGTGAAACGTTTTTTAGGAAAAGAGCTACATGCCTTAGGATATGTGCCAGAAGATCGGACAGTAAGCACAGCCGTTATTCGCCAAACACCTTTTCTTTTGTTTGATCCGAGTGCTAAGGCAAGCAAGGCGCTCGTACAAATGACAGATCGCTATTTAGCAGATGAAGAGCATGAGGAGAAGGGGAAACGTCCGTTTCACTTTTTTGTCAAGCTCCGTCAATACTTTTTAGAAAGGTAGGTTATCATCGCCGTGAATAAAGCGAAAGTGCTTGTCGTTGATGACTCTGCTTTCATGCGAAAATTAATTAGCGACTTTTTGTCAGAACATCCGCGCTTGCACGTTGTCGGGACCGCACGTGACGGACAAGAAGCGCTCCAAAAAATTGAGCAATTACAACCGGATGTTGTTACTTTAGATGTTGAGATGCCTGTCATGAACGGGCTTGAAACGCTAAAGCATATTATGCAGAAACGACCGCTTCCTGTTGTTATGATTTCAAGCACGACGAAAGAAGGAGCGGAAAATACAATTTTAGCGTTGCAATACGGTGCCGTTGATTTTATTGCTAAACCATCAGGTGCCATCTCGCTAGATTTACATAAAATTAAAGATAAAATAATCGAAAAAGTGCTTTTAGCGAGCGAAGCCAATTTGCGAACGGTAAAGATAAAGAAAAAAATGTCTATGTTGCCACAAAAGCAATATAGTAAAATAGAGGTAAGCGAACAGAAAAAAATCATCGCGATCGGCACATCGACGGGTGGTCCGCGTGCGCTTCAGCACGTGTTAACGAAATTTCCAGCGATGATTGATGCACCTATTTTAGTTGTACAACATATGCCAAAAGGATTTACAAAATCGTTAGCGAACCGCCTCGATTCGTTATGCGATATTCGAGTGAAAGAAGCGGAAGACGGTGAAATCATTCAAAAAGGAACAGCATATATCGCACCAGGTGGAAAACATTTATATGTCAAACGTGTCGGCACATCGCTTGCCATTCATCTCGATGAAGCAGCACCGCGCAACGGACATCGGCCTTCTGTTGACGTCATGTTTGAGTCGTTAAGTGCTCTAACAGATTACGAAAAAATTGCGATCGTGATGACGGGAATGGGTTCAGACGGCACAGCAGGATTAAAACAGTTGAAAATGTCCGGCAAAACGTTTGTTATTGCAGAATCTGCTGAATCTTCAGTTGTATTCGGTATGCCAAAATCTGCGATTGCTGCCAATGTCGTTGATGAGATTGTTCATGTTGATGATATTGCTGAAGTGGTAATGAAGCACGTACAAGTTTGAGGGGGATAGGTACAATGGACATGAGTCAATACCTCGAAGTATTTATTGATGAAAGCAGAGAGCATTTGCAAACGATTAACGAACAATTGTTAGAGCTTGAAAAAAATCCAAATAACGTGTCGATCGTCAATGAAATTTTTCGTTCTGCCCATACGTTAAAAGGAATGTCAGCGACAATGGGGTTTGAGGACTTAGCCAATTTAACTCACCAAATGGAAAATGTACTCGATGCGATTCGCAACGGAAAAATTCCTGTGACAACTGAGTTGCTTGATGTCATTTTCCGTGCCGTTGACGATTTAGAAGCGATGGTTGTTTCCATTGCAGAAGGTGGAGATGGAAAGCGTGACGTTACAGAAGTTGTTGCGCAGTTAAAACAAATCGAAAAAGGGGAGGTTGTTACACTACAAAAAAGCGCCCCGATCCAAGAGCAAACATACGATGAATTTGAATACACTATTTTAAAACAGTCAGTTGAGCAAGGATTTCATAGCTATGAAGTGAACGTAAAATTGCGTTCTGACTGCTTATTAAAGGCAGCTCGTGTATTTATGATTTTTGAAGTCATTGAACAAATCGGTGAAGTGATCAAATCTGTTCCTTCGGTAGAAATGCTTGAAGCAGAACAATTTGACGATCAATTCGTCGTGACGGTTGTGACAAAAGTATCGCAAGACGAGTTACAAAAGCGCATTATGAAAGTATCCGAGGTAGAAAAAGTAATTATTCAACCTGTTGACTTGCATAGATCTGTTGCAATGGAAAAAACGATAGAGCAAAAACAAGAGACAAAAACGGTTGAACAAACAGTCGAGAAAAAACAAGAAGTACAAGAAGAAAAGCAAAATGGAAAGCAAGTGAGCAATAAAACGATTCGCGTAAATATTGAGCGGCTTGATATATTAATGAATTTGTTCGAAGAGCTCGTCATTGATCGCGGTCGATTAGAACAAATTTCGCGTGAGTTAAACAACCCAGAATTACATGAAACGGTTGAACGCATGTCACGCATTTCAGGAGATTTGCAAAATATCATTTTAAATATGCGCATGGTGCCTGTTGAAACGGTATTTAACCGCTTCCCGCGCATGGTTCGCCAATTAGCTCGCGATTTAGGAAAGAAAATTAACCTTGAAATTATCGGAGCAGAAACGGAGCTTGACCGTACAGTGATTGATGAAATCGGTGATCCACTCGTTCACTTATTACGCAATGCGATTGACCATGGTATTGAAACGCCAGATGTACGCCGTGCGAAAGGAAAGCCGGAAGAAGGGACAGTCAAGTTAAAAGCGTATCATAGCGGCAACCATGTATTTATTGAAATTGAAGATGACGGTGCAGGCATTAGCCGTGAAAAAGTGTTGAAAAAGGCGATTAGTAAAGGCATTATCTCCGAACAAAATGCGGCGAATTTAACGGATAAGCAAGTATATGAGCTTATTTTTGCTTCGGGCTTTTCGACAGCAGATAAAGTATCTGATATTTCTGGACGTGGCGTCGGGTTAGATGTTGTCAAAAGTACGATCGAATCGCTTGGTGGTTCGGTATCGATTGATTCAGAGGAAGGAGTCGGCTCCGTCTTTTCGATCCAACTACCGCTTACTCTATCTATTATTTCTGTCATGTTAGTTGAAATTCAAAATGAAAAATACGCGATTCCATTATCATCTATTATCGAAACGGCTATTGTGAAGAAAGAAGATATTTTACATGCTCATAACCAAAAAGTCATTGATTTCCGTGGTAAAGTTGTTCCACTCTTATTCTTAAAAGATATTTTTGAAGTGCCAGTCATCAAGGAAGAAGACGATTTCTTATCGGTTGTCATGGTGCGGAAAGGTGAAAAAATAGCAGGACTTGTCGTTGATTCGTTTATTGGTCAACAAGAAGTGGTGTTAAAATCGCTTGGCAACTACTTAACGTCCGTGTTTGCGATTTCTGGAGCCACGATTTTAGGTGACGGACAAGTGGCACTCATTATTGACTGCAATGCTCTAATTAAGTAGGAACAAGCGAGTTAAGTAGGGACAAGCGAGAGGGGGAATATAATGTGGCTGAGCTGAAAGTGATTGTGTTTCAATTAAAAGACGAAGAATATGCCATTCCAGTTCAACAAGTGCGCTCAATTGAAAAAATTCAACATATTACGCGTGTTCCTCGTGTTCCGAAATATGTAAAAGGTGTCATCAATTTACGCGGTGTTGTGACACCGATTATAGACTTGCGCATGCGTTTCGGTTTAGAGGAAGCTGAGTTTTCTGATCATACACGCGTCATTATCGTTGCACTCGATGATATGGAAGTTGGTTTAATTGTTGATGCGGCAAACGATGTCATTGATATTTCAACAGAAGCGATTGAACCTCCACCAGAGATAGTGGATACAACAACAGCCGAATATATTAATGGTGTTATAAAAATTGGAAATCGCCTATTCATTTTATTAAACTTAGAAAAAGTATTAAAAACAGAGAAAGGATAAATTGTCCATGTCATATTTCGAACGGATGGATGCCGTCCATATGGACATACTAAAGGAGATTGGGAATATTGGTGCAGGGCACGCAGCAACAGCGTTATCAAAGCTGTTAAACAAAAAAATTGAAATGACGATTCCAGATGTGCGCATCATTTCATTTGATGAAATGATGGATATTGTTGGAGGAGCTGAAAATGTCGTCGCCGCTGTTTTCTTGCGCATTGAAGGAGATGCACCGGGCAATATGTTTTTCGTATTATCTATTGAACAAGCGGAACGATTTATTCAACAAATGATTGGCGATGAGCAGTTTAAACTAGAACAACATTGTTCGGAATTGTCGCTATCTGCGTTGCAAGAGCTAGGCAACATTTTAGCCGGTTCGTATTTATCGTCTTTATCAGATTTCACCCATTTGAATTTATATCCATCTGTTCCGGCGCTCAGCATTGATATGATCGGTGCGATTTTAAGCTATGGTTTAATTGAAATGTCGCGCGTCGGTGATCATGTCATTGTCGTTGATACAGCCATTCATGAAGAACATCAGCCTGATGATCGTGTAAATGGCCACTTTTTCCTACTTCCTGACCCTGAATCATTTCACATTATTTTTCGGGCTTTAGGTGTGGACAATGGTGAGTGAAATTGTTCAAGTCGTCAAAGTAGGAATTGCTGACATGAATGTAGTAAAGGCACCACATGTCATTCGTACGTGTGGACTTGGCTCTTGCGTCGGTGTCGTTGTGTACGATTTAGCAAAAGAAGTGGCAGGGATGGCGCATGTAATGCTACCTGATTCATCGTTAGCAAAATCCGAAAACATGAATATAGCGAAATATGCCGACACTGCGATTGAAGAGTTAATACGACAGGTCATTAGTTTAGGGGGAAGGAATGGTCATTTGAAAGCAAAAATGGCTGGCGGTGCGCAAATGTTTCAATTTCGTACAGGTACGACAGATATGATGCGCATCGGACCGCGCAACGTCGAAGCTGTTCGTGAGCAGCTTCAACGTTTTCGCATCCCAATCGTTGCTGAAGACGTCGGAGGGAATAGTGGACGGACGATAGAATTTCATCCGAAAACAGGCATATTGCTCATTCGCACAGTAAATCAAGGGGTACGGGAAATGTAATGGTTAGCACATGGAAATTTAATGTAATTTTTGCCTTATTTGGCTGTATCGTCGCTTTTTTTTCTTCATTATTGCAAAATAGTGTATCGACATCGATCATACGTGCGCTGATCGCATTTGTTATTTTCTTTGTTTTTGCATTTATCATTCGTTGGATGATGGCTTTTATCCAAAAAGATGTATCAACACAAAACATGAAAGATGTATCAACACAAAACATGTCGTTTACATCATCGGATGAAATCGAAGTGGAACAGATGGTTGAAAATTTAAACGAAGAAGAGCAACACAAAGTCGCAGAGTATATTCGACAACTATTGAATCAGGAAGAAAAGTAACTGAACGTTAACATTTAGGGGGGATGATATGATTGAGCAATGCTGGCAAAAGTGGATTGATGCTCGCGATCGCGAGGCTTGCGATCAACTGATTGAAAAATATATGCCACTTGTCGATTATCATGTGCAACGTATTGCTTCATCCCTTCCGAAAAGCGTGAAAAGAGAAGATTTAAAAAGTTTAGCGCTACTTGGCTTATATGATGCGCTAGAAAAGTTCGATCCTTCACGTGATTTAAAATTTGATACGTATGCTTCCTTTCGCATTCGTGGCGCGATTTTAGACGGATTGCGCAAAGAAGATTGGCTCCCACGCAGCGTGCGAGAGAAAGCAAAAAAAATTGAAACGACAATCGAGCAGTTGCAACAAACATATATGCGTGACGTTAGCGCCAAAGAAGTGGCGGAAGCATTAAACATTTCAGAAGATGAAGTGTATGCGGTCATGAGCGAACAGTTTTTCGCCCATGTTTTATCACTCGATGAGCGGCCGTTTGACGATGAAGATGACCAACCAACGTTTACGATTCGTGATGACCGATCTCCGTCACCAGAAGAACATATGTTGCGTGAAGAACAAATTGCGCAACTAGCGAATATCATTCAACAGCTAAATGAAAAAGAACAGCTAGTCATTAGTTTGTTTTATAAAGAGGAATTGACGTTTACAGAAATCGGGCATATTATGGGACTGTCTACGTCACGAATTTCCCAAATTCATGCAAAAGCTTTGTTTAAAATGCGCAAACTGATTGAGCAAGCGATATGACAGTTCTTCATCACTTTTGAAGGAAGTGAGAACATGAGTTTAAAATTAGTCGAGTTACAAGTGGCGTTGCCGAAAACGCATGAACTCGGAAAATGGCAAGAACATTTGCAACAGTACGGACAGCTTGCTCAGCAACAGCTTGCAACAGAAATGAAAAAACAAGATGAGCGCATTCGGCAACAAGTGACGAAAGCGGAACAAAGCGAACGCACGAAATGGAAAAAAGATTCTGAGAAAAAAGAAAAAAGTAAACATCCTTACAAAGGAACACACATTGATTTTATCGGATAAGAGGGATCATATGACGACGTTTTTATGGTTGATCAGCTTCGTTTTGCATGGTGTTTCGCTGTTTCTCATTATTCTTTTATCGTTAAAATGGGCAAAAATTAAAGAGACGGAAAGAGAGCAAGCGGAGCTGATTCGCGAAATGGAAACGATGATGACGACATATTTAATGCAGTTTAAAGAGGAAAACGAACGATTTGTTAAACAAATGACATCATCGACCGTTCGTCAAAAGAAAAAAGAATCCCCCCCTTTGCTTCGAGACGAACAAGTGCGACTTCCAGTTGAAGACGTTGTTGACCGAATAGAGCTATCGTCAACGACGCCGCAGGAAGAGCTCGCCCTTGAGCCGCTCATTTCAGAAGCGTTAAAGCTTCAACAACAAGGAAAAACAATAGATGAAATCGCGAAGGTGCTAAAGCGGGGGAAGACAGAAATAGAGCTTTTGCTTAAATTTCACCAAAAGTAGTTGAATGTGCTTTTTAATTATGATATAGTTCTATTTGGTGTGAATACACACGCTCATCGATTTAAGCAACGGTGCTGCTTTGCAGTCTTGCTTAAAAATGACGTGAGCGGAGGAAAAAAACCATCTAGGAGGATGAAAGATGTCTGTTATTTCAATGAAACAGTTGCTTGAAGCAGGGGTTCACTTCGGGCATCAAACACGTCGTTGGAACCCAAAAATGAAAAAATACATTTTCACTGAGCGCAATGGAATTTACATCATTGACTTGCAAAAAACAGTGAAAAAAGTAGAAGAAGCGTACAACTTCGTCAAAGAACTTGCGGCAAACGGCGGTAAAATTTTATTCGTTGGTACGAAAAAACAAGCGCAAGATTCTGTGAAAGAAGAAGCAGAACGTTCTGGCATGTTCTATGTTAACCAACGTTGGTTAGGTGGAACGTTAACAAACTTCGCAACGATCCAAAAACGTATTAAACGTTTAAAAGAGATCGAAAGAATGGCTGAAGACGGCACATTCGATGTATTGCCTAAAAAAGAAGTGGTAAAACTAAAGAAAGAATTAGAGCGTCTTGAAAAGTTTTTAGGCGGTATTAAAGAAATGAAAGAATTGCCAGATGCGTTATTTGTTATCGACCCACGCAAAGAGCGCATTGCCGTTGCAGAAGCTCGTAAATTAAACATTCCGATCATCGGAATCGTGGATACAAACTGCGATCCAGACGAAATCGACTACGTCATTCCTGCGAACGACGATGCGATTCGCGCTGTGAAACTTCTTACAGCTAAAATTGCGGATGCGATTTTAGAAGCAAAACAAGGCGAAGAAGCCGTTGTCACAGCTGAGTAAACATGTGAAAGGTGATAAGAGGGGGAAGCCTTTTATCACCTTTTTTTAAGAAAAATCGGGCATACTAAGCATACAAACCGTTTTGGTTTGTGTACATACGATTTTGCACATAAAAAAGGAGGATGTTTCATATGGCAATTACTGCTCAAATGGTAAAAGAATTGCGCGAAAAAACAGGCGCAGGAATGATGGACTGCAAAAAGGCATTAACAGAAACAAACGGTGATATGGAAAAAGCGATCGACTGGCTTCGTGAAAAAGGAATGGCGAAAGCAGCGAAAAAAGCGGATCGTATCGCAGCGGAAGGAACAACGTTAATCGAAGTAGATGGAAATACAGCAGTGATTTTAGAAGTAAACTCTGAAACAGACTTCGTTGCGAAAAACGAAGGATTTAAAACATTAGTAAAAGAATTAGCTGACCATTTATTAAAGCATAAACCTGCAACAGTCGAAGAAGCATTACAACAAAAAATGGATAACGGTGCGACAGTAGAAGAACATATCAATGCAGCGATCGCTAAAATTGGTGAAAAAATTACGTTACGTCGCTTTGCGGTTGTTGAAAAAGGAGACAACGCTGTATTCGGTGCATATTTACACATGGGCGGCCGCATCGGCGTATTAACTGTATTAGAAGGTACAACAAATAGTGACATTGCAAAAGATGTAGCGATGCACATTGCTGCAATTAATCCAAAATACGTGTCTCGCGATGAAGTATCTGCAGATGAAATCGCTCGTGAGCGCGAAGTATTAAAACAACAAGCATTAAATGAAGGAAAGCCTGAAAATATCGTTGAGAAAATGGTTGAAGGCCGTTTAGGTAAATTCTTTGAAGACATTTGCTTACTTGAGCAAAGTTTCGTGAAAAACCCAGATGTGAAAGTACGTCAATTTGTAGAGTCTAATGGCGCGACTGTGAAAAGCTTCATCCGTTACGAAGTAGGCGAAGGTATTGAAAAACGTCAAGATAACTTCGCTGAAGAAGTTATGAGCCAAGTTCGTAAGTAATGAAGACAAATAGGGAACACATATGTGTTCCCTATTTTTAAAGAACGGTATGGAGGTTTGCAATGGAAAGCCCAAAATATAAACGTGTCGTTTTAAAATTAAGCGGTGAAGCGTTAGCTGGAGATCAAGGATTTGGAATTAATCCGTCTGTCATTAAATCGATCGCTCAACAAGTAAAAGAAGTAGCGGAACTAGGAGTTGAAGTAGCGGTTGTTGTTGGAGGCGGAAACATTTGGCGTGGAAAAATTGGTAGCGAAATGGGGATGGATCGCGCCACAGCTGATTACATGGGGATGTTAGCAACGGTGATGAACTCACTCGCACTGCAAGATAGCTTAGAGCAGCTCGGTGTACAAACGCGTGTGCAAACGTCGATTGAAATGCGCCAAGTAGCTGAGCCGTACATTCGCAGAAGAGCCATTCGTCACTTAGAGAAAAAACGTGTCGTCATTTTTGCGGCAGGAACAGGAAACCCATACTTTTCAACAGATACGACAGCCGCGCTTCGTGCAGCAGAAATTGAAGCGGACGTCATTTTAATGGCGAAAAACAATGTAGACGGTGTATATAGCGCCGATCCAAAAGTGGACAAAAATGCAGTCAAATATGATGAACTATCTTATTTAGATGTCATTAAACAAGGATTAGGTGTGATGGATTCCACAGCTTCGTCGTTATGTATGGATAACGATATTCCGCTCATTGTTTTCTCCATTATGGAAGAAGGAAATATTAAACGTGCTGTATTAGGCGAAAATATCGGAACAATTGTAAGGGGGAAATAACATGCAAGTATTAACAAACGCAAAAGAAAAGATGGATAAAGCCGTTCAAGCTTTTTCACGTGAACTTGCAACGATTCGTGCAGGTCGTGCGAACCCTGCATTATTAGAAAAAATTACAGTCGATTATTACGGCATGCCAACGCCAATTATTCAATTAGCGGGCATTCAAGTGCCAGAAGCGCGCCTTCTTGTCATTCAACCATATGACAAGTCTGTATTGAAAGAAATCGAAAAGGCGATTTTAGCATCAGATTTAGGTTTAACGCCTTCAAACGACGGTTCAGTGATTCGTATCGCCATTCCGCCGCTTACTGAAGAGCGTCGTCGTGAACTCGTTAAGCTTGTGAAAAAATATGCGGAAGAAGCAAAAGTTGCTGTGCGCAACATTCGTCGCGATGCAAACGACGAGTTGAAAAAGCTAGAGAAAAACGGCGAAATTACTGAAGATGAATTGCGCGGTTACACAGAAGATATTCAAAAGCTAACAGACGATCATATCGCAAAAATCGATGCGATCACGAAAGAAAAAGAGAAAGAAGTAATGGAAGTATAAGTCCCTCTATGTTTATAGAGGGTTTTTTGTTATAATTACAAAATAGGGCGCACAGCCTAATTTACGATCGATCGAAGCTGGAGGACATGCGCTTATGTTTGAAAAGATGAAAAGATGGAAAAACAAAGAAGAAGCATATTCAAAAGAAACCGTTTCACAAGGACCGATTCCTGCGCATGTGGCGATCATTATGGACGGAAACGGACGATGGGCGAAAAAGCGGGCATTGCCACGGATGGCTGGGCATTATGAAGGCATGCAAACGGTTCGGAAAATTACGCGCTTTGCCAACGAACTCGGTGTGAAAGTGTTAACATTATATGCGTTTTCAACAGAAAATTGGAAACGGCCGAAAACAGAAGTCGATTATTTAATGCAGTTACCGCAACAGTTTTTAACGACGTTTTTGCCTGAGTTAATTGCAGAAAATGTGCAAGTGCGCGTCATGGGACATAAAGATCAACTACCTTTACATACGTTACGTGCAGTCGATCAGGCGATCGAAGAGACGAAACAAAATACCGGTTTAATTTTAAACTTCGCCTTAAACTACGGAAGCCGTGCCGAAATTGTACATGCCGTTCAAAAACTTGTTGATGATGTACAAAACGGAACGATTGAAGCAAACGATGTCGATGAACAGCTGTTTCATTCCTATTTAATGACAAATGATTTACCTGATCCTGATTTGCTTATTCGCACAAGCGGAGAAATTCGTTTAAGTAACTTTATGCTTTGGCAATTAGCGTATACAGAATTTTGGTTTACGGATGTATTATGGCCAGACTTCACAGAACAACATTTTTTACAGGCGGTACATGAATTTCAACAACGTAGCCGCCGATTTGGAGGCGTATAATTTCATATGAAACAAAGAATTGTGACGGCAATTATTGCAGCTTCAGTCTTTTTACCGATCGTCATATACGGCCGATGGCCATTTTTAGTCTTAACGTATATACTCGCTACGGTTGGTTTATTTGAACTTATTCGCATGAAAAAAATGTCGCTTTTTTCGTTTCCGAGCATCGTTAGTTTTCTTGTATTATGGCTCTTTTTATATCCATATGAACATATGATAAACATATGGATGCTCATCATCGGGCTCTTTTTGTTGCTCATTTATACGGTCATATCGAAAAATGCGTTTACGTTTGATGATGTAGGATTTATGATTGCTTCTTTACTTTACGTAGGCGTTGGATTTTATTCGTTTTTTCAAGTGCGTGAAGCAGGATTGTCATACATTTTTTATGCGCTCTTTTTAATTTGGGCAACGGATAGCGGAGCGTACTTTATTGGTCGAGCGTTCGGAAAACGAAAATTATGGGAGCATATTAGCCCGAATAAAACAGTTGAAGGGGCTGTTGGAGGCATTTTATGTGCGCTTCTTGTCGTCAGTGTTTATGAGTGGCTATCACCATTTGCTCCATCTTTTCCGATGCTACTCATTGCAACAGTTATTTTATCCGTTTTCGGCCAGCTCGGTGACTTAGTGGAATCCGCGTTCAAACGTCATTATGGAGTAAAAGATTCAGGCGCTATTTTGCCGGGGCATGGCGGCATTTTAGATCGCTTTGACAGTCTGCTGTTTATTTTACCGATTTTACATTTGTTTTACCTTATTGCTTAAAAAGGAGTGGACAGTTTGCGAGCAATTAGTTTATTAGGAGCAACGGGCTCGATCGGGAAGCAAACATTAGACGTCATTCGTGCTCATCGCGATGCGTTCCGTCTCGTTGCTTTTTCAGCTGGGCGAAATATCGAACAGGCACGGATCATTATTGAACAATTTTCACCGAAAGTTGTATGTGTTGCGCAAAAAGAAGATGCTGACACGTTACAAAGCGAATATATTGGACGAGTGCGTATCGTTTCAGGTGAAGATGGGCTTATTGAAGTAGCGACAATGCAAGAAGCCGACATTGTCGTCAATGCGGTAGTAGGAAGCGTTGGATTAGTGCCGACGTTGAAAGCGATTGAGGCGAAAAAAACCATTGCGTTGGCGAATAAAGAAACGTTAGTTACCGCAGGCCATCTTGTTATGAAGCATGCGGCCGATTACGGTGTGCCGATTTTGCCTGTGGATAGTGAACATTCCGCTATTTTTCAATGTTTACAAGGAGAGCAACAAAAAAATATCGAATGTATTATTTTGACGGCATCCGGCGGTAGTTTTCGTGATCGTACGCGCGAGCAGCTAGAACATGTCACGGTGGAAGAAGCGCTAAAACATCCGAATTGGTCGATGGGAGCAAAAATTACGATCGACTCCGCAACGATGATGAATAAAGGGCTTGAAGTGATCGAAGCACATTGGTTGTTCCATCTACCGTACGAACAAATTGACGTACTTTTACATAAAGAAAGCATCATTCATTCTATGGTGCAATTTCATGACGGAAGCATCATTGCCCAGCTCGGAACGCCAGATATGCGCGTACCGATTCAATATGCGCTAACGTATCCTGATCGTTTTCCGCTACATATCGAACGACTGAACTTGGCTCAAGTAGCTACGTTGCATTTTCAAAAAGTGGACATGAACCGGTTCCGTTGTTTACAATTTGCTTATGAGGCAGGAAACATAGGTGGAACGATGCCGACCGTATTAAATGCAGCAAATGAAGAAGCGGTGGCAGCCTTTTTAACTGGGCAAATATCGTTTTTAGCGATTGAACAATGCATTGAACAAGCGATGGAGCGGCACGTGCCGATTGCCCATCCAGATCTCGAGACGATTCGTGCGGTCGATCGTGAAACGAGACAATATGTAAAATCACTACACATGTAAAAGGTGGTTGAAACGTTGGAAACGGTTATTGCTTTTATTGTCATTTTTGGTGCGCTTGTGTTTTTTCATGAATTAGGGCACTTCATTTTCGCGAAACGAGCAGGCATTTTATGTCGCGAATTTGCAATTGGATTTGGTCCGAAAGTATTTTCAATGAAAAAAGGAGAAACGACATATACGATTCGTTTGCTCCCGCTTGGCGGGTTTGTGCGCATGGCCGGCGAAGATCCAGAAATGATTGACGTGAAGCGCGGTCAAGTTGTCGGCTTATTGTTTCATACAGACGGAAAAGTGAAAAAAGTGATCGTCAATCATAAAGACGAATATCCCGATGCGAAAATCATTGAAGTGGAACGCGCTGATTTTGAACATGAGTTATATATTGAAGGATATGAAGGCGATGATGAGCGCTTACAACGCTTTGAATTAAGCGATCCAGCTTACATCGTCATCGATCGAGAAGAAGTGCAAATTGCGCCGTACGATCGTCAATTTGGTTCGAAAACGCTCGGACAACGCGCGATGGCTATTTTTGCTGGTCCGCTAATGAACTTTATTTTAGCGCTTGTCATTTTCATTGTTATTGGACTGCTGCAAGGTTATCCAGTAGATAAACCAGTCATTGGTGAATTGACTGAAGATGGCGCCGCACGTCAAGCTGGACTACAACAAGGGGATATCGTTATTTCCATTGATGGACAGACGATGTCTTCTTGGACGGATGTTGTGACGGTGATTCGAAAAAGCCCAGAAAAACCGCTCCAATTTCAAGTGAATCGCAACGGTCAAATGATCGATCTTACCGTCACACCAGAAAAGAAAACGATCGAAGGAGAGACGATCGGTTTGATCGGTGTATATGGACCGATGGAAAAATCGTTTGTCGGAGCGATCAAACAAGGAGCGTTAGAAACGTACTATTGGACAAAAGAAATTATCGTTGGATTAGGACATTTATTAACAGGAAAATTTTCATTTGATATGTTATCTGGACCTGTTGGCATTGCCGTTTCGACTCATAAAGTTGCCCAATCCGGCGTGTATTACTTAATGAAATGGGGAGCGATTTTAAGCATTAACTTAGGGATTATTAACTTGCTTCCACTTCCAGCGCTTGATGGGGGACGGTTAACGTTTTTTGCGATTGAAGCGTTGCGCGGAAAACCGATTGATCGCCAAAAAGAAGGCATCGTACACTTTATCGGATTTGCTCTTCTTATGTTGCTTATGCTTGTTGTTACATGGAATGACATTCAAAAATTTTTCTTATAATTCATGAAGTAAGAGGTGCTAAAAAAGATGAAACAAAGTATGTCGTTTATTCCTACATTACGTGAAGTGCCGGCAGATGCGGAAATTAAAAGCCATCAACTGCTGCTTCGTGCCGGCTTTATTCGTCAAAATGCAAGCGGAGTATATAGCTTTTTGCCGCTTGGTAAGCGCGTGCTACAAAAAATTGAAGCGATCATTCGTGAAGAAATGGAGCGTGCGGGTGCTATTGAACTGTTGATGCCAGCGCTTCAACAGGCAGAATTATGGCAAGAATCAGGTCGTTGGTATTCATACGGACCAGAATTAATGCGTTTAAAAGATCGCCACGATCGCGACTTTGCGCTCGGTGCGACACATGAAGAAGTCATTACGGCGCTCGTTCGTGATGAAGTGAAATCATATAAACGGTTACCGCTTACGCTTTATCAAATTCAAACGAAGTTTCGCGACGAAAAACGTCCGCGCTTCGGTTTGCTTCGTGGTCGCGAATTTATTATGAAAGACGCGTATTCATTCCACGCTTCACAAGAAAGTTTAGACGAAGTGTACAATAAAATGTACGAAGCATATGCAAACGTGTTCCGACGCTGCGGATTAAATTTCCGTGCTGTCATTGCGGATTCTGGTGCAATGGGTGGAAAAGATACGCATGAATTTATGGTTTTATCCGATGTGGGTGAAGACACGATTGCATATTCAGATTCCTCTGATTATGCAGCGAACATTGAAATGGCGCCGGTGATTACGACTTATGAGCGCAGTGATGAACCGCATGCACCGCTTGAGAAAGTGCATACACCAGAACAACGTTCCATTGAAGAAGTAAGCCAATTTCTTCAAGTACCAAAAGAAAAATGCATCAAGTCGTTATTATTTAAAGTAGACGATCGTTATGTGCTCGTTCTTGTGCGCGGTGATCATGAAGTGAATGATGTAAAAGTAAAAAATATACTAGAAGCAACGGTTGTGGAATTAGCAACGCCAGAAGAAACGAAGCAAGTGATGAACTGTGAAATTGGTTCACTTGGTCCGATTGGTGTTCGTGATGGTATAATCGTTTTAGCTGACCATGCGGTAAAAGCGATTGTCAATGGCGTGTGCGGAGCGAATGAAGCGCACTATCATTACAAGGGGGTCAATCCAGATCGTGACTTTGCTGCGCAATATGCGGATGTGCGTTTCATTCAAGAAGGAGATCCGTCACCAGATGGAAAAGGAACGATTCGTTTTGCGCGCGGAATTGAAGTTGGACACGTATTTAAACTTGGGACTCGTTATAGCGAAGCGATGAATGCGACGTATTTAGATGAAAACGGACGTACGCAGCCGATGATTATGGGTTGTTATGGTATCGGTGTATCGCGTACGCTTGCGGCAATTGCTGAGCAATATAACGATGAGCATGGACTCATATGGCCAACTGCGGTGGCTCCTTTCCACATTCACTTAATTTCTGTAAATCCAAAAGTGGACGAGCAACGAGAGCTTGCTGATGAATGGTATGTACGTTTACAACAAGAAGGATTTGAAGTGCTGTATGACGATCGTGCCGAGCGTCCAGGAGTCAAATTTGCTGACAGCGATTTAATTGGGTTACCTGTGCGTGTGACGGTCGGAAAACGTGCAAATGAAGGAATCGTTGAAGTAAAAGTACGAAAAACAGGTGAAACAGAAGAAGTACACGTGTCGCAATTAGTTGAAACGTTGCGCCGCTACTTATAGGCAGAGAGGGGGTTTCCCCCTCTTTCTGTCGTCTATCGCTCCCAAACGATGTATAAAAAAGAAAGGGAGGTGTACCGTTACATTTTTGTAACGAACAACGATGAGGGAAGAACAAAAAGAACGATTTTCGATTTTATTACAACAACTACAACTTTCTTCGCATATGGCAGATGACTTATTGCACGGACGGATTGAAAAAGTAGTTGTTGATAAACGAATGAAATGTTGGCACTTTTATTTTCGCTTTCCTACGATCTTACGGGCGCACGTATATGCCGAGTTTCGCAAACGACTCATCGAACAATTTCGCCATATTGCCGATGTGCAATGCACGATAGAAGTAGAGGATCAAACGTTTACTGCTGAAGATGTTGTGTCGTACTGGCCGATATTTGTCGATACGATTCAACAAACATCGCCGCTTTTTTCACTACTTACACAACAGCAACCGGAAGTAAAAGGAACGAAAGTCACTGTACAAGCGCGCAATGAGGCAGAAGCGATGGCGTTAAAAAAGCGATTTGCGGAAATGTTCGCTGCGACGTATGTTTCTTTCGGATTTCCACACTTGCAGTTAGAAGCGAGTGTAAAACACGATGAGCAGCAGTTTGAACAATTTTTAGCGCGAAAACAAAAAGAAGATGAAGAACGAGCGCTAGCAGCGTTTATAGAGGCGATGCCGAAACAAGAAGAGCCTACTGTAAGTGAAGCAAGCGGCCCGCTTGTGATCGGCTATCAAATTAAAGATGAGGAGCATATTCGTCCGCTCGATCAAATTGTAGAGGAAGAGCGTCGCGTCGTGGTGCAAGGATACATTTTTGATGCTGAAGCAAAAGAACTAAAAAGTGGACGTACGTTATTGACGTTAAAAATGACGGACTACACAAATTCCATTCTTGTCAAAATGTTCTCGCGCGACAAAGAAGATGCCGAGCTTATGCAGCGTGTAAAAAAAGGAATGTGGGTAAAAGTGCGCGGCAGCGTCCAAAATGACACATTCGTGCGCGATCTTGTGCTTATTGCGAACGATTTAAATGAAGTGAAACCGAACGAACGTCAAGATACAGCGGAAGAAAAACGGGTAGAATTGCACGTTCATACACAAATGAGCCAAATGGATGCGGTTGCATCGATCACAAAGCTTGTCGAACAAGCGAAAAAATGGGGACATGAAGCGATTGCTGTCACGGATCATGCAGTCGTTCAATCGTTTCCGGAAGCATATAGTGCGGGAAAAAAATATGGTGTAAAAATTTTATATGGATTAGAGGCAAATATTGTCGATGATGGGGTACCGATCGCTTATAATGAAGCTCATCGCCGGCTAATGGACGATACGTTTGTCGTATTTGACGTAGAAACGACAGGGCTTTCTGCTGTATATGATACGATTATTGAATTAGCAGCGGTAAAAGTAAAAAACGGGGAAATTATCGACCGTTTTGAGTCGTTTGCAAATCCGCATCATCCGCTTTCCGCAACGACAATCGAATTAACGAAAATTACAGATGACATGTTAAAAGATGCGCCAGATGTCGAAGAAGTGTTAGAAAAGTTTTATCATTGGATCGATGATTGTGTGCTCGTTGCTCATAATGCGACATTTGATATCGGTTTTTTAAATGCAGGATTTAAAAAAATTCATCGTGGTAAAGTCAAAAATCCGGTCATTGACACACTTGAACTGGCTCGTTACTTATATCCGGAGTTAAAAAACCATCGTTTAAATACGCTTTGTAAAAAATTTAATATTGAATTAACCCAGCATCATCGCGCCATTTATGACGCAGAAGCGACAGGATATTTACTTATTCATTTGGTGAAAGAACTTGATGAAAAAGGAATTCAATATCTCGACCAATTAAACGAAGCATCGAAAGAACAAGGGGCGTTCCAACGTTCCAGACCGTTTCATGCAACGTTGCTTGTACAAAATGAAGTCGGTTTAAAAAATTTATTTAAACTCGTATCGTTTTCACATGTGAACTATTTTTATCGCGTGCCACGCATCCCACGTTCCGTATTGCAACAACATCGCGAAGGCATTTTAGTTGGATCAGGTTGCGATAAAGGCGAGTTATTTGAAGCGATGATGCAAAAAGGAATTGAAGAAGCGGAGGCGATTGCAC
>OFGS01000040.1_pt1 | contig 39230 bp, 44 predicted proteins | sample 1521851 | NCBI WGS metagenome assembly OFGS01 (sample SAMEA3142070, study PRJEB24117) | hot springs metagenome
AGACACACCTCCTTAAGTCCGTGATGTGGTATTAGGGATGTTCCCTCCCACTCCATATATGAAAACAATCATCGCATTCGTCTCAATGATTGAGACATACTGACCTTAAAATATTATCACTTTTCTTTCCTATTTGCAAGTTGTTTACTATTATATTTTTTCGATTTGCGAAAAGTCAAGTTCTACCGGCGTTTCACGTCCGAACATGTCAACGAGCACGGTTACTTTTTGCTTATCGATCTCAATTTCTTGAATCGTTCCAACAAAATTCGCAAACGGACCTTCTTTAATGCGAACCGCTTCATTTAATTCAAAATCAAAATCCAACTCAATTAAATCGACACCCATTCGTTTTAAAATTGCCGAAACTTCTTCTTCGAGAAGCGGGGTCGGTTTTGATCCAGCGCCAGCTGAACCAACGAATCCTGTTACCCCTGGCGTATTGCGGACAACGTACCAAGAATCGTCCGTCATAATCATTTCTACAAGCACATAGCCCGGGAATACTTTCTTTTTAACAACTTTCTTTTTGCCACCCTTTGTATCTGTTTCTTCTTCTTCAGGCACGACGACACGAAAGATTTTATCTTGCATGCCCATTGACTCAACGCGCTTTTCTAAGTTCGTTTTTACTTTATTCTCATAACCTGAATACGTATGAATAACATACCAATTCTTTTCCATTATCTGGGACGATACCGTCCTTCCCTCCCTAAACAAATCTTTTTTAGGCAAAATAAAAACCCGTTACCGGGCTTTATTTCTGTTTGTTATCTTTCATTATACCATGGATATACTAGTGCTATTCAAGTATAAAACGAACTAACTCTGAAATTCCTAAATCAACAACTGCAAAAAATACAGTGAAAAATGCAACTGTCGCTAAAACAGTAATCGTATAATTCACTAGTTCTTTTCGTTTCGGCCAGCTGACTTTTTTCATTTCGCGAACAACTTCGCGGAAAAATTTCGTTACTCGTTGCATATAAAACCCTCCAACGTCTCGGGATCATCAACTACTTCGTTTCACGGTGAATCGTATGCGTATTGCATGTTTTGCAAAACTTCTTTATTTCGAGTCGTTCATGGTGTTGTGCCATATTTTTCATCGTTGAATAATTTCTGTTTAAACATTGGCTGCACGCTAAAATTACTTTTTTGCGCATACGTTTTCCTCCGATATACTACGTCTTAAAAACTGTATCACACAATATTTTTTTATGTCAATATTATAAACGAATCCCTTGAATTTCTACATACTTTTCGAGTTTACGTTTTACGCGTTGCAATGCGTTGTCAATCGATTTCACATGGCGATTGAGTTCTTCAGAAATTTCTTGATATGATCGACCTTCCAAATAAAGAAGGAGCACTTTCCGTTCTAAATCGCTAAGCAGTTCAGTCATTTTTTCTTCAATATGATCGAACTCTTCGCGATTAATGATTAACTCTTCAGGATTTGTTATTTTCGTTCCCGAAAGAACGTCCATTAATGTACGGGCAGAATCATCTTCGTAAATCGGCTTGTCCAATGAAACATAGCAATTAAGCGGAATATGTTTTTGTCGCGTAGCCATTTTTATCGCTGTAATCATTTGCCTCGTAATGCACAGCTCGGCAAACGCCTTAAACGACGACTGCTTATCTTCTTTAAAATCTCGGATCGCTTTATATAATCCGATCATTCCTTCTTGTACAATATCTTCGCGATCTGCACCGACTAAAAAATATGAACGTGCTTTCGCTCGGACAAAATTTTTATACTTATGAATTAAATAATCAAGCGCCTCACTATCACCTTGATGCACAAGTTCTACAATCGTTTCATCTTCTAGTTGTTCATAACGGCTTTGTTGTTTTTCATTTGCATTTGCATTTGCGCTCACGCCGATCCCCCCGCCCTGCACATGGATAAAAGTATTATACAGTACATTTTTTTACAGGGTCAATCGTTCATTTTTCCCCTCTTCGCCATTTTTCGAAAATTTTTGCGACTTCATCCGTCAGAGGAATTTTTGACATCGGCTTTTTTTGTTGAATATGCTTGACGTTGCTTGAAATATTTCGCTGCACCGCATCCACCTCAATGAGTAGCTCTCGTGCTGATTTGCGCAACGCCCCTTGACCAAAAATCGCCCATTGTTCTGTATAATCTGATGTAGCCACGTATACTTTCGTCCGAACTTTTTGGAGCGACTTCGCCAATTTCTCAATATGTTCATCTGCTGTTTCATTTTCTTTTGTAAAAATGACTTCTACTTGATGATCGACATATTTTTTTGTTGTTCCTTGTACGAGGTGTGCGTCAAAAACAATAATCACTTTACAGCCGGTAAATGCTTGATACTCCGCCATTCTCTCGACAAGTCGATCGCGCGCCAAAGCTAAATCTGCATCGCGTAGTTCTCGCAATTCCGGCCAAGCACCGATGATGTTGTAGCCATCAACGATTAAAATATCCATCTTACTCACCTAATGGATGACGTTTTCGATACACCTCATACATTAACAAGCTAGCCGCAACGGAAGCATTTAGCGATGTAACATGTCCAACCATCGGCAAGCGAACGAGCACATCGCACTTCTCGCGTAATAAACGGCTCATTCCTTTTCCTTCACTACCAATGACTAACGCTAACGGAATGACCCCATCTAGTTGGCGATAATCTTCATTTCCTTTTGCATCCGTTCCGAAAATCCAAACTCCTCGATCTTTCAACTCATCTACCGTTCGCGCTAAATTCGTGACACGCGCAACAGGAACATGTTCAATCGCACCCGTTGACGCTTTTGCGACGGTTGCGGTCAAACCGACCGAACGACGCTTCGGAATAATAATGCCATGAGCACCTACTGCATCAGCCGTTCGCATAATGGATCCTAAATTGTGCGGATCTTCGAGTTCGTCTAGAATGATAAAAAATGGTGCCTCTCCACGTTCTTCCGCTTTTTTAAACAAATCATCTATGTCGTAGTATCGATATGCGGCAACTTGCGCAATGACCCCTTGATGATTTCCTTCGCTTAACTGGTCCATCTTTTTTTTAGGAACGTATTGTACCGTAATCCCCATCTCTTTAGCAAGCTGGATAATCGGCTGCATTTGACCGCGTTGCGAACCTTCAGCAATCCATATTTTATTCATCTCGCGTCCGGATTTTAATGCTTCCAATACCGGGTTTTTACCGATAATGAGATCCATGCGTTACATCCCCCTTTCCTCATCATTGTGTTGTACATCAAACACCCATTGCATTAATTGATGGAGCCTCTCTTCATTCCCATTTAAAAAATGGTAGCCGATTAATGCTTCAAACCCTGTACTTTGACGATACGTTTGCACGTCTGTACTTTTCGGAGTGCTCCCAGATTTTGCGTTACGTCCACGTCGGACAATGGAAATTTCTTGATCAGATAGTTGATGATGATTTAATAACGATTGCAACACTTTAGCTTGTGCTTTAGCACAAACATATGTTTTTGCTAAGTTGTGTAAATCGTTTGGCTTTACTTTTCCTAAAGCGAGGAGATGATGCCGTACGAATAACTCGTATACGGCATCACCAATGTAAGCTAACGTTAAACCGTTTAACTGTTGAAAATCTTTAATTTTAGGAAACAAATGCAGCATTGTTTTATCCTCTTCTCCATCTCGTTCCTTGTGGTGTATCTTCTAAAATGATGTTTTTCGCCTTTAGTTCATCACGAATGCGGTCAGCTAATGCAAAATCGCGATTTTTTCTTGCTTCAATTCGCTGTTGAATGAGCGCTTCAATTTCTTCATCAAGCAATTCATCTTGTTTTAAAGAAAGACCAAGTACATCAAAAAGTTGTTCAAATTGTTGTAAAAACTTTTGAATAACCGCTTGGGATGTATGCTTCTCCATCAAATATACGTTCGCTTGTTTAGCTAGTTCAAACAAAACGGCGATCCCGTTTGCTGTATTAAAATCATCATCCATTTCACGAATAAATTCATTTTTTAAATCTTCAATTTTCGTCAGCCATTGTTCATCGTTTGTCGTTAAATTTGTACTGCTTTCTAAACGATGTTTTAAATTCGTATATGCTGTCTTTAAACGTTCTAACCCACTTTTTGCACTGTCAAGCAGCGGCTGGCTATAGTTAATTGGATGACGGTAATGAACCGAAAGCATAAAGAAACGCAACACTTGCGGATCAACTTGCTTAATAATGTCATGCACTAAAATAAAGTTTCCAAGCGACTTTGACATTTTTTCGTTATCGATATTAATGTAGCCATTATGCAACCAATATTTCGCAAAAACTTTCCCTGTTAACGCTTCCGATTGAGCAATTTCATTCTCATGGTGCGGGAACGTTAAATCTTGCCCACCGGCATGAATGTCAATCGTATCTCCTAAATATTTACGCGCCATGGCTGAACATTCAATATGCCATCCTGGACGACCTTTCCCCCATGGACTATCCCAGTAAATTTCCCCTTCTTTTGCCGCTTTCCATAACGCAAAATCAAGAGGATCTTCTTTTTTCTCCCCCACTTCAATACGGGCGCCTGATTTTAATTCGTCAATCGATTGATGCGATAACTTCCCGTAATCAGAGAAGCGACGTGTGCGATAATATACGTCACCATCAACTTCGTACGCATATCCTTTTTCGATGAGTTGCTCAATAAATTCAATGATCGTATCAATGTTTTCTGTCACACGTGGATGAACATCTGCCTTTTTGCAACCAAGCGCTGTAATATCTTCAAAATATGCCTCAATAAACCGCTCTGCAATAGTCGGCACGTCTTCTCCAAGTTCTCTTGCTGCTCGAATAAGCTTATCGTCTACATCGGTAAAATTAGAGACGTATTGAACTTCATACCCACGAAATTGTAAGTAGCGTCGAATAGTATCAAATACAATAGCCGGACGAGCGTTACCAATATGAATATAGTTGTATACTGTCGGGCCACATACATACATTTTTACTTTATTTGGTTCAATCGGGATAAACGGCTCCTTTTTTCGCGTTAACGTATTATACACTTGAATGCTCATGGTTCACCGTTCCTTTCTTTAGTTCTTCTAATTGTGTTTTTAGTTGCTCGATTTCTGCTTCTAACTCTTTAAAACGATCTGCAATTGGATCCGGTAAATCACAATGATTTAAATCTTTATTGACACGCACTCCATTTTGTACAACAACACGTCCTGGAATACCAACAACTGTCGAGTTCGGTGGTACATCTTTCAACACAACCGAACCTGCCCCAATTTTGCTATTCTCTCCAATAGTAATGGACCCAAGCACTTTCGCACCGGTAGCAATCAAGCAATTATCTTTAATCGTCGGATGACGTTTTCCTTTTTCTTTACCGGTTCCACCGAGTGTGACACCTTGATACACCGTTACGTTATCACCGATCTCGCACGTTTCCCCAATGACAACTCCCATGCCGTGATCGATGAAAAAGCGGCGGCCAATTTTTGCACCCGGGTGAATTTCAATACCGGTAAAAAAGCGGCTAATTTGTGAAATAAGGCGAGCTAAAAAGTAAAATTTTCGCTTATACAGCGCATGGGCAATACGATGTGCCCAAATCGCATGTAGCCCAGAATACGTTAAAATGACTTCTAAATAACTTCTTGCTGCCGGATCTTGTTCGAAAATAACTTCAATGTCTTCTTTTAATGTTTTAAACATGTTGTTCCCCCCTTTGTTATCTTCTAAATAAAAAAACGTCTCTGTGTACGATGACACAGAGACGCTTCATTGCGCGGTTCCACTCTGTTTAGCCAAAAGGCTCACTCTTGCCCTTATAACGGAAGGGAATCCGCTCCATTCTACTGCAGAACGTCTCTGGTTCGAAAGGAGGCTCCGAGGTGCATTTCAAAAGAACCAAGCATAAACCACTTCCAGCCAAGGTGGTTCTCTCTGACATGCTGATTCTTTTTACTTCTCCTCATCAACGCTTTCACCGATATGACTTACACCTATTTTATTATATAAACGAGGAAATGTTAACGGATGAATTTTGCTAATCGGGACATTACCGTTTCTTTTCCGAGCAAACGAATAGCCTCTGGAAGTTCTGGACCGTGCGTTTGCCCTGTTACCGCTACACGAATCGGCATAAATAAGTTTTTCCCTTTTTGTCCCGTTTCTTTTTGCACTGTTTTAATTGCAGCTTTAATATGATCACTATCAAACGTTGCAAGCTGCTCCACTTGCTCATAAAATGCTTTTAACACAAGCGGTACTTGCTCGCCATCTAAAACAGCCTTTGCTTCTTCATCATACTCGATTTCTTGCTTAAAGAACAACTCTGATAACTGAACAATTTCGGCACCGTAGCTCATTTGCTCTTGGTATAGCGCAATTAAATCGCGAGCCCACTGTTTTTGTTCATCGGTCATTTGTTCTGGCAAGCGCCCCGCTCGAATTAAATGAGGAAGCGATAATTCAACTAGTCGATCTAAATCAAGCTTTTTAATATATTGGTTGTTCATCCATGTCAGTTTCTGCTTATCAAACATCGATGGAGATTTTGATAAGCGAGAAACATCAAAAATGCGAATAAGTTCTTCTTTTGTGAAAATCTCCTCTTCACCTTCAGGAGACCAGCCTAATAAGGCGAAAAAGTTAAACATCGCTTCTGGTAAATATCCAAGCTCTTTATATTGGGAAACGAATTGAATAATTGATTCATCGCGCTTTGATAATTTTTTACGATTTTCATTCACAATAAGCGTTAAATGCGCGTATTTTGGTGGCTCCCAACCAAAATATTCATACACCATTAACTGTTTCGGTGTGTTCGATAAATGCTCTTCACCGCGGAATACATGTGTAATTTTCATGAGATGATCATCAATGACAACAGCGAAGTTATACGTTGGGATACCATTCGCTTTTACGATGACCCAATCACCAATATCTTTCGATTCGAAAGATACTCGACCGCGCACCATATCTTCAAATTCATATACTTTTCCTTCCGGTACTTTTAAACGAATCGTATAAGGCTTGCCTTCCGCCTCTAGCTGCTGAACTTCCTCTGTTGTTAAGTGACGGCATTTTCCGCTGTATTGTGGCGCTGCAATACCTGCCGCTTTTTGCGCCTCACGCTCTTGTTCTAACTCCTCAGGTGTACAAAAACATTTGTATGCATGTCCTTTTTCTAACAACTCGTTTGTATATTGGCGATATATGTGCAGACGCTCTGTTTGGCGATAAGGACCATATCCACCATCTTTATCTACAGATTCATCATATTCAATCCCGAGCCATTTCAAATTTTCAAGTTGTGATTGTTCGCCGCCTTCTACATTTCGCTCAATATCTGTATCTTCAATGCGGACGATAAATTTTCCGTGATGATGTCGCGCAAATAAATAGTTAAATAATGCTGTGCGCGCACCACCGATATGTAAATGCCCCGTCGGACTTGGCGCATAACGCACCCTAACTTCCTGTGACATGCCATAACCTCCATCTACCTAATTTCTGTACCTCATTGTACCGTAAACAGCATACAAAATCCATCATTCATTATTTTTTTGTAACAAAACGACGGCTTGTGCTGCAATTCCTTCTTCTCTCCCTGTAAAACCAAGCTTTTCTGTCGTCGTTGCTTTTACGTTTACTTGTGAAACGTCTCCTTCTAACAACTCGGCAATTCGTTTTTGCATATTTGCAATATATGGCGCCATTTTTGGCTTTTGCGCAATAATTGTACAGTCAACATTCACAAGCGCATATCCATGTTGGCGTACAAGGCTCCATACACGTTGTAATAAGAGTGCAGAGTCCGCATCTTTGTAAGCGTCATCTGTATCAGGGAAGTGTTTTCCAATATCTCCTTGACCGATCGCTCCTAAACACGCATCGGCAATCGCATGGAGCAATACGTCTGCATCGGAATGTCCGAGCAACCCTTTTTCATACGGAATGTGTATTCCGCCAATAATAAGTGGACGCCCTTCAGCAAACTGATGGACATCAAACCCTTGTCCAATTCGATACATCATCGATCCCCTCTCGCACGTAAAATCGCTTCCGCAAATAATAAATCTTCTTGTGTTGTAAGTTTAATGTTCGTATATTCGCCTTCTACCACAACGACGCGATGACCGATCCGCTCAACGAGACTGGCATCGTCTGTTCCGATAAACTGTTCTTTTTTTGCTCGTTCATGGGCAGCGATAATTAATGGCATGGAAAAAGCTTGTGGCGTTTGTACAGCCCACAAGCTCGACCGATCGACCGTTTTTTCAATATGGCCATCGATCACCTGTTTCATCGTATCTTTGGCAGGAACAGCTAACACAGCTGCTCCTGTCTCTTTTGCCGCTCGAACGAGTTCGTGAATTTTATTTATCGTTATAAACGGACGAGCACCATCATGAATGAGCACAATATGACCGTCATTCACCGCTTTTAATCCATTATAGACGCTTTGTTGCCTTTCTTCCCCTCCTGAAACGAGGGATTTCACTTTTTTTATTTCAAAACGATGAAGCATATGAACAAACTGCTCACGTTCTTGATCATTAATGACTAACACAATGCCTTGACAAAAATCATCTCGTTCAAATACACGTAACGTATGGATAATAACGGGTACTCCTTCAAGCTCAATAAATTGTTTATTCATTCCTGCATTCATTCGTTTTCCTTGGCCAGCTGCCGGTATAACGACATGATAATTCATTTCCCTAACTCCTAACAGCTTATAATGCTTTTTCAAGTAGCTTTAGTTTGGCAAAAATCATTCTTCCAGCTGACGTTTGTAACACGCTCGTTACAAGCACATCAACTCGTTTTCCGATATAGTCCTTCCCATCTTCTACAACGATCATCGTTCCATCATCTAAATAAGCAACACCTTGATTTTGTTCTTTCCCATCTTTAATCACATGAACATTCAGCTCTTCCCCCGGAAGAACAATCGGTTTTACCGCGTTCGCTAAATCGTTAATATTTAGCACAGGAACATTTTGTAATTCACATACTTTATTTAAGTTGAAGTCATTTGTCACAACAACCCCTGACGTCAATTGCGCCAATTTTACAAGCTTGCTGTCGACTTCTTGAATTCCTTCAAAATCGCCTTCGTATATTTCAACGTTAATGGCTAACTCTTTTTGGATACGGTTTAAAATATCAAGCCCTCTCCGTCCGCGATTTCTTTTTAACGCATCCGAAGAATCAGCAATATGCTGCAATTCTTCTAGGACAAAACGAGGGATAACAATCGTCCCTTCCAAAAAGCCTGTTTGGCAAATATCCGCAATACGCCCGTCAATAATGACACTCGTATCTAAAATTTTTAGCGATTTTCCTTTTTTCTCCTCTTCCTCACCACCTTTTTTCTTGCCACTTCGGTTTGGCAAAGAAAATAAGCCCATTAACTCATCGCGCTTTTTAAATCCGACTTGAAATCCTAAATACCCTAACAATAGCGTAAGAAAAATAGGTAATATCGTATTAACAAGCGGAATTTGAATAGAGTTTAATGGAATAACGACTAAAAAGGCTACAATCAATCCGAAAATTAAACCGAGACTTCCGAATAATAAATCGGTTACAGGTGCTTTGACTAACGTTTCTTCCATCCAATGAATAAGTCCAACCACATGATCGACTAACCAAAACGTGAGAAGGAATACGATGATCGCACCAACTGGGGCTGCTACATACGGGCTATCGACATAAGGAAAATCGTCTAAGTGCAACAGCTTTAACAAAGTAGGAAAGAAAATGATTCCTAACATGCCCCCAGTAATTAAAAAAGATGCTTGCACAATTCGTTTTAACACGTTTTTTTCACCTCCTCTATTACATTATAAACAGTTTCCAATGTTTGAAACCAATCTGAACATGATTTTTAATGATTTTTTAATGGTTTTGTTAAAATATTGGGCGATTTTTCCCTTCTCCTAATGCATAATATAGCGCTTCTTCTACGTTGACCACCCCAATAACTTCAACATCTTTTGGAATGTTCCAGCCACCGATATTGCTTTTCGGAATAATGATGCGTTGAAAGCCGAGCTTCGCAGCTTCTTGTACACGTTGTTCAATACGAGAGACGCGACGTACTTCACCTGTCAATCCGACTTCCCCAATAACGACATCCGTATGATTTGTTGGTTGATCACGGAAACTCGAAGCGATACTTACTGCAATGGCTAAGTCAATCGCAGGTTCATCTAACTTTATGCCACCAGCTACTTTTAAATAAGCATCTTGGTTTTGAAGAAGCAAACCAACTCTTTTTTCAAGCACAGCCATTAGTAAAGAAACGCGATTATGATCTATTCCTGTTGCCATTCGACGCGGCGTTCCGAAACTAGTCGGCGATACTAATGCTTGAATTTCCACTAATACCGGTCTCGTTCCTTCCATCGAAGCAACGACCGTGGACCCGGCAGCTCCTTTAGAACGCTCTTCTAAAAAAATTTCTGATGGGTTTTTTACTTCAGCTAGCCCTGCTTCTTTCATTTCGAAAATACCGATTTCATTTGTAGAACCAAATCGATTTTTCTTAGATAACCTAATGTTCATTTTTTAAATCTTCACTCATTTTTAGACGATTGACTTAAACAAACAACCAAATGTTGTTAAACAATTAAATGAACGATATGTTAAAAAACAAAAATTTATTACCGTATTATATGTAGTGAAAATCAAGAAATGTGGCTGTCTTTTCTAATTATGCAATTGATAACTCAGAGACACAAATTATTGTTTTAGACGATAAACAACCACCACTTTAACCAAGTAATGTTAAATAATTCAACAAACAATCTGATATTTAAATGAACTAACAATAATATTATGAAGAAACACAGGAAAATTATTAAAAACAAAGCAATTTATTACGTAAACCAATTAATAGTTAGACGAACAAAAACACTAAAAAGAATGATACACTCTTCATCACATTGCACAAAATCCTCTTCGCTTTTAAAGATATTTAATACTTCTAAAAAGAGTGAACCCAGTATATACTGTTCCCTTATGTTTGCCAAGGGGCTAAATTAGGACTAGTTATTTACATCAAATAAAGTGCTGTTTTTTTAATTCGCCTCCAATTTCAATATCCCTCCCCAAACAAATTTTCCATAATGTAGAATTTAATGTTGAAAATTGTTAATTTTTGTTGTTTGATATTAATGTACCTGAAACAACAAATTCACATAAAGAGAGATAGAACTGGGGAGAGGAATGAAATGACAAATACAGCTATATACATCGATTATGACAATGTGTTTATTACACTTGACCGATATTATAAAAAATATGATACCTTAAACATTCAACAGGATTTTATTCAAAAGTTCTTCGCAAAATTTTCTAGCGACAATGTATTACATTCAAGGGCATACTTAAATTTTCATAATATTAGCTTAACGGATGAATTATTTAATGAGTTTAGGAAAAATATGGTTCAGTTATACCACATTCATTCTGGAAACAATACCTCTGATGTTCAGTTAATTATAGATGTAATAAAAAGCCTATATGATCCCAATGTCAAAATTGATAAATATATTATCGTTTCATCAGACAGTGATATGATACCTCTCATTAATGAGTTAAAAATAAATGGAAAAGAATATGAAATTTATTATTTCGCATTCAATACCAACTTAGACTATCAAGACTATTTACAAGACACAAATTCAAAATTTACCACCATTGAAAGCATCCTTGGCTTAGAAGTATATTCAAGAGAAAATGAAAGTAAATTCGATGATACTGAATACCTAAAAGGTATATTGACTTTTATCAATAACTTAATAAACAAAACATATACAACATACTTAAAGGTAGACAATGGTGAAATTATTTCTGCTGGAGCTACACATAAAGGTCTTTTAAGGGATTATCTAGAGCAAAATAATGTCTTTGTTCGAGAAGATTTAAAAAGTGGTTTCGCAATAGATACACTATTTAAAAAAGGTATTCTTTATGAATACGAACTATCTAATGGGTTCAAGGCAATTTTGATAAACGAAACAATTATTAACAGTAAAGGCATTACTTTAAATAACATTAAAAAAGAATCAGATTTTAAATTTCCAATTACCGTTTGACAAAAACTCGTATCAATTATAGAATAATGGCATAAGATATATTAAGCGTTTTATTAACAAAAGCATTATAAGCGATCTTTTTAAAAAATTAATTCAAGCGATTTTTTAGAAAATGTAAGACTAAGCGATGATGAGAAAAAACTCCTTACGGGGAGTTTTTTCTTTTTTATTACCATTCATTTTCTTATTTATTTAAGACTTCAAGGGTTTGGATAAAATTCAAGGATTGTAAAAATGAATCCAACTTTGATGGATTCATTTTTATGACATTTTGAATGTAAGTATTGTTTTAAAAAGCCTGAAATTCGAGTTTTGCCTCTTTTAGTTCTCTTAATTTGCGAGCTGATAGTGGGGTCTTCATTAATAAATATGGATTTAAATGAAGCTGAAATTATCTGATAAAGTTGGTTTAGTCGGTTTTGTAAGGAATATGTTTAACAAAGTAATGGAATTAAGCTTAATAAAACAACAATCCCAGAAATCAATATGGATAAGTTTCTAACAGGAAAATAAAAATGTAAAACCCCTGAACGTATTTCAGGGGTCACGGGTTCGCCTTCCGCTCCAATGGAGGCGATATACATGTATAAGCTGCATTTGGTCTCATATCGTCACAGACGATAAGGACTATATAAGTAAAGTATGTTCAATATTAATGATACTGTAACATCATTAATTTGTCAATTGTGGCTTTGTTAAAGACTGTAGCTGCTTTTCCAAATCACTAATCCGCTTTTCTAAAGCTTCAATTTGTTCGTTTTTCAATTTTTTGATATATGGAGTTTGACGACTAAAGAGCATTTCTTCAAGTTCTTCCATCAGTTTGGTTCGTGCAATTGAACCAACAATTTTGGTTATCCGATTTTTTGACACGGCTCGGATCTGGTGAGTCAAAATATAAGAATCTTCTTTAATTTCTGGGTAATCCTTTTTCAAAACAGGGATAATGCATTTCTTAATTTCATCGGAAATGTTATTAAGCCCAGAATCCTTCTTTGAGGTCATCGGTACAACAACTACGATACTTGGATAGTCATCAATTACAATTCCAGTATGAACATATGATAGTTCTCGTCCTATATTGCTTACTCCAAAATCAATGCTTAATAATTTGCCTCTGCCATATCGTTTTGAGTAATAATCCTTTTCAACAAGATTACCCTCTTTATCCTTCTCCTTAAAAATTCTTGCTTCTTCACGTTTATCGCCAAAAATTCCATATTGATTCCATAAACCATTCCAGAGAATAAATTTAATGGCTTGCTCGATGGTTAACCCCTTTACTAAATCCTCAGTATCCTTTAAATTCTTGGGTAACTCACTATTTATTTTGGGTTCTGTGTGGGCAAGCGATGTTTTAATTTCATCTCTTCTTGTTTTGTCTTGGATAATCTTCAATAACCCCTTAAAATCAAACAATCTGTTATCCTCCTTTTAATAATTGTGTGAAGAATAACAGATTTCGACAAAAAAAACTATATTCCTGCTTTTTACTCATCTGAAAAATCATCATACTCTGACCACAAAAAGATTAAATGCGAATCTGGGTATCTTTCTATAAACAGATTATCGTTTAAAGCAAACATCAAAGGGTCGTTAACGGATTGTTTCCTTTTCTCTCCAAGTTCCTCAAATAGATTGGTTATTTTTCTTAGTTCCTCAATGTTTTGGGTTGAAAACTGCAAAATTCTTTCAAATTCATAAATTGGTGTATCAATGTTTTGGGGAATATAAGTCCAATCTGAAAATTGAACTGATTGCCCCTTCCCTTCGAAGATATTTATTAGCTTTTCATATACTACATTTTCCTTTACTTCGAAAGTTACTTTATGTAAATACCCTAAAATATCCTCAATTGATTTTGTTCTGCTATTAAACATCATCTGCTGGATTATATTGAATCCCGCACGAATTCGTTGAACTTTAATTAAAATAAATTCAATTGTCATTCCAAAATCATCACTATAAGGTTCCATTTCAACTTTTCCGTTTGCTGTAATAAAGTGCGCCATCAATTAGTTTCTCCTTGAAAATTGAGATTTCTGTATTTTAATAAAGCTGTACAGTTATAACACAACCTGTTGCATATCCATTCTTGTGTCTTGATGTAATCTTTGCTCTTTTCTAAAGCAAAAAAGCTCCGAGTTGAATCTGGTCTTTTTTGTGTTCTAGGATTTCATCAATAAGTACATTTTTTCATACAAAATTATTTGTTTACATACCTTCTATTTTTGCTATAAAAAAGCGTCCTCGACCTTCGGCAAGTATTTACTTATTTCCGTAACCGTAAGGTCGTTTTCTAAGAATTCCTTTGCCGATTTAGAATAAATCACTATTTGGGAACTACTTTTCAACTTCAGAGCTGCTTGAATCTCGCTCTTTACCTTTTCTTCATCTTGTCTTATATCTACAACAATGAGAACACGTTCAGGCTTGTGTTCAAGCGATTGCTTAATCAAATTATTAATATATTCATCGCTGAAACTGTAACCAATAACAATGATAATTTTACTTTCCAAGGTGTATTTCCGAAATTCATAAACATAAAAGAGATATGGGTCAATAGATTGAAGCTTGGTATCCGTTCCAAATATCAAGTCAGGCTCTTCTTCTGGATGAACGGAAGATTTCAGTATATGTCCTTGGTCTTTATCTCTTTTCCAAGTAATGGACCCGTGTAACTTATACAGATAAATGCCAGCCTCTATATCTTGATTGTTACTGTCAAAACGGAGGCTATTCCAAGTTCTGTTCTCGTCAAAACCTAATTCAAGTTCAGAACCGTGAGGCTTGGCATATTCGAAACAAAGGTCATAATTCAATGTGAAAACTCGAATGGACTTGCCCACTTCTTTTTGAAATTCATAAAAATGGCGGTAATAATCCGCCGCGCGATAATCCTCCAACTTAATCCAGTTAATCAATTGAGTCGTGATTAACTTTTTTAACTTCCGTATACCTTCAAAGTTTGCACCTGCTAAATCAATGAGTCTATTGTTCCAGTTTGCAATAAAGGGATATACCAAATTCTTTTCCTTTTTCTCAAGTTCCGATAGCACATTCATTATTTTCTCGATACCCACAGTGTTATGAAACTTTCCAAAGATACCGTCAGCATACAAGATAGCGCTTTTGATATAGAAATATAAATCCTGCAGTCCTTTCCACTCATCTTTGTTTTTCAAAAGAGAGTTTTCTATATCTTCAACCATTTTATTTACTGTTGGAATGCCAGCATCAAAACTGCAACCAGCTCCCAATAAAAAAACCACATCGTTTTCTTTTATGCTCATATTCTATCTCCTACTCACAAGAACCAAGGTATATAAAAATTCGTCAAATCAACATCGCCTTCTGGCTGAAACTCTCTAAATTCAGAAATAAAGTTGGCAATGATGTTCGGATAATAAATCGAAATTGGAGATAACTTAGCGTTAAATCCCCTCCAATTCGCCCCAGACAAGTTAATGATGTCCTGCAAATACCTTCTCTTCTTCTCTGGATCCAGTTCATCTATCTGCATAAATTCTATATGCACTGGATTTCCAACTTTCTTTTTAACCAACTCTTTACCGTACTGTAAACCTTCAAACCAGACCAAGAACTCATTTGAAGATAGTTGAATGTATGAACTTTCGTAAGGAACCTTAGAGTTGTTCTCTGCGTATCCAAAAAACTTATTATCCGTGTTGATTTTAATGAATTGGAATTCAATATCGCTATACAAATGGGCTATTTCTTGCACACTACTTTTTATATACCTAATTTCATCGTTCTTAATTTTAAACGGTAAATGGATAACGCATTTCTCAATACTTCCATCAAGATTTTCCGAAATAACGCTTTTAATGTTTTCTCTTAATTGTAGAATATAATCTGTTCTTTCCTTTGCATCACCTAAGACGTTAATTTTGCGATAAATGCCACTGGAGTCCATACAAACAGAATAAGCAAAATATTTATTTATGTTCCCAAGCTCATCCTTTTTGTGCGCACAGCCTAATCCAAAAATAATACATTTATCATTACTCGGCTTTACTTTCCACGGAATCCCACCAAGTTTAGCAAAAATTTGTAGTCCAATATTGCCAACAGACCATTTTAATCCATCTCTAGCTGCGATTCTTTCACATCGAACAGTCTGTAAAGGTATTCGTTTTTCGGTGAAAATATATTTGACATAATGATAAGGTGAAAATCCAGTAATTGAGGAAGGAACTTTTTCGTTCATAACAAATATTCCAATTACTTTTTTATCTTGATGGCTCTCTACAATGGTTTGTAGCTCTTGTTCCACTACTTGTAAGCCTTCTTTAGTAAGCGAGGGAATAATAATATGCTTGACATTTTCTTTTGCTAACTTGATTTTATAGACTGATTCCATTCCAGCAAAAATGTTCGTGTAAGTTTTGCCTAATAGCGAACTATACAATTCAAGAGCTTCATTCCTATCTTGAGATTCAAACATAAACACAAACAATGGTTCTTTATCAAGGTTTGCTAACGGTCCGTAAGTCTTTAAACCCTGAACTTGAGAATTGCTTTCTTTTCCGTTACTAAAAATGTATGTTTTCATTTTTAATGGATAAGACCGCATTAAATATAGTTCATTTTCAATGTCATAATCCTCATTGTCTAGAGAAAACGGGAAAAGCCGCTGCTTAAATTTCTGCATAAAGAATTTAATTTTGTCGAGCTTGTCACTGTAATAATCGGCGTTGCTCTTACCATATTTATTTAAGCTTAAACTCAATTGCTGCACTCTTATGGAGTAAGGAACATCTTTAGCTTTTTTAAAAGCAAAATCAACTAGAAAACCAAATTTCTTTTCCGCTTTCAAGTAATATGGCTCAATTTGAATGACTTCATTACCTTCACGATGTCTTCCGATAATAACAGCCACTTTGCGTGAAAAGCCATTTCCATAAAGTATGTATTCATCACTACTTAGTGACTTTTGTACTCTATCCAAAAAACTTTCCCACATGATTCTAACGGTCAGTTTCGGATTAGAACTGCCTAAACAATATACACGTTCAAAACCGTCTTTTGGTTGAGTAGTAACCCAGTATTCAGCGTAAGTGTCTGACGAATCATTTATCGGCAATTTAGTTCTATAGTAACCATCTTGTTTTTTTTGACCATTAAAGTCTTGTCTATATATTCTGAATGAAATATTCTGATTTTTTAGAGCGAAAAAGTTTAAGCGGATTGGTATATTGTTCATTTGTTCCACCTTTAAACCTAAATCAATTTTTTTAAAAATGGGATTATGATTTATTTCGACAAATTATCTTATTATTCCTGCTATTATTTATTATTGATGTTAATTAATCTAAGATTTCGGTTGCTAAAACAAAAGCCTTTGAAGAATCGTAAGATCCGTCAAAGACTTGTTTTAAAGAGCTTGAAATTCGAGTTTTGCCTCTTTTAGTTCTCTCAATAACGCAAATTCAACTTCTTCAACTGAATACTGATAAGGAATATAAGCTATACCATTGATATCTGTAGGTAATTCAACATTCGATTTGTACAAACAACATACATTTGAGCGACCCAACTTACCATAAAAGAACCCAAGCTCAAAAATCACATTTTGTCTTGCTCGAAACTGATAGTTCAAGGATTCCAACGGAACATTCTCATATAATGCTCCAATGTCATCTGGCGTTAAAAGTACAATCGCATACTCGACATCAGAATACCGTTCAAATTTCTCTATTAATGTTAAGCCACTATTCGCCATTCTATTCAATACAACGGGTTCTAACCCAACTCTTCTTAATATTCCTTCTACTTCTAATAATGCTGTTCTGTCTCTACCGTGAACGACAAATACTCTCTTACCTTTTTCAGAACGAACTTTTATATCATTATCCCGTTTTTCAAATATAGAAGGCAACATCTCTTCTAAAACACTAATATGTGTTAATAAAGAATTATACCCCACATCATTGATTGTTTTTCGAGTATTTGAATAATGGAAATCTTCGAAATGAAACTCTGGAAGCCCTAACCTTTTTGAGGATTGATTTAGTATAGAAACTAGCCTTTCAAAAACATCTGAGTATCGCCATTCTTTATTGTAATTTTTAATATCCATAATGGCTTTTTTCAAATGAAATACGATTTCGTTCATTGGTTGTGTCCCCCCCCCAACTCTACAAACGATTACCAAATTTATTATAATATACTTACATCTACATTTGAACTTTGTCAAAGTTAGTCGTCCTTTTAATAAGAATTACGCTAATGAGTTGGTATTACCTTTGATAAAACAAGCACACAAAAAAGCTCGAGGAAAATTTGTCCTCAAGCTTTTGTGTATATTGTCACTATTAAGCTAACGCATCACTTTTAACACAGCCTTCAGAAAAAAAGAGTTCAGCCTAAATAGCTAAATTCCTCATTTTGTACTAAAAACTATCAATGATTTATGAAAAAGCCTTGACCCAATTCCTTAGTCAATAGCTTTTTCTTCATTAAATATATTCAATTTTCATTATGGCTTCCTTCGGTATAGTTGTACCGTTGGCATCAAAGCAGGTATTACAATGAATAGAAAGTTCCATATTTTGATGTTTATGATACAAAAAATTCAAGACAATTCCTAAATGTCTTATGTTAGATTCCTGAACTTGAAACTTGATAATACACGGATAAGTTGATTGTTTAAACTTGGTCAACAAGTCGTAATTGTATTTTTCTTCAAACGTAAAACAAATGTCTTCCACAATTTCAGGAGCGTCCAAATAATCGTGATTACCGATTTCTTCAGCGGAAAAAGCAACGTCTTTAATTAACATCGCATAAGGACCCCAATGAAATGAATCTGAAACCTTCATACGATAAAGCCACGCATAATGACCAGACGATTGTTTCTCCACATATTTTTTGAAATTTTGCCATTCTTCTTGTGACAAAAAGCCTTTTTGGAGATGAAACAGAAAATCCCATATAAATTGAATGTTTTTACCCAACGGCAGAATTCCATCTTTAAAGTCATTTCCTTTAAACGTTCTTGTCAAGTGGAACCAAGTTGTACAATCAAATTGTAGATTGGTTCTTGCCATTGCTCTTAATTTGTTGAGAAACAAGTCCTCCGCTGGTTCCCAATAATCAGGGTTATCTTCATAATACTTTTCTAAATCAAACTGATTAAAGAAAGATAGTAGTTCAGCTTTCGTAACGCCTGTAATTTGTTCTAATGAAGCATACATTGTTTCTTGTGTTTCGCAGTCCAATATTTTCATATTTATTGATCCTTTCTAAATGAAAATGGACCCTGTACAGGGTCGTAATGATGGTCTTACATAGCAGCTCTACTCGAACTTGAACGAATATCCTTAAGTTCTCTTATGCTGTATTTCTTATGTTCTGGACGATTGAAGTATGTGATGATTTCACTGATTGGCTTGTTACCCAGTCCAAAAGCAAGATGTTTAAATTCCTCTGTAAACTCATTTAACTTCGCAACCATAACCTTATCGGATTTTCTATCCACAATATCAATTTCATTAAACGCTAAGTAATCATATTTACCTTCAAATCTAAGGCTAATATTGAATCTTGATACTTTTTTGTTAAGTTCACGCAAAATGATAAGTCTGGATTCGTTATCGTAAACACGACTTACATAAAATATATTGTATAAATTCAAAGCTCCTTTTTGTTGCTCTCCAAAGAGCTTCCAACCGAATAAGTCTAAATACTTCTCATATTTCAGGGAAAGCTTTATATCTAGATGTTCGAATGGCTTGATAATAAACGACTTTGTATCTTCATCTGTGCCAATAATGGTTGCATTCATAGGCGAGAGGTGTTCATTTATTTCAGGTAACAACGACTGAATAAAATTTTGTTCGAGAATGTTTGGGGCTAGAGGATATGTGACATAGCCTGTTTCTTTTAACTTTTCAAGAATCGCACTTTGATTCGTTCTGTTCAACCAATTGATAATTTTACGGGTGACAACAAATTTTTTGTTTTTATGGATTTCATTGTATTGGTTCATTTCGCTTAGAAATTGCTGTTGTTTTTGGAGATATTCTGCAAATATTTCAATGGGGATTTCTTTACCGTCTAAATAATCGTTATACATTTTACGAACTTCTTCACCAAATTGAACATACGGCTCTTCCATTGATTTTGGGATTAGCACATCAAATTTATGTAATTCGTCCGTCCAACCATTTATTATATCTCCGATACCTGGATATCGCTGGTTTAGGACACTTAATTTTTGTAATCTAATGGCTTCTTTTTTGATTTGTCCTTTGGTCTTTCCGTTCAGCATTGAATCTATCAAGAAGTAATTGATACAGGTGCTTCCTACATTAAGTTTACGCCCACTTATCTTATTGGTAATATAATAAATTTCCTTGTTGGGTGTATTACAAATGGAGCAGGGGATTCGTTGTTTGCCATCTAAAATTTCTAGTGGATACGGTTTAGTTTCATCACTTTTCCATTCATCTTGACAGGTCTTAAAAATATCAGGCATTAAGTGTTCTATCGTATTAATGTCTTCATCAGACAGTTTTTCTCTCATTAACTCTTCAGTGATATCTTCATTTTCCACGATAAATCGATACAAAGTGGGATAAAGTTTTATTGATTCGCTGTGACATAATAAAGAACGTTTCTTTTTTTCTGTCAGAAATTTCGAATTTTTAATTTTTTCCAATAGACATTTCCCCTTTATTCTTATGAATTTCCAAACACACGTTTGGTTAATTTGATTATATTATTTTCATTATTTTGATGTCAAACGTTTCTAGTTTGGTATAAAAGAAAAAATAACCCACACAAAAAGTATGGGTTCTCCGTTATTTATTTCTCAACTCGAAAATAAAAGGTATTTCCAACCTCCGAAGAACAACCACTTAAACGATACTCCACTCCTTTATCGATATCCTTCTTTTCTATTTTAGAGCAAGTTGTACTTTGTTTTCCTTTATCAGAACCAGCAAAAGCATCTTGTGAATTATCGTATGTGTACTGGATTTTTTCACCGTTATAATCTAAATTACGGAAAATTGGATCTCCTTCGTCTGTGTACATTGTGATACGAATTTTATCCTTTTTTCCGCTTTCAACATTGGCTACAAAACGCTCAAACTTATCTAAGTTGCTAATTTTGCCTTGAAGATTGACCACATCTCCGTTTGTTATTGCCTCCTCAGAACGATAAGGTTTCTTCGGATTATCAGTGGCAGGAGTTGATTCTTTTCCATTAGACTTATTACAAGCTGTTAATGTTAATACCAATAAAGCAACAGATATATATGTAACAAATTTTTTCAAACCTAATCACCTTCCTTAATTTTATTAATTAGACGAGGTGTGAAAAACAAATGTTTCATAAACAATTTGATTTTCATATAAGCAGTAAAGAACTTCTCTAAAAAACAATAAAAAATGACCACACCTTTGATTGATGTAGTCACTAGAAATATAATGCATTAATCCTGAAATAATTTACGAAAGACTAGACCAAAATGATATGGTGGCAATTCAACTTGTTTTTCTAATACGAACCCTGTTTCATTAGCCCAATTAATAATCATTTGTGGAGTTAGTCTAATATCCATAGATGGACCTCTGGGTGTATCTTTATTTATCCAATGGATCACTCCAATGCGTCCATTCTTTCCAAGAATACGATGAACTTTACTTAATAATTGAACAGGTTCTTCACAATGAAGAATATTAAATAAAGTCACGTAATCAACCTGACCACCGTAATCCGAAAAAACGGATTGTAAGTCTATATCTAAAACATCGCCTTGTATTACTTGTATATTTGAAATAGCTTCTTCATTTATTTTTTTGTTACAGACTTCAACCATTTTAGGATCAATATCAATGCCAATTACTTTTCCGCTAATCAGTTTGGCAATTGGAAATAAAAATGTTCCATATCCACATCCAACGTCAACTACCGTGTTGATATTCCTATCAATACCTAATTTCTGAACGCATTCAGCAGGGTTAAAGAATGTTTTCCATAAATCTTCTGATGGCATTCCTGATTCTCTGAATTTCATTACAACATCCCCTTTCCATTAGGTAATTCGTATTATTAAGCCATTTTCTTTTTAAAACGTAATAATAAATATCCAGCACGAACAAACAAATCAATTAATATGGATAACCACACCCCTGCTATACCCATTCCCATTTGTATTCCCAAAATATATACTCCAATTACACGAATAACCCACATACCTACAGCAGTTGAATACATTGGGCTTTTCGTATCGCCAGCTCCTTGTAAGGCTCCTGCTAATACAAGACCGATTGCTAATGCTGGTTGGGCAAAGGCATCGATTCGTAAAGCAGTTGTAACCATATCAATTACATTTTTATCTGTTGTAAACCAAGTTACAAACCAAGGGGAAAAGAAATATAAAATAACCCCAATGAAAGACATAAATAAAACGGCTATTCCAGTTGTAAGCATTCCATAAGAATAAGCTTCTTTCTTTTGATTTGCTCCTAAGTTCTGACCAACCAATGTAGTAGCTGCTACTGCCAACCCGTAACCTGGCATATAAGAAAAGATTTCAATGTTTCCAGCAATCGTATGAGCTGCATAAGTGGCGGTTCCAATATGAACAATAAGTCCAAAATAAAGAACTTGACCCAAACGCATTATTAAACGCTCAGCGGCGGCAGGAGTTGATAATTTTATCAATGAACGGGGGCTATCGTTAAAAGAAAAACCATCAAATAATGAAAAATGAAGTTTGGATTTCACAATGTATCTATAAAGAGCAATAGTTCCAAGAATTCTTGCAATCACTGTTGCCCAAGCTGCTCCTGTAATACCTAACCCTCCAAATTTCCAAAACCCAAAAATAAGCAAATAATCAAACACAATATGTACAATATTTATCCAAACACTTACTTTCATTGGAGTTTTGGTATCTCCCGCCGCTCGTAGAATGCTTCCGAAAACAAACATTAATGAAATGAATACTGAAGGAACGGCAACGATTCGAAAGTAAGTGACTGCAACTTCTAAAACATTCGGCTCTGCCCCCATAATTTTTAGTAATGGTTCTGCAAAAAATAAAGAAATAAGACCAAATAACAATCCGATAAGAATAGCTATCCAGGTCGCTTGTTTTGCAATTGATTTTGCTTTTTCAAAATCCTTTGCTCCAACGCTTCTGGCAATAAGCGCAGAAGTTCCAGTTCCTAAAGCCATAAAAATAGCCATATAAACTGCAAGAATGGCATTTGCTATTCCCACTGCGGTAACTTCCACAAGTCCGATTTTGGATACAAAAAGCGTATCTACAAAGCCAACAACGGTTTGTAATATATTTTCTATCATTGCAGGAACAGCAAGGGCTAAAATGACCCGTATTTTTTGTTTATTCGTTGTATTCTGTTCCGTCATAATGTGAGACCCCATAAAAGCACTTCCTTTATTTTAGATAATGGTCTAATGCTTTATTTAGGTTGGCTAATACTTCTTGCTGATTTCCTTTATGAACTGCATCCACAACACAGCCCTCCAAGTGGTCTTTTAATAAGATTTTTGCTGCGTTATCTAGTGCCTTACGCACAGCGGCGATTTGTAAAAGCACTTCCGAACAATCTCTGCCCTCTTTAGTCATTTCCTTAATAGACCTTACGTGTCCTTCAATTCTTGCCAGTCTATTTACAATTTGCTGTCTATGCTTATGACTGTGGTTATGGAAGTGATTATGATGGTTGTCATTCATAAAATAAAACCTCCTTCACATCAAAATTATATCCCCCTAGGGGGGATAAAGCAATAATGATAGTAACTACTTGGAACAGCAAAAGAAACCTCAATATCGTTAAATTGATATTGAGGTTTCTTTTCGATTGTTATTTATTATCCAAAAAAAGTTTGGAACAATAGATATGCATTTAGGCTAATGATTACAATAGCTACAATCCACGCAAGAACTTTCAACCATAATGGATTTACGAACTCCCCCATTTTCTTTTTATCGCTTGTGAATTGAATGAGAGGAACCACTGCAAAAGATAGCTGTAAAGAAAGAATCACTTGGCTCAAAATAAGTAATTGAGCCGTTCCGCTTTCGCCATAAAGAGCAGTTACAACAACGGCTGGGACAATGGCAATCAATCGAGTGATAAGCCTTCTTAACCAAGCTGGAAGGCGAATGTTTAGAAAACCTTCCATCACAATCTGACCAGCTAAGGTTCCTGTTAATGTTGAGTTTTGACCAGAAGCCAACAAAGCAACTCCAAATAAAATACTTCCAAGTGTTGTTCCAAGCAGTGGAGAGAGCAAGTGATAAGCATCACCAATCTCCGCAACATCCTTCATTCCTGCTTTATGGAATGTAGCAGAAGAAACAATAAGGATCGCTGCATTAATAAATAAAGCGAAGAAAAGTGCAATGGTTGAATCCCAAGTGGCATATTTGATCGCTTGTCGTTTACCTGAGCTGGTTTGTTCGTATTGACGTGTCTGCACAATGGAAGAATGCAGATAAAGATTATGAGGCATTACGGTTGCACCTAAAATACCGATTGCGATATAGAGCATTGATGGATTGTTAATAATCTCTGTGCTTGGAACAAACCCCTTCAATATGCCACCTACATCTGGCTTAGAAAGAAAGATTTCAGTTGCAAAGCAAGCACCAATGGTTAGAATTAAAACGATCACCAACGTTTCAATATACCGAAACCCTTTATTCTGCAATAACAATACGACCAATACATCCAGAGCTGTAATGATAACTCCATATATTAACGGAATTCCAAACAACAAATTCAAAGCGATTGCCGAACCGATCACTTCCGCTAGATCACAAGCTGCGATTGCCAACTCGCATAAAACCCATAAGACCATTGCCACTGGCTTACTATAATGATCTCGACAAGCTTGGGCTAAATCCCTTCCCGTTACAATTCCCAACTTGCCAGCCAATGCTTGAAGCAATATTGCCATTAAATTTGAAAGCAAAATAACGGAAAGTAACGTGTATCCGAACTGGGAACCTCCTGCAATATCAGTCGCCCAGTTGCCTGGGTCCATATAACCCACTGCAACTAAGTATCCTGGTCCAGCAAACGCAAGAAATTTTCTAATCCAAGATCCAGCTTTTGGTATACGCAAACTTCTATATACTTCGGGTAACGTTGGTTGTGTTCGTTTATTTCTCCAACCTTCTTCAACTGCTAACGGCAGTTTTTTTATATTTTCACTCATTATGATCACCTCGTTATTGGTTTGTACTAAATATTTTGCATAAAGGAAACTTTTAGGGTAAAAAAATTGCTCCTACACTTAGAATTAGATATATGTAAGAGCAAAGAAAATGTTGCCTAAATAAATTGTACCTCCGAAAGAATTTTAGTCAAGGGAAACTTTTATTACTTATTAGTTCTTAGGCTCTCTAAAATATTGAACAAGGTACTGACCTTGTTCAAACCATTTAATAATATTTGAAACTTATGTTTGAATGAATACTCTCCCACTTACGTTAAGCTTAGAAGGGCTATAAAAAGTTCTAACCATAACATTGCCATCACCTTCAATGGTTTAAAAAATCATTTATCAAATACTCTGCATCGGCACCCACTCCTCCAATAAGAGCGGATCCTCTTCGATACTGCCACGGCAATCCTAAGAAATATAATCCTTGTACAGAATCAACCAGCTCCGAAGAGGGTTAGATTCTCATTTCCCCGTGATGGATTTGAGAGGTTTCAATTTGAATGGTTGTATGCTGAATTTTAAAGTGTTCCTCAATAAAATGGATCGCTTCTTGTAAAACCTTTTGGCTGTCTTGATGATCTTCAATCAAAATATGGCAACTTAATGAGTCCAACCCTGAAGTAATTGTCCAAATATGAAGGTCGTGAACGTCAATCACTCCTTCAATACTTTCTAAGGCTTTTTTCACTTCATTTTGGTCAATGGTAATAGGCGTTCCTTCCATCAAAATATGAACCGTATGTTTAATAACTCCCCAAGCACCTTTCAAAATTAATAAAGCAACCAAAACTGAAATAATGGGGTCTGCAATATACCAACCAAAGAGCCACATAACGAGTCCTGCAACAATGGCTCCAACAGAACCTAAAGCATCTCCGATAACGTGAAGATAGGCACTACGAAGATTGACATTATTTTTAACATCACCTTTTCTCATTAACGCCCAGGCGCTTAAAAGGTTGGCAAAAAGTCCAATGAATGCAATCAGCATCATAGAACCGCTAGCTACAGTTGGCGGGTTGTAAAAACGCTGAATAGCTTCCCATACGATAAATCCAGCGATAACAAACAAGGTAACTCCATTAAATAAAGCGGCTAAGATTTCAAAACGATAAAAGCCATACGTTTTATTGGGGGAAGCTGGTTTGGTTGCAAACCAAATTGCAACTAAGCTAAGAATAAGTGAACTGGCATCACTAAGCATATGACCAGAGTCAGAAAGAAGGGCTAGGCTGTTTGTGATTAAACCTCCGAAAAACTCTAACAACATAATTCCAGAGGTGATGAGAAGGGCAATCGTAAGCCCCTTTTTATTACCTTCTCTGCCGAAGTCGTGGTGATGATGTCCGTGACCGTGATGATGGTGATGACCGTGGTGATCGTGAGAATGATGGTGATGATGATTATGCATTGTAAAACGCCTCCTTAATGATGTTCAGAATGGTCAATGGCTTGTTTTAATAATGAAATAACGTGTTCGTCATCGCAGGAGTAAAATAGTGTTTTTCCTTCACGGCGATACTTAACCAGTCTCAGATTTCGTAACATACTAAGTTGGTGGGAAACAGCTGATTGAGACATTTCCAATACTTCTGCAATGTGATTTACATTGCACTCTTCTTGCGATAACAAATAAAGAATTTTGATTCTTGTTGGATCGGCTAATACCTTAAATATTTGCGATACATTTTCAATGGTTTCAGATTTTAAGAAAGAATGGTCTTCGGTTTTCATTATGATTTCCCTCACTTTATTTATTATATATGAGCATATGTTCATATGTATGTAATAATATTTTAAATTCAGTTTTTTGTCAAGTTTAGGAAATGTTTTTTAATGAAAATGGGTGATTTAGCTCATAATGAATGAGAGGAGGCTGATGATATGGGAGACAATCATAATCATTCCCACGTATCAGATAACAAAAAGGGATTAATGATCGCTCTTCTTATTACTTCGGGGATAACGGTTTTGGAGTTCTTTGGTGGACTGTTTACGAATAGCCTAGCATTACTATCGGACGCAGGGCATATGTTAAGCGATATTGGCTCTCTAGCTTTGAGCTTGTTTGCTATGTGGTTCGCCGCAAGACCCCCTTCTCCACGAAAAACATACGGTTTTTACCGATTTGAAATACTGGCAGCTATGTTGAATGGACTTCTCTTATTCGTCATTGCGGGATTTATTTCTTACGAAGCTTATAAACGTTTTTTTGAACCTCCAACAGTCGCAAGTGGTACAATGATGCTCATTGCTACCATTGGATTGTTGGCAAACATCACCAGCGCATTTATTTTGACAAAAAAAAGTGATACCAAAGAAAATGTAAATGTGCGAAGTGCCTATTTGCATATCATTTCTGATGCATTAGGTGCGATTGGGGCAATTGTGGCAGGGATTGTAATGTACTTTTTCGGCTGGTATGTGGCTGACCCCATCATCAGTGTTGTCGTGTCGCTATTAATCTTGAGAAGCGCTTGGGGTGTGGTAAGCAACTCCTTTCACATTCTTATGGAAGGAACGCCGATTACAATTGATATGGACAAAGTAAAGCAAACTCTTCAATCCATTGAGGGCGTAAAAGATGTTCACGATTTACACATCTGGACAATCACCTCTGGGTTGGATTCGCTCAGTTGCCATTTGCTCATTGATGATACCAAGGATAGTCAGGACATTTTGAAACAGTCCATCCAACGGATTGAAGAAGAATTTCACATCTTGCATACGACAATTCAAGTGGAAAAATCGGACTTACAACATACCGATTTAAGGGTATAAAAAGGACAGCAGTAAGCTGTCCTTTAAAATATAAGCACATCTATTGTAAATTCTTATTCAAATTCCCGTATGACGTTATCCTCAAGTTTTTTACAGAAAAAATAAGTAAAATGAAACCAATACAAAACCAATTATAGCCATTATAACACAGTATATTTTTGTAGATGTGCGTAAAGCTGTTCCAAAAATTTCTTTTCCCGTCACTGAAAGCATTACCCCCATCGCCAATGCGATAATCATTGCTACTAGCCAAGGAACCCCCATTCCATAATTGCTTCCTATGAAGGCTCCAACTCCTACGGGGGCGGAGGCTATGGTTGCCCCAAGTATGATGCTGAGAATTCCAAACCCAGCCATCAACAAGGGAGTAAAAACAGCAATCCCTTCTGGAATATTGTGAAGCATAATCGTAGTCATCATTGGTTTAGTCAATGAAGCGTGAGTATTAGTTCCAAGTGCAATGCCTGTTGGAAAATTGTGCAGGGCAATACTGAATGTTAAAAATAGACCAGAATGTACGAATACGTCTTTTTTAGCGTCATTTGTAATAATGATCACATTATGAGAAACCTTTTCTAGATGCTTGTAAATAAAATAACCAAAAACCAATCCGACAATAACAATAAACCAACCTCCGATTTCTATACTTTCAGGCAAAATTTCCATTGTGACCAATCCAAATATCATTCCACTACATATTGAAAAAATGGTCGGCATTCCTTTTTGTAAACTTTTAAACAACCAAGCAATCACTCCACCAGATAACATTCCAATAGCAGAAGCAGAAAACCCTAAAAGCCCAAGTGAATTCACCCATCGTCCCCCCTTGTACTAGTTGTCTTTACTTTGTATATCTATCAAAACCATAAAATATGCCTTAAGAAAACAAAAAAAATCCTCCGCCGTGGGAGGATTTTAAAGTTGTTATGAGACTTTGACTACGAAAGGAACGGTAATAACCTTGCCTTCGTGTTGGAACTGACCCCAAATTTTATAGATTCCACTCTTAGGGAACTTAGTCATAAATTTGGCGTCTGGTCCTTTTGCCTTTTCGTCCATTGGATGTACGTGTAAATATTCGTCAGTGTTTTCACTAATGATTACAACGTGTCCAACAGCGCCTAAGTATGGCTGTAAATTAGTAATCGGTTGACCTGTCTTTTGGTCTTTAATGTTAAAGTTCAATGTAACATCTGTTCCAGCTTTGAGTTCATCAAAAGATAATGTAATTTCCTTGCCTTCCACAATTTTCGTTAAATTTTCGTCTGGTTTTAGTGGCGTGGTTTGTACTTTTTCTCCCTCAACCGTAACAGTGTGATTTTTTACAACTTTTGATGCCCCTTTTAGAACATAATCCGCATATAATTTATATTCTCCTCCAGCAGGAAAGTTTAAGGCAATCGTAAATAGTCCGTCACCTTTGTATTCAGGGTGTAAATGGTCAAAATAAGATAAATCTTTACTTACCACAATCAGATGCATTAGCTTTTCGTGCTGAATATCAAAGTCTTTAACAGGTTTTCCATCTTTATCGTTAATTTGAATTGTTAAATCAACCATTTCATTGCTTTTTGGAATTTCTTTTGAAAACTTCCAAACAGCCTGAGTAGTAACCTCTTGGGACTGGTTCGTTTCGTGATTCATTCCTTCGTGATTTTCACCTTGTTGCATATTTTCGTGATTCATATGTTGGTTTTTATTGGTGTTTTCGGACTTGCCACATCCACTTGCAATCAATAAAACGGAGATTAGAGTTAATAGCATTATTTTTTTCATATTGATACTTCACCCTTTCTAGATTAAGAATTTGTGACAAAAGATTTGACTTTCTAAACATATTGCAAAAATGAATACATTGATAAATAGAAGAGTTACCGAAACTATAAGAGGCTTTTTCTTAACGATGGGTATAGGAATATGTTTTTTAGGTTCTATGATCTGCATAATTCGATAATTCATCGCCACATCAGCTAAATGCACCGTAACCTCATCAAATGATGTATTTGCTTTCATCTTGGATACCTTCAACAATACTGAACCAAGTGGATTGCTGCTCTTCATCCTTTTGAAGGCATACTGATCAGCGAGCAATTCTCTCCAAATGTTGTAATATTGAACCAGACTCTTTAACATTGGAATATAAGATAATCCTTCGGAGACAATCTTTATAAACATTAGTCTAAATGGGTCTCGATGTATGGAGTGAAATTGTTCGTGAAGCAGTATAGCTCGAAGCTCTTCTTCCGAAAAATGATCCATTACAAAAGTCGATATAACGATTTTTGGTTTTATAAACCCAGTGGTTAAAGCGACAAACTGGTGATTTTCTATGACCAAGATTTGATTTTTAAACTCTGGGTATTGAGCATTTATATACTTAGTTTTGAACACATCTTGGGTAAGCAAAAATTTTGTATACCACTTGTTAGAAAGTTTAAGTTGCTGTATGATCTTCCAAGTTATTCTTACAAATACAAAAATAAAAAATAGGCTAATCGCTATTCCAAGTATAGAATATCCTTCACTCATCGCCATTAAATGTTGAGACATTAACCAATGTTGCAGACTTCTACCGAAGTGGTGGTATAAGAACATCACCATTTCTAAAAGCGTGAATCCCCCAAATAAGAGGATCATTACAAAAACCAATTCAGATTTCATCCTTGAAATCATTGTTCATTCCTTCTTTTCGCTTCATTTAATTTTTCCTCTAGCTTTTTAAGCAAGGAGGGATTCACATCCCGAATGGCATCAACCATATGAGTCACAGCTAATCCTCCAAACTCCTCAATAAGTCCATAGGTTACGGATTTGGTTTGCTCGGATAAAAATTGCTCTTTGGTTTGAACGGCTTTAAAGTAAGCGATTCGTCCTCTCGTTTCTTTGTGTAGATGTCCTTTATCAACAAGTCTATTCATTACAGTCATAACAGCATTAAAAGAAATTGGTTTTTCATTGTTGATATGCTGCTGAACTTCCTTTACGGTGACTTCCCCTGATGACCAGATATAATTCATTATTTTTGCTTCCAAGGCTCCAAAGAAACGATTCAAGCCCTCTTCATTGATTTTGAAGTTACTGATTTTCAACTGCTTCTCATCCTCTTCACACATAACTACACATTGTAGTTTTTACTACATATTGTAGTTTAAAAATAAAAAAAGTCAAATTTGATATTTCTGGAAGTTCAACATAAAGAAAAGTTTGTTAAGTTATAGTGGATAAGTGATTGCGATATGGAGAAAATACTGTGTAATTTAAAAAATTAGAAATTGGTAAGCAATAAATCCATAAAATTAATCAAATAAAAATGCAGACTTAGATGTTCGCACTAAGTCTGCATTTTAAATTCACAGAGGTACTGAATATGGGCTACGGGAGAATTGAGCGGAACAATGATTGCAATAATGGGCTTATGTGTCGGCACTGGTTTAACAATCGGATTTTCTTGGTTGGTAGAACCTTTTTACTTAATTTAGCAATTTATTAGCGTTATTCCACATTCTCTGTTCTTAGAGATTTCACGTACGCCTTTACATTGCCCAAACAACAGGATCCTTGTGGGTTATTAACTTCACAACCACAACGGTTTTCTTTCATATGAGCAGAGATGCTATTTATCACCTTATTGTCATTATCAGTATCAAAAGCCTCATTAAGTTTTCTTCTCGTCCAATCAAAACAATAACATACTGGTGTGTCCAAATTCTTATCTTTTTGGAATACTGGCACTTTTAAATCGTGTTGTTGGAATATTAGTCCATCTTCATTAAAGTAAACCGCATTACAAGAAGGGGTTGAACAAAAATAATAAGTTGTTCCTTCATCTAATTTGACTAGAGCATTTGGTAAAAGCAGACTCTTTAAAGTAATCAAATGTATCCTTTTCCCTTTATGGTTACAAGACGGGCATAACACGTTCTCAAAATGATTTGTAGGTTTGCAACAATCAGACATTTGTATTTCCTCCTACTTTAACCTCAACAGCCTCATACTGTTTAAAATAACCAATAAAGCGGCTCCAGTATCACTCAATACAGCAATCCACAAAGTAAGCCAACCTGGAAAAATCAATGCTAACGCAACAAATTTTATAATTAAGGAAAACCATATATTTTGTTTAATGATTGTAAGGGCTTTTCGGCTTAATTTAATGGTGTAAGGCAGTTTTTCTAAGTTATCTGCCATAAGAACAATATCGGCTGTTTCCATAGCCGTGTCCGTTCCCGCGCCACCCATTGCAATACCCAAATTGGCAGTAGCTAAGGCAGGAGCATCATTAATACCGTCACCAACCATTGCGACCCGTTTCCCTTCGTCTTGTAACTGTTTAATGGCTTTTACCTTGTCTTCTGGCAATAGTTCGGCAAAATAACGATTGACACCCGTTTGAGAAGCCACTTTTTCGGCAGTTCCTTTATTATCACCCGTGAGCATTACTATTTGATCTACACCCACATTTTTAAGCCCCTGTAACGCTTTTACCGTTGTCTCACGGATAGTATCAGCAACAGCGATAATGCCAAGTATCTGCTCTTTTGTCCCAACAATGACAAGCGTATTTCCTTCGTTTTGAAGGGCTTTAATTTGGGACTCATACTCATCAATAGGAGTATTCAGTTCTTGGAACAGTTTCAGGTTTCCTGCAAAGTATTCCATACCTTCAATCGTTGTTTGAACACCCTTACCGACAATGCTCTTAAATAATTCCCCATTTCGAGAAGGAATTTCTTTTTCTTTTGCATAATTAACCACAGCCAATGCAATTGGGTGAGTAGAATATTCCTCTAAAGTACGAGCAATCGATAACAAATCTGTTTCAGTCGTATTGATCGGTATTACTTGTGATACTTTTGGCTTACCTTCGGTTAAAGTACCCGTCTTATCGAACGCAATCGCATTAATGGATCCAGCTGTCTCTAAGAAAGCGCCTCCTTTAATCAGAACACCGTTCTTGGCGGCATTTCCGATTGCTGAAACAATGGCTACAGGTGTAGAGATAACTAATGCACAAGGACAAGCGACAACTAATAGTTCTAACCCTCTATAAAACCAATCTCCCCAAGTTCCAAAGTCAAGTAGAGGAGGAAAAATCATTACCGCTAATGCTAGTGCAAAGACAATAGGTGTATAAATTTGTGCAAATTTATCAACAAATGCTTGTGTTGGTGCTTTCTTTTCTTGTGCTTCTTCCACTAAATGAATGATTTTCGAAATGGTCGTATCTTCAACAAGCTTCGTAACTTTGATTTCTAAGGAGCCGTGTTCGTTAATGGTTCCTGCATAAACCGTATCGCCAATTTGCTTGTCAACTGGTATAGACTCACCTGTAATCGGTGCTTGATTTACGCTTGATTCGCCTTGAACAACTTCACCGTCTAATGGAATTTTGTCACCTGGTTTAACAACAATGATATCTCCAATAGCTACTTCTTCTACAGGTTTTTTAATTAAGTCCTGACCTTGTTTTACCCACGCTTCGGGTGGCGCTAAATCAAGCAAACTGCGAATGGAGTTTCTAGTCTTTTCAATGGATTTAATTTGTAAAGCATTCCCCAATGCGAACAGCCAAACTACGGTAGCCCCTTCAAGCCATTCACCGATTATAGCAGCTCCAATCACCGCAGCGGTCATCAATACGTTCATATCTAAGGAACGACTTTTTATAGCGTAATAAGCACTTTTAGCTGGCTTATATCCACCAATCAATATGGATAAAGCATATAGAACATTCACAACAAAAGGAGACATATCAGTTAGAGAACCAAGAAAACCAAATAATAAAAAGAACCCTGATAATAAAAGAAGATTGTTACTTGATTGTGTTGTTGGCATATCCGTTTTGGCTCGTCTATTTGAAACGAGAGAGGCTTTATAACCAGCTTTCTCAACCTCTTTAATGATTTCTTCAACAGAATTGTCGTGTTCAATCTGCATTTTTCCCGTGGAAAAATTAACGCTGACACTTTTTACAGAAGGATGCTGTTTTAAGTGATTTTCAAGCGTTAAGGCACAGGAACTGCAATCCATTCCTTCAATGGTATAAATTCGTACATTCCCTTTTTGTTCAATGGGTTCCAATGTATAACCAAGCTTCTTAATCTCCGCTGGCAATTTTTCTAACACTGACGAATTTTCAGCTTCAACTTGCATTTTACCCGTGCTGTAATTGACGCTGACGTTCTTAATGTTTTCGAGTTGTCTAATTCTTTTCTCAATGGTTAACGCACAAGCAGGGCAATCCATTCCGTGAACTCGGAACTCAGACTTGTGACCTGTGACTTCGGATAAATTAGATTCGTCACTTTGGAGCTTGGTTTCTGCAGAACAACAATCATCTTGGCAGGACGCTTTTGATGCTGTAGCAGAATTTATTTGAATCAAATTCAATTCTGTATTAAATTTTGGTTTTTGAGATTCTTTGCAGTTATCACCATTACAGCAAGTATTTTTTTGTTCCTTGTCGGACATTATAATCACCTTCTTAATATAAATGGCTATCGCATTGAGCGATTTCCGTTTGCACTTGATTTAATACTTCGTCAAACAGTTCAAGCATTTCCCTAATCTTTTCGTTACGTAAAGAATAATAAATATATTTTCCTTCTTGTCTCCCCACAATAATTCCACAGCCCTTTAAACAAGCCAAGTGTTGTGAAATATTAGACTGATTGCCTTGAAGCTCTTCAACGATTTGGGATACCGTTTTTTCCTCATTCTTAATGCATTCCAATATTTGAAGTCTAGTTTTATCAGAAAAACCACGAATAAATTTAGCTTTTACGTCTAAATAATTTTGTTCCATTTATTTCATCTCCATTTCATATCAGTATTCACTAATATGATTATCTGTGTTCATATTAGCACTTTCTAATACATTGGTCAAATAGGCAAAATGAAAACCTCACCTTTCGTTTTCGGAAAAGTGAGGTTTGTTTATTATAAAGGCATTGGGGTTTTCGTTGGTTTTGCGTAACCTTCTTTGTACTTTTCATCAATGTAATGGCGAATTTCCTTTATAGATTTGCCTTCTTGTTTCATTTTAATGGATTCCGCTGCGATTTGTAAGCAAACGCCGCAACGAGTACCGTGGTCATCCCAGACAACAGAACCATCTTTATTGATTTTTTTGACAAAGCAATTCATATTACTCTTATGTCCCGCACTCTCGGCACAACCGCAATAACAAGGAATCCATTGTAACAACTCTGTTGATTTGCCAGCAGCTTGATATACCAAGCGGACCTCTTCACTTTGACCTTTCAAAAAGGTCGGTAAAACATCAGCAGAAGCAGTTTTTTCTTGCAAATCTCCATTGGAAGAATGCTCTTGATGTGATTGTTCTTTATTGGAACTGCAAGCCGAAATGATCAAAGTGAGTATAAGTAAAACAATAATTCCCTTATATTTCATCCTTATCACCTCTTATAATATTAGATATGACTAATATATCATAAGAGGTAGACATATTTTTAGCGTAATAATAAATTTATTGTCGATTTATAAATTTCAATCAACATATTAGTCAGCTATAATATAACTTGATAAGTTAAAGAAAGGATGGAATGAAATGTTAAAAAGAATCATTTTATTTGCTTGTTTGTTGGTGTTGTTGCCAACAACTGCATTAGCCCACACAGAGCTAAAAAGTTCAATGCCAAGCGATAAAGAAACAGTAACAAAACCTTTAACAGAAATTGTTTTGGAATTTAATACGCCAATTGAAAATCTCAGTACATTTACCCTTTTAGATAAGAAAGGACAAAAGGTAAAGGTCGATAATATATCGGTTGAAGACAAAGTATTAAAAGGAACTTTTAAGAAACCATTACCGAATGGAGAATATACGGTTAACTGGAAAATTGTTGGGGAAGATGGACATATCATAGAACGAAGTTTCATATTTACGGTAAATGCACCTGAAGAAAAGAAACTTACGCCAACTGAAACAACCGAGAAAACCCCAGCCCCAAAAGATAATAAACAAGAAACGAAGCCAAATAAACCTGAGTCTACTAACAATGATAAAAATAATTTTATGATGTACTTGTTCATCGGAGCTTCGTTGGTTGTTCTGCTTATTATTACTACGTTGCTATTGAGGAGAGGAAAATGATTTATCTATCTGAACTTTTACTGTATGTTTGCTTTTGTATTGTGGTTGGAAATCAACTACTAGCGTTTGTTCCAGCCGATAAACGTCCAATGGTTGCTGTTCCTAATTGGTTAATCAATCTTTGTATTATTGGAATAGCTTTATTATCATTTTCGCCAGTATTAACGGTTACACTCACCTTTGCAAAAGAGTATAATGAGGGTTTTTGGACCATTTTTAAAGGCATATTAATGGATTTCAATATTGGACACGCTTGGTTAGTTACTTGGTTTTTATGTCTTATTTTATTGCTTTTGCGCATTTTGAATAAAATAGCGAATGACCCAATCTTTGAATATATGGGAGCCTTTTTGACTTTTACTTTAATATTGGCTTTTGGTTGGGCAAGTCATTGTATGGCAAGCTATGGATTAAAAGGATTTATCCCTCACGCGATCCATTTTCTATCTGTAACCGTCTGGATTGGGATATTGATTGTTGTTGGGTGGTTTTCAAAAAACAGAGATAATTGGCTGAAATTCTTGAAATGGTTTAGTCCGATTGCTTTTATATGTGTAGTCGCATCCATCAGCGCTGGCTTCTTCTTAATGAATCTCTTAGTGCCTGATTATGTGAATTCTTGGATAGTTCCGTACGGACAAGCCCTGCTTATTAAACATCTGCTTATTATTCCGCTACTGACTTTTGCATTTATAAATGGTGTATTGGTGAGAAGAACGTTAAAAATAAATCCAAATTTTAATCCGATTCCGTGGGCAAGGGCTGAAAGTATGGTTGCTTTGCTTGTTTTTACAGCAATGGCAGTAATGGGACAACAAAGCACTCCTGAAAATATTGCAGCCATTATAAAATTTGAGAAACCGTCCTGGTTATTTGAATCCTTTTATCAAGGAAACGTTGAACTCAATACGTCCATTGCTGTTGGAATAAATGCCACAAGTGTCGCATTAATGATTGCAGCTATAATCTTCTTATTGGGTATGGTTATATTATTCCGTAAAAAAGCAAACAGCGTAGTAGTAACGGTTTGTGGACTTTTATTCGTAGTCGTATCTTATGTCGCAATTATGAAAAGCATATTATAAGTAACGAACCCACGCCTCAAAAGCGTGGGTTTATCATTATTCTTCGGTTATACCTGGAATATTGTGATACTCCAAAATCACATAGTTCCCGTCTTTAAACACCATTGAGTAGGTAGATTTTTTGTCTTGTTCCTGAAAGACAATCGAAAATATGTAATCTTCTTTATCCTTTATAGCTTTCTTTTCAAACTTTACGGTCAATTTGTTTTCCTCTCGGTTATCTGATATTTTTCTCTGGTGATGTTGATAATAGCATTGGTCAATATGTCGCATTCAAATTCGATCTGTATTCGCTTAATTTAAATCCTCATATACAATAGGTATGAATTTCTATAATATAAAAAGTAAATGATTTATTTTTGTATGAATTCATATAGGGAAATTGTGGAAAAGACAGGTGGATAACGTGAGTGATACATTAAAATACATAGGAAACCAAATTAGATTTTTCCGAAACAAAAAAGAGCTAACATTGGAGGAATTATCTAATCAAAGTAATTTGACGAAAACATATCTAGCGCAAATTGAACGTGGCGAAGTCAATGTAAGCATTAGGAAGCTAGAATCGATATGTAATGCGCTACATATTTCACTAGGAGATATTTTTCCTACTAACGATTCCATTCAAACAAAAATAAACTCCTCAATCAATAAGGAGTTTATTATAGAACTTATTGAAATATGCATAGAACTAGATAAGCGTGATTTACAGCTACTTAAATCACTTGGAAACGAAATGAGGAATCTCAAGAAACCTTAAGTTTCCTTCTTTTTATTTCAGAAAGTAATATCTGAATAAAGCCTTTGTTTAATTTTAACTTTACAGCCGTTTTATAACTTTCTATTAATAATTTATCGTTTATATAATGCATCAGTTCTCTCTCCTTAATCCATTATATATTAGGTAATTTTTTTAAAGTTATTTGCAAGTGATTCCATTAATCGAAGTCTATTGATAGAAAGTTGGCTATCTGAATGATAGATATGACTATAAAGAATAAAAAAATACTCAAACACTAACGATGCTCTTTCTTTGAGGTCAAATTTTAAGAAAGTATGTAGGGTCTGCGGTGCAATTTGAAGATAGTCTGTAGCAGGCACGGATGATAAGTAAGTCAAGTTTTTTTCGGAGTATAAATCCAGCAAAGCTTTTGTTTCAAACAAAAAAATACGATAAAAATAATACTGTGCATCAAGAAAGTCTGTCTTCGTATTGAGGGAGAAAAAATCATTTTCTAAAACTATTTTTTTAAGAGCAATTAAGACCTTTACATTGATGATGGCTATGGTTTTATTGCTCATTGATAGAAACATTCTAGGACATTGATGACAGTTGTATAAAAAGTGTAATTTTTCTTTATCGTTCCACCTCATATTCTCAAAAAAGACATTCATTTCATTGATTAAGCTATCATTGTTAAGGCTATCTAGTAGAATAGATGATTTCCTTTCAAAGTAGTTTTTGTAAGCAATCACTTTTCCACTTTTCGTATTGGAATATAAATAAGCAAAAACAATATCAGACCAACCCATTTGCTTGATGAAATGATTAATTAGTTGGTAATCCTCTTCTAACTTATTTTGTTCTTGCAATGATTTGATATCCATTACATCCCTCCTTCAAAAATATATTTGTCATTAAATTTATTTTGTGTAAATATATTTATACTTTACCATATACCTATTTATAGCGCAAGCATAAACCAAAAAATATAATGATTTAAATAAGCCTGAAACAAATAAAAAAGTATCAAGCACCTCTTTATATCGCAAAGGAGGTGTTGATACTTTGACACAAGATGTTGATGTTAAAGCCGATGATAAAATCCCCAATATAGCCGGAATAAAATTCCCCACTTACAATAGAACCATAGTGTCAATGAGAGGAGCTATGGTTCATGATTACGAGAGGGGAATTTTTTATGATCAAA
>OFGS01000041.1_pt1 | contig 38610 bp, 45 predicted proteins | sample 1521851 | NCBI WGS metagenome assembly OFGS01 (sample SAMEA3142070, study PRJEB24117) | hot springs metagenome
AAACAACACGTATTATCGTTTGCTGAGCGAATGTATGAAAAGGAACGGAGCATATTTGAGCGCGGAAAAGCGAGATGGACATACGTATTTATTGCTTTACAAATCGTCATGTTTTTTATTTTAGAATGGAACGGCGGAAGTACAAATACGCGAACATTGATTGAATACGGAGCAAAATTTAACCCGCTCATTTTGCAAGGGGAATGGTGGCGCTTTTTTACACCGATCGTTTTGCATATCGGTTTTGTGCACTTGTTTATGAATACGTTTGCATTGTACTATTTAGGTCCGCTCGTTGAAAAACTGTACGGTTCGCTTCGTTTTTTATTCATTTATCTTTTTGCTGGTTTTTCAGGTTCACTCGCTAGCTTTTTATTTTCACCGTCCGTATCTGCGGGAGCGTCTGGGGCGATTTTCGGCTGTTTTGGAGCTTTGCTGTATTTCGGAAAGGCGCATCCACATTTGTTTTTTCGAACAATTGGCATGAATGTGTTGACGGTCATTGGGATTAATTTAGCGTTTGGTCTCGTTGTTCCAAATATTGATAATGCCGGCCATATTGGCGGCTTAATCGGTGGATTTTTAGCTGCAAGCATCGTTCATCTCCCAAAAGAGCGTGCTCGTCTTGGACAATGGTTGGCTGCTTTGTTCACAGCGGTCGTTACGGCGATTTGTTTATATATTGGCTTTCAACGACCGCTAGCGGATCAAGCGCAACTCATTCTTGCATTGTCAAAACAGTATATTGATGAACGGGAATACGGTGAAGCAGAACAAATGTTAACACTCATCAATGAACAAGATACGCAAGCATATAAAGCAGACTTTTTACGTGCGTATATTCGTATTCAACAAAAAGATTACGATGCAGCGAAACAGTATTTATATGCTGCCGTCGAAAAAAACGACCGTTTTCATGAAGCGTTTTATTATTTAGCGTTATTGTATGCAGAAGAAAAAAATTATGAAAAAGCAAAACAAGCAGTAGAGCGTGCATTGCAGATTCATCCAGACGATGAACAGTATAAACAATTATTGTTTGAAATCGAGCAATTGCTTTAATATGACAAGTTCTCCATCTGCTGCTTCTGTCACGACAAACAGCTTGCTGTAATCTTTTTTAATTAAAATGAGTGGAACGGTACTGCCGATTGGGGATTCAATCGCACCGTTCTGTTTTTTTATGCCTAAAAAATAATTTTTATATAATCCTTCCCATAAGTTTCCGATCATCACTTCTGTTTCATTTAGCGTTAAATCCATAAATGGCTGTTCATTATATTGAACAAGCTCAGTTAAGTACAAATGGTAATAATCATCTTTTGACAAAATGCTTGCCATTTGGTTAGCCGCTTTGTTGACAATAGCTTGTGTTTGTTTATTTAACGCGCTTGCCCATGTTTTTTGTTCGTTTGTCGTCGGTTTGCGAAACGATTGAAGCGGGGCAAAAGATGAATCGATCACATACAATACATCGCCGCTCATTTTTTGACTGCTCCGAATATCATCGCCGTTATGCAACTCTCCTTGATGGTATGAAATCGCTTGAAATAATCGACTTCCTTTTTGCTGGATTTGTTTTTGCTGAATGAGTTTTTTTCCGTTTTCTTTCCACTTTGATTGGATAGCAATAAGCCGCCCATTAGCAAATAACAAAGAAATATCTTGTCGTAAGTAGGCGGTTCGATCAAGCGATGAAGTGACGATCCAATCGATCATATAGCGCGTTTCTTTCTTTTTTGGGTACAACGATAATTTTGTTTGAGCCTCTGTAAAGCGAACAGTCGGGTCGATCGGAAAAAACATAATCGTTTCACGAGCCGGTCGCTCGAACGTTTGGATGATAACGACAAACACAAACAGCAATATAAATAGTGATAATAGACGTTTCATCTCATTCCTCCGGTCAAGCTTACATTTATAAAAAATGTATGTGTGTATAAAAGGAAATATGTATGAATGAATGTCGATATGTCAAAGATGGATGGTAGTAAATGTAAGGTAGGTGATCGGAATGAATCGAGTATCTTCGCGTCTTTCAGAAAACGTTTCATATATGAAAGAAAAGCTTGGAGTCGGGAAAAGTTTTGACGTTATTTATTTAGACGTGCATTATGCCGGAAAAGATATGGCATTATTTATGATTGACGGATTTGTCAAAGACGATATTCTCCATTACTTAATGAAATTGTTGTCCGAATTACCGGATGGCTCGTTAGATGAACAACCGCTACATCAATTATTAAGAACACATCTTCCATATGTTGAACTAGATCAAACAGATGATTTTGAAAAGGTCATTGATGGCGTGCTTGCAGGGCCGACAGCTTTGTTTGTAGATGGAATGGCAAAGGCGATTTTAATTGATGCACGCACATATCCAGTACGCGGACCGCAAGAACCAGATATGGAACGTGTCGTTCGGGGGGCACGTGATGGGTACGTGGAAACAATTGTATTTAACACGGCATTAACGAGACGACGAGTACGCGACCGTTCATTACGAATGGAATATATGCAAATTGGTCGCCGTTCAAAAACAGACGTATGTGTTTGTTATATTGAAGATATTGCTAATTCGACGATTGTGGAAGAAGTAAAACAATCGTTAGCGAAAATTGATACAGACGGTTTGCCGATGGGAGAAAAAACGGTGGAGGAATTTATTTCAGGCCGACACTTTAATCCATATCCTGTCGTTCGATATACAGAAAGGCCAGATACGGCTGCTGCTCATTTATATGAAGGGCACGTGCTTATTTTTGTTGATGGATCTCCGAGCGTGTTAATTACACCAGCAACGTTTTGGCATCATTTACAACATGCAGAAGAATACAGAAATAAGCCGATTGTTGGCGCGTATTTGCGCTTCGTTCGTTTTCTTGCGGTATGGTTATCTATTTTTTTATTGCCGCTTTGGTATATGTGGATGAAAACGCCAGAACTCGTTCCACACGCTTTATCGTTCGTTGCAAAATCAAGTGAAGGGAACATTCCGTTGTTTGGGCAAATATTGCTCATCGAATTTGGACTAGATATGTTGCGGATGGCAGCTATTCACACTCCATCTGCCTTAGCTACAGCGCTTGGGCTCGTTGCTGCGTTAATGATTGGTGGAATTGCGGTGGAAGTTGGCTTATTTTCTAACGAAGTTATTTTATATTTTGCGATGGCCACGATCGGGACGTTTGCGACACCGAGTTATGAGCTTGGGTTAGCCAACAGGCTCGTTCGGCTTGCATTGCTCGTTGTGACAGCGTTGTTTGGCGTCATTGGCTATGTCGTTGGAATTACTGTATGGTTAATGATGCTTGCGCGCATGCAATCGTTCGGTGTCCCGTATTTATGGCCGTTTATTCCATTTTCGTATCGCGGAATGCGCGATGTGCTTATTCGCTCTCCGATTCCGTTAAAAAATCGTCGTCCAACGGTCTTACATCCGAAAGATCCAGATCGGTAAAAGTGTGAAAAATATAGCAAAGTCATTGTTCAGTTCTTGACGACCTTTTGTTTTCCTTATACATTTAGAATATGTAGATTGAAAACGCTTATACGCATAGGTGAAGAAAATGAAATCCGTATACGATGTGCAACAGTTGTTAAAAAAATATGGAACGATCATTTACGTCGGTGATCGCCTTGCTGATTTAGAATTAATGGAAGAAGAAGTAAAAGAATTATTTCAAGCGCAGCTCATCGACGTGAAAGATTACCAAATGGCGCTTCTCATTTTGCGCCATGAAGCGCAAATTGAACGAGAAAAAAGAGAAAAAGGGATGAAAGAACAATGGAACAATGGTTAGTCGGTGTAGATTTAGGTGGAACGACGGTAAAATTAGCGTTCGTCAATATGTATGGGGAAATCATTTGTAAGTGGGAAATTCCTACAGATAAATCGGAACAAGGGAAACATATTACAACACATATTGCAAAAGCGATTGATGAAAAGTTGCGCGAATTAGATGAATCAAAAGAACGTCTTGTCGGTATTGGCATCGGTGCACCGGGGCCAGTCAACATGGCGACAGGAGACATTTATGAAGCAGTAAATTTAGGTTGGAAAAACTTCCCTCTAAAAGACCGATTAGAAATGGAAACAGGACTTCCTGTCATTGTTGATAACGACGCCAATATTGCAGCAATCGGAGAAATGTGGAAAGGAGCGGGCGAGGGTGCGAAAAATTTAATTCTCGTTACGCTTGGCACAGGTGTTGGAGGCGGTGTGATTGTAAACGGTCAAATTGTTCACGGCACAAATGGTGCTGGTGGGGAAATCGGTCATATCACTTCCATTCCTGAAGGGGGAGCACCTTGTAATTGCGGAAAAACAGGATGTTTAGAGACGATCGCTTCAGCCACAGGCATCGTCCGCATCGCGACAGAACGATTGAAACAAACGGACGGACAAAGCCGTTTACGCGACATATGGCAGGAAGCAGGAGCCATTACAGCAAAAGATGTGTTTGATGTAGCGAAAGAAAACGATGCATTTGCGCTACAAATCGTTGATGAAGTGACATTTCATCTCGGCTTAGCACTTGCTAACTTAGCAAACGGTTTAAATCCAGAGAAAATTGTCATTGGTGGCGGTGTTTCCAAAGCGGGAGATTTATTGGCGCAAACGGTTGCTCGCCATTTTAAACGTTTTGCGTTTCCGCGTGTTGCTGAGGCTGCCGACATCGTCATTGCTACGCTTGGAAACGATGCAGGCGTGATTGGTGGGGCATGGCTAGTAAAAACAAATATAGTGTGAGAACAGACGAGAAATCGTCTGTTTTTTTGTCGAAAATTTGTCGGTAAAAAACGTCTTGCATTTTCATAAGAAAAAGTGTAAAACAGTCATATGTGGATGCGCCACTTGTCTATTATATCGTTTATCGTTTAAGATAACAGTTGCTTTTTTGTTAAGAAAGTATTAATATTGTCTTTGGTTAAGATAAAAAAATGTAAAAAAACGGATGTGCCTCATACAGCATAGAATAAGCATCAGATGTGAGTGGATTAAAGGAGGGAGAGCATATGAAAAATTACCGTTTCGTTCTTTTAACGGTATTGCTTTTATGGTTGAAGACGTATTTAGTCTATAAAAATAGTTTTGATATAAAAATTGAGTCATGGAAGCAGGAGTTCATTTTATTTATTAGTCCATTAAGCTTCCTGTTATTTATTTTCGGGCTTGCTTTATTTATGAGCGAAAAACGACGGAATCGCTATATTGTAATAACAAGTTTCATTGTTTCATTCGTTTTGTATGCGAACGTCATGTTTTATCGCTTCTTTAGTGACTTTATTACCATTCCTGTGCTGTTCCAAACGAACAACATGGGCGACTTAGGAAATAGTGTATTTGAATTGATGAACGTTTCTGACATGTTCTTTTTCCTCGACGTTGTGTTGCTTGCTTGGATGGCGTATAAAAAAGTATCGATTGCACAGTATGTGCCAGCGACAAAACGATTCCGTCGCACATATTTTATTGCAACAGCAGCCCTTGCTTTATTTAATTTAGGGTTAGCGGAAACAGAGCGTCCAGAGTTATTAACGCGTACGTTTGACCGCGAAATGTTAATTAAAAACTTAGGTATATACAACTACCATGTGTATGATATTATTTTGCAGTCGCGTTCAAAAGCGCAACGTGCATTAGCGGATAGTAGTGAATTAGCAGATATTCAAAACTATATTAATGCGAACGAAAAAGCGCCGAATAAACAATTGTTTGGCATTGCAAAAGGTCGCAACGTCATCATCGTTTCGATGGAGTCGTTACAAAGTTTCGTGATTAACAATACTGTAAATGGACAAGAAATTACGCCGTTTTTAAATGACTTTATTAAACAAAGTTATTACTTTGATAATTTCTATCATCAAACAGGACAAGGAAAAACATCTGATGCTGAGTTTCTCATCGAGAACTCGTTATACCCACTAGGTCGTGGCGCTGTCTTTTTCACACATGCGACAAATGAGTATAACGCAACGCCAGAAATATTGAAAAACTACGGTTACTATTCAGCCGTATTTCATGCGAATAATAAAAGTTTCTGGAATCGTGATGTGATGTATCAATCAATGAAGTATGATCGTTTCTTCTCGATGACGGACTATCACATTACGGAAGAAAATTCAGTTGGTTGGGGTTTAAAAGATATTCCGTTTTTTGAACAATCTGTGGAGCATTTAAAAACGTTGCCACAACCATTTTACACAAAGTTTATTACATTAACGAACCACTTCCCGTTTGAATTAGGGGAAGAAGATAAAATGGTTCCGGAGTACACATCAAATAGCCGAACGTTAAACCGTTATTTCCCAACGGTTCGATATATGGATGAGGCGTTAAAAGTATTTATTGAGAAGTTGAAAAAAGAAGGATTGTATGAAAATTCCATCATTATTCTTTACGGAGACCATTACGGCATTTCGGAAAACCATAATAAAGCGATGGCTCAATATTTAGGGAAGGATGAGATTACGCCATTTGATCACGTTCAATTACAACGTGTTCCGTTGATCATCCATATTCCAGGTGTGACAGATAAACAACCGAAAGTAATTTCAAAAGTGTCTGGACAAATTGACGTGAAGCCGACATTGCTTCATTTGCTAGGCATTGATACACGCAATCAAATTCATTTTGGTGAAGATTTATTCTCAAAAGATAAACTTGATTTCGTCGTTCTTCGTGACGGTAGTTTTGTGACAAAAGATTATGTATATACGAAAAATGCATGTTACGATAAAAAAACAGGAACAGAAGTCGATGTATCTTATTGCGAGCCGTATATGGAGAAGGCGCGGCAAGAGCTTGATTACTCTGACAAAATTGTATATGGCGACTTGTTGCGCTTCTACAATAAACAACAAGAAAATAAACAATAAGCTAGCTCTTAATATAGGGCTAGCTTTTTTCTTTTAGCTAGCTATACATACGGACAAATGTATCGTTCATACAATGCAACAAGGGGGAGAGAGCGATGTACGATTTTTCGACATTGATGAGTGAGATTGATCAATTGCAACATGATCCGTTTGTTCGCATACATGAAATCGGACGAAGTGTGCTAAACAAACCGATCATTGAATTGCAAATTGGTGAAGGAGAAACATATGTGCACATGAACGCGTCGTTTCATGCGAATGAATGGATTACATCAGCAGTTGTGATGGCGTTCGTGCGCGACTATGTGCAAGCATTAAAGAATAAACAACATCTTTGTGGATATGATGTACAATCATTGTATAAAAAAACGACGTTATCGATTGTGCCGATGGTCAATCCAGATGGAGTCGATCTTGTGTTACATGGAAAGAAAGCGGCTCAACATTATGAAGAAGAAGTGTTGCGCATCAACGAAGGAAACGAAGATTTTTCACAATGGAAAGCAAACATTCGGGGAGTAGATTTAAACAATCAATTTCCTGCAAAATGGGAGATAGAGAAAGAAAGAAAAGCTCCCAAAACCCCCGCTCCCCGCGATTTCCCTGGTTTTTCTCCGTTAACAGAACCAGAAGTGCAAGCGATGGCAACATTGACAATGGAGCGTGATTTTTTTAAAGTATTAGCTTTTCATACGCAAGGAAAAGAAATTTATTGGGGATATGAACAATGTGAGCCGCCCGAAGCGGAAGAAGAAGTGAATGAATTTGCGAAGTGGAGTGGTTATGTACCTGTTCGGTATATTGACAGCCATGCGGGATACCGCGATTGGTTTATTTTCAATTGGAAGCGATGTGGGTATACAATTGAGCTTGGTGAAGGGGTTAATCCGCTCCCGTTTTCCCAGTTTCATTCTATTTACAATGAAAGCATCGGTATTTTTATGACCGCCCTTGCTCGTACGTAAAAAGACGCCGATACGTTGGCGTCTTTTTAATGGGCAACTGGATATCCGTGATGAATAACAGTCATAATTGTAAACCAACCGAATACGGCAACAGTGCCGATCCCTAGCAATACGCCGAGGAAATTTTTCTCGCGCAACGAACGAATGACACCGTAAGCAGCGAGCAATGTGACTAACGTAAAAATCACGACTAAAATAATTCCTGTTGGCATAACTTCCCCTCCTTATGTACACCGATTATTCCTTTTTCATTGTAATCGTTTTTGTTACGTTTGTCGAGGTGCAAAACGTATGTTGTTCGTGTACAATGTGAATAGAATATACAGAAAGTGAGGAAAATGAGATGAAGTGGGAACGTATTCCTTTAGGTCCATTGCAAACAAACGCGTATGTGCTTGTTCATGAAAATGGGACGTGTTTAATTTTTGATCCAGGTAGCGAAGGAGAAAAATTGATTCAACATATTGTGGCAAACGGTTGGACACCGTTAGCTGTGCTGCTTACACATGCTCATTTTGACCATATTGGAGCTGTGGACGATGTAAGAAACCGATGGTCCATTCCTGTATATGTACATAAAAAAGAACAATACTGGCTTACGGATCCGATGAAAAATGGCTCTTTATTATTTATGGGAGAAACGATCACTGTAAACGAAGCTGACGTGTTGCTTGAAGAAGAGCAAACATTGACGATTGGTGATTTCTCCCTTCAAGTGATTGAAACACCGGGACATTCCCCAGGTAGTGTATCGTACTACGTAGAAGATGCTCAAGCGATCGTATCAGGAGACGTCTTATTTTTGGGAAGCATTGGTCGCACCGATTTGCCAGGAGGAAATTACGAACAGCTGTTGCAAAGCATACATCGCCAGCTTCTTGTTCTTCCTGAAGAAACGGTTGTGTTATGTGGTCATGGTCCAGAAACAACGATCGGGGCAGAGATGGATACGAATCCGTTTTTGAACGGTTTTTAGGCAAAAAAAATCCCTTCTCTATACAGAGAAGGGGGTTTGGGGGATGTTTTTATTCCTATAATGGGAGGGGATATAGTTAAGCTACTAACCTAACAATATAACAAATTTAACACTATGTCAATAGTGAAAAAGGGTGCAGATAAAAAAATGTTAGAAAAAATGAGAAATCAACGTTTGTCATACGCGGATTACATGAAGTTAGCATTGTACGATGAACAGTACGGATATTATATGCAACAAAAAGAAAAAATCGGACGTGCAGGAGATTTTATTACAACGAGCAACGTCGGACATATCATTGGTCATGTATTTGCGAGTGTATTTATTCGTTTAATAGAAACATATCATGTTCCGCCATTTATATGTGAAATCGGTGGAGGGACAGGTCGATTTGCTTATGCCGTTTTAGAACAGTGGAAGCGCCAATCGCCAGACACGTTTGAAAAAGGCAAATATACGATCGTTGAAACAAGTCCGTATCATCGGAAAAAACAAGCGGAAACACTCGCTTCATTGATCGACCACGTACATATTGTTTCGAGTTTTGCTGAGCTTTCTACTCCTTTTTGTGGCATCGTATTTAGCAATGAATTATTTGATGCTTTTCCTGTTCATGTCATTGAAAAACGGAACGGCCAACTATATGAATGTTTTGTTGCAGTAGAGGAAGATCGGCTTGTTGAACAATCCGTCCCGCTTGAAAACGAAGAAATTGTTGAATATATCGTTGAGCGGAACATTCAGCTCGTTGATGGGCAGCGATTTGAAATCCCGTTAGCGATGAAAAAGTTTATTTTTGAGCTTGATCAAGCGATTGATGAGGCGATCATTTTTACAGTTGATTATGGGTATACAGATGAAGAGTGGAAACATCCAGCACGAAAACAAGGCAGTTTGCGTGGTTATTATCGTCATCAGCTTATTGATGATCCGCTTCGTTATCCGGGAGAAATGGATCTCACGACGCATATTCAATGGGATGCGTTACGTTTTTATGGGGAGCAAGCGGGCTGGGCATTTACCCATTTATGGCGTCAAGATGAGTTTTTATTGCAGGCAGGTATTTTAAATCAACTCATTGAACATCATGATCCGAATCCGTTTTCTGAGCAAAGTCGACACAATCGCGCCATTCGCTCACTCGTTATGAGCGATATCGGAAAAGCATTTCAAGTGATGGTTCAACAAAAGAACATAAATGTTCCTATTTTTACATAAAAAAGCGATGAGGTGCACTCATCGCTTTTTACTCGCCTATGCCAGGGACCATCATAAACGTTGTCCAGTACGTAAATCCGGCAAAAAAGACCGTTAAGTACGCACCGAAAATGTAAATGTACATTCTTTCTGTTAATTTTAAGTAGCTTAACAAAAGAAAGAATCCTGTTTGGCCGAGGAACAATAATGACGTTGTATGCATATGGCCAAGATAAAACATGACAGCAAAAATCCCTGTCCAAAATGACAAGACGCGGAACATACGATCCATATGTATCCCTCCTTTTCTGACCGTTTCCCTTACTTATTATAATGTACTTGAAATGGTTGTGTAAACGTTCTATTTTTTTAGAATGGCTTGATACGTACATGAATTACAGCCTGATGGCATAATTTCTTCTGTGACAAGTTCGGCGTTTGTAAACAATACTTCTAACATCCCTTTTAAAAAGGCATTATGCATATAACAGACGGAATCCGGATGTGCAAATGCAAGTTCTTTAAACGGACAGTTGAAAATTTCAAAATAAATTTTCCCTTGATTTTCACTATAATGGAATGTCGGATAAAATCCTGCGGCTTCGGCTGCTTTTTGTAAAATGTTCATTTTTTCTTCTACACTTAGCTGCTCAAGCGCTTGCATCGATTGAACGTGTTGTTGTACAAGTTCTTGACCGAATAACTTTCCTGTTTCATACAACGCTTGTTTCCCTGCTTCTCCGAGTTTCATCATCGCATGGATCGCAATTTTTGATAACAGCTGGTAGTCGCGAAACGGAAAATGAAGCTGAATCACATCATCAGATAGGCGATATAATCTGCTCGGTCTGCCACCTTTTCCTGTCTTTTTCGTTTCGGATACAAGCATATTGACATCTTCAAGTTTTGTTAAATGAAGACGAGCGACATTCGGATGAATATGGAACGCATCAGCAATTTCTTGAACGGTTACTTCTTGATGTTTTCTAGCAATATACTGATAAATTTCGTAACGAGTCGGATCGGCAAGGACGCTTGTGATTTTTAATACTTGGTCCATTATGTCTCACTCCTATATGTTCATTCATTTACATTATAATACATGTATTTCCACAATGGAAATGCATATATAGGTCTTTTTCCCTATCTTTTTGTAACGTTCACAAAGTTTTAAAACAAATTTATATACAAATGTTAAACAAATGTTATACAATATGTATAACTAAGTGGAGAGAGGAGTGTTTGTTATGCTGACTGTATATATGCATCCGAGTTGTACATCGTGCCGAAAAACAAAAAAATGGTTATGCGCCAACAATATTGAATTTCGTGAGCGTCATTTGTTTCGTGAAACACCAACCTATGAAGAGTTATTGCATTTATTGTCACTGACGACGGAAGGAATCGATGAGATTTTAGCAACACGCAGTCAATCGTTTAAGCAGCTTGTTGAAAATGTTGAAGAGTGGCCGTTATCGAAAGTTGTCGAGCTACTTGTGAAAGAACCTCGTCTCCTTCGCCGTCCAATTGTTACAGATGGCAAGCGGCTCGTTGTTGGCTATAACCCGTCAGCGTTAAAAAACATCGCGAAAAAATATCGGCGCGCATGTGTTTCATGACGTTCACCCGCATATGGGTGAATATTTTTTTGAATTTTTTACGAATGAAGAAGGAATTTGGCGAAACATGTTGAATAATGAAGGCGAAAAAATGAAGAAAGGGGGATGGCGTTGCAGGCTATTGAACGGCTAGCTGATCGCCTGATTGAAGAAGCTTATATGCTTCAAGCTTCCGACATTCATATCGTTCCACGCAAACAAGATGCGCTTGTGCAATTTCGCTTAGGGGGAATGCTCGTTACAAAAAATGTGTTATCGAAACAGACATGTGAACGTTTGCTTGCCCACTTTAAATTTCTCGCTGATATGGATATTGGAGAACGTCGTCGTCCGCAAAGCGGAGCGATGGAAATGAACCTCACCCACACGACGATACATCTTCGGTTATCAACGTTGCCTACCATCTATGATGAAAGCTTAGTTATCCGCTTGCTTCCGTTACACTCATTTCTTCCGCTTAAACAACTCGCGCTCTTTCCTTCAACCGTAAAAAAGTTGCTCGCCTTATTAAACTATTCTCATGGGCTTATTATTTTCACAGGACCGACTGGATCTGGGAAAACGACAACGCTATACAGTTTGTTAAACGTATGTCGTCACCATTTTCAACGAAATGTCATTACGCTAGAAGATCCGGTTGAAAAGCGGGCGGAAGATGTATTGCAAGTGCAAGTAAACGAAAAAGCGGGTATTACGTATGCGGCAGGGTTAAAAGCGATTCTCCGCCACGATCCAGATGTCATTATGGTTGGGGAAATTCGTGATGCGGAGACTGCGCGAATTGCCGTTCGCGCCTCATTAACAGGACATCTCGTCTTAACAACTATGCATACGAAAGATGCGGTTGGAGCGATTTATCGCCTTCTTGAGTTCGGTGTGCCATTTCAAGAAATGGCCCAAACGTTAGTCGCTGTAACAGCGCAACGTCTTGTACAATTAAAATGTCCGTTTTGTGAAGGAGAGTGCTCACCTTTTTGTCGACAGTATCGACCTGTCCGGCGAGCAGCTGTTTATGAGCTGCTATATGGAAATGAACTGGCGCAAGCAATGAGAGCGGCGAAAGGAGAGCAGGCGACATATATGTACACTCGATTAAAAGATGTGATTAAAAAAGGAATTGTACTCGGTTTTTTACATGAAAGCACCATTGAGAGTTGGTTGTTAGATGAAGCGGCGTTGTAATTGGTCGTTGCAGGAGCAAAGCGCGTTTTTTCTCCAACTCGGTAAATTGCTTAGTAAAGGGTATTCGCTTGCTCAAGCGATTGAGTTTTTGCAAATTCAGCAACCTCCTGCAAAGCAACGCGATCTTGACGATTGTGTACATGCGTTGCGAGCAGGCGTACCGATTCATGAAGCTTTTTCTCGCATGCAATTTCATTCTCATCTTTTAGCCTATGTCTTTTTTGCCGAGCAACATGGACAACTTGCTCACGGATTTATTGAAGCAGGGGAAATTGGACAAATGAGGGCAACATACATCGAGCAAGTGAAGCGTATGTTGCGTTATCCATTATTTCTTTTTAGTTTCTGTATCATGATGTTTTTCATGTTTCAGCAAGTATTAGCTCCACAGTTTTCTCATCTTCTTTCTTCGTTTCATGCTCGCTCATCTTTTTCTACATTCCTTTTTACTGTCACTATATGGCTTCCACGTATACTTTCCGTTGCGTTTATCATGTTTGCTTTTTTAGGATTGTTTTATTTGCTTTTCGTTCGTTCATGGCCTATTCATAAACAAATAGATTTGTTTATGAAGCTCCCTCTCGTCCGTTCATGGATTGTGTCATTTCATACGCAAGTGTTTTCGTTACAATTAAGCCACTTGTTAAAAGGAGGGCTGTCCATTTATGAGGCGCTACAAATTTTTGAGCATCAATCCCACCTCCCATTACTAAAAGAAGAAGCAAAAATCATGAAACAGCAACTATGTGCAGGTGAGAAGCTAGATGAAATGATTCAGCAACGGAAGTATTACGAAAAGGAACTATCATTTGTCATCCGTCACGGGCAGTCGAACGGAGAATTAGTACAAGAATTATTTCATTATAGCCAGTTTTCGTTGCAAAAATTAGAAAACCGTCTAAGAAAAATTGTATATATTACGCAACCACTGTTGCTTAGTTGTATCGGTATTTTTGTCGTTTTGATGTATATCGCTATGTTGTGGCCTATTTTTCAACTGTTAAATCATATATAGAGGGGGATGTATATGAGAAATGAAAAAGGATTTACGCTAATTGAAATGTTAATTGTGTTAATGGTCATTACTATTTTGATTTTAATTACGATCCCAAATGTGACAAAACATAACAGTATGATTAACAACAAAGGATGTTCAGCGTTTTTAAAGATGGTTCAATCACAGGTAAAAGCATATGAAATGGAGCACGGAACGATTCCGACGGTGCAACAGTTAGTAGATGGAAAATATATTGAAAGTAACCGTTGTCCAAACGGAAAAGAAATCGTGATTACGAGTGAAGGGGACGTTTTAGAAAGTGAATGAACGAGGATTTACGTTGATCGAAATGTTAATCGTTCTTTTTGTTGTAACAAGCATCGTGTCGTTTACCGTTCCACCCCTTCAACACGTGTTAGCTGAACGGCAGTTACAATATTTTTTAGAACAGTTCCAAAACGATATGTTATATGCCCAACAATATGCAATAAGTCGGAAAAAGACGGTAGCCATTATATTTTCTTTCGACACATGCCGTTATCAGGTGAAAGAAGGAGGGACGTTTGGAAAGGAGCTATTTGCTCGCTCCTTCCCCTCCCCGTTTCAGTTTCAAATGGCTACGTTATCGCCGCCGCTTTACTATTATCCGAATGGTAATGTGAATAAAGCCGGGACGCTTCTTGTTGCATACGGAAGTAAAAAATATAAAATCGTTTTTCAATTAGGGAAAGGACGATTGTATGCGCAAAAATTGTAACGGTTTTACATTTATTGAATTGCTCGTTTCGCTTAGTTTATGGAGCGGTTTAATCGCTATGCTCCTTGTTTATTGGACAACGATTGTTGTGGAACGGGAAAATAAAAAAATAGAAATGATCGCGAATCAAATTTTATATGAAGCAATGATGAATGAACATCGTGAAAACGAAACGGTCGTTGTTCGGGGAAAACACACATTTTCATTATTTATGCGATCGAATGAGCGATGTGTTCGTTGGGAAGATAGGTTGAAAAGAACGAAAGAAAGATGTGAGACATTGTTGCAATGATTCAAAAAGAAAAAGGCTTTACGTTAATAGAAATATTAATGTCGCTTACAGTTTTTTTCATCATTTTATCTTTATTGACAACGGCTTTTCATTTATCGTGGAGCTATACAACAAAACGTGGAAACTTTCACTATTTTGAATGGGTTGTTTTTATCCAACAAGCAAAAATAGAACTGAGAGAATCAAAAGACGTTCATATATACGGCACAACGATTCAATTTGATAAATGGACGGGCGAGCGCGTGACGTACGAAAAGTATGAAACGATCATTCGCAGGCGCGTAAATGCTACTGGGCATGAAATTATGCTTCAATTTATTCAACATATATCGTATGAAAAAGAGCAAACGGGCATTCGCATACGAGTATTAACAGATAAGGGGGATGCATATGAAGCGTTTATCCCGTCTTTTCGGCCATATGAAAAATGAACAAGGTGTTATTTTTCCGTTTACGGTCATGTGTGCGTTGTTTATGAGCGCTCTTTTTCTTCACTCTGTCGCATTGTATCATACAGACATACAGTTTTTTGAAGAAGAAAAAAAGTGGTATGAAGCAGACTATTTGATGAAACAAACGCTCAATGATGTGAAACAAACGCTTGCCAATGCACCAGAAAACGTGCCATCATTAAGCCAAACGATTTTATTTTCTCGCGGACGGGCAACGTATAGCGCAGCAAAAAACGGAGCGGATGTTTGGTCTGTCAATGTATCATGTGTAACGAATGATCAATTTCGCTATGATGTTCAGTTTCAATTTCATGTATTAACAAACGACATTTCGCAGTGGAAAGAACGATACTAGAGAGGGAGAGAATATGAGGGCGATTTACTTGACAGGGTTTATGGGGGCAGGAAAGACGACGATTGGAAAACGATTAGGAGAAGTATTACAGTTACCTGTGATAGATACGGATGCATATATTGAGCAACAAGTTGGAAAAACGATTACAAAGATTTTTGCGGAAGAGGGGGAAGAGACGTTTCGGGCGTATGAACGGGAAGCGTTGAAGAAGCTTCCAAAGGAACATGTGATTATTACAACAGGTGGCGGGATTGTTATTCAAGAAGAAAATCGTCAATTTATGCGCGAGCATGGAATCGTCATTTATTTACATTGTGAGCTACATGAATTGTTTCGGCGTTTAGCTGATGATGAGACCAGACCGCTACTGATGGAAAATAAACAAAAGCAAATGAAAAAGCTATTTGAACAAAGACTGGCGTGGTATCGTGAAGCGCATATGACAATCGATACAACAAATCGCACGATAGATGACATCGTAGAAAACATTGTATCTTTGCTTAAATCACCTCATTTTTGACGATACTAGCATCGAGGTGATGAACGATGGCAGGAAACGATTATGTTAAATTTATGACTGAGCAAGTTGTGAAATATTTAGACCAACCAAAAGACGAACGGAAAAGACAAAGACAAGAGAAGAAACAGCTAAAAAAACAGCAAAAGCAGCCGTTTTTATATCGTTGGTTTGGTGTCATTCCGTATGCCATTATGCTTTTATTTAAGCGAAAATAAGGCTAGTACTAGCCTTATTTCGCCTGCAAATAAAATATCCCACCGTTGATAACGGAAATGTGGATTCTCGGTTCATACCTTTGTCGCAACGCTTCTTTTTCATTTTCATATTCTTCTCGTTTTTCTTCGACACCTTCATAAAAATGTTGCAGTAATGCTAAGTCTTCTTCCCAACGCACGCGCGCCTCATCTGCCCATTCATGCGTTTCGGAGGCGATGAGACGTTCAACAAAAGCTTCAAGACGTGTAAGTCCACTCATCGGCTTAATAAGTGGAGAAATCGTAAAGCAATAATCTGGCACAGTGACTCCCCATTGTTTTTCTTTTAACACGTCGTAAAACGACTCGACGATTGTTCCACTAATGAGATGAATACCTAGCGATAATAAGCGATCTTGTTTTCGGTCGCATTCATATGAAAGCAATATGTTTGTATGAAGCCACGGATGAAGAGCGACAGATCGTTCAAATACTTGTTCATAGAGCCGAACGAACCGCCCATTCATTTTAGCGATCGAAAAAATTTGATGAAGGCGGGGTGAACCGAAATGAATATGCTCTCCTTGTTCGTGAACGGATCGTTTTGTGATGAGCGATAGTTGCAACGGTTCACCTACAGCACCGATGCGCTCAACATAATGCCAGTAAAATGGGCGATTCATTAATTGTTTATCCATCTCAACGGTGAGTTGAACAAGTATATGTCCATCGTTACGTTCGACAATGGGACAATGGGTGGCGGTAAAAAAGCGTTCAAGAAACGATTGGATGTCATCTTGCTGCATGTGTCCATTCCTCCGTATTCGCTAAAATTTCTACAAAATTTTGCATTTTAATTTTCAGTTCTCCTTCGCTTTTTGATTGAGCAATCATGCGTTCTAAATGGTTTGAAAACGTCGGAGATTGTAACTTCATTAAAATATCATCTAATTCCCCGACGACCCGTTCAAATAAACGAATTTTTTCATACAGTAATGCAAATACGTGTTCTTCTACCGTGTCGCGCACAACAAAATTATAAATGTGTACATCTTTTGTTTGTCCAAGACGATGAACACGTCCGATTCGTTGTTCTAGACGCATCGGATTCCAAGGTAAATCGTAGTTAATCACATGGTTACAAAACTGCAGGTTAATTCCTTCTCCTCCTGCTTCTGTTGCGATAAGTACTTGGGCGCGATGTTGAAACAACTCTTTCATCCAATCTTTTTTACTTCGTTTAAATCCGCCACGAAACGGTACAGAAGAAATGCCGTGTTGTTTAAAAAACCATTGCAAATACAATTGGGTCGCTCGGTATTCTGTAAATACAATCACTTTATCGTTTATTGTTTGAATAAGTTCCAGCGCTTTTTTTGCTTTCGTATGTTCGGTGATCTCATTCATTTTTTGTAACAATGCACCAATGGTCGTTTCGGTGTTCGGATGTCGCTCCATCATGCTTTTTAACGTGCAAAAAAGAGCTTCTTTACTACTACATATTTCACGCAATAACGTAATGTGTGATAACGATGTATCGGAAAAATGGGGCTTTGATTGTCGGATCGTCTCATATACGTTTCGTTCTGCTTCCGAAAAATCAATAAACATCGTTTCGACGTGACGCTTCGTCCATTCAATTCCTGTATCGTGGCGACGATGTCGAATCATTACTTTTCGAATGAGTTCTTTTAAATGGGCATCATCATGTAATGTGCGTAGCTTTCCATACCTTTTTTGAAATTGTTCGGCATTCCCTAAATGCCCAGGTTTCAGCAGGGAAACGAGATGAAAAATTTCTTCCACGCGGTTTTGAATCGGTGTCGCCGTCAACAGTAAGCAAAACTTCTTTTTTAATCCTTGAACAAATTCATAGTTTTTCGTTTTATTGTTTTTCAATTTATGTGCTTCGTCAATAATGACAATATCGTATGTTTGTTCATAAATGATATCCCGATGCGGTTGTTTTTTCGCTGTATCGATTGATGAAACGACAACGTCACATTGTTCCCATACGTAGCTTTTCCTTTGAGCAACGGCAGGAATAAAAAATTTTTCATTTAATTCTTGCACCCATTGCGAGACGAGAGAAGCAGGAACGAGAATAAGCGCCTTTTTCACAAGTCCACGAATCATATATTCTTTTAAAATTAATCCTGCTTCAATCGTTTTTCCCAGCCCGACTTCATCCGCTAAAATAGCTTTTCCGTTCATTTGTTCAACAACTTGACGTGCAACATCGTATTGATGAGGTAAAATCGTTATATGTGGTAAATGTTTTGGCGCTTGTAGCCCATCAAACTGAGGAATAGTTAACGCTTTGGCTGCTTCGAGCGCCAATTCGTACAATTCCCAGTTTGACCACGGACCGTCACGTTCGATGCGCGTCATAAATTCGTCCTTCCAACTTTTCTCCCAATGTACTGTGACGTTCATAAGTATCCCTCATTTTCCGAACATTTTTGTTTAAAACAAAAAGAATTTACGTATTTTATTTATAAAAAGATGTTGCGACAAACGAGAAGTTATAAGATAATAAAAAACGTAAGAAAGTTTATAAAATTGTTTCATTAATGTGCCTACATGTAGTGTGGCACAAGAGCGACAATTGTATACGGGCGGATGAGAACAAGGGGAGAGACTACGCAATGTAGCGCCGAAGGAGCAAGTGGCAACACGAATCTCTCAGGCAAAAGAACTCTTGTTTGACGCAGCTCTGGAGAGCGTTCACGAACGTGAACCACCCACGAGGACACCTATTACAGGGAAACTTTCAGGTGAAAGGACAGAGACTACCATATGACAATATGGGGGTCGTCTGTCTTTTTTTATGAACAAGGAGGGAGCATATGTTAAAAAGAACACCGCTATTTCCTCTGTATGCAGAGTATGGCGCGAAAACGATTGACTTTGGCGGTTGGGAGTTACCCGTGCAATTTTCTAGCATTAAAGAAGAACATGAAGCGGTACGGACGAGAGCTGGACTGTTTGATGTGTCGCATATGGGCGAGTTTGAAGTGAAAGGAAAAGATAGCCTTGCCTTTTTACAAAAAATGATGACAAACGATGTCGCAAAATTAACAAATGGTCGCGCCCAATATACGCTTATGTGCGATGAAGACGGTGGAACAGTTGATGATTTACTTGTTTATAAAAAAGGAGACGATCATTACCTTCTTGTCGTAAATGCCGCAAATATTGAAAAAGATTTTGCGTGGCTTGAAGCGCATGTATTTGGCGATGTTGAACTTGTCAATATTTCAAACGATATGGCGCAATTAGCACTACAAGGGCCGCTTGCGGAAAAAGTGTTACAACGATTGACGACTGTCGATTTATCGACCATAAAATTTTTCGCTTTTGCTGATCACATCGATGTCGCAGGGGTTCAAGCGCTTGTGTCGCGGACAGGATATACAGGTGAAGACGGGTTTGAGCTATATTGCCGATCAGAAGATGCCCAAGCGCTTTGGCGAGCGATTTTAGAGACAGGAAAAGAAGACGGGGTGCTTCCGTGCGGGCTCGGTGCGCGCGATACACTGCGTTTTGAAGCATGCTTGCCGCTTTATGGGCAAGAGTTAGCGAAGGATATTACACCAATTGAAGCCGGGCTTAGCTTTGCGGTCAAAACGAATAAAGACGTTGACTTTTTCGGAAAAGAAGTATTAAAGAAACAAAAAGAAGAAGGGGCTTCACGTAAACTTGTCGGCATTGAAATGATCGACAAAGGCATTCCGCGTCACGGATATGCGGTATATGTAAACGGTGAGCAAGTTGGTATCGTTACGACAGGAACTCAATCACCAACGCTTAAAAAAAATATCGGTCTAGCATTGATTTCTACTGCGTATTCTGCCCTTGATACAGAAGTAGAAGTAGACATTCGCGGGAAACGACTAAAAGCGAAAGTAGTGGCAACGCCGTTTTATAAACGCACAAAATAATGTGAGGAGAGAGAGTTATGCTTCATCGTTATCTGCCAATGACGGAAGAAGATAAGCAACAAATGTTAGAAACGATCGGTGTACAATCGATTGATGAACTGTTTTCCGATATTCCAGAAAGCGTTCGTTTTCAAGGCGAATACAACATTAAACCAGCAAAATCAGAGCCGGAGTTAATGAAAGAATTAATGGCATTAGCCGCAAAAAATGCGGATATCAAGACGTATCCCTCATTTTTAGGAGCAGGGGTGTACGACCATTATATTCCAACGATCGTTGACCATGTCATTTCGCGTTCCGAGTTTTATACGGCGTATACACCATACCAGCCAGAAATTTCCCAAGGGGAATTGCAAGCGATTTTCGAGTTTCAAACGATGATTTGTGAGCTAACGGGCATGGATGTGGCTAATTCGTCGATGTATGATGGTGGGACGGCACTAGCGGAAGCAGCGTTGTTAAGCGCGGCGCATACGAAAAAGAAAAAAGTGCTATTATCCAAAGCGGTGCATCCAGAATATCGCGACGTTGTGAAAACGTACGCAAAAGGCCCAGGGCTAGAAGTGATAGAAATCCCGTATAAAAACGGTGTAACGGATCTTGATGCGCTTCAAGCGGAAATGAATGAAGATGTTGCGTGTGTCATTGTGCAATATCCAAACTTTTTCGGACAAATTGAACCATTAAAAGAGCTCGAGCCGATCGCTCATGCGCATAAAGGGATGTTTGTTGTCGCAAGCAATCCGCTTGCGTTAGGCGTATTGACACCGCCAGGACAGTTCGGTGCCGACATCGTCGTTGGTGATGCGCAACCGTTTGGGATTCCAACGCAATTTGGTGGTCCACATTGTGGCTATTTTGCTGTAAAATCCGCGCTCATGCGCAAAATTCCAGGGCGACTTGTCGGACAAACGACAGACGAAGAAGGGCGGCGCGGCTTTGTTTTGACGTTGCAAGCGCGTGAACAACATATTCGTCGCGATAAAGCGACATCGAATATTTGCTCCAACCAAGCGTTAAACGCACTCGCTGCATCGGTGGCGATGACCGCACTCGGCAAAAATGGCGTAAAAGAAATGGCGACAATGAATATTCAAAAAGCGCATTATGCAAAAGAAGCGTTCGTCAATCATGGATTTAATGTCGTATTTACAGGACCGTTTTTCAACGAGTTTGTCGTTCGTATGAACAAGCCGGTAGCGGAAGTAAATAAAAAGCTATTGGAAAAAGGCATGATCGGCGGCTACGATCTCGGACGCGATTATCCAGAACTACAAAACTGCATGTTAATTGCAGTCACAGAATTGCGTACGAAAGAAGAAATCGACACGCTTGTGAAAGAATTGGGGGATTGTCATGCATAAAGATCAACCGCTTATTTTTGAATTAAGCAAGCCAGGACGAATCGGGTATAGCTTACCAGCGCTAGACGTACCAGCAGTCGATATTGCACAAGTCGTTCCAACCGACTACATTCGTCAAGAAGCACCAGAGCTTCCTGAAGTATCAGAGCTTGATATTATGCGCCATTATACAGCGCTATCCAAGCGCAACCATGGGGTTGATTCCGGCTTTTATCCGCTTGGATCTTGTACGATGAAATACAATCCGAAAATCAATGAAAACGTTGCTCGCTTTGCTGGGTTTGCCCACATTCATCCGCTTCAGCCGGAAGAAACGGTACAAGGGGCGCTTGAATTAATGTATGACTTACAAGAACATTTAAAAGAAATTACCGGCATGGATGCGGTGACGTTGCAGCCAGCCGCTGGCGCGCATGGGGAATGGACAGGACTGATGATGATTCGCGCCTACCATGAAGCAAACGGCGACTACAACCGAACGAAAGTCATCGTTCCTGATACGGCGCACGGAACAAATCCTGCATCAGCAACAGTTGCCGGGTTTGAAACGGTGACGGTAAAATCGACAGAAGAAGGGCTTGTCGATTTAGACGATTTACGCCGCGTCGTCGGCCCAGATACAGCCGCACTTATGCTTACAAACCCAAATACGCTCGGTCTTTTTGAAGAAAACATTTTAGAAATGGCGGAAATCGTGCATGAAGCAGGCGGAAAGCTGTATTACGACGGGGCGAACTTAAATGCGGTGTTAAGCAAAGCGCGCCCTGGCGATATGGGCTTTGATGTCGTGCATTTAAACCTTCATAAAACGTTTACTGGTCCGCATGGCGGCGGTGGCCCTGGCTCTGGTCCAGTTGGTGTGAAGGCGGATCTTATTCCATTTTTACCGAAACCGACGGTGGAAAAGGGAGAAAACGGCTACTATTTCGACTATGACAGACCGCAAGCGATCGGTCGCGTGAAGCCGTTTTATGGCAACTTCGGCATTAACGTTCGCGCCTATACGTATATTCGTTCGATGGGGCCAGACGGCTTAAAAGCAGTGACAGAGTACGCGGTATTAAACGCTAACTACATGATGCGTCGCTTAGCGGAATATTACGACTTGCCATACAACCGTCATTGCAAGCACGAGTTTGTCCTATCAGGAAAGCGACAAAAGAAATTAGGGGTGCGCACGCTTGATATTGCGAAGCGTTTGCTTGATTTCGGCTATCATCCGCCGACGATTTACTTCCCATTGATTGTCGAAGAGTGTATGATGATCGAGCCGACGGAAACGGAATCAAAAGAAACACTAGATGCGTTCATTGACGCGATGATTCAAATTGCGAAAGAAGCGGAAGAAACGCCGGAAATCGTCCAAGAAGCGCCGCATACAACAGTCGTGAAACGATTAGATGAAACGACGGCGGCCCGCAAACCGATTTTGCGTTATTAAGAAAAGCGCAAAGCGCCTGCCTATCGGCGAAGAGCGCACAAGCCCCACCGAGGAGGCTGTCGCCGCCGCAGTGTGGGGCGGAGCGACTCGAGCCGATGGCGCTTGGAGCTAGACAGCTCCCTACCTAATCACGTGTATGCTTTCTTTTTCTTAAATAAAAAAGGTGCCAGGCGTTTTTGCTTGGCACCTTATTTTTTCTTCACCTTTCCTGTCCACATTTTAAATCCGCCTTTTAAGTGGTAAAGGTCGCGATATCCTTTTCGGTAAAGCATTTGTGCCGCACGGCCGCTGCGAAGTCCGCTTTGGCAATATAAATAAATCGGTTGGTCTTTACGCAATTCTTTCATGCGCAAACGCAGTTGTGAAAGCGGGATGTTACGTGCTCCTAAAATGTGACCGGCAGCGTATTCATCTGGTTCGCGAACATCGATGAGTTGCGCTTTTCGATAACCTGCGCGGAACTCTTCTTCCGTAAGCGTTTTAACGACTCGCTTTTGGTAAAAGTATGTAATGACCGCGTACACAATGATTGCTCCGAGAATAATAAGAACTGTTGTCATGCTGACCCTCCTTTTTCATCGTTGCCACGTCTATTATATAAATGTTTCGTCCAAGAAGCAAAGCATTTTCCATTGACTTATTATGTTTGCTACACTATAAAATGATAGAGGAAAGGGTGGAGTAGATGGAAAAAGAAGTATGGCGATTTATTGACTCAGGCGATTGTTCCCCAGCGTTTAATATGGCGCTTGATGAAGCGTTATTAGAATGGCATAGTGAAGGAAACTTTCCACCAACCATTCGGTTTTACGGTTGGAACCCACCGACGCTTTCGATCGGCTATTTTCAAAAAGTCGAAAAAGAGATCGATATGGATGCAGTAAAAAAATACGGACTTGGTTTTGTGAGACGTCCAACAGGCGGGCGCGGTGTGCTTCATGATAAAGAACTAACGTATAGCGTTATCGTATCAGAAGCGCATCCAGCTATGCCGCAAACGGTGACGGAAGCGTATCGCGTCATTTCACAAGGCATTTTGGAAGGATTTCGTTTCCTTGGGCTTGATGCGTATTTTGCTGTTCCGAAAACAGAAGAAGAAAAAGCGGATTTAAAAAATCCGCGCTCGGCTGTTTGTTTTGATGCACCGTCTTGGTATGAGCTCGTTGTCGAAGGAAGAAAAGTGGCAGGAAGCGCCCAAACGCGACAAAAAGGGGTCATTTTACAACATGGCTCGATTTTATTAGACTTAGATGAAGAAATGCTTTTTAGCTTATTTAAGTATCCAAACGAACGAGTAAAAGAGCGATTGCGACAAAATTTTAAAAACAAAGCGGTTGCGATCAATGAGCTAACCGATCGAAAAGTGACGATCGATGAGGCGAAAGAAGCATTTTTCAAAGGGTTTGAAAAAGGTTTAAACATTCAATTGGAACGATATGAATTAACCGATGATGAGCGATTGTACGTTCAGCAACTAGCGAGAAATAAATACGAAACAGATGAATGGAATTTTAAACGATAAATTTTCCTCTTGACAAATAAAAAAACACTTGACTTAATTATCAATATGTAGTATGGATTTTACGAAAAAACATACTACATATTGATTTTTTTATTGATTATTGTTGTCGATATATGGTAGTTTAATGTAGTAAGATTATGTTGGAAGAGGAGAGGTAAACATGACGGTTGCGTTTTCTGAAAAAATGACGGTGAATGTGGACAAGTTGAATGAAGACATTCGCCTATTTCCACAAGTGCACCCGATTACTCCTGAGATGCACATTACATATAAGGGTGTGTCGCGTTTAGTGATGCTTGATCGCTATTCGTTTAAAGATACGGAAAAGTTGACGCTAAGCGTCGGGGATTTTGTCGTTTTAACAGTAAAAGAAGATCCAAAGTTTCCGGCGCGTGGGCTTGGGTTTATTGTCGAGTTGGATTGGGAGAGTAAAAAAGCACACGTGCTTGTGGAAGAAGAATATCGCCATGTGCTAGAAGGAGACGAGGCGAAAACAGGCATTGTCGTTCGTTCTCTTGATGTTATTGAAAAACCATTAGAAATTTATTATGAGCAAATTGCAAAGCGGAACGCAACCGGGCTAGCCGCTGTTGAGCAAACGGAAGAAAAACGGCAAGAGTGGTTCGAAAAGTTTTATGAACAGCTCGTCAGTCTAAATTTCGTTCCAGCAGGGCGTGTATTATATGGAGCAGGTTCTGGAACAGAAGTGACGTACTTCAACTGCTACGTCATGCCATTTGTGAAAGACTCGCGTGAAGGTATTTCTGAACATCGCAAACAAGTGATGGAAATTATGAGCCGCGGTGGCGGTGTCGGAACGAACGGTTCCACCCTTCGCCCACGCAATACACTCGCGCGCGGAGTAAATGGAAAATCGTCCGGTTCAGTGTCATGGCTTGACGACATTGCAAAGCTGACCCATCTTGTCGAACAAGGTGGAAGTCGCAGGGGCGCTCAAATGATTATGTTAGCCGATTGGCACCCGGACATTATTGAATTCATTATTTCGAAAATGCAAAATCCACGCATTTTGCGCTATTTGCTTGAAAATACAGAAGATGAAGGCATTCAAAAAGCAGCGAAAGAAAAACTAAAGTTTACACCGCTTACTGAACAAGAGCGCGCGATGTATCAAGGAATTGTTAACTACAAAAACATCCCAGGATACGGCGGCTTTTCAGAAAAAATTATTAAAGACGCGGAAGAAAAGTTGCGGACAGGCGGAACGTATAGCGTGCACAATCCGGACTTTTTAACAGGAGCGAACATTTCCGTTTGCTTAACGAAAGAGTTTATGCAGGCAGTAGAAAACGATGAAGAATACGAATTGCGCTTCCCAGATGTTGAAACGTACTCGGAAGAAGAAATGCGCATCTACAACGAAAAATGGCACGAAGTCGGCGATGTGCGTGAATGGGAGAAGATGGGCTATCGCGTTCGCGTCTACCGGAAAATTCGCGCGCGCGAGCTATGGAAGCTCATTAACATTTGCGCAACGTATTCCGCCGAACCGGGCATTTTCTTTATCGACAACGCCAACGACATGACGAACGCAAGAGCGTACGGACAAAAAGTAGTCGCAACAAATCCGTGTGGTGAACAACCACTCGCACCTTATTCTGTGTGCAATTTAGCTGCAATTAATTTGGCGAATATGGTCGATAAAGAAAAGAAAGTTGTGGATTATGAAAAATTAAAGCGGACGGTTGAAGTCGGTGTCCGCATGCAAGATAACGTTATTGACGCAACTCCGTACTTCCTTGAGGAAAATAAAAAACAAGCGCTTGGGGAGCGACGCGTCGGTCTTGGCGTCATGGGACTGGCGGATTTGCTTATTTATTGCGAAAAAGAGTACGGTTCGGAAGAAGGAAATCAGTTAGTTGACGAGCTGTTTAAAACAATTGCAACAACGGCGTATCGTGCGTCGATTGAGCTTGCGAAAGAAAAAGGAAGCTTTCCGTTTTTAGTTGGTGAAACAGAAGAAGAAACGATGAAATTGCGTGAAGCGTTTATTCACACCGGTTATATGAAAAAAATGCCGGACGATATTCGCCAAGATATTTTAAAATACGGCATTCGCAACTCGCATTTATTAACGGTTGCTCCGACTGGATCCACAGGGACCATGATCGGCGTGTCCACAGGACTTGAACCATATTTTTCCTTTTCTTATTATCGAAGCGGCCGTCTAGGCAAGTTTATTGAAGTGAAGGCGGATATCGTTCAAGAATATTTAGATAAACATCCAGAAGCAGATCCGAACAACTTGCCGCATTGGTTTGTAACCGCGATGGATTTATCGCCAGAAGCGCATGCGGATGTACAATGCATTATTCAACGTTGGGTCGATTCAAGTCTCTCGAAAACGGTGAATGCCCCGCGCGGCTATACGGTCGAGCAAGTGCAAAAAGTGTACGAGCGGTTATGGCGAGGCGGTGCAAAAGGTGGAACAGTCTATGTCGACGGTAGCCGCGATGCGCAAGTATTAACATTAAAAGCAGAAGAACATGCGGTCGAAGAGCAGCTAGAGCTTCTGCCAGAAGAACCGAAAAAACGGGCTGTTGCGCTTGTTGAAACGATTCCAGATTTACGCGCAACGGACGTCACGATCGGTTCGGAAGTTGGAAACATTTGTCCAGTATGCCGTGAAGGAACGGTTGAAGAAATCGGCGGCTGCAACACGTGCACAAGTTGCGGTGCCCAGTTAAAATGTGGTTTATAATGTAAAAAGGGACGGGAAAACCCGTTCCTTATTTTATTATGAACAATAACAAAAATTGTATTTCATCACCTCATACGAATAAACCATACTAACATTGAGGTGATTGTATGAAGCCATTTATTCCTCAGCTTGTTTATTTTGAGCCCGAAGCGCTTCATTATCCGCTCGGCAAAGAGTTATATGAAAAATTTAAACATATGCATATCGACATTCGAGAAACGACATCGCATAACCAAGTGCGCGGCATTCCGGGAGATAACGAGCTTCAGCAATATCGGAATGCAAAATCAACGCTTGTTGTCGGTGTTCGGCGCACATTAAAATTTGATACGTCTAAACCATCGGCAGAATATGCGATTCCTCTTGCGACGGGATGTATGGGGCATTGTCATTATTGTTATTTACAGACGACGCTTGGAAGCAAGCCTTACATTCGTGTGTACGTCAATCTGGATGATATTTTTGCTCAAGCGAAAGCATACATTGATGAGCGCGCTCCAGAAATTACGCGCTTTGAAGCGGCTTGTACGTCCGATATTGTCGGCATCGATCATTTGACGCATGCTTTAAAAAAAACGATTGAATTTATTGGGGCGACGGAATACGGCCGACTTCGTTTCGTCACAAAATATGAACATGTGGATCATTTGCTTGATGCAAAGCATCATGGAAAAACACGCTTTCGTTTTAGCGTCAATTCACGGTATGTTATTCAAAACTTTGAACCGGGGACGTCCTCGTTTGACGCACGGCTAGAGGCGGCGCGAAAAGTGGCGCATGCTGGCTATCCGCTCGGATTTATCGTCGCTCCAATTTATATGCATGACGGTTGGGAAGAAGGATATTTTGAACTGTTTGAACGACTGAACACAAACTTGCAAGGCATCGACTTAACGAATTTAACGTTTGAATTAATTCAACATCGCTTCACTAAACCGGCGAAAACGGTTATTCAAAAACGATATCCGAAAACGAAGCTTGACCTTGATGAAACGAAACGAAAATATAAATGGGGACGATACGGCATCGGAAAATATGTGTATCGAGATGAAGAGGCGAATCGGCTAAATGACACGATTCGCTCCTATATTGCGCAATTTTTTCCCGAAGCGACGATTGAATATTTTACGTAAATAGTTGTCATGCTTGGTAAACATGTTATAATCATAATGATTGCGGATGTTTGTTTAGGAGGGGAACGTATGCCAACACCAAGCATGGAAGATTATATTGAACAAATTTATATATTGATCGAAGAAAAAGGATACGCTCGTGTATCAGATATTGCTGAAGCGTTATCTGTTCATCCCTCCTCTGTGACAAAAATGGTTCAAAAGCTTGATAAAGACGAATATTTAGTATATGAAAAATATCGCGGTCTTGTGCTCACTCCAAAAGGAAAAAAAATCGGGAAACGACTCGTGTATCGCCATGAGTTGCTTGAACAATTTATGCGTCTCATTGGTGTAGATGAAGAAAACATTTATCGCGATGTTGAGGGAATCGAACATCACTTAAGCTGGAATGCAATTGACCGCATCGGTGACTTAGTACAATACTTTGAGGAAGATCGGTCACGTCTTGAAGCGCTTCGCAACATTCAAAAGCAAAACGAGCAAGAACAGGCATAAACGCTTGTTCTTTTTTGTTTTTTTATGCTCAATCTCTCCCATTTTTCATACATATATGGCGAGGGAGGGAAGGGCATGGAGATTGACGGTGTATTTTCAGGCGGAGGGGTCAAAGGTTTTGCGTTAATCGGGGCATATGAGGCGATCGAGGAAAAAGGTTTTCGTTTTAAGCGGCTTGCTGGTACGAGCGCAGGAGCGCTCATTGCTTCGTTTATTGCAGCGGGATTTACAAGCAAGGAAATCGTGGACATGATGGAAGAGATGAATTTAATGGACTTTCTCGATGAGCGACATACAATCATTCCGTATGCATGGTTAAAATGGCTCGTCCTTTATTGGAAAATGGGGTTATATAAAGGAGAAAAGCTTGAACGATGGATCGCCGAGCAGTTAAGTAAAAAAGGCGTGTACACGTTTGCTGATTTGCCACATGAACGATTGCGCGTCGTCGCTTCCGATTTAACGAATGGGACGATGCTTATTTTGCCAGATGATTTGCCGAAATACGGCATTGATCCTCTCCGCTTTTCCGTCGCAAAAGCAGTAAGAATGAGCGTTGGTATTCCTTATTTTTTTGAGCCTGTACGGTTAAAGACGGACGAAGGGAAGCATATTGTCGTTGATGGTGGCTTACTAAGCAATTTCCCGATTTTTTTATTTGATGAAGAACGGAAAAAACGACCTGTTCTAGGCATCAAACTAAGCGCAAGACAGGCGCAAAAAGCTAGAAAGAAAATTAATAATGCCATTGATTTGTATGAAGCGTTGTTTCAAACGATGCGCGAGGCGCACGATGAACGGTACATTTCACGCCGCCATGAAAAAAACATCGTTTTCCTTCCTGTCAAACATGTCGTTGCCACCGATTTCTCAGTGACGGACGAAGAAAAAAAGAAGCTCATTTCGTTTGGAAAAGAGCGGACAGAACAATTTTTAAAAACGTGGACGTATTAAAAGAAAAAAATCGGGTTAAAAAGAGGCCCGATTTTTTTTCTTTCCTTTTTTGCCTTCAATTACTGTTAAATGGGTGGCGTGCTTTTTCTTTAAAGCGGTTGGGCGCGGTTGTTTTTTCGACGTCGGCTTCGTTTTTTGATGGTGGAGTTTTTTCGATTGTTTTACCGCTTTTTGATATGAACGACTAAAGCTTTGTCTTTGTATCCATTTATATATGCCATAAAAGACAGCTGCGACCAATCCGATGAGAAACACTTGTTTTAACAACTGCATCGGATCGTTCCATAGACGATAAGAAAAACCAAAAATAGCGAACACAATAAGCAAAGTGACAAGCGGGAATGGGCGCCGACGCAATCGATCCACCTCCTTTATCGTTACACCACTTCTTCTTGCTGTTTCGTCGCTTCTCCCTCTAACTCAAGCAAACGTTGAAATGATGCGATAGCTACTTCCACTTGATCGTCAGTCGGTTCTTTCGTTGTTAATAGTTGTAGCCATAAGCCAGGGTAGCCAAACCAACGCAACACAGGAACATGTCGTAACGCGTTTGTTATTTGTAATACTTCAAAAGATAATCCTAATACAACTGGAATGAGCGCTAGTCTGTTTAGCACGCGCACCCAAAGCGGTTCGGTCGGGACGAACATGTAAACGAATACGCCGATGATGACAGTAAATAAAATGAAGCTGCTCCCACAACGATAATGAAGACGAGACTGTTGTTGTACATGTTCAACCGTCAACGGTAAACCATTTTCGTAGGCATTAATTACTTTATGTTCCGCTCCGTGATATTGAAACAATCGTTTAACAAGTGGCGTAAGCGAAATAAAGTAAATATAACCTAAAAGTAAAAGAAGTTTAAAACATCCTTCTACAAGTATTTGTGCTGTATTCGATGGGAAAATCGGTCTCGTTAATTCAGCCAAAAATACAGGAATAAGGGTAAAAATAAATTTGCCGAATAGAAACGATAATACCCCAATGAGCGCAACACCTAAAATCATCGTCCATTTGGACGGAGGTTCAGCTTGCAACGTTTCATCTTCGGTCGGATCGAGGTCGTATCGTTCGCTTGAAAATTGTAAATGTTTCGATCCGTTTGCGCTTGCTTGAATAATGGCAAAAATGCCGCGAAGAAACGGGATTTTTTTAAATGAAGCAAGCGTTTTGTTTGTTTCGCGTGGAACGTGAAAATACTCAATCGAACCGTCTTTGCGGCGAATAGCTGTGACAGAATGATGGCGTCCAGCAAACATGACTCCTTCAATGACCGCTTGCCCACCATATACGTTTTTGCTCATAAGAAGACACCAACCTATTTTCTTTTTTCTTATATTCTACAAGAAAACGATAAAAACCTCTAGGTCGATGTATTGTTTGCATTTGTATTGTTGCCAAAAATGAGAAACGATACACATGAGATCCAACATTTTGGACAAGATAAAAAAGGAGGTGATGACTGTGCAAACAAAAACGAAACAAGATGCACAACTTGAACAAAACAAAAGAGAAAAACCAATGCCCGTTTTAGCAAAAGTCGCGCTGATCGGTTTTATTGGGGGCGTGTTTTGGAGCTTCCTTGCATATTGTGCTTATTTTTTTCATTTTACAGAAGTAGCGCCAAATTTCATTTTGCAGCCGTGGGCGATCGGTGATTGGAAAAACGGAGCGCTCGGTCAGGCAATTGCCATTTTGTTCATTGGCCTTGCTTCTGTCATTGCTGCGCTTGTATACTATGCTTTTTTAAAAAATCGTCAAGGCATTTGGCCGGGAGTTGCTTTCGGCATCGGGTTATGGGTGCTTGTTTTTTACGTATTAAATCCGATTTTTCCTCAATTAAAAGCTGTTCCACAACTTGAGCGAAATACAGTTGTAACGATGGTATGCTTTTACATTTTATATGGGATGTTCATCGGTTATTCCATTTCGTTTGAAGTTGCAGAGATGAGGCGACAAAAACAGGTCGATGTGGTAAAATAACCATATGTATTTTCATCAGTAAAGGGGGGAGAGGGGGAATGGTTCGATTCCTCCTTTTAAACGGTCCGAACTTAAATCGTCTCGGTATGAGGGAGCCGCACATTTATGGGCATACGACACTTGCTCAACTAGAAAAACAGTTAACAGAATTCGCTAGTGAATATGGGGCGGAGTTAACGTGCTATCAAAGCAATTATGAAGGGGCGTTAATTGACCAAATTCATCGGGCGGAATCGTTATATGACGGGATCATTTTCAATCCTGGGGCGTTTACGCATTACAGCTATGCGTTGCGAGATGCGATCGCAAGCGTACAGACACCAGTCATTGAAGTACATATTTCAAACATTCATGCAAGAGAGGCGTTTCGTCATCAATCTGTTTTAGCTCCGGTGACAGCTGGGCAAATTGTCGGACTAGGTATAAACGGATATCGGTTGGCGATTTTAGCGTTGCTCGATATGGTTGAAGGGAAGGGGAAATAGCATTGGATAAAGTACAAAAACTTCGCGCACAATTTGCTGAGCACGGCATTGATGGATTTCTTATTACAAACGAATATAACCGTCGCTATATGACAAATTTTACAGGAACAGCTGGTGTCGTTTTAATTAGCGAAACAGATGCTGTATTTATTACAGATTTTCGCTATGTCGAACAAGCGACAAGACAAATTGAAGGATATGAAATTGTGCAACATACGCAAACGCTCATTGAAGAAGTAGCAAAACAAGTTGAGCGATTAGGCATTCAAAAGCTTGGATTTGAGCAAGACGATCTTTCATATGCAACGTTCTCATCATACGAAAAAGCGCTCAAAACAACGCTTATTCCGGTTTCCGGTGCGGTTGAAAAGTTACGCTTGATTAAGTGTGAAGCAGAGATTAAGATATTAAAGGAAGCAGCCGAGATTGCCGATGCCGCCTTTCGTCATATTCTCGATTTTATTCGCCCAGGTGTCCGTGAAATAGACGTGGCAAATGAGCTAGAATTTTTTATGCGCAAACAAGGGGCGACAAGTTCATCATTTGACATCATCGTTGCATCCGGTGTGCGCTCAGCGTTGCCACATGGGGTAGCGACAGAGAAAGTGATTGAAAAAGGCGAGTTCGTCACGCTTGATTTTGGCGCATATTATAAAGGGTACTGCTCCGACATCACGAGAACCGTTGCGGTTGGCGAAGTAAGCGATGAGTTAAAGCGCATATACGATGTCGTGTTACAAGCCCAGCTTCGTGGTGTCGAACATATTCGTGCAGGAATGACAGGGCGAGAGGCAGATGCGCTCACACGCGATTACATTTCTGCTTGCGGATTTGGTGAGTATTTTGGGCATTCCACAGGTCATGGACTCGGCATGGAAGTGCACGAAATGCCGGCGTTATCGATGCGTTCGGATACGGTGCTACAGCCGGGGATGGTTGTGACGGTCGAACCAGGCATTTACATAGCAGGATTAGGCGGTGTTCGCATTGAAGATGACATCGTTATTACAGAAAACGGCAATGAGCGGCTCACTCTTTCACCAAAAGATCTCATTACTTTATAGACGTAGGAGGAAATGAACATGATTTCAGTAAACGATTTTCGTACAGGCTTAACGATTGAAGTTGACGGTGACATTTGGCGTGTCATTGAATTCCAACATGTGAAACCAGGAAAAGGAGCGGCGTTCGTTCGTTCAAAACTTCGCAACTTGCGCACTGGCGCGATTCAAGAAAAAACGTTCCGCGCGGGTGAAAAAGTAAACAAAGCGCAAATCGACAACCGTAAAATGCAATATTTATATGCAAACGGCGATCAACATGTATTCATGGATATGGAATCGTACGAGCAAATCGAACTTCCTGCAAAACAAATTGAGCATGAATTAAAGTTTTTAAAAGAAAACATGGAAGTATTTATTATGATGTATCAAGGCGAAACAATTGGGGTTGAGTTGCCAAACACAGTTGAGTTAAAAGTTGTTGAAACAGAGCCAGGCATTAAAGGGGATACAGCATCTGGCGGTTCAAAACCAGCAACGTTAGAAACGGGCCTTGTCGTTCAAGTTCCGTTCTTCGTCAACGAAGGCGACGTACTAATCATTAACACAACAGACGGCACATACGTATCACGCGCATAATGGAAAATCGTCCTGCAAAAAGCAGGGCGATTTTTTTTGGCAACACATTTCCTGATGAATTTTTCCTTTCTATACTTCTGAATTCGCTTGTTTCAGCATACGTTGTACTAGCACCGTTGTACAAGGAGGATGCGATGAAAATTGATGCAACTGTTTGGACGATGGCGAGTTTACGTTTTTTATCTGCAGCCATTGAATTATGTGCAGCGATTGTCATGTTATCGCTCAATGATGTAAAAAAGGCGATTGCCGTCAATACATTGCTTGCCGTCGTTGGCCCAACCATTTTTTTAGTCGTTATGATGATTGGTCTTGTTGCGGTGGCAAACGAGCTGTCATTGTTTAAGCTCGTATGGATTGGTGCAGGAGTCATATGTATATTCATAGGCATATATGTCGTGAAGTAAAGGAGGGAAGAGGATGCAAGCGGTTTTTGACATGTTGCCTAAAGGGATCGTTCATGCGATTCAATCATTGCCTATCGCTTCTCAATTGACGATTGAAGAAATTCGTATTCGCATCGAACGACCGCTTGAAGTCATTGCAGGCGGGAGGTCGTACATATGTCCGCATGTTGTACAAATGGAAGAAGGGATGGAACTATTAAATAAATTAAGCCAATATTCTCTCTACACAATCGAAGAAGAGTTAAAAAAAGGATACATTACTATTCAAGGTGGACATCGCGTCGGTTTAGCTGGAAAAGTGATTGTAGAAGATGGAAAAGTAAAAGCGATTCGACATATTACGTCATTTAACATCCGAATGGCCCGGCAACAAATCGGCATGGCTGCTCCCCTTCTCTCTTATTTATACGACGGTCGATGGCTTAATACGATGATCATTGGTGCACCTCAAACAGGAAAAACAACGCTCCTTCGAGATATTGCACGCATCGTCAGCAGCGGAGTGACAGAGCGGCATATTGCTCCTCGAAAAGTTGGCATCGTCGATGAACGATCAGAAATTGCCGGCTGTGTCAAAGGCATTCCGCAATTTACATTCGGCTGCCGCGTCGATGTGCTCGATGCATGCCCGAAAGCGGAAGGAATGATGATGATGATCCGTTCGATGAGCCCGGATGTTTTAATTGTTGATGAAATTGGAAGTGAAGCGGATTGTACGGCCATTTTGGAAGCGGTTCATGCAGGAGTTGGTTTATTTATGACAGCGCACGGTCGCCATATGGCAGACATCGTGAAACGTCCAGCGCTACGTCCAATTATGGAACAAGCTATATTTGAACGATTTGTTGAGTTAACAAATGTCGGACGTCCAGGAACGATTCAAGCGATTCGTGATTCACATGGGCGCGATATATATCGAAAGATGGGCGTGATGTGAATGAAATGGATTGGGGCGATATGTATTATATTAGCAACGACATGGTCAGGATTTGAAGCGTCGCGACTTTTACGAGAGCGCACAAAACAGTTGCGCCAGTTAAAAATGGCATTGCAGTCGCTTGAAGCAGAAATTATGTACGGGCATACGCCGTTAATAGACGCTTCCCTTCGACTGTCCCAGCAACTATCGCGACCGTTATCATGGTTGTTTGAATCGTTTGCGCATAAGTTGCAAAAAGGGACGATGAACGCTCGGCAAGCGTGGGAAGAAAGCTTGCACGAAGTATGGAAAATGACCGCCTTAAAAGAAGGAGAGTTTGAAATTATGAAACAGTTTGGCGAAACGCTTGGACAGTACGATCATGAAATTCAACAAAATTACATTCGTTTAACGATGGTGCATTTAGAGCGAGAAGAAGGAGATGCCATGGAAAAACAGCAACGGTATGAAAAAATGATGAAAAGTTTAGGAGTATTAACCGGCATTCTCATCGTGCTTTTACTCATATAGAGGAGGACATTCAAAATGGGCGTTGACGTAGATTTAATTTTTCGTATTGCTGGCGTAGGGATTGTCGTTGCTTTTTTGCATACCGTTTTAGAAGGGTTTGGAAAAAAGGAATATGCTCAATGGGTGACGCTGCTAGGATTTATTTATATTTTGTTTTTAGTTATTTCGATTGTCCAAGATTTATTTCAAAAAATTAAATCTGTTTTTTTGTTTCAAAGTTAGGAGGGAGTACCCATTGATATTTTACAAATTGTCGGGCTTGGGCTTATCGCAACGTTTTTAGTAACGATTTTAAACGAACATAAGTCGAATATTTCACTTTTACTGACCGTTTTTGTCGGAACAGTTATTTTTTTATTTTTAATTGATCGCATTCAAGACATTTTTCGCATGGTACAAACGTTAGCAAATGAAGCGCACGTTCAAACGGTATACGTCGAAACGATTTTAAAAATTATTGGTATCGCTTATATTGCTGAGTTTGGTGCGCAAATTTCTAAAGATGCCGGGCAAGGAGCGATTGCTGGAAAAATTGAACTAGGTGGAAAAATTTTAATTTTAGCCATGGCCATCCCAATTTTAACAGCTCTTATTGAAACAATTTTAAGCTTTCTTCCGATGAAGGGGTGATGAGATGAGGCGCGCTCCCATTTTATTTTTCTTTCTCCTTTTTTTCTTGCCTTCCGTTGTACAAGCATCACCGCCAACAAATGAATTAGTCAAACAACAAGCTGAACAAGTTGGGGTTGAATCCATTAAACAATATTGGGATCATATCGTTCAACAGTATGGAGGGTTATTGCCTGAAAGTCAAAAAGGATCTTTTTGGCAGTTTATAAATGGCGAAAAACAATTATCGCTCAGCGAATGGCTGCAGGCGTTTATGAAATTTTTATTGTACGAGCTAATGGCAAATGGAAAATTGCTTGGCACACTCATTTTATTAACGGTATTTAGTTTATTTTTACAGTCGCTACAAAACGCGTTTTCACATCATGCTGTCAGCAAAGTCGCTCATGCGGTTGTTTATATGGTGTTGATGATTATTGCACTAAACAGTTTTCATGTTGCTGTTACGTATGTGAAAGAAGCCATTCAGACGATGACGAGTTTTATGATCGCCCTTTTACCGATTTTGCTTGCGCTTATGGCGTCATCAGGTGGTGTAGTATCCGTAGCTTTTTTTCATCCGATTGTCTTGTTTTTTATGAATATCACAGGAACGATCATTGAACATTTTTCACTACCGCTTCTGTTTTTAGCAACGATTTTAAGCATTGTTAGTTTATTAAGCGAACATTATAAAGTAACGAAATTAGCAGATTTGTTGCGCAACATTAGCATCGGTTCACTTGGTGTGATGCTCACCATTTTTTTCGGTGTATTGTCTATCAAGGGAGCAACAACAGCTATTGCCGACGGGATAGCGATACGAGCAGCTAAATTTGTGGCAGGAAACTTTATTCCGATTATCGGGCGAATGTTTACGGACGCGGCAGATACGGTCGTGACCGCTTCCGTCCTATTAAAAAATACAGTTGGCTTGTTCGGTGTCACTTTATTACTTCTTATTGCAGCGTTTCCAGCGATCAAAATTTTAGTCATCGCTCTCATTTATCAACTAGCTGCTGCGATATTGCAACCGATGGGGGGAGGCATCGTCATTTCCTGCTTGAGCGTAATTAGCAAAAGCATGATGTATGTACTCACCGCCCTTTTGATCGTATCGCTTATGTTTTTTTTAAGCATGACGGTTATTATTGCAGCAGGAAATTTAACGATGATGGTTCGCTGAAAGGAGAATAGACGTTGTGGGACTGTTGACTGAGTGGATTTCCCATATCATTACATTCATCTTGCTTGCCGTTGTCATTGAACTCATTTTGCCAAACGGTTCATTTCAAAAATACGTCAAGATGGTTGTCGGTTTATTGTTTATTTTCATTTTATTTTCCCCGCTTCTTCGGTTATTTCATGGAGATGTAAATACGTGGTTTGCTTCGATTCAGCAACAACAAAATGCAACGCTTGAAAATGACATTGAAAAAAAGAAAAAAGAAATACAAGCCTCACAACGTGCATATATTTTAGAACAAATGGCTGTCCAGCTAAAGAACATAGCGTCTGAGGAGTTGATGCGCACATATGGTTTAACGGTGACGGACATTTCATTGACGATTGCGGAGTCGGAACAAATCCCCCCTCAGATTGAGGCGATTACGGTAGAGTTGGCTGAAGAAACGACTTCTGTTGTCAAACCTATTCGTATTCAATCATCGCCAGAGACGACAGAACAACATGAAGACATTGCTCGCTTTTTAGCACAAATGTGGGGAGTAGATCAACAGATGATTACGATTCATCTTGAAAGGAGGGAGTAGGAAGGGGTGAAACAATGGATTGAAAAAAACGGCTTCATTGCCATCCTTTTAGTCATCGGCTTATCATTTATGATCTTTGGCAACGTGTTCAACTTTTCGGCATCCAAACGCGTTCAACAGGAAACGACTCAAACTGTATTTCGTCAAACAGATGAAGAAAAAAAATTGAAGCAAATTGCAGACTATGAAGAGCGATATGAACAACAATTAAAAGAAGCGCTTGAAGCGATTGTTGGCGTTGGTGAAGTGAAAGTGATCGTCAATGTCGATGCAACGGAACAAAACGTACTCGAAA
>OFGS01000042.1_pt1 | contig 38333 bp, 44 predicted proteins | sample 1521851 | NCBI WGS metagenome assembly OFGS01 (sample SAMEA3142070, study PRJEB24117) | hot springs metagenome
ATATAACTTGTTCGGAAAAAGTTCTCGTCGTAAGTCTTCTCTGTTTTCTGAAATTAAACGTTCAGCAGCAGTTCTCATATTTTCACCTTGGTGTATAAGCTCCATACGTTTAACCATTTTCTCACGATGATTTACTGCTTTGTGTGAAGTTAATGAGTTCTGATGAAATGCTAGGTGCTTTGGAACACTTAGTGTAACTCCACGCATTTTAAGTAAAAAATCACGTCTTTGCTCGCTAAGTGCGTGATCTGAAAAATTGAATGTATACTCTGTTACTTCTTCACCTGGACGAACTTCAGGTAAGTCTAATAAAGCATCTCCTACAGTAACATAAGGAAACATTCGATTAGGTCCGTGAGTTGGGAGTGGGTATCGAAAAGTTGCATTGTAGTTGCGATTAATCCCAACTAAAAAAATGCGTTCTCGATTTTGAGGGACACCGTAATGGCTTGCTGTTAGAAGAATTTGATGGGGATCACGGCTAGCTAAACAAAAGGACGTATCATAAGCAGTTGATTCAAATTCATCGCAAATATTTTTGAATACAGACTTACCATTTGAGCGTTTTGATAATAGTCCTTTTACATTCTCAAAAAGAACCATCTTACTTTTCACATGGCGAGCGATACGCAAAATGTTTAAAAACAAATCGTCTCGTTCATCTCCATCTTCCCTCTTCCCAGCCATAGAAAAACTTTCACACGGAGCCCCTCCTGTTACAATATCTACCGAATCCACACCAAAACGTTGTTTGAGAATTTTTGAAATAAGGTTATTGGAAACTTTATTAATGTCCCCATAGATGAGAAGGGTGCGTTCACTTTTTCTAAAAAACTTCTCTGGATTTTCCATTGTACCAGATAGGAAACTTTCTAAATCAAAAATTTCAGCATCGTGGGAAGCACTATACGTTTGAACTGTCCAATAACTCATTTCAACTGCAATTAAAGGTTTTATTCCACTCCACATAAAACCGGTTGCTAATCCGCCAGGTCCTGCAAATAAATCGATACTTGTATACATACAACCTCCTCCATTTATTAAAATTCTCATCAAATTCATTTTAACAAATATGACTGAAAAAATCTTTATTTTTTATTCGAAACGTTGAGCGATTGTATTATATGGCATGATAAATAAAAACTGCCGCAATGGGCAGTTATAAAAGTTTCGTCAATTTATCCGTAATTTTCACCATATGTTGTTGTACTTGATGAAGTTCGTCGATCGCTTCGGCGCTATCGTTTATTTTTTCCGACACTTCTTGAAGCATATGAACCATCTCTAACACCGAGTTTGTAATATGATTAAGCTGTTCGGAAATGTCTTCGGCGGAATGTTTGCTTTTTTCTGCCATTTTGCGTACTTCTTCTGCGACGATCGCAAAGCCACGTCCGTGTTCGCCAGCGCGAGCCGCTTCGATGGCGGCGTTTAACCCGAGCAAATTTGATTGCATCGCGATGTCTTTCACGAACGAAATGACGCCTTGAATTTCTTCTGTGCTTTTGCTTACTTTTTCCGCTTTTTCGCTCAACTGTTTCACGTGATTGTTGATTAAGCGCGCCGTTTGTTGAATATCGCTCGTGCTCGCGTTCATTTCTTCAAGTAAACTAGCAAACTCTTCATTTAACGTCTGTTGTCGGTCGGTGACATCGGTTGCGATTTTAAAAATTGCTTGCAATTGCCCTTGCTCGTCTAACACCGGAGCATAGAGCGCTTCTAGCCATATATGTTTGCCGTGTCGGGTGACGCGTTGCACCGTGCCGTAAAATGGTTGTTTATTTTTTAGGCGATTCCAAAATTGTGTATACTCATAGCTGTTTGTGTATTCTGGAAGGCAAAATTGACGGTGGGATAAACCGAGCAATTGTTGCTCCGTGTAGCCCATCGCTTGAAGAAATAAATCGTTTGCCCATAATACGGTTGTATCTGGGCGAAATAAAATCATCGCAAATGAGTGGCACATCGATTCAAATACGCGCTCTAAATCGAGCGGAATCGTATGTAATTTCATGTCATCCCTCCTAAACATATGATAGATCTATTGTACTATGATTCATCATATAACGGCAATTGAACGTATACGGTCGTTCCTTTTCCTTGTTCGCTTTCAAAGCGAATTGATCCGCCGTGTAGTTTTACAATTTGTTTGACGATCGCAATGCCAAGCCCTGTGCCGCCATGTTCGCGCGAGCGGGAGCGGTCGGTTCGGAAAAATCGTTCGCCTAATCGTTCGATGTCTTGTTTCGACATCCCTTGTCCTGAATCGGAAATGACGAGCTCGCACATCGGATGTTTGTTTACGGTGCGCAACGAGATGTTGCCGTCAGAAGGGGTGTAGCGCAACGCATTATCAAGCAAGTTTTGCAACACTTGTTCGATGCGATCGGGGTCACCATCGACGACTAAGTCATGATCGACATCGAGCGAAAGGTGAATGCGTTTTTCTTGTAAGAGCGGCTCGTATTTTTCCATCGTTTCTTCGATGAGCTGTGCGATCGAAAACGGGGTGCGCACGAGCGGATACGTGCCTTCTAATTGCGCCAAATCAAGCAAATCGCGCACGAGACGTTGCATGCGGCTCGCTTCGCGGTGAATGAGTTTCATATATTTTTTTTGTTGTTCTTCGTCTTTCACCACACCGTCTAATAACGCTTCGCTATATCCTTTCACATAGCTTAACGGCGTGCGCAATTCGTGGGAAACGTTCGCTAAAAATTCTTTTTTTCGTTCATCTTCTTTGGCGAGCGCACGTGCCATTTGATTGAACGCCTTCGCTAATTGTCCGATTTCATCTTCCGTTTCGACATCCACGTGAACAGAAAAATCGCCTTGTGAGACGCGATAGGCCGCTTGTTGCATATGTTGCAACGGTTTTGTGAAATGCATCGCAATTTGTCGTCCGACAAATACCGTAATGAATAAAAAAAGGCTACCGCCGACCATGACGAACGTTTGAATGCGCTCGAGCACATCTTCAATGGATGCGAGCGGAACGTACAAATATAAAATGCCCATGAGGCGATGTTCGTCTAATAGCGGAATGATGATGCCGACGATTTGGCGGTCAAACGTTTGTTCATATCCTTTTTTCGTTACCGTTTTCCCGGCAAGCAGTTGTTGCCGTTCCGCTTCGCTAATGACGGAGTGATGATCGACTTCAAACGGCAAACAGGCGCTTAATTCACGCGGATTGTTGACGAGCACAATTTCTGTATCGGATATGTCATTGATAAAGGAAACGGTGTTGCGAAACGAGTCTGTCAGCGCACCGCCGTCATATTTTTCCGCAATGTTCATTCCTTCTTGCAATAAACGTTGTTCGACGTGTGAAATATAAATATTTTCATATATATACACAGCAACCGTATATAAAAGCAACACCGCAAGCACTAAAAAAGCGCTAATCGTGAGCCATAGTTTTTGTTGTAGAGAAAGAGAATTAAACCGTTTCATCAAATTTATATCCCACTCCCCATACCGTTTGGATGAGTTGCCCCGCTTCACCTAATTTAATGCGCAACGTTTTAATATGCGTATCGACCGTGCGCGTGCTGCCGACGTAATGAATGCCCCAAACGCGATCTAACAGCTGTTCACGCGTAAATACTTGACCGCGATGTTTTAAAAATAACACGAGCAATTCAAATTCTTTTAACGTTAATAGAACATGGTTTCCGTTGACCGTGACTTTTCGAGCTTTTTCATCGACAACGATCGGACCTGCTTCATATTGCGGAGTTGCCTCAGTCCCTTTCGTTCGGCGAAGTACAGCATGAACGCGCGCCACGACTTCATTCGGGCTAAACGGTTTTACGATGTAGTCGTCTGCGCCAATTTTCAGCCCATATACACGATCCCATTCATCGCTTCGTGCCGTTAAAAAAATGATCGGCACTTGCGAACGCTCGCGCACGTGCATGCAAAAACGGTAGCCGTCGAGTTTTGGCATCATAATATCAAGTAAAATTAAATCGACATGTCTTCGTCCGAATTGGGCAAGCCCTGCTTCGCCATCGTCCGCCTCGATGCACGTAAATCCTTCCGGCTCTAAATATAGGCGAAGTAGCTCGCGCATCTCTTTTTCATCGTCAATAATTAAAATCGTTGCCACGCTTATTCCCCCTTTGCATCACGAAAAAAGATATAAAACGGTCCATGTCCGACAGAAACGGTATTTGTTTGTTTGAACGTTTTTTCATCGACAAAAATTAATTCATTGCTGTCGTAACTTGCGATGACGAGATCGCTTTTCGCCTTTGTCATCGCAAACGGATTGGCGCCAACATCAAGCGAGCGCATCATACGTTTTGTTTTTGGTTCAAATGCATACAACATATTCGACCCGTGACAAAGAGCGTATATCGCTTCGTTTGTTTGAACGAATTGAATCGGCATCGTTTCTGCTCTTACACGTGTGAGCAAACGTCCGTCGACAAGTGAATGAACGTACACTTCTTGTTGAATCGTTGCTCCGCTGCCATGTCCGCCGACCCATAGTTCATTCGTTTCGGGAACGACGAAGCCGCTGACGGCGGAATCGAGCGTATCGACCGTTCGTGTCACTCGTTTTGTCGTTTGATCAATAAATGAAATCGCCCCGTTTTTAAAATGAATAACGATCCATTGGCGATGTTTATCGTCTTCTACGATTGAAAAAGGGGATGGTGGAGTGGTGATCACCTTTTTCACTTTTCCATCAAACGTCATGATTGATACCGTTCCTTTTTTTTCGTTGACGACGAGCAAGTGACGTTCGGTGACAAGTACATCCGTTATCCCTTTTTCAACGTTCCATCGTCTCGTTTCTGTTCCGGTTGATAACGTATAGGCGATCATTTCGTCCATGTCTTGTCCGAATAAAACGATCGTATCTCCGTCCGGAAGAAGCGCTGCTTTTGTGATTGGCTTTTTCATTTGCCATGTTGTCATGACTTGTTTCGTGTTATAATCAATAAATGACAAGCTTTGTTCTTTTATATTTACGACGCCAATGATCGCCTCGTCCCGTTTGATCGGGGGGTACGTTTGTGAGGTGCAGCTCGTTAATAACATCACGATCATCAGCCAAAGAAAGAAACGAACTTGCATTGTACGAGTCCTCCATCGCTTTTTAATACTATTGTAGCAAATAGTTGTGAATATTTTGTGAAACTATTGTAACATGGAAGGGGATAAACATGAAAAAATGGTTGTTGTTGTTTTCGTTCGTTTTGCTTGTTGTCGCCGGTTGTGCGAGCAAGGCGGAAGAAGAAGAGTTGGCGTATTTAGACGTCAAAATGGCGGTGGAAGAAAAGCTTCCGGCTAATCAAGAAGTCGAACTCGCTTGTTTTGTGACATATGGCGATGAAAAAGTAACGGATGCATCAGAAGTGAAATTTGAAGTATGGAAACATGGCACAGAAGACCGACAAATGATTGAAGGAAAACATGTCGGCGACGGAAAATATGTCGCGCGCTATACGTTTGCAACGAAAGGAACGTATGCGGTTGTGGCGCATGTGACGGCGAAAAATATGCATAATATGCCAAAAATCGATGTAGTGGTAGAATAAACGGCGGAAAATATTCGCCGTTTTTTTTTCATATATTATAGAAAAAATGGACGAGTGGGGGAGAGCGTATGTGGATGCGGGCGGTTCAAATTGCGTTTGTGTATGTCGGAACGGTTGTTGGGGCTGGATTTGCGACCGGAAAAGAAATTGTGCAATTTTTTACGCAATACGGTGCAATTGGGTTTGTGACTATTGCGGCAAGCGGGGGGCTATTTATTTTTTTCGGAACGCGTTTAATGATGATGGCCGCTCGGCTTCATGCCCGTTCATATGAACAGTTGAATGCGTATTTGTTTGGGAAATTCGGTTTTCTCGTCAATCTCTTTATGTTTGTTGTGTTATTTAGCGTGACATCGGTCATGTTGTCAGGGGCGGGGGCGGTGTTTGAAGAACAGCTTCATATGCCGGCATATGTTGGGCTTGTGCTCACGATCATTCTCGCCTTTGTGACGATGTTATTTGGTTTAAACGGCATTTTAAGCGTCAATATGATTGTCGTGCCGATGATGATTATATTTAGCTTATGTATTGCGATGATGAACGGAAGCGACGTCGTATGGACGAAGCCGCCGCTTGCTGCTTTTTTTTCTCCGTTTGCGTATGTGGCGTTTAATTTAGCGATGGCGCAAGTCGTTCTCGTTCCGCTTGCAACGGAAGTAAAAGATGAACAGACGATTCGTCTCGGTGGTTGGCTCGGTGGCATGTTGCTTATGTTTATTTTATTTAGCAGTCATGTTGCTCTTTCGTTGTTGCCGCAATTGTCATCTTACAGCATTCCGATGGCGGAAGTGGTGAAACGTTCGCTTGCTTCGTTTTACTGGCTATACGTCGTGATCATTTATGGAGAAATTTTCACCTCGTTTATTGCAGGGGTGTTCGGTTTGCATCGGAAATTGGCGCTTTTTTTTCAGCAGCCGACATTTATCCTTATTGTGCTTTTGCTAGGGATGTATGCGTTTAGTTTAATTGGGTATCATGCGCTCCTTACTTTTTTATATCCTTTGTTTGGATATATGAGCATCATTTTTATTTTCTTGCTTTTCTATCGAAAAATGCCTAGCTAGAAAAAAAGAAGTGTAGTACATTGAATGTAAAGGGGAGGTGAAGTGATGCGGCAAACGATCGTGGCAATGTTCGTTTTACTTCTTTTCTTTACGCTCGAAACGTTCCATCTCATTCAATGGTACGATGCAAGGGTATGGGCGCTTATTGTTTTTTCTTTTGGACTGATCGTTCATATATATGTGTTTAAGCGCGGTGTACGTGAGCATGACGCATTTCTTTTATTGCCAGCAGCTATTGCGTTATGGATGGGAGTTTTTTCATTCCTTTTGCTTCATGACGGAACGATGTACGTATTGGCGTTTACGATCGGTTTATTTGAGTGGTGGCTGTTTAGCAAGGAACAGTGGCTAGAAACACCGCTTCTCGTTTGTTTCGGATGTAGCGTTGTCGCGAGCTTAGAGGCAGGAGAGATGCTTTTGTTTCTTTTTATTTTAACGATCGGTATCGGGGCATATGCATATCGTACAAAAAGCGAGCGAGCCAATGCACTTTAGGCTCGCTTTTTCACTTTACGCCAAACCGATGTAAAATTTGTTTTAGTTGATACACTTCCTCCGCTAGCACTGCCGCTTCTTTTGCGAGTTGATGGACGCTCATCGCTTGTTGTTCCAGCCCGCTTGCCGTTTCGTGAACGACTTTTGTAAAGTCGTTAGCGATCGTATAAATATCGGTAATCGCTTCGTGTAGTTCGTTTCCTTCTTTTGTCGTTTGTTGCATAAGCGTTCGGTTTCGTTGACTTAACGCGTTTAGCTCATGTGACATCGTTTGAAAATAAGCAATACTGTCGGTCAGTTTTGTCAAGGAGGCGGTCGTTTCATCGATCGTATTTGCTTGTTTCGTGACCGCATTTGCGACGCTTGATAGTTGATTATACGTATTCGCAAGCGATGATAAAATTTCATGTGCGAAAGCGTTCGTATGTTCCGCAAGTTTTCGCACTTCTGAGGCAACGACGGCAAATCCTTTTCCAGCTTCTCCTGCTCGTGCCGCTTCAATGGAAGCATTTAATGCCAACATGTTCGTTTGTTCCGCAATCGCCGTAATGGCGGACACTTTTTGGATGAGCGCATCGGCTTCTTTCGCGACCGTTTGAATTTGTTTCGCGGTGTCGTTCATTTGTTGTTTTGTGTCATTCATTTGTTGTTCGATAGCTTGCATATACGTATATCCTGTTTGGGCGGATTGAAATGTCGTTTGCGCCCGTTCGACGACTTGTTCAATATCTGTTTGGACGGTATGCATATAATGAAGCATCGTTTGAATGCGCTGTTTCGCTTCATCGACGAATGTCGTTTGTTTTTGCGCCCCTTCACGAAACGTTTCCATCGTTGCGGACACTTCATCAAACGCCTCCGCTATTCGCTTCGCTTCTTCTTTTTGTTCGTGGCTCACTTGTTCGACGGAGGAGGTTGCCTTTGCGATTTGTTGTAAAATCATGCGCAAACCGAGAATGACTTTGTTTATTTCATAGCCAATTTGATGAAAAGCGTTGCGCTTTCCGACCGTTTTCACTTCGGTATGAAGCTGTCCGGATGAGACGGCACGAGTGACGTGATACCACGCGTGCAGGCGGTTCATGATCGTACGGTAAAATGAAAAAGAAACGAGAAAGCTGATGAAGCCGGTGATGCTTGTGAGCAACAACGTTTGTTTGACCGATAGCTGCATCATAAACGCAACAATAAAAAGAGCGATAACGGGCAAGAAGACGATCGTGCTAAACCACATTTCTATATACGGCTGATGGATCAGACGTCCCATGCGCAAATTAAAGCGCTTTCCATTTTGTTCGAACAGTGGACATGCGGCATCGACGAGCACTTCACCTGTATTTCGTTTATACAGTTGCAACAGTGGAGAAGTTGTCGTTGCCGCTTTTTTTCCTACTTCGTCGTCAAACACCATCCCTTCGCGCAAACGGTTCGTATGCACAACACCTTTTCCGTCTTCATCGACGATGACGAAATATTCATCGCGTTCAAGATGGCGGTCTAATACGTCGCGCAACGAATCGAGCTGTTGAGCGAGCGGTTGGTCTAATCGCATCGTTCGTTGTATTTCTTTCGCTACTCGTTGTACTTTTTGCAGTGCTTTTTTCGCTTGTTTCGATTGTAACAATGTTCTCTCCCCCTTTTCCCCTTAATTAAAATATACACAATTTTCAAACAACGAAAAAGTCATAAAAAAGAAAAATGAACAAATGATAAAAAGGGAGGTGAGACGAATGACCCAATCGAAAAGACAGAAAGAGCGACAATGGACCGTTCGGAAACAAGCGCAAAACGAACCGCACGGGAAAGTGAAGTCGTTTGAACAACTAGCAAAAGAAGAAAAATAAATGGAAAAGGCTGTCCCAAAGAAGTTTGTGACAGCCTTTTGCCTCGTTATCTTGCTTTTAATGCACGAATTTCGTTTTCATGTACAAGTGACCGAACAGCGAGCGACTGAATAGCAAGCTCGTGTCGCGCTTGGGTCGCGATGACATCATCTAGCTTTTGGGACATTTCAGCGAGGTTTTGCTTGATCGTTGATATTTCATTTACTGCTTCTAATGTTTCTAACACGGCTTGTTTAATGAGAGGAATGTCTGCGACGTCATCTTTTGTGGCCATTGTTTGTTCAATGTGCTCAATACGCTTGTCCATGGCAGCAATATCATCTTTTGTAGCCATGCGCTGTTCGATGCTTGCGATATCGTCTTTTGTGGCCATCGTTTGTTCGATGTGCTCGATACGCTTATCCATGGCAGCGATATCGTCTTTTGTGGCCATCGTTTGCTCGATGTGTTCGATACGCTTGTCCATGGCAGCAATGTCGTCTTTTGTAGCCATGCGCTGCTCGATGCTTGCGATATCGTCTTTTGTGGCCATGTGTTCACGCAACAATGCGAGCTCATCGAAAATACGTTTGAGCATATCGTCCATGTTTACTCACCTCCCCCGACAAAATTATATCATCGCATAAAAAAGAAAGCGATAAAAAAAGATGCCTCAAATTATGAGGCACCCGAATATTTAATAGTTTAAATCAATGCGAATTCCTTTGACGCTATATAAAATATTTTCAGCGATATTTGTCACATGGTCGCCAGCGCGCTCTAAGTTGCGCGTGATGAACGACAATTGTGTAATTTGATTTGTAAACTCTGGTTTTTCGCTCATTAAGTCAATTAATTCTTGAATAATTTTTCCTTGCAACTCATCTACTCGATCGTCTTCAAGTGCGATCCGTTTCGCTTCTTCAACGTCATCGTTATGGAACGCATGAAGCGCATGGTCTAACATTTCATTGACGATTGCCGCCATTTCAGGAATGTGGACGATCGGTTTCACATGCGGTTCTGTACCGATAAATTTGACCGATTTTGCGATATTGACCGCAATGTCACCAATGCGCTCGACATCAGACGAAATTTTAAGCGCAACGATTAACCGACGTAAATCAGATGCGACCGGTTGTTGTTTTAAAATCGTCATAATCGCAAGCTCGTTAATTTCGCGCTCAAGTTCGTTAATTTTTTTATCGTTTTCGATAATTTCATCTGCTTTCGCGATATTTTGCGTTTTTAACGCTTCAATCGATTCATGTAGCGCTTGTTGGGAAGCAGATACCATCGTCATTAATTTTTCGCGCAGTTGTTGAAGCGCCGCATCAAAAGTTGAACGTTTTGTCATGTTGAATCACCTAACTTTTTTTGTTGTTATTATATCCTGAAAACAGTTCACAAATAAAGCATAATTTTTTTATAGAATGAATATATGTTTTATGGTATATTGTTAGGCGTACAATTGAAGAAGAATTCTACGCGGTTTGCGTAGGAGAGGTTCTAGAACACCCTCTATAAAAAAACTAGGGATCGCTATGTCCTTAGGGGGTATAGCGTTTTTGTTTTAGAACGCTCTTTCTTCTCATTATGTAAGAAAGGGGAGCGAAAGATGAAAAGAGAAAAAGCAGTCGTCGTTTTTAGCGGCGGCCAAGACAGTACAACATGTTTATTTTGGGCGAAAAAACATTTTGCGGAAGTCGAAGCGGTGACGTTTGATTATAACCAACGCCATCGGCTTGAAATTGACGTCGCTGCATCGATTGCGAAAGAGCTTGACGTGCCACATACGGTGCTTAATATGTCGCTATTAAATCAGCTCGCACCAAATGCGCTAACAAGAAGCGATATAGCGATCGAACAAAAAGAAGGACAATTGCCGTCCACGTTTGTCGATGGGCGCAATTTATTGTTTTTATCGTTTGCGGCGGTGCTTGCGAAACAAAAAGGGGCGCGTCATCTCGTGACGGGCGTATGTGAAACAGACTTTAGCGGCTATCCGGATTGCCGTGACGTATTTATTAAATCGTTAAATGTGACACTTAATTTAGCGATGGATTACGACTTTGTTATTCATACGCCGCTCATGTGGTTAAATAAAGCGGAAACGTGGAAGCTTGCTGATGAGTTGGATGCGCTTGAGTTCGTGCGCACGAAAACGCTCACGTGCTACAACGGCATCATCGCTGACGGTTGTGGCGAATGTCCAGCGTGCGTGTTGCGTAAACGAGGTCTTGATCAATATATGAGTGAAAAGAAAGGGGCGCATGTGCAATGATCCAACAAATTTATCCGCAAGTCATTCACCCGTTTCGCTATGAATTAAATAAAGATATGCAAATTGCGGCGGCGCACTTTATTCCGCATGAAGCAGCCGGCCAATGTGCGAATATGCACGGACATACGTATTTTATCAACATTACTGTTGCAGGTGACGAGCTTGATGATTCAGGCTTTTTAATTAACTTTCAACAGTTAAAAAAACTTGTGCACAACCGTTTTGATCATACAGTTATGAACGACCATAAAGACGTATTTAGCGATACAGCGGCTGAACATTTTCCAACGACAGAAGTGGTAGCGCGAAAAATTGCAGAAATCGTTCAGGAACATTTAGACACGTTGCCGAACAAACCGACATGCGTTCAAGTGTTTGTGCGGGAGTCTCCGACAAGCTATGTCGTATATCGTCCGAAAGCAGGGAAACAATAATGGAGCGCATTCCGGTCATTGAAATTTTCGGCCCGACGATTCAAGGCGAAGGCATGGTCATCGGGCAAAAAACGATGTTTGTCCGCACAGCAGGATGCGACTATCGTTGCCGTTGGTGCGATTCGTCGTTTACGTGGGACGGTTCAGCGAAAGATGAAATAAAACAAATGACGCCCGAACATATTTGGCAACAACTGAAACAACTTGGCGGGGATCGGTTTAACCACGTGACTATTTCAGGCGGCAATCCTGCGTTGCTCAAAAGTTTGCATGCGCTCATTTCTTTACTGAAACAACATCGAATGCGCATCGGCTTAGAGACGCAAGGAAGCGTATGGCAAGACTGGTTTTACGGTATCGATGATTTAACGATTTCACCAAAGCCGCCGAGTTCAAGCATGGAAACAAACTTTGCGATGCTTGATACAATCATGGACCGATTAGCGATGCATCGCGGGCAAGTGAGTTTAAAAGTCGTCGTATTTAACGATGAAGATTTTGCTTATGCTAAACATGTGCATCAACGCTACCCAACCGTTCCGTTTTACGTTCAAGTCGGCAACGATGATATACATGAAGCAGACGACATAACGCTTCGCTTAAAATTATTACAAAAACTTGAATGGCTCGTCGAACAAGTTGTGCAATCAAACGAAATGAACGACGTTCGCGTCTTGCCCCAACTACACACGTTATTATGGGGCAATCGTCGCGGCGTATAACTAAAGGAGGAGAAAGCGATGAGAAAAGATGAAGAACTACAAGGAGTCACGCTTCTTGGAAACCAAGGAACGAAATATGTATTTGAATACAGCCCAGACATTCTTGAAGTGTTTGATAACAAACATCCTGACCGCGACTACTTTGTAAAATTTAACTGTCCGGAGTTTACGAGCTTGTGTCCAAAAACCGGACAACCAGATTTCGCTACAATTTACATTAGTTACATTCCTGATAAAAAATGTGTTGAAAGTAAGTCGCTGAAGTTATATTTATTTAGTTTCCGCAATCATGGTGATTTTCATGAAGATTGCGTCAATATTATTATGAACGATTTAATTCGCGTCATGGAGCCGCGCTACATTGAAGTGTGGGGGAAATTTACACCGCGCGGCGGCATTTCGATTGACCCGTATTGCAACTGGGGTCGCCCGGGAACGAAATACGAACAAATGGCGGAATATCGCTTATTAAACCACGATTTATATCCGGAAAAAGTAGATAATCGCTAAGAAGGCTGGCTCATGAAGTCAGCCTTAAAAAATTCATAAAAGAGAACTAGTTTTTTTTCGTAAACGGGTATATAATGACAAATTGTTACGAACCTTTTTTGTTTGGGGGGTCTTCATTTGAGACAGAGAACGGCTCTTGTGATCGGAGCAAGCGGATTAGTCGGAGGCGAGCTTCTCCAGCGGTTGCTTCGTTCGGAGCATTATGAACAAGTGACGGTGTTTGTTCGAAAACAAATGGCGTGCAAGCATGAAAAATTAAAACAAGTTGTCGTTGATTTTGACAAAATAGAACAATATGAAGAATATTTTCATGTCGACGATGTATTTAGTTGTTTAGGGACGACGATGAAAAAAGCAAAAACAAGACAACAATTTATTAAAGTCGATTACGAATATACGTTGCGGGCGGCAAAACTGGCGGAAAAATGTCACGTCAAAACGTTTTTATTCGTTTCTGCGATCGGGGCAGATCCGCATTCGATGTTTTTTTACAATCGCGTCAAAGGAGAGACGGAAGAAGCGTTGCAGCGGCTTACGATTCGCTCGTTGCACATTTTTCGCCCATCGTTATTAACAGGTGAGCGACAAGAATTTCGTCTCGGTGAAAAAACAGCGGAATGGCTTTGTCACGGTTTTTCGTTTGCGTTCGTCGGCAAATGGGAAAAATATAAACCGATCGCCGCAAAACAAGTGGCAGAAGCGATGTATCATGCCGCACTTTCAGAAAAACAAGGGGTATACATTTACGAATGTAGCGAAATGAAAGGGCAATGTGAACAACAAAGAGGGCTGTCTCATCAACAATAAGCAGCCCTCTTTTCGTTACTCTACAATTTTGTAGTTTTTATGGTTGACGACTGTTCGTTCTTGCAAGTCGAGTTCTTTGTAGTTGTCCATATACGTTAAATCGACAATAACTGAATTTTCGTTTACTTTTTCAACAATTCCCCGCAACCCATTTTTAAATTCAATGATGTCGCCAATTTGCGCTTTTTTCATTGAAAATCCCCTTTACTTTTGAATTTTTAAACCTTTTTTCTATTTTGCATGATTTTTCCTCGTTCGTAAAGGGCATTTTCAACTATTTTTAACGCTGTGGCCCATACGGCATGTACGGCCACATTGGTCCAGGCATCATCTGTGGCATTTGTTGCGGCATGTGTGGCATTGGCATCGTTTGTGGCATCATTTGCGGCATTCCTGGCCACATCGGTCCCATCGGCATCCCACAGCCACAATCCCCCGGCATCATTTGCGGCATTTGTTGTGGCATCATCTGCGGCATTGGCATCGGCTGCATTTGTTGTGGCATCATCTGTGGCATTTGTTGCGGCATTTGCGGCATTGGCATCGTTTGCGGCATCATTTGTTGATCTAGTCGGAAATCTTCATACATATTCCAGTCATTCATCGTTCATCTTCCTTTCTTTCATTTAGAATCCACCAACATTGTATGTGCATTTTCGATAGACGTGTGTCAATATAACAAAATTAGGCACTCACACATCGTATTGACATGTATCGTTCAGCACGTTAAAACAAAGAGGGAGGGATGAACGTGACTGAACAAGAAGCAAAGCAACTTCTTCAACAATTGCGCACGCGCGCCATTCCACATGTACTTGTGAAAAAGGAACATTTTTTAACGTTTCGTCATGTGCTCGTCCAACAAGAAGATTTTAAACATTTTCGCGGCGTTGCCCAGCGCGGTGGGGATGTCGTGTACTACTATATGGATGAGCCGCGCAGTTAACGTAACGTTTTAGCTTTTTGACGGCGGACATGCGCCATTGTTTTACGGCATTCACGCTTACGCCTTCTTCATGAGCGATTTGTTTTAATGTTTTTCCTTCGATCACATGACGAACAAGCCATATGCGCTCACGTGGCGTTAAATATTGCATCGCTTCTTCCCACATGATGTCGGCAAAAAAATCGACATTTTCTTTTAACACATATTCATCTGGCAACGGAACGTGTACGTTTCTCGTTTCTTTGCGCAGCTGTGACACGATGCGCCAGCGAATCATTTTAAATGCGAACGTACAAAAGGAACCTTTCGTTTCGTCGTATCGTTCATATGCTTCCCAAAGCGCAATGAAGCCAATTTGCATATATTCATCGACATGACGGCGAATGTGCAACTTGCGAATGATATAAGAAATGAGTGGGCGATATTCGGCAACGATTTTTTCAAATGACATATATATCCCTTCCTTGAAGGCGCGCCTTCAGTTATTCCGCGGTACATTTAGCCTAACAAAAACGCTTGCGCCAAGCGAAAGGGAAAACGGATAAAAATCGTCCGTTTATGTTCTGCATACACACCATTTGCCTAGAGGAAATACAAAAAATCAGACGAAAAACGAAGTGAAAATGAGCGGATTTGCTAAAAAATGTTTTGAACAATGGAAAAATTTTGTGATATGATAATAAAAAATGGAAAGGCATGAGTAAGAGATGAAAATTAGAAAAGCGACGATTGATGAACAATCATTACAACAAAATGTATACATTTATGAAAATAAAAAAGAACAATATATCGTTGTCGCGATTCCGTATTTGGAATGGTCCATTTATGTTAGCTATGATGATTTCGCTCATATCGAATCACGTTTACAACAATCGCTTGCGAAAGTGTTAGAAGAAGAACATGTTTCGTCGCTTGCGATGAAGCTTGCACAATGGATGAGAGAAATGTAAGAAAGGTTTCGTTGCCAGATGAAATACGCCATTGTCATTTATGTGATTATCAGCACCATTTGGATCGTATTGACTGATTTTTACGTAGAAAAGTTTCCGCTTCCACAACACATCATGCCATATGTTCAAACGTTTAAAGGCTTTATTTTTGTCATGTTGTCTGCTGTATTTATGTATATCGCTTTGAAAAAACATCGTGCCTTAAAACAGATGAGCGAAAGCGAACAAGAGCTGTTGACGCTCATTCATGCGATGCCTGATTTCGTCTCGTTTAAAGATGGACAAGGGCGTTGGCTTAGAGTAAACGAATTTGGTTTAAAGCTTTATGGGCTTGAGCATGTCGATTATAAAGGAAAAACAGATGCGGAACTGGCGGAATATACTCCTCATTTTCGCGAGGCGTTACTTTATTGCATCGATTCGGATGAAGAAGCGTGGCGGGCAAAAACGGTGACGCGTGCGGAAGAATCGTTTCCGATGCCAAACGGTGAAATGAAAACGTTTGACGTCATTAAAGTGCCGCTATTTTACGAAAACGGAAAACGAAAAGGGCTTGTCGTCATTGGTCGCGACATTACGCAACAAAAAGTTGCTGAGCAGCTGTTGTTGAAAAAAGAAAAACTATCGGTCATCGGCGAGTTAGCGGCAGGCATCGCCCACGAAATTCGCAATCCGCTCACGTCCATTAAAGGCTTTTTACAAATGATGAAAGAAACGAAAGAAGTAGATGAACGTTTCGTGCAAATTATGTTAGATGAAATTGAGCGCGTCAATCAAATCGTGAGCCAACTTCTCGTGCTAGCGAAACCGCAAATGAAATCGTATAAGCCGCTCGCTTTACACGACGTTGTTGACTACGTTGTCGGATTGTTTACGTACGAAGCGATTTTGCAAAATGTACAAATGAAATACGAACCGCACACATCGGCAACCGTACACGGCGACAAAAACGAGCTCATCCAAGTGTTTGTCAACGTCGTAAAAAACGCCTTAGAAGCGATGCCAAAAGGGGGAACGCTTACGATTTCTACGAAAGAAGAAGATGACCGCGTTCATATTATCATCGAAGATACAGGAAAAGGCATTGAACAAGAGCATTTAAAACGAATTGGCGAACCGTTTTATACGTTAAAAGAAAAAGGAATGGGACTTGGTTTAACGACGAGCATGAAAATGATTCATGAACATAAAGGCACGATGCAAATCGAAAGCAAAGTCGGCAAAGGAACGCGGGTTCACATCATATTGCCAACATATAAAAATGACCCGTTTTAAAACGGGTCATTTTTATCACTCTACCCATGTCGTGACTTCATCTACTGGTAAACGGAGAGACGGATGGGCTGGCGCGCTCGCTTTACCGATTGTAATAAGCATCACCGGAATGTACCGGTCTGAAATGTGAAATTCTTTCATGAATGCTTGTGGATCAAAGCCGCCGATGGCGCACGTATCAAACCCTTCTGCTTTTGCGGCAAGCATGAGTTGCATCGCTGCTAACGAAGCGTTCGTGAACGCAGCATCGCGCGCATATTGTGCGTTTGTATATGCTTGTTCAATTTGTTTGGCGAGCGTCTCTTTCACTTCTTTTGTCATTTTTCCTTGTGCGACAAGCGGATCATATACGGCATCTGTTTTTTTATTCGCTTGTAAATCGCCAAGCACCGCAACGACCGCGGATGCATCAACAATTTGTTGTTGATTGTAAGCGATCGGAAGAAGCTTTTGTTGCGCTTCTTTTCCATAGATGACGACGAAATGCCAATGTTGCAAGTTCCAAGCGGAAGGCGCTTTTGTCGCTAATTGTAAAATTTTTGTCAGTTGTTCTTTCAAAATCGAAGCATTCGGATCGTATTTCCGAATCGATTGACGTTGTTCCATAATTGAAATCATATATATCCTCCTTGAACATACAAAAATAACATTACTCACTTTTTGTTAGTTACGATAAATATATTAATTTAGTTACAATAAGTTTGTCAAATTTCATGCATAGGGTGATCATCCATGGAACATTCACATGTTTGTCCAAAAATTGAAGCCGCGTTTGAATTAATCGGTAAAAGATGGAACGGATTAATTATTCACGTCTTATTTCGCGGTCCGCTTCGCTTTAAAGATTTAGCAGAAAGTATTCCAGAAATTAGTCAAAAAATGTTAACAGAACGATTAAAAGAGTTAGAAGAAGAACAAATCGTCGTCCGCCATGTATATCCGGAAAAGCCTGTGCGCATTGAATACGAATTAACGGAGAAAGGAAAAGATTTACGCATCGTGATGGAAGCGGTGCAAGCATGGGCAGAAAAATGGTGTAGTCCCTAACCTTTTACCATTGTCGTTGCGATAGTTATAGATGAAAGGAGGAGAGGAGGCGTGATTCAACGTTCACAACTTCGTTTAACGTTTGAAGTGGGCGTGACAGAAACGGGCAAACCGGTATATAAAAACAAAACGTATACGATTAAACCGAACGCAACGGAAAGCTCGCTCGTCTCTGTTGCCCAAGCGCTCGCATCTTTGCAAAGCGCTCCGCTCGTTCACGTATATCGCAACGATGTGCACGTATTAGGCGAATAGGAGGGATGAGAAGTGAAAACGCTTGAATTGCAGTTTATGAATGAGGAAGGAAAGACGGTTCGTTTCACGATTGATGCACCGCGTGAAGATGTGACAGAAGCGCAAATTAGTCAAGTGATGGATGTCATCATTGCCGCAAATGTCTTTCCGTCTAGCGGAGGCGACCTCATCGTGAAAAAAGGAGCGCGCCTCATCGATACGACGATGACACAATGGGCGTTTGCTTAACGAGTGAAGGTGTCCTGACACACAGGACACCTTGTTGCATATAAGCGAAAAAAGAAAGGATGAGAAAGATGGAAGCCTATTTGTCGCTTCTTTCCGATGTCGGTTTTCCCATTGCGGTAACGTTTTATTTACTGCATCGGATTGAAGGAAAATTAGATGCGGTCATCGATTCGATTCGCACGCTAGGTGAACAATGGAAAGCACCCAACTAAATGGGTGTTTTCTTTTTTTCTTCCGTTTGTTAACATACATATGTAAACATGTTGTTTATGTGAGTTAAGGGGGGTTTTATTTTGTTTAAACGAAAACGAGATGAGCGCGATTTACAACTTGAGGCGATTTTACAAATGAAAGAAGAACCGCTTCGTTTGAACGACAAAACGGTCGAACGACAGCTGGCGCTCATCGGGATGACGACGAAAGATATTGCGATTTTACAGCACGTCAAACCTTATATCGAAGCACATATTGCTCGCATCGTTGACGCTTTTTATCGTGCGCTTCAAACAGAAAGTCATTTGCTTTCGATCATTCAACAACATAGCACAATTGAGCGCCTAAAACAAACGTTAACGATCCATGTCAAAGAAATGTTTAACGGACAAATTGATGAAGCGTTTATTGAAAAAAGGCGCCGCGTTGCCCAAGCACACGTCCGCATCGGTTTAGAGCCGAAATGGTACATCGCTTCGTTTCAACATTTGCTTGAAGAAATATTAGCGGTCATGTTAGAACAATTACGTCAGCCATCGTATGTCATTGTCGTTATGAAATCCGTCTCTAAAATGTTAAACGTCGAACAGCAACTCGTTTTAGAACAATATGAACGGGAAAATGAAGCGCTTCGTTTACAAATGGAGACGCTCAAACAACAAATGAAAGAACAAGTGAGAGAATCGATTCAACAGTTAAGTCACGTCTCTGATGAAGTAAGCGCTTCCGTTTCTTCGTTAAACGCGCAAACTGCTGGCATTTTGCAAGCAGCGCAAGAAGCTTCTCATGTGGCTGTGGCGAGCGCTGAAAAATCAGAAAAAGGAAAAAAACAATTGCAAGCGCAAGTAGAAAACATGCGACAAATGAACGAAAAAATGAAACAAATTGAAACGAATATGGGCAAGCTCCAACAAGCGATGAAAGAAATTGAACATATCGCTTCGCTTGTGACGTCCATTGCGGATCAAACGAATATGCTTTCGTTGAACGCATCGATTGAAGCGGCGCGCGCAGGGGAGCACGGAAAAGGGTTTGCTGTTGTTGCTGATGAAGTGCGCAAACTCGCGACGCAAACGAAACAATCGGTCGCTGACGTGTCGCGCGTATTAAGCGACATTCATGATCATATTGTTGCGATGTCGCAATCGCTTGAACAAGCATCGCTTTCTGTGACCGAGAGTACAAATGGAATGGAAACGATTTATTCGTTTTTTGATGAATTTGCAGCAGCGCTTGAACGTATTTGCCAATATAGCGTACGCATCGATGGCGAAATGAAAGCGTGTGTACAAGCAGTAAGTGAAATTCACGAGGCAATGGAACACGTCTCTGCATCCGCCGACGAATTAGAGGGGCTAGCGAGTGAATTGTGATCTGTCCTCTTTTTTCTCTACTTTTCGAATATATTGTCTTGGTTGAAACGGCTCACGATGCCTTTCGTTTACCGTCGCGTAAATGGAAGGCTCTATTTTTTTCCTTCGGTTTCATAGTCGGCAAAAAACATGGCAAACATAAAAAAAGCAATCATCGCTTTGCTCCTTTCATCGTTTTTACTATGTATTTTGAAAAAAAGTGAAACTTTTTATACATATGGTTCGTATAAAAAAGAGGATTGTTATGTTAGAAGGGGGTTGACTGCTTTGCCGACATTACATATCGCGATGTTCGCGCCGTTTTTGTTGGCGCTATTCGTTCCGTTTTTGTACAAATTTGTCCGCTCGTTGCACGTTGGATGGTTCGTCTTGCCGCTGCCGCTTGCGTTATTCGTTTATTTCCTATCTTATATGGACGACGTGCGCAATGTTGAAGCGATTCGGGCGACAATGCCTTGGATTCCGTCGCTACACATTTCATTTGACGTATATATCGATGGATTAAGTTTATTGTTTGCGTTATTAATTACGGGAATCGGTACGCTCGTTGTGCTATATTCTATCTATTATTTGCAAAAAGGAAAAGAACAGCTCGGCCATTTTTACGTATATTTGCTTTTATTTATGGGCGCGATGCTCGGTGTTGTCCTATCAGACCATCTCATTGCGCTATACGTCTTTTGGGAATTGACGTCTATTTCATCGTTTTTGTTAATCGCTTATTGGTATACGCGTGACCGGTCGCGCTATGGGGCACAAAAATCGATGCTTATTACGATGTTTGGCGGGCTACTTATGCTCGGTGGATTTATTGCGCTTGCGATCGCAGGTGGAACGTATCACATTCGTGAACTCGTCAATACACCATTAACGGAACATCCGCTGTTTATCCCCGCTCTTTTCCTTATTTTGTTTGGTGCTTTTACGAAATCAGCGCAATTTCCGTTCTATATTTGGTTACCTGATGCGATGGAAGCACCAACGCCTGTTAGTGCGTATTTACACTCTGCCACGATGGTGAAAGCAGGCATTTATTTAATCGCACGCTTGACGCCGATTTTTGCGGTTTCGTCTTTTTGGGTTTGGACCGTGGCGCTCGTTGGGCTTGTGACGTTATGTTGGGCATCGTTTTTAGCGTCAAAACAGACGGATTTAAAAGCGATTTTAGCGTTTTCAACCGTCAGCCAGCTCGGTTTAATTACGTCGCTGTTAGGAGTCGGAGGGCTCGCGTTTCATTACGATTGGATGGAAGAAAACATATTTATGGTTGCGGTGTTAGCTGCGATTTTTCATTTATTTAACCATGCGACGTTTAAAGGAAGTTTATTTATGGTCGTCGGCATCGTGGACCATGAAACAGGAACGCGCGACATTCGTCGCCTAGGCGGTTTAATGACGGTGATGCCGATGACGTTTACGATCGCGCTGATCGGCTCGCTTTCGATGGCAGGCCTGCCACCGTTTAACGGCTTTTTAAGTAAAGAAATGTTTTTTACTGCGATGTTGCGTGCGCGAGAAGTGGCAGGTTGGGCCGCTATTTTACCGATCGTTGCATGGGTCGCAAGCATATTTACGTTTTTATATAGCGCGCTTTTTGTGAGCCGCACGTTTTTTGGCACGTACAAGCCGCATTTGTTGAAAAAAGAAGCGCATGAAGCGCCAATTGGGATGTTACTTGCACCGATTGTGCTCGCATTGCTTGTCATTTTCATTGGAATCGTGCCAAACGTATTGTCCGACACGATATTAGCACCAGCTGTATATGCGGTATTATACGGACTGTTTACGCCAAATGAAGCGGTTGATATCCATATTTCTCATTGGCACGGGTTTACGCCAGAACTGTTTATGACGATTGGCGTCTTATTGTTCGGTTTGTTGTTGTATCGCACATTTCCAAAATGGAAAAAGGCGTATGCTCGCCTTTCTGAACGGATGTCGCTAAACTTTTTGTACGATCAGTCGTTCGTTTGGATGGAAAGAGGGGCTCGTGCGGTGATGTCGCGCATGATGACTGGTTCGATGCGCACGTACTTGATGTACATTTTTGCCTCGCTTGTTGGTTTGCTTTTGTTTACGATCGGTGTAAGCGAGCAATGGAACATCGATTTAAGTCGCCTAGCGCACGTTCGCGTATATGAAGTTGTGCTCGCTGTAGCCATGATTGCGGCGACGATCACGACGGTGATGACCAAATCGCGTTTAACAGCTATCGTCTCGTTAGGGGCTGTCGGTTATGCGGTAGCGTTATTTTTCGTGCTATTTCGCGCCCCGGATTTAGCGCTCACGCAACTTGTCATTGAAACGATTTCCGTTGCGCTCTTTTTGCTTTGTTTTTACCATTTGCCGAAATTTAGCCAAAAGCAAGAAAGCGTCGGTTTTAACGTAGGAAATGCGCTCATTTCCGTTGCGGTTGGCGTCACGATAAGCGTCATTGCCTTTTTTGCGTATGCAGGAAAACATTTTGATTCCATTTCGCAATATTACGTAGACAATACGTATGAAAAAGCGGCTGGAAAAAATATGGTCAACGTCATTTTAGTCGATTTCCGCGGCTTTGATACGTTGTTTGAAATATGCGTGTTAGCGATTGCCGCCTTAGGCATTTATGCAATGGTAAAATTGCGACTGGCGAAGGAGGAGGAACGATGAAGCGAAACGATGTCATTTTACGAACGACAACAGCGGTCGTCACGCCGATCATCGTGCTGTTTTCCGTTCAACTGTTTTTTGCAGGTCATTATTATCCAGGTGGCGGTTTTATCGGCGGATTAATGACAGCTGGTGCGCTCGTTTTATTGCTTTTAGCGTTTGATATCGAAACGGTTCGCAACATGGTTCCGATCAATTATAAATGGCTTGTGGCGATCGGATTGTTGTTTGCGGTCGGAACAGGAATAAGTAGTCTATTTCTCGACCGACCGTTTTTAACGCATGCGTATCAATACGTTCATTTGCCGTTGCTTGACCATACGTCGCTTCATACCGCAGTGTTATTTGACTTAGGCGTTTATTTTGTCGTCGTTGGCGTGACGATGATTATTATTGAAACGATAGGGGAGAGCGACTAATGGAACTGCTTATGATTGTCGTCATCGGTTGTTTATTTACCGCTGCGACATATTTAATACTGAGCAAAAGTTTGCTTCGCATCATTATCGGTACAGGCTTGCTTAGCCATGGCGCTCATTTGTTGTTGTTGACAATGGGCGGATTAAAAGTAGGCGCCCCGCCGCTTTTAGGAGAAAAAGCGACGCGATACGTCGACCCGCTGCCGCAAGCGCTCATTTTAACAGCGATTGTCATCAGTTTTGGGGTAACAGCATTTTTCTTAGTGTTGGCGTATCGTTCATACCAAGAAATTGGAACAGATCATATGGAAGGGATGAAGGGAGATGAGTAACCTTCTACTTTTGCCGATTGTCATTCCGCTTGTGACGGCAATCATTCTTATTTTTTTCCCGAAGCACGTGTTCTGGCAACGCGTCGTTTCAGCGGTAGCGACAAGTAGTTTAGTCGTTGCAAGTAGCGTGTTGCTTTATCGCGTCCATACAGACGGCATTCAAACGTTAAACCTTGGAAATTGGCCAGCGCCATTTGGCATTACGCTCGTCTCTGATTCGTTATCGGCGCTTCTTGTGCTTACCGCAAGCCTCATCGCCCTTGCTTGTTTAGTGTACTCGTTTTATGCCATTGGCAAAGAGCGAGAAACGTTTTATTACTATTCGTTTTTTCAATTTTTGCTCGTCGGTGTGAACGGATCATTTACGACAGGCGATTTGTTTAACTTGTTCGTCTTTTTTGAAGTGATGCTTATGTCTTCATACGTCTTGCTTGTGCTTGGCGGGACGAAAATGCAATTGCGTGAAACGATTAAATATACGCTTGTCAACGTCATTTCGTCCGCATTATTCGTCGTTGCGGTGGCGTATTTATACGCGGTGACAGGGACGTTAAATATGGCGCATTTAGCTGAGCGCATTCATGACCTTGGTCCTTCTCCTGTTTTAACGGTTATTGCGGTATTGTTTCTCGTTGTATTTGGATTAAAAGGAGCGATTTTTCCGTTTTACTTTTGGCTTCCGAGTGCATATTATGCGCCGCCGACACCTGTGTTAGCGCTATTTGGAGGCTTGTTGACAAAAGTAGGGGTATATGCGATCTTGCGCACGTTTACGCTTTTGTTTACGCATGATGCTGCCTACACGCATACGTTGCTCGCTTGGCTTGCGCTCGGTACGATTGCGATTGGTGTGATCGGAGCAGTAGCATATCACGATATGCGTTACATCGTCATTTACAACATTATTGCCGCTGTTGGCGTCATGATTTTTGGCGTTTCCATGATGACGTCAGAAAGTGTAGAAGGAACGATTTTTTACTTGTTGCAAGATATGGTGATGAAAACGACGCTCTTTTTGTTTGTTGGCATCGTCTTTTCGATTACGCGTTCGAACGATATACGTACGTTTTCTGGATTAATGGCGTCATACCCGCTTCTCGGTTGGGCATTTTTTATCGCCGCGTTATCGCTTGCAGGCATTCCGCCATTTAGCGGATTTATCGGCAAGTTGCTTATTGTAAAAGCAAGCTTCGATGCGCATCTCTTATTTGAAGCGATCGTCATTTTATTGTCGAGTTTGCTTGTGTTATATTCTGTCATGAAAATATTTATGAACGGCTTTTGGGGAGAGAAAAAAGGGTTTGAACAAAAGCGGCTTGATGGACGAATCGTTCCTGTGCTCGTGTTGCTTGTTTTATCTGTTGCATACGGGGTTGGTGTGGAATTTGTTCGCCCGTTTGTTGTCGATGCCGTTCGTGTATTGACAGAACCGGATTTGTACATTCAAGCGGTGTTAAAGGAGTAGAAAGCGATGGCATTTCAAATTTTATTAAACGTCTGTTTAGCGTTCGTATGGATGTTTTTAACGGTTTCCTTTGACGGAGCATCGTTTATCGTTGGCTATATGATCGGGTTGGTTATCCTTTTCATCTTGCGTCGCTTTTTTCACTCTCGTTTTTATCTCGTTCCGGTGTTCGTCATTGTGAAATTGTTGTTTATTTTTTTCAAAGAGCTCATTTTATCGAACATCGCCGTTGCGAAAGTCGTCATGAAACGTCCGTTAACGATTCAGCCGGCCATTTTCGCTTTGCCGACGGAATTAAAAAAAGAGTGGGAAATTACCATTTTAGCGATGCTTATTACACTCACGCCGGGTACGCTCGTTTTAGACGTGTCAGATGATGGAAGTACGTTGTATATTCATGCGTTAAATAGCCCAGATGTGCATGAAGCCATTGAAAGCATTAAACAATCGTTTGAAAAAACGATTATGGAGGTGAGCAAATGATTGCCAATATCGCCCTCGTCATCTTGTCATTCGCCATGATCGGTTTTTTATATCGCGTCGTCAAAGGGCCAAGTGTGGCTGATCGCATCATTGCGCTCGATGCGATGGGCATTACGCTTGCGGGGATGGTTGCGATCGTTTCGATGTTGTTAAATACGAGCGCGTTTTTAGATGTCATTTTGCTCATCGGCATTTTAGCGTTTGTTGGAACGGTCGCGTTTGCGAAGTTTTTAGAGAAAGGGGTTGTCATCGAACGTGGGGATGATCGCTAATGTGATTGTTGCAACACTCATTTTACTTGGAGCGGTGTTGACCCTTTTATCTGCGATTGGCGCGATTCGTTTGCCGGATGTATATACGCGTAGCCATGCGATTAGTAAAAGTACGACACTCGGCATCATGTGTATTTTACTCGGCGCGTTTTTACATTTTTTAATTGAAAACGACCACTTTAACTCTCGTTTATTGCTCGGCATCGTTTTTATTTTTATGACATCTCCAGTGGCGGCGCATCTCATTAGCCGTGCAGCGTATTATGCAAACGTCGAGCGATGGGAAGGAACGGTTCGCGATGATTTAAAAGAAAAAGCTGGCGGAAAATAACCGTCAGCTTTTTTATGAAAAATATGAACGAATGATGAGATGGAGTTCGGCATCATGTTTTGTCGGAATTTGATGTCGTGCCTCGTCAACATAGACGATGCGGACGTCGGGCGCATGTTGTTGAAATAGACGACCATACGCATGAACGTAATAATCGCGAGCGCCGTATATAAGTAAAAGAGGACAACGAAGTTCGTGCAATCGGTCGGTGGAACGATAATGAAGACCTGTGACGTACATTTCGTACAAACGCTTTCGGTCGCTTAACCGAACGTAGTTTGCAATCATTTGTTGCTCTTCTTTCGTTATGCCGTGGGAACGACCGAGCACGTTTGCTAAAAAAGATAGTCCATGCCATTTGACTGCATAAATGCCCATCAAAAATTCGCCGTACAATAGCGGGGTACATACTTCCGAAAAACCACCGATTAATATAAGCGCTTTGACTTGATGTGGATATTGTAAGGCAAAATGTTGTGCAATCGAGCCCCCGTTTGAATAACCGCATACGATCGCTTCTTTGATTTGTAAATGATTAAACAGCTCATGTAAATCGCTCGCTAACATATCCATCGTTATCGGTTTGTTTCCTTTTCCACTTTTTCCATTTCCTCTTAAATCGTATGTGACGACTTGAAATGAAGAAGAAAGTTCGCGTTGCTGGCGATGAAACGTCACGCTTCCCATGCCGGGTGGATGAACGAACACGATCGGTGTCCCGCTTCCTATCGTTTCATAGTACAAAGGAACGGAATGTTCGACAAATGTATAAGCCATTTCGCATCTTCCTTTCGTTTTCATACGAATAGTATGCGAAAAAAGATCGGTATTTTATGCTTATTTCAATTTAATGGAAGAAAAGTCTGAAAGTATACAGTTAATAGATTTGTAGTTTCATGTTATCATATGAGCAAGGAAGCGCTTCAAAAAAGAAAAAAGGAGTTTGGGACGATGAAAAAAACGATTGTAGCTGGAGCGGTATTATCGACGTTATTTTTAGGGGAAAAAGCGGTAGATGCCGCACAATATACGGTGAAATCAGGCGATTCGTTATGGAAAATTGCCCAAACGTTCCGTACGTCAGTGACTGAATTAAAAACGTTAAATCAACTAACGACAGATACGATTTTTATTGGACAAGTATTACAAGTGCCTGATGCACAACCAACTGTGCAACCAACTGCGCCAACAACTACAACAACAAACACAACAACATATACCATTCAAAGTGGCGATACGTTATCTATAATTGCGAAAAAATGGAATACAACGGTGACACGTCTTCTTGAACTGAATCCGACCATTACAGACGTGAATCGTATTTATGTTGGACAAGTATTAAAAGTGCCGATGGCAAGTACAACAAATACAACGACAAATCCATTGATGTCACCAACGCCAGCGCCAAGCACAACAAATGCAACGCCAAATAGCGCAACAAAACGATATATCGTTCAACCGGGCGATACGTTATCTGCGATTGCGAAAACATTCAATACGACAGTCAACGATTTACTTGCGTTAAATCCAAGTATAACGAGCGTCGATTTCATTCGCGTCGGACAAACGATTTACGTGCCGCTTTCATGGGAAGAACGGGCGAATGCGATCATTGAAACAGGGAAAAAATATATCGGTGCAGCCTATTTGTTCGGTGCACCGACGACGCGCACAGACGTATTTGACTGCTCGTCGTTTACGTATCGCGTATATAGCGAAAACGGCATCACATTGCCGCGCACATCACGCGAACAAGCGATGGTCGGTACGGAAGTGCCACTAGCAAGCGTTCGAAAAGGTGATTTGATCTTTTTTGATACGACAGGAGACGGCGTCATCAACCACGTATCCATTGTCGTCGATAGCGAAACGTTGCTGCATGCGGCGACAAGCACAGGCGTTGCGTTTGCGAACATGAAACCGTATTGGGCGCCGCGAGCAGTAAAAGCCGTTCGTCTTTTTTAATTGAAAGGAAGATGCCTCTTACGTTTGAGGCATCTTCTCGTTTATGCGAAGCACCGTTTCAATTGCCTCATGCACAGAGGAAACGACGTAACGGGCTTCTTTTTTCACTTGTTCATGCGCGTGCGACATGACGAAACTATGCGGGGTGAGGCGAAACATCGGAATATCATTAAACGAGTCGCCAAAGCAAGCGACTTCTTCCGGTTGAATGTGTAAATGGTTCATTAACAGTTGAAGCGCTTCACCTTTACTAATTTGTTTCGGCATAATGTCTAAACAACGCGGTTCAGAAATGAACGTATCGACATACGGTCCCCACGTTTCATTGACGAAGCGCTCAAAACGGTTGACGACATGCTCTTCCCCAATGACTGTGATTTTTGACGGATGGATGTCACGTCCAATCGCGTGAAGCATCTCTCGCTTTTCAACAATATCGAAAAATAACCGCGCTCTCATTTGTTCGATTTGTTCCGTTTTCGTTTCGACAAAGCTCGTTTGTTCGTTACATACGAGCACAATCGCTTCAAGAGTGCGCGCCCGTTCATAAATGGAACGCGCAAGAGCTGAATCGAATGCGCGCTGATGAAGAAGACGATGATCGCTTGTGTACACAAATGCGCCGTTTTGGCTAATGCGATGCGCGTCATGACCGATTTCTTTTAACACTTCTAAAATTTCATTATCCATTCGCCCAGAAGCGACGGCAAATTGGATGCCGCTTGTGATGGCGCGAACGACCGCCTCACGATCTTCTTTTTTGACGCGTCGGTCGTAACCGAGCAACGTACCGTCTAAATCGGTGACGATGAGTTGAATCATGATGGCAACTCCTTTCCATTTCGTGATGAACAAAAGTTTAATCGAACAAACGCATTTGTGCAATTGAAATGCCTGATTGTAAAAAAACGTTCACAGCTGTCTTGACAAAAATCATTGCATTTCCATTGACGTTGCTTCGTTCGTTTCGTAACATTGAAAGTAATGTAAACGTTTTTAAAGGGGCGAACTAGACGTGGAACAATCGTTTCGCATTGAAAAAATATTAAACAATAACGTGCTCATTGCCTCGCATCCAACATACGATGAAGTCGTGTTAATCGGGAAAGGCATTGGCTTTGGTAAAAAGAAAGGAGACGTCATTGAACAAAAAGCCGTTGAAAAATGGTTTATTTTAAAAAATGAGCGTGAACAAGAACAATATAAAAAGTTGTTGCCGCATGTCGATGAAGAATTCATCGGCTTAATGAACGACATCATTTATCATATCCGAAAACGAACGAACAGTCCGTTAAACGAACATATTCACGTCGCATTAACGGATCATATTTTGTTCGCCATCAAGCGATTAGAACAAGGAATGGATATTAAAAATCCGTTTTTAGTGGAAACGAAAAGTTTATATCCGCTTGAATATGACGTCGCTACCGAAGTCGTGAATATGTTAAATGACCGATTGCACATCCAACTCCCTGAAGGAGAAATTGGTTTTATCGCGTTACACATTCATAGTGCGTTAACAAATCATCAACTGTCGGAAGTGAATCAACATTCGCAATTGATTTCTCGGCTCGTTTCCGTCGTTGAAGAACAGCTCGACATTCGCATTGATCGCGAAAGCATTCATTATTTACGGTTTGTTCGTCATTTGCGCTATGCGATTGAGCGAGTGAAAAAAGGAGAAAAAATTGAAGAGCCAAAAAAATTATCAAACATATTGAAAGAGACATACCCACTATGTTATAATCTGTCGTGGAAGCTCATAAAAATTATGCAGCAAACGTTGCAGCTTCCGGTAGATGAAGCAGAAGCAGTATATTTAACGTTGCACTTGCAACGGTTAACTGGAAAAAGTGAATAAATGTGCACTTATCTTTACGTGTTACTGATTCGATCAGGCATGAGTAAAGAAGGCAAAAAAAGTGGTGTAACGAAACATTCGTTACATAGTACCCTTTTTCTGTCATTCTTTGCTTATGCCTTTTTGTTTACCTTTGTTTGCAAGTGCTTACATTCGTTAGACGTCTAACGTTTCACTTCATCTACTTTTTATACATGAAAACGCCGTTTGTTGCAAACGTTAACATGATGAAGGAGGGTTTTATATGAAAAAAGCGTTTGGTACGTTACAAAAAGTCGGTAAAGCGCTTATGCTTCCCGTTGCGATTTTACCGGCAGCAGGTATTTTGCTTGCGTTTGGTAACGCATTGCAAAACCCAGCATTAATTGAAAAAATTCCAGCGTTAGAAACAGGCTGGATTGAAATGGTTGCAAAAGTGATGGAGCAATCCGGTGGAATTGTATTTGCGAACTTGCCGCTTTTATTCGCGGTTGGGGTTGCCGTCGGATTAGCTGGTGGTGAAGGAGTTGCTGGTTTAGCAGCCATTATCGGTTACTTAGTCATGAATGTAACAATGAGCGTCATTTTAGGTGTGACATCCGATCAAATTGGCACAGATCCATCGTTTGCGAACGTATTAGGTATTCCGACGTTGCAAACAGGGGTATTCGGCGGGATTATCGTCGGTATTTTAGCCGCGTACATGTACAACAAATACTTTAACATTGAGTTGCCATCTTATTTAGGTTTCTTTGCAGGGAAGCGTTTCGTTCCGATTGTGACAGCTGCATCTGCGTTAATTCTCGGTATTGTGATGACGTGGTTATGGCCGCCTGTTCAACACGGCTTAAACGCATTTTCGCACAATATGATTGATGCGAACCGTACGTTAGCTGCATTTATCTTCGGTGTCATCGAGCGTGCATTAATTCCGTTCGGTTTACACCACATTTTCTACTCACCGTTCTGGTTTGAGTTCGGTCAATACGTGAACAAAGCAGGCGAAATCGTACGCGGTGACCAACGCATTTTCTTCGAACAAATTAAAGACGGTGCCGAGCTAACGGCGGGTACGTTTATGACAGGAAAATTCCCGTTCATGATGTTCGGTTTACCAGCAGCAGCGCTTGCGATTTATCATGAAGCGCGTCCAGAAAACAAAAAAGTCGTTGCAGGGATTATGGCATCTGCCGCGTTAACATCGTTTTTAACAGGGATTACAGAACCAATTGAATTCTCATTCTTGTTCGTTGCGCCAGCATTGTTTGCGATTCATACAATTTTCGCTGGTTTATCATTCATGCTTATGCACATCTTAAACGTAAAAATCGGTATGACGTTCTCTGGTGGTGTCATTGACTACTTACTATTCGGTGTGTTGCCGGGCCGTACAGCATGGTGGCTCGTCATTCCGGTCGGTCTTGTGTTTGCGGTCATTTACTACTTCGGATTCCGTTTTGCGATTCGTAAATGGGATTTAGCAACACCAGGTCGTGAAAAAGAAACGACAGAAACAACTGCTTCAGCAGATGCAGGCGAACTTCCGCACGAAATTTTAGCGGCGCTTGGCGGAAAAGAAAATATCGCACATTTAGATGCGTGCATTACGCGTTTACGTGTATCTGTCAACGACATTCAACATGTCGATAAAGATCGTTTAAAAGCGCTCGGTGCAGCCGGCGTATTAGAAGTCGGCAACAACATTCAAGCGATTTTCGGACCGAAATCAGACATTTTAAAAACACAAATTAAGGATATTATGGAAGGCCGCGTGCCGACAAAAGCAGTAGAAAAAGCAAAACCAGCGGTGCAAGCAACAGGAGAAACAGAACAAGTCGCATCACCGTTAACAGGAAAAGTCGTTCCACTTTCTGAAGTACCAGATCAAGTGTTTTCAACAAAAATGATGGGTGACGGTTTTGCGGTTGAGCCGACAGATGGAACAGTCGTATCGCCAGTAGACGGAACGATTGTGAACGTGTTCCCGACAAAACATGCGATCGGCATTCAATCAAAAACAGGTCGTGAAGTGCTCATCCACTTCGGTATTGATACAGTGAAATTAAACGGTCAAGGATTTGAAGCGCTCGTATCAGAAGGAGCAGAAGTGAAAAAAGGACAACCAATTTTAAAAGTTGACCTTGCATATGTGAAACAACACGCCCCTTCTGTTGTTACGCCAATTATTTTCACGAACTTACAAGCAGGAGAAACGGTGCACATCGCGAAACAAGGAACAGTAACAAAAGGCGAAGACGTTGTCGTCGTTCAAAAATAATTTACTTGCAAAATGCGTCATTTTTCGGTAAAAAAACATAGAGGGTTTTCGCCCTCTATGTTTTCAAAATATAAAGTGAGGAGATGAGCAATATGCAAAAAACGTTTCAAGTAACAGCAGAATCTGGTATTCATGCCCGTCCAGCAACAATGTTAGTTCAAACAGCAAGCAAATTCGATAGCGACATTCAATTAGAGTACAACGGCAAAAAAGTAAACTTAAAATCCATTATGGGTGTCATGTCATTAGGTATTCCACAAGGTGCGCAAATTACGATTTCAGCTGAAGGTAGCGATGCAGCAGAAGCGATGAATGCATTAACAGAAACGTTAGCAAAAGAAGGATTAGCTCAATAATGAAACGATTGCAAGGGATTGCTGCATCGAATGGCATTGCCATTGCGAAAGCGTACCGTTTAGAACATCCCGATTTAACGGTTGAAAAACAAACGATTGAAAACCCAGCTGAACAAGTGAGCCGCTTGCAACAAGCGCTCGCCAAAGCGAAAGAAGAACTAAAAGTCATTCAAGCGCACGCATTGAAAGAGCTTGGCGAAGATAAAGCGGCTATTTTCTCCGCCCACTTACTCGTACTAAGCGACCCAGAACTCGTCCAAGCTGTTGAACAAAAAATTGAACAAGAACGCGTCAATGCAGAATTTGCTCTTCACGACGTCGCATCGATGTTTATTGCGATGTTTGAAGCGATGGATAACGAATATATGAAAGAGCGTGCCGCAGACATTCGCGATGTAACGAAACGCGTGCTTGCTCATTTGTTAGGAGTCACGATTTCAAATCCAAGCATGATTACAGAAGAAGTCGTCATAATCGCTGAAGACTTAACACCGTCCGATACGGCGCAATTAAACCGAAAATATGTGAAAGGTTTTACAACTGACATCGGCGGTCGTACATCTCACTCAGCGATTATGGCACGCTCGATGGAAATTCCAGCCGTCGTTGGCACGAAAGAAGCGACAGCGACGATTCAAAACGGCGACATCGTCATTATTGACGGACTTGACGGTGAAGTGATCGTCAATCCGACAGAAGAAATCATCGCCCAATATGAACAAAAACGTGCCGCATTTGCTGCGCAAAAAGCAGAATGGGCGAAGCTCGTTCACGAGCAAACGATGACGAAAGACGGTCACCATGTCGAGCTTGCGGCGAACATCGGCACGCCAAACGACGTTGAAGGTGTGCTTGCGAACGGAGCAGAAGGCATCGGACTATATCGTACAGAATTTTTATACATGGGACGTAACGAGTTGCCGACAGAAGAAGAACAGTTTGAAGCATATAAAACAGTATTGGAAAAAATGGAAGGGAAACCCGTTGTCGTTCGTACGCTCGATATTGGCGGCGACAAAGAATTACCATACTTAGACCTTCCAAAAGAAATGAACCCGTTTTTAGGTTTCCGTGCTATCCGTCTTTGCTTAGATATGCAACAAATGTTCCGTACGCAACTTCGCGCGTTGTTGCGCGCAAGCGTATACGGCAACTTAAAAGTGATGTTCCCGATGATTGCGACGTTAGACGAATTCCGTCAAGCGAAAGCGATTCTTTTAGAAGAAAAAGAAAAGCTCGTTGCGGAAGGGGTTCCGGTGTCTGATGAGATTGAAGTCGGCATGATGGTCGAAATCCCAGCTGCTGCTGTATTGGCAGATCAATTCGCAAAAGAAGTCGATTTCTTCAGCATCGGTACAAACGACTTAATTCAATATACGATGGCGTCCGACCGAATGAACGAGCGCGTCTCATATTTATACCAACCGTACAACCCAGCGATTTTGCGCCTCATTTATAACGTCATTGAAGCGGCGCATAAAGAAGGAAAATGGGTTGGCATGTGTGGGGAAATGGCAGGAGAGCAACTTGCTGTGCCAATTTTACTAGCGTTTGGTTTAGATGAATTTAGCATGAGTGCGACATCCATTTTACGCGTTCGCTCACAATTAAAGAAACTGTCTAAACAAGAAGCTGAACAAGTGAAAAATCATATTTTATCGCTTGCGACAGCAGAAGAAGTCGTTCGTTTCGTGAAAGAAACGTTTCACTTATAAGAACCGATTGCTTCGGTTCTTTTTTTATGAAAAAATCAGTACAAAACGGTTATAGACAGCGTGGCGTGAACCTTTTATAATAAAACTACAACTTTATTAATTTTCCGACAACATTCGACATAGCTAGGGGGGACTACTTTGTTTCGTTCATTAACGATGAAACTAACTGGTTTAATGGTCTTATTATTAGTCATTGCACTCGTTGCCTCGCAAACGGTCAACTACGTGCAAATGGCGTCTGTCATGAAAGATGATGCAAAAGTGCGGGCCGAGTCTCTTGTGACAGAGCTTGTTGACGATATCGAACATAGCTTTGATAGCCAAGAAGATGCACTAAAGCAATTTAGTGAAACGAAATCGTTTCAAGCGTTTACAAAAACGGAAGACGCTACGTTATGGAATGATATTAATCAGCAATTTTCGACATTTTTAAACATTCATCAAAAAGTGCAGCTCGCCTATATCGGTACGGCAAACGGCAACATGTACACGACACCATCTGTCGAGCTGCCGCCAGATTTTGATCCGACGACGCGTCCATGGTATAAAGCGGCTGTCGCTTCACCAGACAAAGTCATTTGGACAGAGTCGTACGTCGATGCGGTGACAAACGATTATATCGTCACGATCGCTAAAGCGATTGTCGAAAACGGGCAAGTCATTGGAGTTATCGGCTTAGACGTATCGTTAAATACGCTCGCAGAAACAGTTGAGCAGTTTAAAGTTGGCTACAACGGATATCCGGTATTGTTCGATCAAAATAAATTTGCGATCGTTCATCCACAGTACAAAGGAAAAGATATGTCTGACCATCCGGTCGTCAAAACGATGTTTGCGAAAGAAAATGGTACTTACGAATATGAACAAGACGGCGAAAAACGATTGTTATATTTCCATACGATTCCGAAGTTAAATTGGAAAGTCGGTGCGGTATATAAAGAAAAAGATTTATTAGCGACGTTAACGACTATTGGGAAAACGTCATGGACAGTTGTTGTCATCGCAACGATTCTCGCCTCGCTTCTTATTTATGCCGTATCGCGTTCGATCGTGAGACCAATTATTCAGCTTAATGAGCGCGTGCAACAAGTGGCGACAGGCGATTTAACGGTGCATGTCGAGCCGAAAGGGAACGATGAAATTGCTCAGCTGACAAGCCACTTTAACGACATGGTAGCGCATATGCGCTCATTAATTGGCGAAGTCGATCGTTCCGTTGCAGAACTTGGTAGTGCGGCAGACCATTTAAGCGCCGTCTCCGAAGAAACGATGGCAACGAGCGAACAAGTGACAACGGCGGTCACCGATATCGCAAAAGGAGTATCAGAACAAGCGAGCAATTTAGATGCGATGAACGACCGCATGAACGACTTATCTGAAAAAATGGGTGCGGTGACGCAATCGGCTGAACGTGTGAAACAACTTTCGGATGAAACGAAAGAAGCAAGCTATATGGGCATTGAAAAACTAACCGTACTTCAAACGAAATCGACGGAGTCGCAAAATGAATTGCGTTCAGTAGAAACGGTCATTACGGATTTAGGTGCGAAAATGAAACAAATTGGCGCGATTATTCAAACGATTACCGACATTTCCGCACAAACGAATTTGTTAGCATTAAATGCTTCGATCGAAGCAGCAAGAGCAGGGGAACACGGAAAAGGGTTTGCGGTCGTTGCGGAAGAAGTGCGTAAACTCGCAGAACAATCCGCGCAAGCAACAGAACAAATTCGCCAGACGATTACGTCCATTCAACAACAAGCGGCATTGGCGACCGAAGCGGTTGATCATACGAAACAAATGAACGACCAACAACAAGCAGCGGTGAATGAAACAGCCGAATCGTTTATGCATATCGCAACGATGATGGAACAATTAACGTCAGCGATTGAGCATATTTTTACGCAAATTCATGACGTCAACGAAAATAAAGAACAAATTGTCGCTGCGCTTCAAAACTTAGCGGCCATTTCAGAACAATCGGCTGCATCGGCTGAAGAAGTATCCGCTTCCTCAGAAGAGCAATTAAAAGCGTTAAGCACGGTGACAGAAGCGGCAGAACGGTTAAACGATATGAGCCGCTCATTGCAACAACTCATTCACCGTTTCCGCGTATAAAGCTAGGTATGATGCCTAGCTTTTATTTTTTCCTTGATTTTTTTTTATATGAGAATTACGATAATTTTAGGATAAAAGACCTATATTTGTTTGTTTTTTGGAGGAGAGGGAGATGGACAAGTCGCTTATGGCGGCGTTAGAAAGTTTGCGCATTGCGCTTCATGTGACGCGCGTGGCCATTTTTCGTTTACATACAACCGACCAAACGTATACGTTACAACGCATTCATCATATACAAACACCCTCTTCACGTCCTCTAAAGCATGATGATATCGTGCTTGCGACAGAACATGCCCATTGTTTTGCCCATTTGTATGACGGAAATGTGTTTGTCGGGCATACAGATGAATTAGAAGGTGATGTGCGCACTATTTTTGAGGAATGGGACATTCAATCGTTTATGATCGCTCCGATTTTTATTCACGATGAGCGGTGGGGGTTTTTAAGCGTCGTCGATTGTGAACAAAAAAGGACGTTTCCCGCTCATGAACGCGCTATTTTTTTGGCAATTGCCCGCACGGTTGGCGAGTCGATTAAACGAGAACAAACGTTACATGAATTGCAGCGGATGAAACAAGAAATGGAACAAATGAATGCGACGTTGCAGCGGAAAGTGGAAGAAGAAGTGCGAAAAAACCGCGAAAAAGATTTTATGCTTATCGAGCAATCGCGCTATGCGACGATGGGAGAAATGTTAAGAAACATCGCTCATCAATGGCGCCAACCGTTAAACGTGCTCGGCTTGCTTTTGCAAGATATACAAGAAGCGTATGCATATGGAGAGCTAGACGAATTGTATTTGCGCACGTCCATTCAAAAATGTTTCACACAAATTCAACATATGTCACGCACAATTAACGATTTTCGCAACTTTTTTAAACCGCATAAAGAAGCGACATATTTTCGACCGATTCAAGCGATTCGCCAAGCGTTAAAAATTATTTCAGCGAGTTTAGATCATTATGATGTTCACTTACACGTCCAAAATCGCACGCGCGCGCATATGTACGGATTCCCGAACGAAATGAGCCAAGTGCTCATTAATTTGTTGACAAATGCATGTGAACAATTTGTTGCGCGCGATATTGCCAGACGAATCATTTGCGTGCGTACATATGCAGACGACTCGTTTATTTACATTCAAGTGAAAGATAATGCAGGCGGCATTGATGAAACGATACGTGCGCGCATATTTGAACCGTATGTGACGACGAAAAAAGACGGCACAGGGCTCGGACTATATATGTCAAAAATGATCGTTACAAAAATGAATGGGGATGTATTCGTTTCATCATCGCAAAAAGGAGCGACGTTTACGATTCGCATGCCGCGATATGAAAGGGGAAGAGGATGATGATTGCGGTACAAACAAATGTAAAAGTATTATACGTCGAAGATGAGCCGGGTGCACGTGATATGTTAACACGTTTATTAAAGCGGCGCATTCGCGACGTAAAAGTAGCAAAAAACGGTCAAGAAGCGCTCGAATTATTTATGGCGTTTCGGCCTGATATCGTCATCACAGATATTAAAATGCCGTTTTTGAATGGATTAGAACTCATTCGCCATATTCGTGCGATCGATGAACATGTACAAATTATTATTACGACTGCCTATGACGATAACGACTTTTTCATTCGCGCCATTGAATACGGAGTGAATCATTTTATTTTAAAGCCCATTGACCACGAAAAATTTTTGCAATCGTTGCAACATTCGATTTATCAACGTCAGCTCGAACTTGAGCTTGAAAAACAAAAACAATATACGCGCACCATTATCGACTTTCAAGAAAACTTAATATGCATTTTAAACGAGGAACGATTGTTAGATTGCAATTTATCTTTCCAACGTTTTTTTGGAAGCAAACAAATGGAACAGCTTCGTGCCGGTCGGACGCACGTATGCGATTATTTTCTTCATGAACCGGGCTATTTTTATATGAAAGGGGAAAGGCGTTGGATTCGTCCGCTTATTGACCGCACCATTCCGTTTTTCACAGTAAAACTGATGTGTAAACAAGGGGAAGAGCACGTCTTTTTAGTGAAGGCGACGTCGTTTCCAGATGAATCGGAGTCGTATTTAGTCGTCTTTACCGACATTACCGCACTTGACGAAGAAAGCAA
>OFGS01000043.1_pt1 | contig 38191 bp, 54 predicted proteins | sample 1521851 | NCBI WGS metagenome assembly OFGS01 (sample SAMEA3142070, study PRJEB24117) | hot springs metagenome
CCTAAAGGGGGAAAGCTATCGATTACGGGAAAAGAGGCTCCAAGAAGAAAAACAGAAGGATCAATGAAAGGTCCTTCTGGGGAATTTTAAACCGGCGATTTTGGGGAAAAAATAATCGGCCTTGACAGAAGATTACAGGTTATTTGAAGAGCAAATGGATAATTATATTTCTCTACATTTTCTTTTTTATACAAAAGCGCAGGCTTCTTTAAAGATCAACAAACTAATATCGGATGTCCCTTTGACTTATCTACGATCTCTGAGCACAGAAATGAGAAATATTGAAGATATCGGGCGTCGTTTTTTTAGTAGCGGAAAATTTAATTTAGGCTTAGATGCTATTTATTATTTAATTCCGATGCGTACTCAGCGAGGAGAAAACTTAGAAAAACGGAAAATTTTGCATGTTTATGAGTCATTGTTAACAAATAAGCCGCTTTCCTATCAATGGCTCATTACGCAATTTGTGCAATTGGCTAGAGTTCACATTTACACAAATTATGGTCTTTACCAATACAATAGCAAAAAAGAATATAATGATTTTCAACTAGTCGATTCAATGATACATGCACAGTTATTTTTGAAACTGTTGTACCAGCTTAATTTAATAAAGGAGGGAAGGAAAATGGAAAATACTTTGTACGACCTACCCGATATAGAAATAATGAACTATATGGAAACAATGAATTACACGACTGCCCAAAAATCACTATTTCTGCTTGGTTATTTGATTGCCCGAATCGGATCGGAGCAAGTTAAGAGATCAAATGAACGAGCAGAAGCTTTTGGACAAGTACGTACAGGGAGAACAGCAAGCAAACCTATTTTATCAAAAATTAACTATCATGGAATGAATAGAAACAAAGTGATGATGCTCTCTACTGAAGTTTTTGAAAAACTTCGGCAACTGAAAATTGCGTCTTCATATAACGAGTCAATCTATGCAGGTCACAAACATTTGCTAGATATAGCTCTACGGGAAAGATGGGAGTTGTCAGATCGTGAAAGTGTTTTCTATTTATTGTCTGGTTATGCTTATGGAACAAAGCGAATTTTAGAAAACTCTAAAAACGGAAGCCGGAGTCTGTGATGGAGAACAATAGTGAAAGTGAGGAGAATAGTGATGAACAATAGTGACATTTTGTTTCTTTATGATGCAAAACTAACAAATCCAAACGGCGATATTGATGAAGAAAATCGTCCACGTATGGACTATGAGCGTTCAATAAATTTAGTGAGTGACGTTCGGTTAAAACGCTATATTCGTGATTATTTTGAACAAATTGGAAAAGGAATTTTTGTAGGAAAAGTAGATGGTGAAACAGTAAACGCTACGGAACGGATTAAACGTTTATTTGAGAAATACGATGGCAAAGTAAATATTAACAAGCTGTCGAAAGAACAACAAACTTGGATGCTTGATCAATTTATCGATGTTCGGGTATTTGGAGCAACGATGCCGTTAAAATCTGAGGATAAAGGAAGCTCGATGACTTTTATTGGTCCTATTCAGTTTAACTGGGGATATTCATTAAATAAAGTAACACTTGTAGAATCAGCGAGCATCACCTCTCATTTTGGCTCAGATGATAAAAACGATGGAGGTAATATTGGAAAAGATTATCGAGTATATTACTCGTTTTTGGCGTTTCATGGGATACTTAGCGGTCATCGGGCAACACACACAAGGCTTACAGATGAGGATGTTCACTTTTTTGACAAAGCGATTATCAAGTCTATTCCATTAAGTGCGACTCGCAGCAAAGTTGGTCAGTATCCGCGTTTATATTTGCGTGTAGAATATAGCTCTCCAGAGTTTCTTGCAGGAGATTTACGAGATTTTGTGAGTTTGTCAGAAATAGAGGGACTACGTAGCATTTCGGAAGTACAGCTTCACGTAGATGCATTAATAAATAAGCTGTTGGAAGTCAAGAAGGAAATTGTGAATATCCATTACTGGCAGGATTCCAATTTATTGTTAAGTTATGAAGGACAGCAGGGAAATTTTGATGATCTCATACCGACTGAGTTGGCTAATAAGCTTGTTTCAGTGTTATAAAAAAGGGTGACATTTATGAACATGCTTATTTTTGATTTGGTTGGGAAGATGGGGCATTTTCGTAAGATAGATACGAACTCGTCTTCTCTATCATATTTTTTTCCGCCAAGAACAACCATTATAGGAATTCTTGCTGGTATTTTAGGAATGGAAAGAGATAGTTATTATGAACAGTTTTCAGAGAATCGGTGTGATATCGCACTTTCTGTACGTACTCCTGTTCGGAAAATGGTTCAAACAGTAAATTATATGTTAGTAAAATCTAAAGGTCATCTCAACAATAGTGAAGGACATACACAAATTCCAATTGAGTTTGTTTTACCTAGGAGAGAGGAAGTTCATTTGCGTTATCGCATTTATTTTTCACATGAAGATTCGTTTATTTATAAAAGTGTGAAGAAACGAATACAAGAGAATCGCTATATTTACCCACCATACTTAGGGCTTTCTGAACTTCTTGGGCAAATAGAGTGGGTTGCTGAGGCAGAAGGAGTGAAAAACAAGGCAGGGAGCTCAGTACCTATTCATTCTATTGCTCGTGTTTCACAGTTACGTGAACGCTCTATTCAATTATCGAATGAAGTAAGAATCGTTAAAGAGTTCATGACTCGCCATTTTACAAAGGAAAGAATGATTCAAGAAACGGATTACTATTTGTTAGAGCAGTCACGGCAGCTAGTAGCTATTCCTGAGGTGCCGTACGTTACTGTCATGTACAGCGGGGAGAGAGAAAACTTATTATTTATGTAGCGCAGCGATGTTTGATTTGCTGCGCTATTTTTAAGGGGGAGCAAACATGTATCTATCTCATAAAAATCCAGATAAACAATTAGTTGTTCATTTATGGGAAGTGTATGAGTATTCGGATGATATGCTAAAGCACGTACCATTATCTGGAGAAGATCGTGAATTAGTGCTGTATATCAATAAAATTGTTTCTATCACTCATGATTTTGGTAAATACTTATCTTATTTTCAAGTCTATTTAAAAACCGGAGAAGCGGAAGGGGATTTACATCATCATTCATTTATTTCTGCCTTATTTGCAGCTCACCTTTTATGTCGCTCAAGTTTCTCAGCAACTTCTTGGTCTGAATTTGCTCCATTATTAGGATATTTTATAATTATGCATCACCACGGGAATTTACGTGATATAGAGTTGGATGTAACAAGGTCAAGGGACATCTATGAAAATATTGTACAATCCTCTCTGCGTAATCGAATCCATACTTTGAATAAGCAAATTGAGGATGTGAAAAATTACATATCACGTATTGTAAAGGATTTAAAGCAAATATGGGAGAAGTTGTGTCTTCCTTTTATACTAGAAGAGGAACTCGACTGCTTTATAGAGAACTATGAAAAAGTTTTTGACCACATATACCGTCAATACTATTTTATCAAGAAGAGAAAAGGACAAGTGACAGAAAATTTATACTACTATACCTTGTTGTTATACTCTGTACTAATTGATGCGGATAAACTGTCAGCCGCGAATATTAAAAGAAAGCCGCGTGTCCATATCCCTTCAGATCTTGTTGATCAATACCGTAAAATCCATTTCGATACAGAAGTAGTAGAAGGGACAAATGGATGGCGCAATCGAATATACAATGTCGTAATGGAACGAATTCAATATATTGCAAACACAAAGCCGTGGCAACGATTGTTTACGTTAACGGCACCAACAGGGGCAGGAAAAACGTTATTGTCGATTTCAGCCGCTTTAAAATGGCGGGAATATGCAAAGCAACAGGAAGGATACACACCAAAGATTATCTATGCACTACCGTTTACAAGCGTTATTGATCAGAACGAAAAAGTTATTCGTGATTTGTTGCAACAGATAGAAGGTTTTGCCGAAAATGAACAACGATATTTTTTAAAGCACCATCATTTGTCAAATTTTCAATACAGAACGGAGAGGGAAGAACTTCCTCTTCGACAAGCGCTGTTGTTAACAGAAAGTTGGGAAGCTGAGTTTATCGTAACAACATTTGTGCAATTATTTCATGCATTGATCGGTTATGAAAATAGAGCCCTAAAGAAATTTCATCAAATTGCAGGAGGCATTATTATTCTTGATGAAATACAAAACGTACCTGTTGAATACTGGCCCCTGATTCGCTCGGTATTATACAAAATGGCTGAATTATTTAGTTGCAAAATTTTATTACTAACAGCTACACAGCCTTTAATTTTTTCAAAAGATGAGACAATAGAGCTTCTAGAATCTGACATTGTAAAGCCTATTAACTTCTTTAAGGAAATGGAGCGTGTGGAGCTTCATCCGTTTAGAGAAGACAGAGGAGTTTGTAATGTGGATGAATGGGTTGAACAGTTTCGGCTTCGATTTGAAGTGGGAAAAAGTTACTTATCTATTTTTAACACGATTAAAACTTCAATTGATGTATATGAACAGTTAAAAGGCTGGTTACAACAATATGGTTACTATGTAATGTATCTTTCTACCAATATTGTCCCTTACGAACGTAAACAACGTATTGAAGAAATGAAGAAACTTTTAAAAGATAAGAAGAAGGTAGCAGTTATTTCTACACAAGTAGTTGAAGCTGGAGTGGATGTTGATTTTGATATTGTTTATCGTGATCTAGGTCCAATTGATTCTATTGTTCAGGCTGCAGGTCGTTGTAATCGGAACGGAAAAGCAGGAGAGTTTGGCAAAGTGTATATTGTTCCGGTAGAAAGAAACGGAACTTTAGAATCACAGTATGTATACGGAGCCATCCATACGAAAACTGCAAAAGAATCGTTGCCGGAAGAAACGATTTCAGAGCATCAATTTTTTGATATGATTTATCGATATTTTGAAAGTGTACAAAATGCTAAATCATTTACTGCGTCAGAAGGAATTATACAGGCGATAGAGGGATTGAGGTTTGATGCAAAAGAAAAGATCAAATCTGGTTACGTATCAGACTTTCAACTGATTAAAGATGTTCACCAAGCAGTAGATGTATTCGTTGAAGTAGATGAGCAAGCGATGGCTATTTGGGAAGAGTATATTTCAAAGGTAATTGAAGAAAAAGATTTAGAAAAAAGATTTGAAAACTATTTATATTTGAAGAAAGAAATACGTCAGTATGTGATTTCTGCTCCAATCAAGCTTGTGAAAAATTTAGATCGTGATTTGTACGAGAAAACTCGAATGTTACGATTACCAAATGACATATTAAATCAATACTATCATTGTGAATATGGATTAATTCGTTCAAGTGAGATGGTGGATGCATGGACTATGTAATGGATGTAAACGGTACACATATTTGGTATTACTTTATTTGTAAGCGAGAAGTCTGGCTTATTGTGCATCAAATAGCAGCTGATCAAGAAGATGATAACCTTGAAATAGGTCGATTTATTTCCGAAACAAGTTATCAACGTCAGAAAAAAGAAATAATCATTGGAAATATTAAAGTAGATCGTGTACGTCGTGAAGGGGATATGCTTGTTGTCGGTGAAGTGAAAAAATCATCGACCTATGAAAAAAGTGCATATTATCAACTGTTTTATTATCTTGATACACTTCGGAAAATGGGAATAACAGCTCAAGGAGAGCTTTTGTTTCCAAAAGAGAAGAAAGTGGTTAAAGTGGAATGGACAGAAAATGGGAAGAAAGTATTAGAAGAGGCTATCGTTGATATTCGCCGCATCGCCCGTTTACCTGTACCTCCAGAGCCGAAAAAGATTGGATTTTGCCGAAGTTGTGCTTACCGAGAGTATTGTTGGGCGGAGGAATAAAAAATGAAGAAGACGCTTTACATTTTCCAAAACGGTGAGTTGTTTCGAAAAGATAACAGTGTTTGTTTTGAAACATCTGAGCGAAAACGTGTATTGCCTGTGGAAGATATTAATGACATCTATATTTTTGGAGAAGTAAATGTAACAAAAAAGTTTTTAGAATTGATGGCGCAAAAGAGTATTTGTATTCACTATTTTAACCATTACGGATATTATACGGGAACCTTTTACCCTAGAGAGCATTTAAACGCAGGGCATGTTATTTTAAAACAAGCAGAGGCGTATTTATTACCTGAAAAACGTCTTATTTTAGCACGAAAATTTATTGACGGATCAATTGGTCAAATGATTCAAGTATTGAAATACTATCAAAATCGTCTAGAAGGGAAAAGTGACAAGTTTAAAGAAAAGATTGCGGATTTTCAACAGGGTCGATCCCAGTTGGAACACAGGCCTAGTATTGAAGAAATGATGGCAACAGAAGGACATGTACGTGAGAAGTATTACAGTATGTTCGATGACATTTTGAACAATCACCCAGACTTTTTGTTTGAAAAACGTTCGAAGCGTCCACCGCTAAATCGCTTGAATGCGATGATTAGTTTTGGAAATCAAATTTGCTATACGATGTGTTTGAGTGAAATCTATAAAACGTACTTAGATCCACGAATTGGTTTTTTGCATGCGACAAACTTCCGGAGATTTTCACTTAATTTAGATGTTGCGGAAATTTTTAAACCGATTATGGTAGATCGTTTAATTTTCACGCTTATTAATAAGAAAATGATAACGAAGAAAGATTTCGATAAGCATATGGAAGGAATTTTATTGTCTGAAGAAGGTCGAAAAAAGTTTATTGAAGAGTTGGACAGAAGGATGAAAACGACGGTTAATCACCGGCATCTCGGGAAATCCGTATCTTATCGACGGCTTATTCGTTTAGAACTTTACAAAATTCAAAAACATTTACTCGGTGAAAAAGAGTATGAGCCGTATCGTTCATTATGGTAGGTGTTGATATATGTTTGTTATTCTTGTCTATGACTTTGATAAGAAACGGGTTGCAAAAGCATTGAAAATTGCACGTAAATATCTATACTGGGTTCAAAATTCAGTATTTGAAGGGGAGATTTCTGAAGCGAACTATGTGAAGTTAAAAGCGGAGCTAGAAGACATTATAGATCCAGATGTTGATTCCGTTATTTTTTATACATTCCGTACGCAAAAATATTCAAAACGCGAAGAGTTTGGGTTGAAAAAAGGCGGAGAGGAATTTATTTTATAGAAGGAGAAAAAGAGATGCGATTAGCGATTACGTTCAGGGTAATAAACGGAGCAGTGACATTGCCACTTCACTATCAACAATACTTGCAAGGGGTTATCTATCATTCTTTACGCGATGAGGCATTTGCCCACTTTTTGCATGATCGTGGATTTCGAAAAGAAAAACGATCGTTTAAGTTGTTTACTTTCAGTCGGCTGTTTGGTAATCATCAAATTGAATATCGCATGAAAACAATTACGTTCATGGATTCATTTCAATGGCACATTGGCACTGTACTTCCTGAATTAACACAGCAACTAGGGGAGTATTTACTGCTTCAGCCATATGTGCAAATAGCCGATCAGCGTGTCATTGTTGAACGAGTGGAAACAGAAAATCGAACGATTCAGCAAAATGAAATTGAAATTGATATGCTTTCGCCGATAACAGTGTATAGTACGTATGAAACAGTAGATGGAAAGAAAAAAACACAATTTTTTGATCCAACTGATGAAGTATTTCCTCATTTAGTTGAGAAAAATTTTTTTAATAAATATGAAGCGTACTACGGCGTTCCGCCAAGTGAGCGCCTGATGATCGAGCCTGTCGATGTTCGGAAAAACGACCGCATTGTAACGAGCTTTAAAGACTTTTATATAACGGCGTGGAAAGGACGATATAAGCTTATTTCTTCTCCAGATTATTTGACGTTTTTATATCGTGTTGGCATCGGTGGACGAAACTCCCAAGGATTCGGAATGTTTCGTATCACAAAGGAAATGTGAAATATTCCACAATTGTCGTCGACCTCCAATCTTGCAAAAATCCCAGGGGATCGACGACAAGTTATTTTCCGGGATTTTTGCAGACGTAGCAAGGCATATAGCATATTGACTGAATTTTCAAATGTGTGTATAATGACATTGTATATATTTTCCGTATGTTGATATATCAACACTTTTTTGGGTTTGTATCGTACCTATGAGGAATTGAAACTCGTCACTTGCGAATAAGGATTACTTCAGTATCGCGGAGTTTGTATCGTACCTATGAGGAATTGAAACTTTGCAGCTGATAAATCAGCCGTAATGTCCTTATTTCGTTTGTAGCGTGACTATGAGGAATTGAAACGCTTTGGGTGTATGTAACCATCCATTGACCACGTTTTGCCGGTTTGTATCGTACCTATGAGGAATTGAAACAATTGTCATCTGCTGGCGATTTTATTTTGTGTTTAGGTGGTTTGTATCGTACCTATGAGGAATTGAAACTCTGTTTTTTTCATTCGTACAACCAGCGCGCGCATAGTTTGTATCGTACCTATGAGGAATTGAAACCAAGATGCGATTGAGGAGAAGGTCGAGAACATTGCGAAGTTTGTATCGTACCTATGAGGAATTGAAACTTGATTGGTTCAACAATCTATCGCCTGCTACACAGTTTGTATCGTACCTATGAGGAATTGAAACCACAAGCGCAGTCAGCCTATAGCGCGGCGCAGTCCGCACGTTTGTATCGTACCTATGAGGAATTGAAACTCATGCGTAATGTTGTGATTGAAAGCATCTCACCAAGTTTGTATCGTACCTATGAGGAATTGAAACAGCGGTCTATGGACTTTTGAGAAATTCAGACATGATCGTGTTTGTATCGTACCTATGAGGAATTGAAACTTCACGCGGTCGGTTATCATCATGAGCGTGACCAACTGCTTGTATCGTACCTATGAGGAGAGGTCTATCTGAACGCAGCGGGATGTAAAGTAGTTTAGTGATTTTGCTTAAAAAATGATAGTCATCGGTTTATCCGATTATCGAAGTATCCCCCCTTCACCTAATTTTCACCATTCACTCGTACACTTACGGTATACAGTACATGATATGGTGAATCAGGGGGAATATGTGTTGAAGAAAAACATCGTAAAAATCATATTGGATGTCTCAATGGCGATTGCGTTTGTGTTGTTAATGAATCCGAGAGTGTTTAACGGATTGCCGTTTCATGAAATTGCTGGAACTGTAATCGGAGTGGCGATTCTTGTTCATATCGGATTGAACTATCGTTGGGTAATCAACACGACGAAAAAAATATTTTCTTCCGAACTTCCGAAGAAAACGAGGATCAGCTTTGCCTTAAACATCTTGTTGCTTGTTTCGATGGCAGCGGTCATTGTATCGGGGATTTTGATTTCGCGTGTTTTGTTTTCGAACGTCGCACTAGAGGGGAACCATTTTGTACGGGAAATTCACGACCTTTTCGCCAACACAACGCTTGCTTTAGTCGGCCTTCATCTCGGCTTGCATTGGCAATGGATCATGGGTGTTAGTAAAAAAGTGTTCAAAGCAAAGGACGGAACGTGGCGGAAAGGAGCGTTCATTTCTAGCGTGTTGACATTTGCGCTTTTAGCTGGCGGGATGTATTGGAGTTCGCAATATGTCAAGCCAAGCGAAGGAGAGTTCAAACCGAAATTTGCCGAACAAAACGCACCATCCTTTGCTGGAAAGACGGTTGGCACACTGCCAATCCCACCGGACGGAGCGTTTCGCCATGAAAAAATCCTTAAAGAACACGGCACAAACAACCCGCTGCTTGTCTTGCTTCACTACTTTACCATTTGGACAGTGATGATCGTTCCCACATACTACATCGAAAAACGAATGCGCAATAAACGAAAACTGAGCGTATGAAAGGTGTCCCGTTTTTTCGGGACACCTTTTCGTTATGATCCTTTTTTGCCTTTATCGTGCTTATAACATTCGTGATATAGCTTCATTAATGCTCGTTTTTCGATGCGTGAAACGTAGCTGCGGGAAATGCCGAGTTCTTTCGCGATTTCGCGCTGGGTGCGTTCAGGTTGCATGTTTAAGCCGAAGCGGCTAACGATGACTTGTCGTTCACGATCGTCGAGGATGTGTAAATGTTGAGCAATATTTTCAAGCTCATTATTTTTTTCAATCATGTCGATAATGTCTTCATCTTCGGATTTTAATACATCAAGTAGGCTAATTTCATTTCCGTCGCGATCTTGCCCGATCGGATCGTGTAAAGAAACGTCTTTTCTCGTTTTTTTTAGCGAACGAAGGTGCATTAAAATTTCAATTCTAATGTCAATAGTATGCGGTAATAAATAACAATCACAAACAAGCAGCCTCTAGCTTTTTACTGAGCACTTTATTTTCAATGTAAACCAGTCGGCTTTCGCAAATTTTAGGTGGCACACGGAACATTTCTTGCATTTCATATATGATAAAGTCGCGTTTTTTCGAAAAATCGATATATGTAAGCATATGATAAGGGATCGCTGCAAATAACGTAAAGCGTTTTGCTTGCGACTCTTGAAAGAAACGAAAAGATTCCGTCATTTTCGACTGGTCGCCCACATGTAAGAATAAATGCCCGATTTCATGAAAAAATACTTCTCTACGCTTGAGTGAGTCTAAATCGTGATGAAGCGCTACAATTTTCAAGTCGTCGCAGTATTCCGCAAATGATCCGAATTTTGATTCGACAAGAAAAATATCGAATTTCCTTGCGATATACTCTTCATCGAGCTGGGAAGGATAGATGATCCCGTTTTGCTGATATGCCTCCGATATACGCTTTTCCAGGTCGCACGGCTTATATAAATACATTCCACCTCATCCCCCACAAGTTTTTTTCTTTAATTATACAAACATATGTTCTTATTTACAAGAAAAAGAAAAATCCCTAAGTTTGACCAAGGGATATATTCATATAACTATTCATTTTTTTGCAACAGTAACCTGTCGTTTTGCTGCTTCTCGTTCTTTCCAAGGAATGATTTTTGTTTCAACAAATGTGACATCGGACATTTTCATTCGACGTGTGTCTGCTTCCACAAGCGCAGCGTTTGTAAATGTCCCCGAAGTAATAAACCATGTTCCTATACACCGATGATTCTTTTTAGCGCTGTCAAGCTCACGAATATCTTTGACAGTTACTTGAATTTTCGACCTATAATAATGCTTTACTTGTACAGCAGTTTTCAAACCGTCAGTTTTGTTTATAACCACGATATCAACGCCACCGTCTTTTGTTTCCGGTGTTTTTATCGGTTTCCATCCAGTCGCTTTCAAATATAAATATACGAGTTGTTCAAATTCCAGCCCTTCTAATTCTTCTAATGGGAGTTGTATTATTACGTCATCAGGACGAACGTTATATTTTCCTGTTATTTTACTGGAAGAAGCTTGAGATGTACGTTTCTGAGATGAGGAGGTTTTGGCAGGCTTCTTCTCTGCGGTTTTTTGAGGGAGTCCGGTATATGGATTCTTATTTTTATTTTCTTTTTTACGCATATCGGGCACATACCTTGCTGTCCAAGAACCTATAATAAGGGCAATAAACAAGGTAACTATTACCCCTCCAAGTCCGATAATACCTTTCATCATTAAATAAAACGAAATAATAAAAGCTGGAAAGGTAAATAAAGAAATGACGGCATTTTGCCTTTCCCTTCTCGACGGCATTTTCTTAGCCATTTTAATTTCCCCTTTCCTGTTTTGCTTTCCATTTGATAAATTCAATATGTTTTTTTATTTCATCGATTTCTTGTTCTGATAGTCCCTCCATGTCGAAAAAGAAAAGGTTTCTCCCTTCTTTACTATCGATAGTTTCATGTGGATTATCAGTTCGACCATAAAGATAATCTATTGACACTCCGAAAAAATCAGCGAATTTAGCTATTAATTCAATGTCTGGTGTTCTTGAGCCGTTTTCATATCCTGAAATTGTTGATTCGGCAAGCGAAAAAATCTTTCCAAATTCCTTTTGACTAAGTTTTTTTTGTGAACGCAATTTTCTTAATCGTTCTCCAAATTTTTGATTCATGACAATCCCCCTATCATTTCAAAAAATATTATACCTTTGCAAAATGCAAACAAAAATATTTTTTTAAAAACTTCACAAAACGCGTTGACACTTTGCGTTTTGTGAAGTAATATAATAATTGAACAACGCAATACGCAAAGTGATATTGGAGGTGAAAATAATGAACTTGCTAAGAGAAGCTAGAATTGCAGCTGGCTTAAGCATTGAAAAAGCAGCAGAAAAACTTAATATTTCAGCTGGGTATCTTTCGCAAATTGAAAATGGACATCGACATGTGAGCGCAGAACGCGCAGAGCAGATTGCAAAATTGTACAAAAAGCGTAAAGAGGAAATTTTTTTACCTTCTCGCTATGCAGTACGCGAAGTTTCATCTACTCCAGCTTGAAAAGAGGTGTCATTTTTGCAGAAATTCAAACGAGTATGGCACAGCGAAAACGGAAAGTATCGCGTCGTCGGAATACAGTTTACCGATGAGATAACGCCAACGATTTTCGTTCAAGTGAAAGGTCGGAAAACATCGCTGACGTATGACACGTATCACACACGCACAAAAGAAAAACTCCCGAAATACGTTGTTGATGTGTGTGAATCGATTAAACAAGAACTTTCATTTCTTTGTAACAATTGTAAAACAAATTAAAAAACGAAAGAAGGTGTCAAAATGCTCAAAAAAGGGTTTTATCTCGAAGAAATCGACAAGAAAAATAAAGCTTTATTGTGTATTGATTACATGCTTGAAGCAATTTTTAACAAAGATTATGAAACGGCAGAGATCGAAGCGAAAGAATTTTTAGCAGTTATTGAAATGCTCAAAGAAATTGAAGCTAAAAAAAAACGTCGTGCAGAGCTTGAGCAATTAGTTATTGAAATGCAGAAACGAGGAATAAAGATAGATTTTGCAACGAAAGTACATGCCTAGCTAGGGGGGATCGAGGTGAAAATCACCGTTGTAAAAGGCCCATTGTTCAAAAAATTAGAAAAAGAAGTGTATGCCTATTTAGCAAAAGTCCTTCCAGAACAGTATCAAAAAGCGAAGGAAATCGACAATGAAAAAGCGTCATAAAAAAAAAGCAGCAAGTGCGGCAACACTTACTGCAAGGCACAGAAAAAAATATTCTTACTGAAAATATAGCACGTTTCTCGGCATTTTTCCATATTCAAAAAGGCGGTGTTTTCGATGAAAAAAACAAAGACAAAAGAAAATCCGATGGAAAAATACGTTCCTATGGTCATGCGATGGATTGAAGATACGTTTGATATGAGTGCAATTCAAGTCGAAGATTTTTCCGTTTTCCCAGCAGGAAAGCTCATCCGCGACGAAAACGGGCACACAATGGTTGTTTTCTATGATATTTGGACAGAACAAGTAAAATACACATTCCCGTCAGGAAAGTGAGGAACGAAAATGCAAGCAGCGATTGACTTACAAGCAGGACTTGAACGGCTTTTTCCTTCCGCGAAAAAGCCGTTGAAAATCATACGCTTAATCGGCTATTCGCGCATGAATACGGAAAACGATCCGAATAAAGCGTATAGCGTCGCGAAACGGCCGTGCATGAAAGGATGGCAAGATCTAAATCGACCAGGCATGACAGAAGGAGAGATTCGATCCTGGCTGCGGCAAAAAGGTTGGACAGGGCTTGTCATTCCTGACGGCTATGACGTGATTGACATCGACGAACAGATAGAAGGGGAGCTGATTTTTAAGGCGCTTTTGCAGGAAGGATATAAATTTCATGCGATTCGAACAATACGAGGCTTTCAATTTTTCTTTCGTTCGAACGGAAAAATCAAAGGCCAAGACGCGACAGTGCTTATGGCTGGCGGTTTCGTCGGCGACTATCGACTTTCCGGACGCGGTCAAATAGTCATTCCAAGCGAAAATACAGGCGGACGCGAATGGGTACATATAGCAGACGGGGAACTTTCGCCGATGCCGATCTATTTCGAACGATTGAAAAAAATTGATAAAGCGCAACGCCCGTTTCCAATTCCGATGCACGAGGGAGGAAGGAACAACGCGATGTACGCGCATTGCTGCCGGCTCGTTGAATTTGGATACACACAAGAGCAAGTGCACGAGATAGCTAGTTTCCTAAATCGATATTTTTTCCTTCCTCCGTTAGACCAGCGTGAGTTTTCAAACACGCTAAATAGTGCTCTCAAGCATGAGCCAAGTGGAACGAACTATTCTTCTCCGCCACCGATGACTTTCCCAGCACGGAAAGAAGGAGAACCAAGAAAATTCAATTTAACTGAAATGGGGAACGCTGAACGTCTCGTTGCAAGAAATGGAGAAAATCTTCGTTATTGTGTGGAGTTTGAGGAGTGGCTCATATGGGACGGAAAGACGTGGATTGAGGATAAAAAGAAGCAAATTGAACGCATCGCGATTCAAACGTTTCGTGAAATGTACGCCGAAGCAGCACATGAAGAAAACAACGATGCACGAAATGAGCTACTTAAATGGGCGAAGGCGAGCGAAAAAAGCTCGGTATTTCTCAACTCGATTGCACGAGCCGAGGCGATGCTGCCAATCAGCCAGGAAGAGCTGAACAAAGATAAGTTTTTGCTGAATTGCGCTAACGGAGTCGTTGATTTGCGAACAGGACAACTTCTTCCTCATGCGCGCGAATATATGATGACAAAAAATACGCATGTCCCTTATGATCCAAACGCAAAATGCCCAACATGGATTGCGTTTCTTGAGTCGATTTTCCGTGATGGTGACGATGTGAAATACGAAATAATCAATTTCTTGCAAAAAGCGATTGGCTATGCGCTGACAGGCGATATAAGCGAACAAGTCGTTTTTTTCCTCTGGGGAACAGGGAGAAACGGGAAATCGACGTTCATCAATACGGTGAAGGCTTTGATGGGCGATTATGCGAAGCAAACGAATTCGAACACTTTTACAGCGAAAATGAACGATTCGGGGATAAATAACGATATTGCACGTTTGCACGGTTCACGTTTCGTGTCGGCTGTCGAAAGCGAGGACGGCCAACGGCTCAGCGAATCGCTCATTAAACAATTAACCGGCGGTGAGCCGATCACAGCTCGTTTTTTGAGAAAGGAATTTTTTGAGTTTGTGCCAGAGTTTAAAATTTTCTTCACAACGAATCACAAGCCGATTATCAAAGGCGACGATGAAGGAATTTGGCGACGCATTCGCCTCATACCGTTCACCTATACGATTCCAAAGGAGAAGGTGGACAAGCATCTTCCAGAAAAACTGATGAATGAGCTTCCTGGAATCTTACGCTGGGCGGTCGAGGGATGTTTAAAATGGCAAAAAGAAGGCTTAGGAGAGCCGGAGGAAATCAAGAACGCAACAAGCGAGTATAAAGACGAAATGGATCTTCTCAGAAATTTCTTGAATGATTGCTGCGTGATTCATCCAGGCGCGAAAGTGCAATTGAACGAGCTGTACAAAGAATATATCGACTGGTGCGAAGAAAACAGCGAAATTGCGATGAAAAAGCAAAAGTTTTCGGCTCGTTTAGTGCTGCGAGGATTCGAAAAACGAAAATCCACTGGGAACAAAACGTTCTTTTTCGGCATCGGTCTTTCAACGGAAAGTTACAAAGTTACCTCTAGTTACTCAAATTCGGGTAAATCGCCTATAGGAGATACATTTGCGGAAATACAGGAAAATAAGTCACTCAAGGTAACTAGTAACTTTGTTGAGGAAGAAATTTAGTTACTTAGTTACCATCAGTTACTCATTTCTATGCATTTCTCCTATAGGGGCTATATATAGGAAAATACCCTATTTCAAGTAACTTGAAGTAACTAGGTAACTTATAAGGAGGCTTTATATGTTATATAACATTTTTTATGAAATAGATAATCTAAATATTCAAATAAAAATAAAAAACAAAAAACTAAGTTTGATATATGAAGAAGGCACATTGCCATTGGATTTAAAAAAACAAATCAAGCAGCATAAACAACAAATCATCAAGCGTCTGGAAGAAAACGAATTGGCACGCGCAAAAGGCTTCTTAGTTCATCTATACGGCGAGTTTTACGAGTTTCGCTATGGGGCAGGCGCGTATCTCTTCATCGAACGTGAAGGGGAACTCGCCCACGCCTGGCGCGCCAACTATATGCCCGATGAGCAAAAGCCATACAAAATCAAGACGCTGGCCGAGCGCGTGCCGTTTGAACAAGCATTTGAAGAGGCAGCCGGCTTCATCGATTGGCTGCAACGGCAAAAAAGGGGTGTAAAAGGTGCTTAAAAAAATGATTATGCCGATGGGCTTCATGTTAGTTTGCATAATGTTAGCAATGTATTCGGTAACAATTGTGAAGAACGAAATGGATCAAGTAATGATTATGAGTACTTTGTTTGGATATGGAGCAGGCTACTTTGTTTGTGCGTTAGGTAAAGAACTAGAAAAGAGGGATGACAAATGACAAAAACATTCAAGTCCTATTTGCGTGAAGCCATTGAGAACGTGAAAGACAAACGAATTGAGCAGCTCATTCAAATGGGACGCGTAAAGATGGAAGATGGTCGGCAACTTTATGATCTAACGATATCTGAATTAGAACATGAATACAGATGTATGAAAGAAAAGAAGGTGTTTTTTTGATATATCGTTTCTTTTGCGACAAATGTGGCTTTGAAGTTTGGAGTATAAAAGTTATTGCGAAGTTGAAATGTCAATGCGGCTTTTATGTGCTTTGTGAGGAAAAGGAGGACTGAAAAATGCGACTGGACATATACACTTGTTCAACGTGCGGCGAAGGTTTTTCAGTTGAAGAGGACAAGCAACCTATCACTTGTCCTCTTTGCGAATCAAAATACTTTGAATTTTCTCATACAATCATCGGATCGAAAATCGAACTTGATTATACTGATATGGAATTGTTAGAAGCATATATACAAGATTTCTTACGTGATGTTAGAGGTATTGAAAAAATCGAAAGTGTTTTTCTTGAAATATTAGATGAGATTTCTAAAGAAAAGGCTAAAGAGTACACAAAAAATCCTGTAAATTGGGGTGAATGTTGCAAATGGCCGGATGATGATCTTCCGTTTTAAAAATAAAACAAGGGGGAAGAATTGTGAGAAATACAATGAAAAACACAATAAAAGAGATTACAGAATCGGTAGCGCTTTCTATAATTTTCGCGTTTTTAACAGGAGCATTTTTGTACTTTTTAACTGCCAAATAGGGGGAGATGGGATGTATTTGTCACAAGTGAAGTCGAACGGTAAACGGTACATCTATCTTTGTATGTATGTAGGAACACAAGAATACTCTAGTCGAAAGGAAAAACGTGTATATGCTTTCGGAGAAGCTAGGAGAGCACTTGTGAAGATGAAACGCTGGAAAAGAAGATTCACAGAGTTTCCGCAGGAACTCCTTGAGCTTGGATGCAGTATGAAAGATTTGGAACAATGGATTCAAACAATAGAAACGGGGGTAACAAAAACCGGAAGAATTTTCAAAACGAACGTAAAACGTGCTGCGTTTTAAAGATGTTTATAACATCTACAAATTTTCACGACACACATCGCTGAATGACACAATGCACCGAAAAATATCACTTATTTTTTTGACCATCTAAAATCGAGTGATGCAAAATTCACTCGATTTTTGTCATAATATGACCAAATTTTTTTGGTGATATGAAAACGACAAAATTCTCTGTACATTTGAATTGTGGGGTGATGTACATGGATGAACAATCAGTAACAGAACAATCGCAAACGGATCAATCAACGTCAGCAAACCAATCAACAATATCAAATATCGATTTCGTCGATATGAGAGAACATACGTTGATTGAAACGAAAGAAGGAAATATTGTTGTCATTCATGAGATCACACTCGGTGACATTGTTATTTCTGTTTTGATCGCTGCAACACTCATTTTCATGTTTTTAGAACGCATGATGAGGAGGTAGAACAATGTATTCCCTTGTCTTTGCAACGCCGAAAGATATTCTTGTGACATACCTCATCATCATGGCATCCTGTATCGCATCATTTCCGATTACGATGTTTTTAGTATCGACGGTAAAAGGTGTGAAAAATCGATGGTGACTACTGGAACACTTGCAGCGTATGCTTTTAAAGCCGTTTTTGGAAATCCAGATGTGATGACAGGCTTGGCTACATGGACCATTTTTTTGACTCTTTTGTTTTTGACTATCGCCATATATAAAGAGACAAGGAGGGAGTAATAATGTCAAGCATGGGAAACGTTTTTGACTGGGCGTTCTTTTGGGGCGTTTTTGGGTTTTTGTTAAAAACAGTTGCTCCCTTCATAATGTTAATTATTGCCATAGTGGCGGTAGGAATGCTTTTACATGGTGTGATCGTAGCGATCAGATCGAGGTCGTGATACCATGCCAGAATTTCAAACGTTTTTTACACCTGCACGATTAGATGAATTTTGGTATTACGTCAAATGGCTACTCTTTTATGTCGCACCAGCAATTATGATTGTGGCTGCGGCAGGAGCTTTATCGATGTTTATCACGATGTTGAAAAAATCATTTGCGAATACAAAACAAATTGATGAAAGCGATCAAAATGAAGACTTTGAAATTCGAAGATACTAAGTTTTCAACTAGCGCAAGCTAGTGGAATATAAAAAACTTTTAAGGAGGAATTATACATGCCTGTTTTAGGAGCTGCTATTGATTTATCTGGTCTTTCTTTACCTTTTACGGTGTCAGATGTGATTGGAAGTGTGAACTCTTTACTTGGTTGGGTAGGACCATTTGTATTGCTAGCGATTGCTTTAGGCTTTTCGCCAAAAATCATCGCATTTATCAAGTCCATCTTCGGACGCGCGGCATCGCGATAAGAGGAAAAGGAGGAGCGATCCTCCTTTTTTCATAGAAAGGGCGTGTGGTGTTTTAAATGTTAAAAAAAATAAACATTCTCATTTGTTTCGTACTTTTTTTAGTTATTTCTAAACCTCTATTTGTTTCAGCAGCAGGTGAATTTCAGGTAATTGAAGTGTACGATCCGCAAAATTTGATAAGCACGCCACTGCATTATAATCCGGATTATTATGGAATGGATGTTGTTCTTGTTTACTTTTTGGGAACAAGCATTAAGAAGATTCGTTTTTCAGATTACGTTGATTCCTCTTTTAGCAATCCATTAAATACAAAAGTCAGAAACGTATCAGATTATGGCTGGAGTTACTTCAATGGATTTTATTTCTCATGTAATAGGTATTACTTAGCCGAATTTTTTGGAGCAAGCGACAACTTGCTTGTAAGAATAAAGCTACATGTAACAGGTCTAGTCAATCCTACTTGTGATTCATCATCGTATGGAAATTATGAAGACATGGGAGGGAACGATTCGGGTGGGAGTGACCCAAATTCATGTAATGCTTGTGAACTCTTTTCATGTCCAGGATGGAGTGATTATATGGGGAAACTTGATGAAATAAAAAGCGCAATCCCCCCAGCACCAAACTGGAATCAAGTAGCAACAACGTTTCGCGACACAATCGTACCGCAACTTGTGTCAGATATAGGAACGCTCTTTGGACCAGCTCCAAGTGTACCAAGCGAGCCACCTGAAATATCGGGAGTGGATACAGGCGGAATTGAAACCAAAGTACCAAGCATGCCCGATCCAGGGCTTGATACGTCGGGATTTACGAAAGGAAGAATTGAAAGCGAAGCGCCTGTCATTGAAGAACGTGCTGACCCAACAGGAGGATGGGATATTACCGATCCACTTGGTACACTTCCTGACTTTCCAAGCATGCCAATCCCAGGAGAAACCGACCCAAAAGGCTGGGATGCAGGAAAGCCTCAAGAAACGGAAACACAATTGCCAATTCCAAAAGACCAAGAAGGAACGCGAAACATCGGAGATGCACCAACACCAAGCCAAAACAACGACACACCGCCAAGTCCCGGCAGAAACGACAACAATGCACCGAATCCAAATCAAGGAGATTGGAATGGTACGGAATACTATAAAAAACACCCTGATGATCCGGATGGGGGTGGGGGAGGATAATGAATAATAGAAAATTTTTAATAAAAGTAATGTTATTTTCTTTCATTGTTTCTTTAGTTCCTACGACTTTTGCTAATGCTAATACAACTGGAATTTTGTATGGTAAACAAGCGACTCTGATAGGTATTTCGAATGATTATGCGATGAGAGCTACAGATGGTTTATCAACATATATTAAAATCGATAGTAATAGTGATAGAGTTATATATAATTTTCCGAAAACGGACTTAACACATATCTATTATAATGTTACACAACCTATTAATATAAAGTTTTATTCCGATTCCATCTTATTAGGAGAACAAAATTTCGGTGAATATGGAACGAATGTACGAAAAAAAGATTCTATTACTTATTCGAACGTTAATCAAATTGTTATTACTAAAATGAATAGTAGTTATACAAATCTCTATGAAATTGATTTGTTTAATGAGCAAGACCTGGTACCTCCCTCAAATATTTCGAATTTGTCTATTCGCAAAATAGAAGATCAATTTTTTGAATTTTCGTGGAATAATCCAAATGATATTGATTTTGCAGGAACAAAAATTTACGTAGATGATGTTTTCAAGGGTATTACAAGCAATACGTTTTTTTTAATAGATAATCTAAGTCCCAATACAACGTACACTGTTAGGATTGTTTCCTTCGATACAAGTGGTAATGAATCAGACGGCGTAACAGCGACAGTGAAAACAAAAATACCGATTGTCAATGATGTCACCGATCTCCAAGCCGATGCAAAATACGATCGGGTGAAATTATCATGGACACCGCCGGAAAGTGAGTTTTTCCATCACGTGAAAATCTATCGCAAAAAGGTCGAACAACAGTCGTTTTGGGATCAATTGTTTGGCACGACAGCTGTTTCCGCCGAAACCACATCAGACGGCTATACGCCGATGTTCGAAACAAACGGAACGTACTGGACGGACTTGACCGTCAAGCCTGAAACGACATACTCATACAAGGTGACATCAGTCAACATAGAAGGAAATGAGTCGCAAGGGGTAACGATTGAAACGACAACACCGTCCGAGCCTGTTCCAGTCTTTTCTGGCGTGGCGACAACGCAAAACGAAAACGGCGACTATGTCGTCACATGGACAAGTCCGACGAAAGGAGCAGTGAAGCTACTAATTGAAGGACGAGAATATGCACAGGTAGACGCAGCGACGAAACAAATCATAGTAAGAAAAGAAGATATGAAAACGGACTTTTTTGGAGCATACGCAGCTACGTTGATTCCTATTGGTGAATATGGAACGAAAGGACAAGCCGTTAATGTCCCTAGTTTTTTAGGAGGAAAAATTGACTTTCCTTTAAGTTTTCAGGACTTAATCGAAACGACAATAAGCATTCTCGCGTGGGTCGCACCGTTTATTCTCTTATCGCTTACGTTCATCTTTTGGAAGCCGATTTTCAACTTTATTAAGAAGGCAATCAGTGAAAGGCGTGTGAAACAATGAATTTTAGTATATTGCAAGCCGTATTGGAAATAGTTTTTCAACGATACATGGTATATCTCACGCCTATTTTATTTGTTTTTGTCGTCGTTTTATTTTCTGATCGACTTGTCTCCTTTCTATACGACGCTTTTAAACGTAGGTGGTAAACATGAATCTGATGTATTTTGTGTTAGGTGGAATTTTAACTGATGCATTTGGGAGACTTTTCGATGTCATATGGGGCGGCATAAAGTGGATGGGGCGATTGTTGAAAAAGCTATTTCAAGGGCTTGTTGACTTGTTTGTCGGTTTTTTCGAAGTTATTTATGCGCTGATTGATGGTTTGTTGTATTTTCTCTATAAAATTGGCGTGCTGGCAGTTAAACTTTTTTCTATCTTTTTTGAGCTAGCAAAAATGATTGTTTCATTGTTCGTCGGTTTTGCTCGAACACTTGCCAGTCTTGTGTATATCCCTCGTAGTGGAAGTGGAAATGGCTATTCAGACATGCTCGGAAAAATTTTTACCGCAATGCAGCCACTTAAACTCGAGCCGATCGCGTATATATTGCTTTTCATCCTATGGATGTTTACCGCCGTCGCCGCAATTAAGTTGCTATCGTCTATTCGGATAGGAGGGGAATAATGGGGATCAAGGAGCAAATTCGAGGTTTCATCGATAAAATTTTCAATCCTCCTATCACATTTTTAGATATGGCGATAGAAAAATTGCACGCGGTAGGGCAAATAACGGCGCAAGGGCTGAATGTCGGGAAATATTTAGCGATTTTCGGCGATATGCCGAACGCATGGCAGCTTGTCATTTCATCGGCGCTGATGTCAGTGGTTATTCTCGGATCGTTGCTTATTTTCCGTTCTGTTATGCGGCTCTATTATTCTTTGAAAGAAGGTGTGAAATGGTGGTAGATGCGTTTTTCTATATGTTTACGCTAGGTGCTGGGGCAGCGTCAGGCGTTGGGGTTGTCGCGTTTTTCGGTTGGAAGATTGTTCAGTTTTCAAATAGAAAGAAAAAACAACAAAGAAAGGCGGTCATCTAATGGCACTCTTCAAACGAAAAGAAAAAGATGAGTTTTTTCCGGAAACGAACGATATTCTCATTGTGTTCGACGACGAACAAAAAACAAGCGACATACAACGCATCGATGAAATTCGCGACAATGCGATATATGTCATCGGAAAGTATTGCGTGCCGATGCACGATTGCGAGGTAACGACAGGAATTGAAGGACGACATTTTTTCTATCGCGCGCCGTCGCGTTCCATACAGGAAACAAAACGGCTTGCGGAGCTTGAAAAAAGCATTGTATTGCGGCAAATAACGTCGTATCGCCAACCAGAGCCGCAAAGTCAATTCGACTTAACGAAAATACTTCTATTCGGGCTTGTGTTCTTTGCATTCATCATCCTTGGTATTTCAAGCTGTTCCGGAGGTGGATCGTGATGCAAAATCAAATAGCCTTTCTCATTTTTGAATTGAAAGGAATGATAGACACAATCGAAGAAATGGCGAGCATAGATGAGCAATGGAATTATCCTTGCATCGAGCGTCTTCAAAAGAAGGTCAATGAGCTTGTCGAACTTGTAAAGGGGTGATCGCATATGCAAGGAACAAGCAATGCTGAAAAACTACAAAGCGTCATTTCTGATGATTTGTTTCCGCAGGTGCAGCACATATCAGACGTAAAACAAGTACTCGAAGAAATGACGACAAAAGCGCAGGAACTGCAAGAATGGCAAGTTAAAGCGATTTTGTTACTCGAAAGTCTTTCGAAGAATGAATACTTGCATGGAAAAACCGATCCGTATCGCGAAATTATCAACTTCATCATGCAAGGGAAGGTTCTTGTCGCTGATCCGCAATATTACATTGACACGATTGAAGCGCTTATTCCGAAACCGCCGAAGCCGGTCATTGTCGCGCCGAATGGCGTTGAGAAGGGAGGAAAACGGTAGTGGCACATCATTTTTTTATCCAAGGTCCGCTCGGTGCTGGGAAAACGTTGATGATGTCGCTTTTAGCGCATCATTGGCGTGAAAAAGTGCGTGCGCGCGGCGGTGATATTCAGTTGTTCAGCAATTATGGTTTGAAAGATTCTATCCCCTTAGAGCATTACACAGACTGGTATAAGGTAGCAGAAGCGCAAGGCAGCATTTGTTGCTGGGACGAAGCGCAAATGGCGTTTTCAAACCGCAAATGGTCGAAATATGGCGCGACGATCGCAACAGAAGTCATGATGTTCACGAGAAAAATGAAAAGCGTACAAATATATTGTTCGCCGTCAATCAACAACGTGGACAGCCGTATTCGGCAAATTGTTGAAGTGTTAATCAACGTTCGAAAAATCGGCGAACGCGGTTTTGCGCTTCACTTCACCGACTATCAGACGGGAGAATTCATGCACAAACAGTTTTTGCCGATGTGGAAAGCGAAAAAGATTTTTAAGCTCGGTCTATATGACACAGACACAATGGTGCTAGGCTTCCCGTTGCCCTCTACTGAACGGGAAGGAAATGAGTTTTTCGAAACACTTGAGGAAATACACGACAAAGCTCGTGGAACAGTTAGGAGGGCTGCCCATGAACTACTCACTGGTGCCGGAGCGATATAAAGAAAAAGATCCACGTACATTGTTGTATCATTTTCCGTCCATTCCAGTCGTGAAATTCGCGAAAATCACGCAGCGATTTTATTTCTTTAAACAACTAGAAATTGCACAGGACATCGTAAATCGGATGGGATATATTTTACTTCCGTCCCAATGCATGCATTGGGAACGAGTGAAACAGTTTGCTGAAAGACGAATAAAAATCGGTAGAAACTCATTTTTTATGATGAAAATTGAAGAACTGACAGAAAAGGAAAAAGAGAAGTTAAATGAGTACGTATCTGAATTGCGAGGAGGAGAAAAATATGCAACTAACTAATGATGAATTAGCTATGCTCATTTTGCATATGAGTATTATGCGAAAAGAAATAAAAAAGGCGTTAAAGCGTAATCATGGATTTTTTGAAGCAAAGAAGAAAATGAATGTTTATGATTCGATTTTAGACAAAATTACATCGTTTAACGAAAAGAAACTAGTACATGATATTTCGCTAGATGACGATGAATTGGGCATGTTACATGCGTTTTTGTCATCATACACAGTTGAAATTGAGCGGCAGGCTCAAAAAGAAAAAATGAATGTGGAAAAAAGTGAAGTATTTCAGTTGCTGAGAAACATTTTAAGCAAAGTTGAGGGAATGCAAATTGCAAAAATGCATTGATGAGCTAATAAGGGAATATTATCGTAAACGATATATACTTTCAGAAGCAAAAAGGAATGGAAATAAGTTTCTTGCATACATTTATGCGCAAGAGATTGAAGAAATTAAGCGTATTTGTTTTGAAAAATACAAAATCATCATCGATTAGGAACAGATAGCATGATTGTACATGTTATCTGTTTTTTTCATTTGTACAACCAGTTGTTGCATATCTTCAATCAAGGGAGGTATGCGCGATGAATGTACGGGTTATAAAGGGAAAGCATACTGACAACAATATTCAAGCCTGCTATCATTATTTAGTGAAGATATATAGAAGGGAGATAGCAAAGAGAAATGAAAGCTATCTACGCAAGGGTATCGACGGAAGAATCGGCACAGAAAGGATATTCAATCGCTCATCAGATCGAAGAAGCGAAAAAGAAGGCGAAAACGGACGATGTAATGATATACACCGATGAGGGTTTTTCTGGTGAATTTCTTGAGCGTCCAGGGCTGGAACGCTTGCGCAACGATATACGAAACGGAATAATCGATACCGTCATTGTGTACGATCCCGACCGATTGGCGCGTAATCTCATGCACCAGCTGCTGCTAGATGATGAGTTTAGAAAGCATAATGTCGAATTGCTTTTTGTGAACGGCGAGTATGCAAATACGCCGGAAGGGAAGCTGTTTTTTTCGATGCGCGGAGCTATTTCCGAGTTCGAAAAGGCTAAAATTCGCGAACGAACGATGGCAGGGCGGAAAAGAAAAGCGAAACAAGGAAAAGTTGTGAAGAATGACAGAATATACGGTTACGATTACGATAAACAGACGGGACAACTCAAAATAAATGAAAGTGAAGCTGAAATCGTTCGCTTCATATTTGACAGTTTCGTTCAAGAGCGTTTCAAAGGCGTAAACGGCATTGCATTGCACTTGACTGAACGGAAAATACCGACGAAAACAGGAAAGACAGTGTGGCATCGACAAGTTGTACGGCAAATATTGATGAATGAAACGTACATGGGAAAAAAACCGCAAAACAAGTGGAATACAGAAGGCATGCTGGCGAATAAATATCGCAATGAAAAAGTGTCAATGCGCTTGCGGAGCAAAGATGAATGGATCTATGTCGATGTGCCAGCTATCGTTTCAGAAGAACAATTTCAACAAGCGCAAATGTTGCTGGAGCAAGCAAGACGACGCTACACAAAAACACCGAAACGTCAATACTTGTTGTCAGGGCTATTGCGCTGTGCACAATGTGGAAATACGATGACTGGCCGATACGCAAAGAATTGGGGGAAGTATTTTCGGGAATATACAGATGTAAAAAATACAGCTGGTGCAAAAAATCCTGGTTGTGGAATGACCATTCGATCTGATGAAATTGAACATGAGGTATGGATCTACCTTCTTGATTTGTTCAACCATCCAGAACGAATACGAGAATTCCAGCCAGCTGCTGACGTTGAACATAGCCTTGAAAAGAAGGAACTCGCACGGATTGAAAAAGAGATTGAGCGAGCGCGAAAAGGGCGAAAACGTCTGCTTTCGCTTGTCACAATGTCCGATGACGAACTGGATCTCGAAGAAGTGAAAGAGGAAATACGCAACTTGCAGCAACGCGAAAAAGAGCTGACTGAACAATACAACCAGCTCAAAAAGCAACTCAAAGCGATGCAAGAAAGCAAGCCGAACGAACACATTTTGCAAGAAGCAATTGACTTCTTTCTGAATCACAAAGAAGAACTTGACTTTGAAATCAAACAGACATTGATCCGCAAAGTTGTTAAAGAGATTCGTGTTATTGATAAAGAAAATATCGAAATTCACTTATTTTGAAAGACGTCAATTTGTTAGCTTATATCTCCAGTCAATTTTTTGTTGGATTTTGTCGAAAAGAAATTTTTAGAGAACCGGAAAGCTGATTACATTTGGTACGGCGCCGAAGAGAACCCAGCGAATTTTCCGGCAGAAGAAGATGATTTTGACGGCGTGGTTTCTTTGTGGAGAGAGCTTGGGGAACCGGGAAAGTAGTTCCCCCTCTCGTTGGAACCAAGGAGTTCGCTGAGCTACTTGGTTGGGATAAAGCACGTTTCGCTACCAAGTGGCGCAGGCAACGAGAGGGGCAAAAGGTGAGACCGCCACTGCCAACACCTATCCAAATCGTCGCTGCAACACCGTTATGGACACTGGATCAGGCGTTGCAATATAAAAAATTGTTGAAAGGGGAATAATATTGATACACCGTTTTCATGCGTCATTCAGACAGGAGTGACGCGTTTTTACATTTATTTACACATACTATTGTAATAAGTATTTCATTTTCAATACAACGAGCCGCATATGTTGCCAGTTTTGTCCCTTTTCCTGTTGAATAGCTTTCGATCGCTTTAATTAAGCCAATTGTGCCGATGGAAATCAAGTCTTCTGGATCTTCTCCCGTATTTTCAAACTTCTTCACAATATGTGCAACGAGTCGTAAATTATGTTCGATCAGTTTATTGCGCGCGTATTCATCTCCTTTTGCCATTTGCTTTAAATACATCGTTTCTTCTTTTGCATCAAGCGGTTGTGGAAAGGCATTGTTCTTCACATAAGATACGAAAAAGACGAGCTCCTTTATAAACAAAGCAAGCGCAGAAAAAATGGCACCCATCATCGTTCACCTCGCAGGTGGTCTTTTGTTGCTTATGTATGTATATGCATTAGAAAACTTGTTCGTGTTTGGACACATGATTTTTCTTTTTTCCCCTTTGTTTGTGAAAAGAAAATCTTGTATAATCGTAACATACATTTAACATACATTATGGAAAGAAGGATGAGCTGTGAGAAGGGCAATGATGAAACCGTTGAAGCTCACTCCACCTCAATTGTTAGCGGGCATGTTTCTCTTTCTTGTCGTTGTCGGTGGGGTGTTGTTGAAGTTGCCGATCGCAACAGAGAAGGAAATTAGCTGGCTTGATGCGTTCTTTTTATCGACATCTGCAGCAACGGTGACCGGCTTAGCACCGATTGATCCCGGTTCGACATTTACTGTATTCGGAGAAATTGTGTTAATGGTACTTATTCAAGTTGGTGGACTTGGGGTTATGACATTTGCGGTGCTCGTTGTTATTGTGCTCGGGAAAAAAATCGGGATGAAGCAACGCATGTTGATGCAAGAGGCGTTAAACCAACCGTCGCTCGGTGGGGTCATTCGTTTGGCACGCAATTTACTGTTGTTTTCTTTATTTATGGAAGTTGTTGGTGCAGTGTTGTTGGCGATCGATTGGGTTCCGAAAATGGGCTGGGCGAAAGGGGTATATTACAGCGTTTTTCATACCATTGCATCATTCAATAATGCCGGATTTGCGTTATGGCCGGATAATTTATCGCGTTTTGTCGATGATCCGATCGTCAATGTGACCGTCTCTTTATTAATTATCATCGGTGGGCTCGGTTTTACGGTCGTATTTGACGTATTGTATCAACGACGTTGGAGAAAGTTATCTATTCATACGAAGCTGATGTTAGTCATGACGCTTGTTGTGAATATTGTGGCGATTATTGCCTTCTTTCTATTCGAACATAACAATCCGAAAACGCTCGGTTCTCTTTCGCTTCGTGAGCAACTATGGGCATCTTATTTTCAAGGTATTACCCCGAGAACAGCGGGATTTAATACGATTGATATCGGTTCCCTTGAACAACCGACGGCGATGCTTATGATTTTCCTTATGTTTATTGGAGCAGGAAGCACGTCGACAGGCGGAGGAATTAAGCTGACGACGTTTGCGGTCATTATTTTTGCGGTGATGAGTTTTTTAAAAGGAAAAGAAGAAACGGTCGTTTGGATGCGAACGATTCGCCATACGATTATTTTACGAGCATTGGCTATTGCGTCGATGAGCATGTTGTTTATTTTTGTTATGACGATGATATTGACACTTACGGAAGATGCTTCGCTTCTTGCGCTTTTATTTGAAGTTGTATCCGCATTTGGTACAGTTGGTCTTTCGATGAATATGACATCGCATTTATCAACGATTGGAAAAATGCTTATTATTTTCGTCATGTTGTTTGGGAAATTAGGTCCGTTAACGCTCGTATATTCAATTGCGAAGCCGAAAAAAACGAATATTCGTTATCCGAATGGCGATATATTGACGGGATGAAAAAAGCGAGGGGGGCTCCCTCGCTTTTATTGTGCAGGTTCTTGCGGCATAATTAAAATTTCTACCCGTCGGTTTTTCGCGCGTCCTTCAGGTGTAGCATTTGAGGCGATCGGTTTAAACTCTCCATACCCTTTTGCGCTAAATAACTGCGGGTTTAATCTTGTATTTTCAAGCAATAGTTTCATAAAGTTGACGGCGCGCATAACGCTTAATTCCCAGTTGGAAGCAAATTTCGCATTGTTGATCGGCACGTTGTCGGTATGTCCGCTAATGACGATGTTGCGCGGCGGATTCATGACGAGCAAGTTCGATATTTTTTTTGCGACATCGCGATATTGTGGCTTAATATCAGCGCTGCCTGAGTCGAACAACACATCGTTCGCAATCGTTACAAGCAATCCTTCTTCTGTCATCGCGACAGACAATTCTCCGCTTAATTGATTCGTTTTGACGTATTCGTTAAATTTACTTTGAATCTTTTTTAATTCCTCGTATTCTTTTTTTGAAATTTTGACATACGGCTTTTGACTTGGAGAGTCTTTAATGACCGAATCTATTTTTTCCCTATCGATCGGGCTCAAATATTGTAGTGCCCCAGTTCCTCCTGTTAGTATGCTATTGAAAGATTTGGCGATTTGCTGGAATTTTTCTGAGTCAATTTGGCTACTAGCAAATAATACGATAAATAGTGCTAATAACAGCGTTAATAAATCAGCGTATGGAATTAGCCAGCTTTCATCTATATGGTCTTCATGATGATGTTTTTTATGCTTTTTCGCCATCATTCTGAGCTCCTTGTCCTAAAAGTTTTTGACGTTCGCTCATCGGTAAATAAGAAGCTAATTTTTGTTCAATCGCTCTAGGTGCTTGTCCTTCAATGATTGAAAGCACGCCTTCAATCATCACTTGACGTACTTTCACTTCTTCTTTTGACTTGCGTTTTAATTTGTTCGCAAATGGATGCCAAAGAACGTATCCTGTAAAAATTCCCATGAGCGTCGCAACGAACGCCGCACTAATTGCGTGACCAAGACGATCAATATCAGACATATCCTGCAAGGCAGCGATCAATCCGACGACGGCCCCAAGTACCCCAAGCGTTGGAGCATATGTACCGGCTTGGGTAAAAATTGTTGCGTTTGCTAAATGACGCTCTTGCATTGCTTCAATTTCTTCAGTCATCACGTCACGAATAAATTCTTGTGACTGTCCATCAATGGCTAAACTTAATCCGTTGCGTAAAAATGGGTCATCGATTTCGGCCACTTTTGCTTCTAGCGCTAACAGCCCTTCGCGGCGAGCGATGTTTGCCCATTCGACAAACAACGGAATGAGTTCTTCAATTTTTGGCGTTTTTGGTTCTTTAAAAATGACCCCGAATAACTTTGGCACTTTCGCAATTTCTTTCGTTGGAAAGGCGATCGTGACGGCGGCCGCTGTCCCTAACAAAATGATTAAAATCGCCGCAGGGTTAATGAGCACAGCCGGACTTACTCCTTTAAACATCATTCCGACACCCACCGCAATAATGCCAAGAATGAGTCCGATTAAGGACGTACGATCCATATTTATCACCTCTAGTTGTAGAATGAAAAATAAAACCAAATTTATCATATAATTTATACGGGTATTTGAAAAGGGAAATTTGTACGAAAAAAACCCTTGAAGTGGAAAGCTTCAAGGGTTACATTTTCTTTAATCGGAATGAACCGACCATTAAAAGAGAAAGCGTAAAAATAATAAAAATAAAGACGTAAGGTGGGAAGTAATGAATTGTTAAATAACTAAGCGTCAATAAACAACCTGCCGCCGTGATCGGCAAACCGGTAAAATATCCGTTGCTTTCCGTAATGTTAAATCGTGCTAGGCGAAAAGCACCGCAACCGATATAAAAAATCGTAAAAAATGAGCCGGGTGCGCCAAATTCGTGCAATAATCCTTGATAAAGTAATAGTGCAGGTGCTACTCCAAATGATATAATATCACTCATTGAGTCCAATTGTTTCCCTAAGTCAGATTCAATATTCATTTTCCGAGCGACCGTTCCGTCAAAACGATCGGCAAGTGCTGCCAAAAAAATAAACAATACAGAGACGTTTAGCTGGCCTTTCACCGCAAATAAAATCGCAAAGCCTCCTAGGCTTAAATTTGTCAACGTCAATACGTTTGCCGTATGCGCTTTAAGTTTTTTAATGGTATGATCAATATAATCGGATAAAAACATACACGTTCACTCCTTTATTAAAATCGTGACAACCCACTTGCCAAAAATATCACTCGGTTACTAATATTTTATTGATAATAAGCAAACTAGTAAAGGACATTCTTTACTTTAGGAGGGAAAGTCGTTGGTCAAATGGCTATATCGCCTGTTTATTGAATTAACAAATCATCCTTTGACATCGAAGTGGCTTGCTTCGTTTACGCGCTCAAAATGGAGTCGGTGGGTTATTCCATCTTATGCGAAAGTATATAAAGTAGATGAAGAAGAAATGGAAAAAAAGTTGCACGAATATGAAACGCTTCAACAATTGTTCGTCCGATCGCTAAAAAAAGGACTTCGTCCGATCGATGAACACCCAGATAGTGTCGTAAGCCCTGTCGATGCCGTTATTGAAGATGTCGGCATCATTACAGACAAAAAAGAAATCATCGTGAAAGGAAAAACGTACTCCATTCGTGAGATGCTTGGCGATGATCGGATCGCTGAAAAGTATTTGCATGGAACGTTTATTATTTTGTATTTAAGTCCGAGCCATTATCATCGTATTCATAGCCCAATATGTGGGGAAGTTGTGAAGCAGTGGGAGCTCGGTGGCAAGTCATACCCTGTCAACCGTCTCGGATTGAAATATGGCAAAGATCCACTTTCTAAAAATTACAGAAGAATTACTGAACTGTGTACAAATGGTATGCATACAGCCATTGTGAAAGTCGGAGCGATGTTTGTCAACAGCATTGAATTAACACATGAACACAACTATGTGAACAAAGGCGAAGAAATCGGATATTTTTCGTTCGGTTCAACAGTAGTGTTATTGTTTGAAAAGGGCGCCTTTACGTTAGATGAACAAATTATTCCGCCGCTTGAAGTAAAAATGGGGCAACGTCTTGGATTTTTTGCGCAAAAGAAAAAGAGCCAGTAACTGAAGGCTCATTACGAAGACTGTTTAATTTTATGGTCAAGACGGCGACGGAAAATTTCTCTTTCAATGAGTTGAATAAATTCTTTGCTTAATTGTAATTCTTTTGCTTTGTAGTATGACTCAATTAACAAGTCGTCAGGCAAACATTTCATTTTTTCGCCTCCTTGGTATACACGGAAAAATGTATACATATAATGGTAGGTTTATCTTCACTTTATCATAAATCAAAAATAAGAACAATTGTTCTAATTATCCACATGTGTTGGTGGATAAGTTGTGGATTTGTTGTTTATAACGATGAGGAAATGTTGAAAAATGAATGTGGATCATGTGCATAAAGTTATCCACATGATATGAAAAACATCGGATTTTGTCGAAAAATTTTACAATTTGTTTATTTATGTAAAAAAGAGAGAAGGAATGAGAACGTATGTTAAAATATTTTTTGCCGAACGAACATGCGAAAAGTATTTTTGAAATTACTCCAGAACATTTAAAACAAAAAGGAATAAAAGGAATTATTACAGATTTAGATAACACGTTAATTGAATGGGATCGTCCGCTTGCGACGCCTGATGTTGTTCGTTGGTTTGAACAAATGAAACAAAGCGGCATTCAAGTCACCGTCGTATCCAATAACAATAAAAAGCGAGTGGAAGCGTTTGCTAAGCCGCTTGGCATTCCGTTTATTTTCGAAGCGCGCAAGCCGTTAACGCGAGCGTTTCAACAAGCGTTGCGCGACATGAAGTTGAAAAAAGAAGAAGTTGTCGTCATTGGCGATCAACTTCTCACCGATGTGTTTGGCGGCAATCGGCTCGGGTTACATACGATTTTAGTCGTTCCTGTTGCACAAACAGACGGTTTTTTCACTCGTATAAACCGAAACATTGAACGAAAAATCTTAAATATGATGCGAAAAAAAGGTATGATTCATTGGGAGTGATGAAGATGAGTGAACAAATGATTTGTATTGGATGTGGAGTAACGATTCAAACGGAAGATGAAACGAAAATCGGATATGCGCCCCCTTCAGCGCTAGAGAAAGATCCGGTGATTTGTCAGCGCTGTTTCCGATTAAAACATTACAACGAAGTGCAGGACGTCTCGTTAACGGATGACGACTTTTTAAACATTTTGCACGGCATCGGACAAGCAGACGGATTAGTCGTGGAAATTGTTGATATTTTTGATTTTAACGGTAGTTGGCTGCCGGGACTACATCGGTTTGTCGGGAAAAAAGATGTGCTGCTTGTCGGCAACAAAGTCGATTTATTGCCGAAATCCGTCAAACATGAAAAAGTGACGCGCTGGATGAAACAATCGGCTCGCGAACTCGGTTTACATCCACGCGACGTCTTTTTAGTGAGCGCCAATAAAGGCTACGGAATGAAAGAAGTGATGGCAGCGATTGATGAATATCGAAACGGAAAAGACGTGTATGTCGTCGGTTGCACGAACGTTGGAAAATCAACGTTTATTAATCGCATCATTAAAGAAGCGACAGGAAAAGGCAATGTCATTACGACATCGTATTTCCCGGGAACGACGCTTGATATGATTGAAATACCGCTTGATGACGGCTCGGCTCTTTATGATACGCCGGGAATTATTAACCATCATCAAATGGCGCATTTCGTCGATAAAAAAGATTTAAAAGTCATTACGCCAAAGAAAGAAATTAAACCGAAAGTGTATCAATTAAATGAACAACAAACGTTATTTTTCGGAGGGCTAGCTCGGTTAGATTACGTAAGCGGTGGAAGACGTCCATTTGTATGTTATATGTCAAATGAATTATTTATTCATCGAACGAAGCGTGACCATGCGGATGAGTTGTATGAGAAACATCTTGGGGAATTGTTGCAGCCGCCGCGCAAAAGCTATTGCGAGCAATTGCCACCGCTTGTTGCCCATCATTTCACATTAAAAGAACCGAAAACAGATATTGTTTTTTCAGGGCTCGGTTGGGTGACATGTCATGAACCTGGTGCTCATGTCGTTGTATATGCGCCAAAAGGCGTCGGTGTGATGTTGCGCAGATCGCTCATTTAACAAAGAGGGGGAGAGGAACTTGAAATTATTTGCGCTAATCGGCTGTCCTGTTCATCATTCTTTATCACCGCTTATGCATAACGATGCGTTTCAATCGTTGCGTATCGATGCGCATTATCATGCGTTTCATGTTGAGCCTCACCTGTTAAAAGAGGCGGTGCAAGGGTTAAAAGCGTTACAATGTGCAGGGTTTAATGTGACGATTCCGCATAAAACAGCAGTGATGGCGTATATGGATGAACTTGATGAAACGGCAAAACAAATGGGAGCCGTCAATACAGTCGTCAATGAAAATGGGAAGTGGATTGGTTATAATACAGATGGTGAAGGGTTTGTCCGAGCGTTATGTGAGCAAATGAACATTGAATTGTCCGGTGCGCGCATTTTGCTTGTCGGCGCAGGCGGGGCGGCGCGCGGCATTTATTTTACTCTTTTGAAACATCGTGTGTCTGCCGTTGATGTATGTAATCGCACGGCAGGAAAGGCAGAGACGTTTATTGAAAAACAAATATCTTCTGTTTACTCGCTTGAGGAAGCAGAGGAACGTTTAGGGGAGTATGATATCATTATTAATACAACGTCTGTCGGCATGTATCCACATGTCGATGCGATGCCTATTTCTCTTCAAACGTTAAAAAAAGGAACGATCGTCAGCGATATTATTTATAATCCGCTGATGACAAAATGGCTGCAAGAAGCAAAAGAGAAGGGTGCGCGCGTGCAAAACGGCGTCGGCATGTTCGTTTATCAAGGTGCCCTAGCGTTTGAAAAATGGACAGGAATTTTTCCAGATACAAAACGAATGGAACAAGTTGTGATGCAACAGTTAGGAGGAAAAACATGTTAACAGGAAAACAAAAACGATTTTTACGTTCTTTAGCTCATCATTTAACGCCGATTTTTCAAGTCGGAAAAGGCGGCGTGAACGACAATATGATTAAACAAATTGCCGATGCGCTTGAAGCGAGAGAGCTTATTAAAGTGAGCGTATTAAAAAACTGCGAAGAAGAAAAAGAAGTGATTGCCGAGCAGCTAGCGAGCGGAGCAGGGGCGGAAGTCGTCCAACTGATCGGTCATACGATTGTATTATACAAAGAGTCTCGTGAACGAAAGCAAATTGTGTTACCAAAATAGGAGCGGTGCAGTGAAAAAAGTAGGCATTTTAGGTGGGACGTTTGATCCGCCTCATTATGGGCATTTATTAATTGCGGATGATGTACGAACGGAATTAAAGCTCGATGAAATATGGTTTATGCCAAACTACATTCCGCCGCATAAAGATAAAAAGGTGACTGATCATGTGCATCGCGTCAATATGTTGCGTATGGCGATTGCCAATGACCCACATTTTCGCGTTGAAACGATTGAATTAGAACGGAAAGAGCGATCGTATACGTACGACACGATCGTTTTGTTAAAAAAAAGACATCCGCATACGACATTTTACTTCATTATTGGCGGAGATATGGTCGAATATTTGCCGCATTGGTATCGCATTGATGAGCTCGTTCAACTCATTCAATTTGTCGGCGTGAAACGTCCGGGCTATTCGCTTTGTACGCCGTATCCGATTATCGAAGTAGACGTGCCGACGTTTGCGGTTTCTTCTTCGCTCATTCGCGAACGTATCCAAAACGGAAAAAGCGTGACATATTTGTTGCCAGAAGCGGTTCAATTATATATAAAGGAGAATCGATTGTATGAAACGTGAAGAGGCGTTAGCTATCGTGCGCAAGCAATTAAAAGAACAGCGGTACGTTCATACGGTAGGTGTGATGGAAACAGCTATCGAGCTAGCAAAATTGTACGGAGCTGATGTTCAAAAGGCGGAATTAGCTGCCATTTTTCACGATTACGCAAAATTTCGCACGAAAGAAGAAATGAAGCGCATCATTGTAGAACAACAAATGCCGCAAGACTTGTTGGCATATAGTCCGGAATTATGGCATGCGCCTGTTGGGGCATATTTAGTACAAACGGAAGTCGGTATTCAAGATGAAGAGATTTTGCAGGCGATTCGTTATCATACATCAGGGCGACCAAATATGACATTGCTTGAAAAAATTGTGTATATCGCCGATTATATTGAGCCGAATCGTTCATTTCCAGGCGTTGATGAAGTGCGGGCGCTAGCGCGAGAACATTTAGATCATGCGCTTTTCCGTGCGCTTCAAAATACGATTCAATTTTTAATGGACAAACGCGAGCCCATTTACCCAGATACGTTTCATACGTATAATGATATAGCAAAAAAATTAAAGGGGGTTTCATCGTGACAGAACGAGACATTTTACGCATCGCAGTAAAAGCAGCAGATGAAAAAAAGGCAGAAAACATTGTAGCATTAAATATGAAGGGCATTTCGCTCGTTGCTGATTATTTTATGATTTGTCACGGCAATTCGGATAAACAAGTACAGGCGATTGCGCGTGAAATTAAAGAAAAAGCGGAAGAACACGACGTTGTCGTCAAACGTGTTGAAGGATTTGACGAAGCGCGTTGGATTTTAGTGGATTTAGGAGATGTCGTCGTCCATGTGTTTCATAAAGAAGACCGCGAATATTATAATCTCGAACGGTTATGGGGCGATGCGCCGCTTGAACAAATTGAGAGTGATCTTGGGGCATGACGTACGAACGGTTTGCGAGTTGGTATGATCAATTAATGAGCGATGCCCCATACGATGCATGGTGTGCTCTCGTCGAACGGGCGGTGTCATCTTACCGAACGGGAAAGCGAATTCTTGATCTCGGATGCGGTACGGGGGAACTCGCCCTTCGCTTAGCTGAAAAAGGATTTGATGTGACAGGTGTTGATTTATCGGAACAAATGTTGGCGATTGCGCAAATGAAAGCGCAAGAACGTGGAGTTAATCTTTCATTTTTTCAGCAAGATATGCGCGACTTTGGGCCGTTTGAGCCGTTTGATACGATCGTCATTTTTTGCGATTCACTCAATTATTTGTTGCAAGAAGAAGATGTGATCGCTACGTTTTCGCGCGTATACGATCAATTGAAGCCAAATGGATTGTTTTTATTTGACGTTCATTCTTTATTTAAAATGGAAAACGTCTTTTTACATCATGGGACGTTTGCAAGTAATGATGACCAAGTAAGCTATATATGGAACTGTTATCCGGGCTCGTGGCCGCATAGCGTCGAACATGAATTGACGTTTTTTGTTCGATTAGAAGAAGGGGTATATGAGCGAGTTGACGAAATGCATGTGCAGCGAACGTACGATGTTGAACGATACGTGACGTGGTTGAAACAAGCTGGTTTTCGCTTGTTGCACGTATGGGCGGATTTCACAGAACAACAGCCGACAAATGAAAGCGAGCGCATTTTTTTCATTGCGCAAAAATAAACGTCCCAAAAGTGTTCTCTTTTGGGACGTTTTATTTTAGCAGGATTTTTTTTATTCATCGCGAATATGATCAATTTGTTGGCGCACCTTTTCTTTTTCTTCGTCAAATTTTTCATGCGTTTTTTGAAAAATATGAACGAACAAGTCCCCGACTTCTTTTTCTAACACGTCAATGCCAGCTCCTGTAATGCCACCTTTGACACATACTTTCTCCTGCAATGTCGGTAGTGTATACAATTGTTTCTCAAGCAAGGCACCTAGTCCGATTATCATTTCTGTCGCTAACATCGTTGCTTGTTCGTTTGTAATGGCTGTTTGTTGGACGGCTGCATCAATAAATTGTTGAATTAAGTAGCTGAAAAAGGCTGGCCCGCAGCTCGTTAAATCAGAAGCGATGCGCGTAATAGGCTCGTCTATGTATATTGGACGAGAAATGCAACGGAATAGCCGTTCAATTGTCTCTCTCTCTTCTTTTGTACAACGCTCGCTTACGGTAATGAGAGAGCTTCCTGCAAGTGCCCGATTCGTAATGCTTGGAATGACGCGAGCGACGCTACACGGCACGAGTGATTCGAGCTGTTGAACAGAAATCGGGCTCGTAATCGACACGATGCAATGATGGTCGGTCAAATGTGGACGTAACTGCTTTAAAACGGCTGGCATATGTAGCGGCTTTGTGCAAATGAAAATAATCGTTGCATGTTTTGCTATTTCTTCGTTCGTTTGTATGACATGGACGTTTGGATAACGTTGTTGTATACTGTACGCTTTTTCAAGCGTTCGATTCGTAATGAATAGTT